>Ga0209755_10001086_pt1 | contig 45127 bp, 38 predicted proteins | sample TergutCo191P1_FD_187301 | JGI IMG/M metagenome (GOLD analysis project Ga0209755, IMG submission 187301) | Cornitermes sp. P1 segment gut microbial communities from Petit-Saut dam, French Guiana - Co191P1 (SPAdes) (version 2) | ecosystem: Host-associated > Arthropoda: Insects > Digestive system... | reverse complement strand
GTGTCAGATAGCTATGATTTGAATAACAAGGAAATACTGGTACTCTGATCTGACGGGGTCAGAGAGCCGGCAGCAGGTTGAAGCGTGCCGTGAGGATGCACGTTATACGTTGTGATCCTCGAGTGTCAGATTAATCTCAACCGGCCGCCGTAAAGCTAAGTGTTGCTGCCGTCTAACCCCATAACATGGCTAGACGGCAGACTTCGAATAGGAGGACGGTGCTACCAGTACCTTTTAATCGCTCCTGATCCTTATTTTATAGTAAGGAGCAGAAAAATGAAAGAAGAGAAAAGAAGATTTGTGGGAATCGACATGGGTAAAAGGGAATACACAATGGCAATCATCGGAGCTAATGGGAAGATGAAAGACTTTCATGGAAAAACAAGTTCACAAGGACGACAAGCGCTGTTCCGGCTTTTAACACGAACCGACAAAGTAGCTCTTGAAGCCGGAAACCTCGCATTCATCATGGCTTATGAGATACAGGAGCAGGTAGGCAGCGAAGTGAGAGTGCTGAACTCCGCGAAACTACCATTTATCTGGGATGCGCCTACAAAGACCGATAAGGAAGATGCGAGAAAACTTGCGCGTCTTGTTGAAGAACGGCGTGATGAGAAACTGCCGATAGTGCCATTACCGAGCAAAAAAGAAATAGGCAGGCGCAAATTGATTGCAAATTACGGTCGTGAGGTGAAAGGGAGGACAAGATATTTGAATTTGTTACACGCAATGTTTGTTCATCAGGGACATACAACTGTTGTAAAGAAAAACCTTGCGACATCTGAAAGAAGGAATGAAACAGTTGTGCTGTTAACAGGTCAGGAACGGGAAGAAGCAGAATGGATATTAAAACATCTTGAACTATACGAACAGAGAATAAAGGAATTAAAGGGAAAAATGCAAAAAGAAGCCAAAGAAGATGAAGATATGAAGAATTTGCAGACGATTCCCGGAGTAGGACCTGTTGTCGCGTATGCGTTTGTTGCTCATGTCGGAGACGGCAGCCGGTTTAGTAAAGGAGCGCAAGTGAGCAACTACATTGGCTTTGTTCCGCGTCTTGATTATTCCGGAACAATTCAAAGGCAGGGTCATATTACAAAACATGGAAATTCTTATTTACGCGGTTTGTTGGTTCAAGCTGCATGGACAATGACGCTTTGTAAAAAAGACAGTTCCCTGAAGGAAAGATATATTTGTTTAACCGCATTTGGCGGAAAAAGCAAGAAAAAGACGATAGTTTCAATAGCTCGAAGGCTCTCAGAGTTGATGTATTCTATCTTACGTAATAAAAATAACTTTGAATCGCGTGTCTGGGTAGGTAGACGTGAATATTTAACGGATATAAAGGAACTTAGAAAATGTAGTTAAAAGGAGAAGGAGCGGTCAAGAGGAAAAAAGTAATTTTCTCTTGACTAAATCATAGGAGTATCGCAGGACATTAATACCATCGCCGCAATCGCTATCAAAATCCAAAATTTATTTTTCATAACAAACTCCTTTTTGTTGTCTATGTAAACACATGGAAATTTTTTTGAGAATATTTCAAATAAGTTGGAAAAAAATGCCGGGTTATCGGGGGGGGGTAAATATTATCGTTTTGTCGTTTCTTTTAATCACTGGAGTTAATCTACCATAATCGGGTGGAATTGGCAAGAGGGAGGGGAAGGAAAAGAAGAAAACCTCACACAGAGGCGCAGAGAGCACAGAGAGCACGGAGGAATTTGATCCCAATCCTTTGTGTTCTCCGTGCCTTTGTGTGAAATCTTTTGAATTTTTTTAGTTTTCGGTCATGCGTCACGCATGCTCGCGCCATATATAGGCACAGAATTTTCACTCTCGAAAGTTCTATCTGGGCTGTCTTTTGACGGCTTTGGAAAACCACTATATGGAGATTTATATGGACACAAATGTTAACAGAAAACACAAGGACAGTGTTTTTTCATTGCTCTTCGGCTCACCAGAGATTCTAAGAGAGCTGTACTCGGCTATCGAAGGAATTGATGTTCCCACTGATGCAATCGTAGACATCAATACCCTCTCGGACGCTCTTTTTATGACAAAGATTAATGATTTGTCATTTACTATCAATGACAAAATTGTTGTGCTTATCGAACATCAATCTACGATTAGCCAGAACATTCCGCTCAGGTTATTGATGTACATCTCAAGAGTCTACGAAAAGATAATTGAGAGCAAAAACATCTATCACAGAAAACTTATTAAAATTCCAACACCGGAATTCATTGTACTTTATAATGGTAAAGAGAACTGTCCTGACCATCAGGTACTAAAGCTTTCTACTGCTTTTAAGGACATTTCTGGCTTAAAGTTATTGGAAAACGCAGAATTACCGTTAGAACTGGTAGCTCACATTTATAACATTAAACCTGGACATAACTCTGAAATACTCGAAAAATGTAAAACTCTTAATAATTACAGCATACTTATAAGCAAAATTAACGAATACAATGTATATATGCCACTTGCTGAAGCAGTAAAAAAGGCTGTATTATACTGCATAGAGCATAATATCCTAAAAGAGTTTTTAGAAGATAACAGTTCGGAGGTATTCAATATGTTAACAGATGATATAACAATCGAAGAGATAGCTGAGATACGCTATGAAGATGGTCGCGAAGAGGGTATCGAGATAGGCATTGAACTAGGCCGCGTTGAAGCGCATGAAGAGGATCGCAAGTTCTTTATAAACCTAATCGACCAAGGTCTCTCTGTCGAAGAAATCAAGCAGCGCCTGACTCAGACAACTACTATTTAAATGCATTCGCGAGGCCTGTTTGACGCAAGTTAGACAGGCACATCTTCTGACATCGTTAATTATAAATGTACACATACAGCGTAATGACGCAGAGCGCTCACGCCTTTGTGGCATTTTTAAGCATACACTTAACAAAGATGCAGTGCTTTACTCACAGCCTGCAATATTATATAATTATTCGTAATGTCAGTGGAAAAACAAGCAGACTTTTTTGACGGGGTGCAGAGTTTAACAGAAAAAATTCTTACAAACAGGGCAAGGGCTCGTCGTATTAAAAAAGAAAAAAGAAAGGCAAAAAACCCGATTATTGACTGGATTGAAGCCTTTATATGGGCTGCCTGTATGGTTTTATTGATTAATCAATATTTTATGCAGGCATACCGCATTCCTTCGGGATCAATGATTGACACTTTGAATATTGGCGACCATGTTTTTGTAAATAAAATTGTTTACGGCCCCGAGCTGCTTCCGGGTTTTTTAAAACTTCCAAGTCCGTTCAAGCCGCAGCGAAATGAGATAATCATTTTTGAAAACCCGGTGTATATTTCACGCGGAACCGCTTTTGATATTATTCAGCGGGTTTTATACATGCTTACCCTTTCACTTGTAGACATTGACAGAGACGAAAGGGGAGAGCCGCGCGTTCATTTTCTTATAAAAAGAGCTGTCGGAGTTGCAGGAGACAGAATCGTCATGGAAGACGGCGAATTGAAATTCCGTTTTAAAGGCGAAGATCAATGGATAACGGAAAGGGAATACAATAAACAGAAAGGCTGGAATCATAATCTTACAAGAATTATGTATCCTCAGCATTATCCGGCTCTTATCGCGGCCGGAAAAGCCGAAGGCTGGATTGAGAGAGGGTTTCCTGTTTCCAATGAGCTAATGGATAAAACGTCCCAGTCCGGGGACGCGCGTTTTCTTGACAGGATCGCCTATGATAAAGCCAAATATGAAACATTAAGAAAAGCGGCTCCGGATGATGAGCGTTATTCAATGCTTTATGCAAGAAACCGTCTGGGCTGGTATATACCGGAAGGCAGAGTCTTGCCCATGGGAGACAATCGTGACAGTTCAAATGACGGCCGCTATTTCGGCCCTGTTTTAAAATCTAAAGTGCTTGGTAAAGGTTTAATAATTTACTGGCCGCTTGCGCGTATCGGAGGAATGAATTAAACATTTATGTTTGATAAATGGACACAATATTCTTACCAGGCTCAAAAAAAACAGCGTTACCGCATTCTTATATATATTTTAATATTTTTTATTCTTTATGTTGTTTATAATTGCATAACTGCCTTTTTATTTTCAATTTGGGTTGTTGATAATACCACAATGCAAAGCGAACTTAATAAAGGAGATCGCGTTGTATTCACTTCATTTAAGCCGCCATGGGTAAAAAAAGAGGAGAATCCTTACATTTTTAAAAGAGGAAGCGTTGTGCTTGTTGATATGAGGCATTATAAAAATTCAAAACTTCCCTTGCGAATAATTGACGGATTTGTCAGATTTTTTACTGCTCAAAGACTGAGCATTTTTTCCGGAGAAGGGCAGTATCATATAAAAAGAGTTATAGCGCTTCCCGGTGATGAAGTGTCCATGAACAACTATGTTTTCAAGGTAAAGGCAGCCGGAAGTCAATATGAACTTACAGAGTTCGAACTTTCTGAAAAATCGTATCACCCCACAATTCCTCAAAACACCGAGCTATGGGATGAATCGATTCCCTTCTCGGGCAATATGGAAAAAATTGTTCTTGGCCCGAATGAATGTTTTGTAGTTTCAGACGATCGCAGCAATACAAATGATTCGCGCACATGGGGAGTAATTGCGCCTTCAACAATTACTTCAAAAGCTGTGCTTCGTATCTGGCCCTTAAATAAAATAAAATCTTTTTAATTATCCGTTTTTGTCCAATTCTTTAAAAGCGTCCGTTAAAAATTGATTTAAAAAAAGCATTTTATCTTTTTCTTTCCATCGATCAATAGTTTCTGGAATATACTCTTTAATATCGCTGCCAAAACGTTTTTTAAATAATATTTTATCAGGTCCTTCTTTGCAGCGGTAACCCATTAGAAGAGTATCGCGCATTAAGGTTTGTTTATTAATTTCTTCAAAAGACGCGTTTTTTATATCAGGTTTTTTTAAATATTCATTTAGATTTGAAGGATACGTGTAACGGGACGCTGTGCCTGTTTCGTCATTAATTATTGTGCCGCTCGCGGAAGGGCCGGCACCTATCCAGTTCTGCATTTTCCAGTAACGCATATTGTGCCTGCAATACCGTGCGTTAATAGAAAAGTTAGAAATTTCATAATGTTCAAAACTTGAATTTATAAGAGCGTCTCTTCCTGTAAGCCAAAGAGAGTCTGCTTTTTCAGCATCGGGGAGAACTATTTTTTTATTTTTAATTTTTCCTTCAAGCGGCGTTTCCTCTTCTATTGTCAGGCTGTAAAGCGAAACATGCGAAGGCTTGAATGTTAAAATTCTTTTAATATCTTCTAGAATAATTTTTTCATTTTGAAAAGGAAGCCCTGTTATTAAATCTGCGGAAAAAGCGTCAGGGAAATATTCAGAGACTAAAGAAATGTTTTTTTCATCCGCTGGAAGTCTGTTAACAGAAGCGCATGAAGCTTTATGCATTGTTTGCACGCCAAGACTGAGTCTGTTAACGCCGCCTTCCCTGCATACATTTAAAAAATTTTCTGTTACCGATTCCGGATTCACTTCTATAGTAAATTCATACGGCGAAAAAAAAGGAATTTCATTTAAGGCATCCAGAAGGATTTTAATTTTTCCCTGTAAAACTGACGGTGTTCCGCCTCCAATGTACACTGTGGGTATTTCATTTATGTTAAAAAAACAAATCTGGTTTTTTATATCCGCGATAACCGCCTGTAGAAATGAATCAATAAAGTTTTCACTTACGCTTTCTTTAATAACAGAATAAAAATCACAATAATCGCAGAACGACGCGCAAAAAGGAATATGAATATACAGGGAACATGAGCGCGCTTGATTAATGTTTAATACCTCTTAATCCGAGTACGCCTGATATATTTTTTCAAAATCTCCTGTTATTGTTTTAAAAACATCAATGAGCGACGGATCAAAGTGAATGCCGCTTTGCTCCAGAATTTTGCTGACGGCTACTTCATGGGTCAACGCGGGTTTGTAGACGCGTTCCATGCGGAGAGCGTCATAAACATCGGCGATTGTTACAATTCTTGCCGCAAGAGGTATCATTTCTCCTTCAAGCTGGAATGGATAACCGGAGCCGTTCCATTTTTCATGATGGGAAAGCGCGATTTCTTTTGCCATAGGATTTGGATAAGTTGAAAGAATGAACGCGCCGTTCTTTGTATGTTCGCGCATTACAGCCCATTCCCAGTCAGAAAGAGGGCCTTCCTTATTTAAGATATCATCAGGGGTGCCGATTTTTCCGACATCGTGCATGGCGGCCAAAAAACCGATATTGTCAATAAAATCCGCGTCGATTCGCATATAGGCCTTACCGCCGATTTTATAAAGCCTTTCCGCGAACAGCCTTGAATATTCATTGACGCGTAAAATATGTTTGCCTGTATCGTTATCTTTTAATTTAGATGCTTCCAGCAAGGAAAGAAAGACAGAGCGAAGGAGTTTTTTATTCTCTTCCGTAAAGTCGTCAAACATGACGACAAAGTCACTGGGCGCTTTTAAATCCATTTCCAGAGGAAAAATATAAACCCTTATTTGCACGGAAACAGTTTCCCGTGTTTTTAAATTGGCTGTGCCTTTCCACGAAAAACCGTTGCCGCCGTTTAATATAGTATCTCTTATTTTTCTTGCGTCTTCCAAATCAAAAGCTTTGCCGAATAAATCAAAAAAATATTTTCCGGAAAGATTTGACAAACCGGAAAACATCTTCTCGCAGGATTCATTCAGATAAATTATTCTTAACTGTCTGTTTATAATTAATACCGGAAAAATGCTTGTTTTAAAAGGGTTATGGGAAGATGATAATTCCGAAGATTCATCATCATATAAAGGTTCAACTTCGTTCGCTTCTTCTTCAGATTCTTCAAGAGGTTCAAGCTCTTCTTCGTCAATAATATAACTCATTTTTTCCGCCCCTGTAACTCAACCTCGGCAGGCCTTTCTTTATCAGGCGCGCGTAAAGAAACTTACTTCACACGCCTCGCAAGCTCGGCTTCCGCGTCCGATCTCCTGATATAGTCAGGACCTGAGTGTAAATACGCGTTTAAATCATTATCCAATATTTTTAATTTTTGTGCAACGGTAATAATCTCCTTTGCATACCCTTTTCTTTCACTTTCAAGTATTGTATTATCCTGAACGTCTTTAGGGAATGAGTCAAAAGCCCGTAAAGCTCCGGGACCTTTTATAATTATTTTTTTCCCGGTTTCTAATTGTTTTGTCTTAATGTCCGTTATTAAATCCTGCAATTCTCCATCTGTATCAGAGGTAAGACGTTTTCCATCTTCAAAAAAAGCATAAAAATACGCGTTTTTCCTCGCTTCGATTATCGCAAGCAGAATCCCGTTTTTATCACTCTCATTTTCTAGCGCGACGCAATCAAGTGTAGGCACGGGAGCAAACGGAATGGAAAGTGAAAGCGCAAGACCCTTGGCAATTGAATAGCCGATTCTAAGACCGGTAAAAGAGCCGGGACCCTTCATGCAAAGAACGCCGTTTAGCTGCTCCGGTTTTAGGGATGCTTTTTTCATTAGAGTGTCGATATATTCCATTACAAGCTCTGAATGTTTCATTTCGGTATCGGTTTCCATGTAATGGATATCGTTATTGCTTAAAACAGCGGCAGAAAGCAGCGCTCCAAATGTATCAATCGCCAACAAGTTCATAAAAACTGATTCCTTATTTCACTTTCAATTACAGATGAAAACCCGGAGATTTTTATTCTTCTTGACTCATGCCCGGTTATTTCAAGTGTTACTTTTAACGCGTCCTCAGGAAGAGAAGACAGGCGCTCGCTCCATTCAATAACGCAGATGCAGTCAGAATTGATTATTTCGATTCCGCCTATATTTTCAAAATCATTATCATCTTTTAAACGGTACGCATCAACATGGTAAAATGAAGAAGAACAAGGGCGTTCGTATTCGTTAATTATTGTATAGGTGGGACTTGTCAGGGTATCAGTAATGCCAAGGCCGCAGGCGATCCCTTTAACAAGATTTGTTTTACCGCTTCCAAGCGTCCCCTGAAGAGCAAGAACAGAAGGCGTATTTAAATACTTTGCAGCTAATTTTCCGATGTCAAAAGTCTCAGAAGGAGAATTTGAAACAATTTCAATCATTTATTTATTCTGGGAGTCCGCCTGCGTTTTCCAATTCTAAAATATATTGTTTTAACTCCTTGGTTATGGGAACCAGCGGATAATCAATCTTATCAATAAATGAAACGGTAATTTCTTTTTGACCTGTAGGTTTTATTTCAACCGTAAAATCGATGCGAAAATCGGTCGGGCCTTTTGCGAGCTCCACAACGGCAACGCCTGTATAAAGCAGGCGGTAGTAGATTGGAACATCTTTTCTAATCATGTCTTTAATTGTTATAATTTTCATCGTACCTGTCCTTTATTTCCTTTATTCGCGTCCATATTCATAAACAAAAGCATTAATTGTATTCATTGATTTCAAGGAAACCCTTAAAAACTTAACATGAATTATGGTATTCATGCCGGTGCGGTTGGTCCTTAAAACCTGTCCTAACGCGGCTACGTTTTCATCTCCCTGCATAAATTCAATTTTAAATCTTGCGCCCACCTTTACGGGAGTCAACATTTTCATAGAACAGCCGCCTACGGAAATATCCGCGATATTTCCCTGGATGCGGCGCTTGTCAACAATCAAACGCTGCTTTTTCCCGCTACCTTCAACATACACTAAAAACAGAGAACATGCAATAACCGCCTGACGTCTTCTGTTGCGTCTCTGCGAGAGGAACCTCAAATGGTTGGAATGGGCAAGCTGCATGCTTGGGTGGCCGTCTTTGCTGGAATAGCCTATTACGCGGGTTTCAAAAGAAAAACCTTTATTATTTTTTGTGAAGAACATAACAGAAAGCCTTGTACCCCTTGGTATCTTTATCTGACTTCCAAGAATGTTTTTTGGGGATTCTACGTCTAAATGCTCGCCCTTTGCGGACATTATATGGACATTTATTTTTTCCTTGCCCGTATTTAGGATTAAAACAATATCGTCTTTAATCTGGCGGGTTGATGTAAAACTGCCCAAAACGCTGTTTTCGATCATGTTTCTGGCGGAAAAAAGAATAGCAAGTTTACGCTGAGTTTCCTGGCCGGAGCCGCTTTGCTCTATAATCCGAAAGGCGCGCCTGAAATGCCTGTCCAAAAGAGCAGGAGTATTTATGGATCTCTCGGGTTCTGTCACTCCGTCCGTTTTAAAAGCAAACTCAAGCATTTTTGTCTGCTCGTGATTCAGCCCGATGTTTCTAGCAATACGGCGAATGGCAAACCCGGAAAAGAGAGACACGCCGCCTGAGCCTGACGAACCCTTCTTACCAGCGGGCCCTTTTTTTGATAATGCATTCAAAAGAATTATGCCGCCCAATATGAAAACTACAACAGAAATACCAATAATAACTTCCGTGAGCGTAACAGGTTTGTCTTCGAGCTTAATCATTACATTTCCCTGCTGCAGAGGGAAGAGCGCGAAAATACTTGTTATCATATATTTACCCGCGCTAAAATGGCATTATAAAGTTCTTTAATCTTGGGAGACGCCTCATATTCAGTAAGATCTCCTACTAGAACAGAATCGTTCTTCTCGTAAGCTTCAAGAAGGTCTTTTAATATATTTCCGAATTCTGTTATTAACTGCGTTATCGGTTTTATCTCATCCGCTTTGGAAAGATAGTTCTGCGTATCAAGCTGCCTTACAATCCGGAAGATTTTTTCGGTAATCGCGGAAAAAAGTTGAATGGTCTGGGCTGCGCGCGAATCCTTTCCGGTTTGAATATCAAGGGGAAGGTCAACCAGCCTTTCGCATATCTCGTTTAAAATTGATTCGATTTTTTTTAATTCGTCAACAGGATTGCTTACTTCGCGGATTATTTCTTCAACGATGGAGCGCAGTGTAACCGTATGCAGATCGCCGTTTAAAAATGTATTAACGCAATACGCATAAAGGTCTGTTATTTCTACGGATATGTACTGCGCCTGAGCGCTTTCTTTCCATTTGTCATAAAAATTTTTCTTTTCGTCAAACTTGAGATTTTCAAAATCATCAATGTCTTCAAGAAGGGACTGAAGGCTTTCCGCTGTTAAATCCGCGATAATATTTGTTTTAATTTTAATTGATTTTATCGTATCCAGTTTTTTTGAAAACGCTTCCTCCAGCATGGAAGCGTCCACTTCGGTATCGTCAATAAAAAGATTGACAATTCTGTGTCCAGAATTTACAAGCCAGCCTTCAAGATTCGCGAGTACCTCTCCAAGAGTGTTTTCGTTATCCAGCGAATAATCAAGGGGGCTGTCGTTAATTTTTATTTCCATCAGTTGTTACCCCGGTTCTGCTGACTAAAGTTTTCGAGAGAGCCTTGCATCTGCTCCATCCGCGCGTAGGCAGATTCCATTCTTGCATATTGAATTTTCAATTCCTGTTCCCTTGCCGCCAGCTGGCGATCAAGATTTAAAATTCGTCTTTCGTCCTGGTTAATCCGCGAATCAAGCGTATTTGTTTTTAAAGCTATAATTCCTCCGGTATCAACAAAAGGTTTTAAAAGAGTGTCGACATTAAACGCGACGCCGGTGTCGGCAAGCAAATCGCCTGATGTGTCGCTTGCAAAAAGTTCTTTTATCGCAGGAATCTTTGTTTCAAGAGCGGCGTCAAGCGTTTTTTCATCGATCTCAAGATAACCGCGTAATCTTGAAGGATCATAGCCTGAGTTTCTTGTCGCGTTGCTGCTAATTCCAATCTGCGCAAGAAGAGAAAGGTCTCTTTCAAGACTGGTAGGGTAGGGTGCCGTTACAGTCCTCTGAAGATTTGCCCTGAACGTATTAAGCGTTGAGTCTCCCGAAAAAATTCCGAGCCTTTCCTTCATTTGAGTTCTTTCTTCGTTTGTTAAATACGTAAGCTCATCAAGAACGCGATCGTCTCTCCTTGTAAGCACATTTACTTCCGCCATAAGGCGGTTATAATTTCCCACAAACGCGATAATCGCGTCTTTAACAGCGGCTGTGTTTCCGGATATTTTTATTTCAACAGGTCTTTCTGATACACCCCTTAAGTTCAAAGTGACTCCGGGAACAAGATCGTCAATGCTGTTTGAAGACCGCGTAATTTCTATGCCTTCCATCGAAATGATCGCGTCGCGGGAAGTTGAAACGGCGTTTGAGGGTCTTAAACCTCCGCTTGTAGATGTAGGATCCAAAACTTCGATCTTCCCGACAGAGACTTCACGGTGGGTGTTCGCGTTTTCTATCGTAAGGGAAACAATTGTTTTTCCTCTTGCCGTATCTGAAAGAGGATACTGCCTTGAAGCGAACGAATTTGTGTCGCTTATCGCGGGAAGCTTTGCGCTTGTGCCGTCAGAAAAAACAAGTTTTAAAACTGCCATATCGTCATTTCTCGCCGGAGCGGGAGGAGGTGAAAATTCGGGAAAAGGAGCGTTGGAAGGATCAGAAGTTATTGTAATGTCGTTGTAAGTAACAGAACCTGAGGGTACATCAGGGCCAGGAGGCGCCTTGGGAGCCTGATACGCGCTTTCTTCGTTAATGCGCGTTTTTGTTTCAAGACGAAGAACAAGGGGAGAATTCGAATCTACATTTATATTTACAGGAAGCGCCGCCGCAGACAGCGCCGGCACATTTATTGTGCCTTCGTTAATTGTTATATTTATGTTTGTGTTTCCGCTAAGCCCGCTTTTTTGTACGGTGCTGTCGCTTACGCTGATATTTTGCTGAGTATCGTTACTGACTTCCATCATGCCGATACTCGTGACAAGCTTTGTTGAATCGCCCGAAAAGCCGAGCCTGTTTTGCGATCCTGTTTGCTTTGCTTCGATTAAAAGCGATCTTGTGCCTGATTGCACGGTAATTAAAGAGGCCGCAATTTTATCCTGGCCTCTTCTGTTTATAATTTCTGTAAAGTCTCTTAATGTGCCGCCGCGAAAATTAATCGAGATTTCATCATTTCCGACAGTGAATATATAATTGCCGGCTTCTATTCTGGTTCTTTCTTCAAGAGGCTGGGATAAAAACCGATCCGAAGAGGCTGTTTGTTTTACGATAAAGCGGAATGACTGCTCGGCGGCTTCCCTTGTCGCAGTGGCTGTAATTACATTTTCATCCGAGCTTGTGCCTAATCTTTCATTGAAGGGATTTTGAAAAGAGTAGAGTAAACGCGCACTGTCGCGCAAAGAATTTACCCGTCTGCCTACTTCCTGCCAGTAACCTTTTTGTATTTGAAGAGTATCTATATTGCCTTGTACTCTGTCTCTGGGAATGCGTTCAAGGCGCATCAGATCTTCGATGATCTGATCTGAATTAAACCTGCTCCTTACTCCCGGTATAAAAACATCGGACATAGACCTGACCCCTCACCTACAGGCTATAACCGCTAGCTTAAATTTCCTTGGGATCCTAGCAGTTAATTCATTCTGACCGCTTTGCAAGAAGTCAGATTAGACCATCTCATCAAATAAAAGACCGATAGCCTCTTTAAGATTTCTGTGTAACCTCTGCAACTCTTCAGGCGGAAGTTCCTTGATCACTTTATCGGTCTCTTTATCAATGACCTTGACGATGACCTGGTTGGAGCTTTGATCGACTTCAAATTGCAGTTTTTTGTTGAAAGCATGACTTAATCTTTGTAAATCTGCCGCTGTTGAATGAATTACCTGAGGTTTTACACTTTTTTCAGACTGAACATCATGTTGTCTTACCGCCGGCACTCGTAAGTCGCCCGGAAACGGAATTGGCGAGACAGGGATAACTCCCACACTTGCTACGGACATCTTATACCTCCATGTAAATAGCCAACACCTAACCTCCCAAACTAGGCACTGTACAAACTCACCCGCCAATCCCTGGCAGATGATTTAACATAGGAACAGTGAAGGCGCGAACTTCACTGTTCCTCTTTTGACCTTACGGTCAGAACGCGAATAAAAAGACGACGTCCAGAAGTCTCTTAAGTTCGCTTTTTTTAACTGTCAGAACTACGAAAGCAGTGACAATACTGACTGTGTGCGCAGGTTAGCTTGCGCTAACATTGCCGTTCCGGTCTGGTTCAGGATGGCATCCCTTGTGTAGTCAACCATTCTGTTAGCCATATTGGTATCCCTAATGCGGGACTCGGCCGCCTGCATGTTTTCCGCTGCAATGGCTACGCCCTGCGCTGCCATTTCAAAACGGTTCTGATAAGCGCCAAGATCCGCACGTTGTTTTGATACGACCTTTAATGCGCTATCAATAGTCCCAATAGCGAGGTTTGCTTCGTTAGGATCTGCGATAGAAAGTTTTCCCGCATTTCCCTGTGAATCATTCAAACCAAGCGCTATAGCTGACATGTCACCAACATAAACTCTCGCATTCTGATCCATGTTTGCGCCAATCTGAAGCTGCATAATTCTGCCGGATGGTGAGTCCATCGTAAAAGCACCGGTAAGCATGTTCATGCCGTTAAACTGGGCATGACTTGCAATACGGTTAACTTCATCAACCATCTGCGATACTTCGACCTGGATCTGCATACGATCTTCGTCTGAATAAATACCGTTAGCTGATTGAACCGCTAATTCTCTAAGACGGTGCAGAATATCCTGTGTACCTTGAAGATAACCTTCAGTAGCCTGGATAAATGACACACCATTCTGGATATTGCGTTCGGCCTGATGTAATCCGCGAATCTGGCTTCTCATTTTTTCAGAAACCGCAAGACCGGAAGCATCATCACCAGCTCTGTTGATCTGTAAACCGGAGCTTAATTTCTCCATGTTTTTGGTCAACGTAAGCTGTGTTACGCCGAGCTGACGATCGGCGAACATGGCGCTCATGTTGTGATTAATAATCATTTAATATACCCTCCATAGTTTGCTTAACTCCGGCTATCCATGCCAGAGCCGTTCCGCGGGAGTAGAGCGGAAAGAAAATCTCGCGCGGATTTTCCTCTTTTCTACAACAGAACGAAACGACCGGTTCAGGGAAGTCATCAGACGGATATTACACCTAACGCTTCCCGCAAATAAATCGTTTCGAACTGTCCCGCGCACCTGACCACTTAATTTGTGTTAGATAAACCAAACACATTGGCAACCCGCCACAAATTAAGTGGTCAGGGGCTGAAGGGATTTTGTCAAATATCTCTTTTCAGCGTTTAAATCGGATAAACGCCGAATAAATACCAAAGGGAGGGGAGGCGGGCTTCCTCTTCCACGGCGGGAAAGCTCGCTCCCCATACATAATAAGAGACCATAAGCCTCTTACTATATATTTTAGCACATTATTGCAATAATGACAATATAGAAGATGCCCTTTGATTTGCCTGTGCCAGCATGGCAGTTCCTGCCTGGCTGAGGATAGTGTTCTTAACATAATCAACCATCTGGTTGGCCATGTTGGTGTCCCTTATCCTTGATTCTGATGCCTGCATGTTTTCAGCGCCGATATCGAGGCCGCGGACAGCGTGTTCCATACGGTTCTGATAAGCGCCAAGGTCCGCTCTCTGCTTGTTGATGATTTTGAGAGCTGCGTCCATAGTGCCGATGGCCCTGTTTGCTCCATCCGGGTCTTCCAGTGAAATGAATGTTTCATCCATTTGACGAACACCCAATCCCTTACTGGTCATGGTGCCGATAAAGACCTGCTCCCTCTGATCCATGTTGGCGCCGATATGGAACCACATGGAAGCTGTAACAACGTTGTTTCCGGTCAGGCGTGCAAAGCGGCCTGTAAGCATGTTCATACCGTTGAATTGGGCATGACTTGCAATCCTGTCAAGTTCGTCCACAAGCTGTGAAACTTCGACCTGGATGTACATTCTGTCCTCGTCACTGTAAATGCCGTTTGCTGCCTGTACGGCTAATTCCCTGATGCGCTGAAGGATGTCCTGAGATTCCTGCAGAAATCCTTCCGCTACCTGGATGAATGAAATGCCGTTCTGGGCGTTTGCAGAAGCCTGATTAAGACCCCGAATCTGACTGCGCAATTTTTCTGATACTGCTAATCCTGATGCGTCATCGCCTGCGCGGTTGATTCGAAGACCCGAGGAGAGTTTCTCCATGTCTTTGGTGAGGTAAACTTGAGTTACCTTGAGGGACCTGTCAGCGAACATTGCGCTGAGGTTGTGATTGATGATCATAAGATCCTCCTTGAAAAGTCCCGGAAGCATCCATGCTTCCGGGCAGCCTTAGCTGCTGGAAAGCTATACTTAAGCAGAATCCGCGGAAATCCTGCTATGAATATAAATCTCCGTTTTGTTTATCGGCAGGAAAGAGAAAACACTTTAGCTTTTTTTTGTAATTATTTTGGAAAAACAATTAAAGGGCGGCGCTGGCCTGTCTGTTGAAGAGCGCTGCCTTCCGGCAGGCTCATATCATGCTGAGGGATTGTAATAGGCTTTTCCACCGGCTTTTCTATTTTTAGTTCCGGTATTTTAATTGAAACGGCCTTTGGAACCGTTTTTACAGCCTTCTTTACGGAAGGAGAAGCCTTTTTAGCGGAAGAAGGCTTGGAAGCGGTCTTTTTTACTGGTTTACTTTCTGTTTTTTTAGCTTTTACAGCCGGCTTTTTTACCGCCGGTTTTGCAGTTTTTTTGGCATTCCCGGAAGCCGCTACAGGCTTTTTTGCCTTGGTTGTTGGCTTCTTCGCTGCTGGTTTTTTAGCCGCTGGTTTTTTTATGGATTTTGAAGCTGGTTTTGGAGTTTTTTTCTTGCCAGTATCTTTCTTCACAATATTCACCTCTTTTGAGAATTATTTTATCAGCTATTAATAAAAATATAGCATAAATTTTTTGGAATGTGAACTTTTTTTATAAAAAAAAATGAATTATTAGCTTCTTTTTGGCTAAATTTTCTTATATTTTTGCCTTTAAACATATTGATTTCCACTGCCATATTATGGGGCCTTTTGATATCCTAAGGCGAAGCGCGTCTTCTATAGCCAAAAAAACTGTTTTTTCCATTTTTTTTGCCATAAACGCGCCCCACCGGGAAAGTTCTGAGTTAAACCATAAAGCGAGGTCTTTTTCGGTAATAAGGCGTTCTTCTTTTTGCTCGATAATCTGAAAATCCACTGTAAACCCATTTTCCTTAAGCACCTGAATAAGCTCGCTTTCATCCCAAAGGCCGAGATTTGCGCTTTTAAAGAATTCTTCTTCATTTTCTTCCAGAGTTTTGGAAAGAGCTTTTTCATCACAATCAACAGACAATATGCGGGAAATTCTCTCTCCAAGACGGGGAGGGGAACATAGAATCACAAGATTTCCATTTTTTGACATTAATTCCCTTGCTTTAAAGGCAAGCTGAGTAAAATCTGCGTTAAGTTTTACAGCGCGTATTAAAATATGATCAAATTCCCGGCATGAAAACCATTCGCCGCACTGTTTTGCGTCCGGCAGGAAATCTTCAGTTACGGCGATTAACGGTTTTTCTACATCGTTTAAAACCGACGCGTATCTTAAAAGAGCGTCGCTTGCGTCACTATTGTTTACAAGCGCGGCCGTTAAACCTTCAGGGCAGCGGCGAAGAGATTCCCAAAGCAAAAGGCCGTCGTTCGCGTTTGGAATAAGGATACGATCCTGACGGGAAGGAGAAATTGATGAAAACATTACATTCCTGTCACTTAAGAGGATTTTTGATCTTCCCGATTCCAGGCGTTTAAACCATCCTTCGCGCCCCTTGGATGAAGCCGACCACGATAAATACTCTCCGTTCTGTTCGTTGTCACCTAACACAATCGCCGCCTGCAATTCGCGTTTACGCAATACGTCTTCGCGGATTTTTCCTTCGTAACCAACAGACGAAGGAATGTAAAAAGTCCTGCCGCGAAGGGTATTGGGAAGGTATTGCTGTGCTGCCCAGTGATCGCGGTATGCGTGAGGATAGACATATCCCTCTCCGTGTCCGAAACCTTCGCTGTCCCGGCTTGCGTCGCGAAGATGATTCGGAACCTCGGCGTCTTCCCTTTCAACTTCTTTAAGCGCGTCAAAGTAACTCATTGCCGTATTTGATTTGGGAGCGGTCGCAAGATACAGGCACGCCTGTGAAAGAGGAAAGTTGCCTTCCGGAAATCCAATCCGTTCAAAGGCCTGAGCGCATGATATTACAACAGAGAGCGCCTGAGGGTCTGCAAGCCCTACATCCTCGCTTGCAAGAATAATCATGCGCCTGAAAATAAATTTTGGATCTTCTCCGGCGCGCACCATTTTTGAAAGCCAGTATAAAGCGGCGTCCGGATCGCTTCCGCGTACGCTTTTTATAAACGCGCTGATTGTATCAAAATGGTAATCGCCGTCTCGATCATAAAGGAGAGCGCGGCGCTGTATACTTTCTTCCGCCGCCTCCATGGAAATCTTAATTTCTGCTCCATGCGAAGGCGGCCAGGGTGTTACGCTTGTTTCTACCGCAAGTTCAACCGCATTAAGAAGACTTCTTGCGTCTCCGCCTGCTACTTCAACAAGGTGCTCCATCGCGCCTTCTTCAAACTGTACATTCCAGTTTCCGTAGCCGCGTTCTTTATCGGTGAGTGTACGCTTTGCGGTTTCCAAAAGCCCTTCGTATTCAAGCGGCTTTAACTGGAAAATGCGGCTTCGGCTGACAAGAGCGCGGTTCACTTCAAAAAAGGGGTTTTCGGTAGTTGCGCCAATAAGAATTACTGTGCCGTTCTCAACCCATGGGAGAAGAGCGTCCTGCTGAGCCTTGTTCCAGCGGTGAACTTCATCGACAAATAAAATGGTTCTTTTACTGTAGAGCCTGAAACGATCATCCGAGCGGTCTATTACTTCGCGGATGTCTTTTACGCCTGAAAGGACTGCGTTTAACTTTTCAAAAGCAGCGCGCGTTGTATTTGCGATGACAGCGGCAAGAGATGTTTTTCCCGTTCCCGGCGGACCGTATAAAATAATCGATGAAAGCCTGTCCGCCTGAATCGCTCTTCTAAGGAGTCTTCCTTGCCCTACAATATGATCCTGTCCGATGATGTCTTCTAAAGTGCGCGGGCGCATTCTGTCGGCGAGCGGACTTAACCCTTGAGATTTATCATTTTTCTCTGAAAACAGTTCATCCATTTAAAAATGATTTATTCTTCTGCATTCCAGTACCAGTCCGGCAATTCGTCCGAGCCGCGGTTACGGTACGACCAAACGCCTCTCTTTTGAGTGGACGCGAAAAGAATGTTACTCTGCGGCGTTTTATACTGATAAATTGAATTAACAGGATTTTTCCCTAAAGAAGAATTATAGCGCTCTGTTTTTTCAACAGTTGTAGGATCGCCGTTCCCGGGGATTGAAAATTCTCCAGTTATGCCCAGCATGTCACTGCTGATTTTTATTTCAACATAACCGTATACATAACCCGTATTATAAGCGTAGCCAACATCCATTCTTCCAACCAGAAGCAGCAATGTAGAATTGCCTTCGGCGGAATAAACAGTAAGCGCGCCTGTTGTTCTGCGGCCGTCTTTAAAACCCGCGATTGGGTCAGCGTTAAAGCCAGCGGATGTTGCGGTGTATAAATTACCGTTATAATCAATTGCGAAGATAGTGCCGGAACTGTTTCCAGGATTTATTATACCCGTTAAATTTTTTCCGTTTGAATCTGAAACCATGGTGATAGACTGCGGCGCAGATACCGCAGTAAAAAATATTCCGTCTTTACTGCAAAGGAAAATATCATTTCCGCAAACCGCCGCCGAGATGAGCATTGTTGCAGTACCGTTTGTTATGCTCACGGGACTTGCGGCATTATCTGCGTCAGAAATATAATTAATGGCAAATGACGAAGCGCCTGAGCTTATGTACAGGTAATTTTTTGCTCCAAAAATCTTTTGCATGTTTAAACCGGTTTCTATTGATTCCCAGTCCGAGCCGTCAAAACGCTGTAATGTTTTATCCATGCATACGTAAAGATATTTTTCAGTCGCCGCAATGTCTCTTATCCATGAAGGAAAATTTTTATGGTTCCAGTCGCCGTCATTAAACCAATAAAGAACTTTCCCGGACGCTGCATACATCGAATTGTCAACGTCGAATTTAACCAGCTTTGAAGGAGATCCGTCGATCAGCGGCGGACGAAGAGGAATCTGAATCGACGCGTTATAAAACACCGGTTCATTGCAGGAAACAGCGGTGAAAATTAACAGTACAAACAAGGCAAGCGTTAAATATAAAAATGTTTTTTTCATGAATCTTTCCTTACTTTAGAAATGATAACGCGCGGAAATGGTTAAATCAACTATGAAGCCGTCTACGCTTTTGCTTCGATCCTTTGTCCACTCCGGAAACCAGCTCCAGTTGGCGGATAACCCGAATGCCCACTCATTATTAAATCTGAAAAATGCGGCTCCTCCGATTTTGGCATACATTCCGAAATAAATATCATTTAGAAGACTGTGCCAGTTAACGCCGATAGAAAATGAAATTGGAAACTCAAAACGCCATACAATAAATTGGGTTCCAATCCTTACGCCCAAAGGAATCAAAAACAGGGTGTCTCCGCCTATTGTCGGATAGAACATTAAGCCAATTTCGCCGCCGACATACAAAAGAGGGTTTAAATAGAAATTAAAGGCAAGCGAGCCCGAACCGCCGACAGGAGGCGAAATTTGAGGGTCTATTACACTGCCGTTTCTCAAAAAAAGCGCCGGGAACCCTACGCCAAGCGACATTGTAAAAACCTGATCCCCTGCGACATAATACCCTGAGGAATAATCATCCCAGTCCGTTTCAACATCAGGATCGCTTTCCTGTGCGGCAAGCAGAAAAGGCAAGCCAATGAGTAATATTAAAATGAAGGCTCCAGCTCTTAACCCTCTGCAACGAAGTGCGCCGCGCATAACAGCTCCTTAACTTTTTTCTTTTGATACAATAGCAAAAATTTACGCTTTATTCAACAACAAATGGGATCAGCCGTGGTTACTGTTTCTTCTCCAGCGCCATATAATCAAGCAATACCGGATATTTGGTCAAGAGTTCTCCGTAACGCTCCAATTCTCTTAAATTTTGCTGTGAATTGATGTGGCTCTCGGTTCTGCTTCCAAAGGAGGCTGCAATTGTCTCCCGCTGAGTAACAAGGAATTCTTCGTATAATTTTCGTATTTGAGAGTATAAAATAAAATCAGGGTACCTGGCAGAATGTATCGCAAGCGAAAAATCCTTAACTTCCGGATAATTTTCCTTTATTTCCTTTTCCATTTCGGCGTCACGGTTTCCTGCCAAAACAAGCTCAAGCCTTCTAGAGTCTTCTCCAATCTCGGAAAGAGAACGAAGTATTACGGCCTCGATATCTTTGGCGGTATTTTTAACGTATTCGTTAAGGCTTTCCTGATTCACGATGTCTTTCCGGGTAACAAGCATGACAAGTTTTTCCGGGTCAATACTAAATATTATTTCTCCCCTCAAATTCCATGAAAAGTCGGCATTGGGAATTCCGGCAAAAGACGCGTAATTTGCGCTGGAAGGCAATGTGCTGTTAAAACGGACAGGAAATCTGTTATGTTCCAAATCGAAAACGGCTATCTTTACATTTGTGGGTATCAATTTATACCATAGCCAGCGGAACTCACCCGAACGCACAAGCTTTGAATCAATCCCATGGGTTTTTGAAACAATTACACCGTACTTTCCCGGAGGCACTGAGAACTGCACCCAGCCAAACATAAAGACGGTGCCAGCGAGAATAAGCAAGATTATAAGGGTTATAAAAAACTTTTTCATACTATACGATAATATACGTATATCAGCTTTTTTGCAACATCCGGACGGGAGGCTTACCTGCTGCTGCCCGGACGGACGCACGTTGGAGGATGCGCAGATTTTGGATAAAGAGATTGGAAAGGACTACTTTGAATGGAGCAGTCCTACAGCATGGATACTCGCGGTCAGTTTTATAATATCATTTGCGGCATTAATTGTCTATTTGGTTGACCTTGACTTTTCCGACGATTTCCTTTTTTTATTAATTAAAATTCTCCAATATTCGTCATTTATGATTATAATTTGTTCTCTGTATAAATTATTGCTTAACATATACCGTTTTTTTCGCCATTCAATGAAAATCAGGCCGTTAAAAATAGTCATGTATGTAATTCTGCTGATTTACAGTGTAATAATTGTCCTGCTTGTTTCGTTTATTAATATAATAGCGAGAGGAAACGGTTAATAGTGAGGAGTGAGGAATGAGTAGTGAGAAGAGGCTTTTTGCGCTTAGGGGAGCTGCGCAGTGCGAAAATACTGCGGATGATATTTGCGCTCAGGTTAAATTGATGTACGATGAATTATTGAGCGGCAATGCTCTTACCGAAGAGGACATTGTTTCCGTTATTTTTTCTGTAACAGCCGATCTTGACGCTATAAACCCGTGCACGGCTCTTAGAAAATCAGGGCGCGCGGCGGGAGGGACGGCGCTTTTTTCCGCGCAGGAACCTGTTTGTAAAAATTCTCTGGAGAGGGTAGTAAGGGTAATTATTCACTGTTACCTAAATGAATCTTCCAAAGTTAAACATGTGTACAGAAACGGCGCGCAGGTATTAAGGCCGGATAGAACTTCTTAGTAATTTTATCATTCCATTTGTGAGATATTAAAATTTTGATTTTTCAGCCCATAGACCCAGAGCAGGGTTGGGGACAAAAAAGATACGCTCGTTTTCTACATTGTTGAAGCCCGGGTTAAGTTTGCTGACGTCGTACTTTGTCTGCATGTCTTTTAGATCACCCCACTTAAAACCTACGGATTCTATTTCCTGTTTAGAGACATTATTACCGGGGCAGTAGCGGATTGTAAAGCGGTTTTCGCTTGAGCCGTGGATTAGGTGAGCGGCGGCGCTTAGGTTGCCTGCGAGTTCGGCGTCGGATTTTACTTTTTCAAGAATTTCCCTGCTGGGACGGTATCCGTGTTTGCGGATTAATTTATCTATTCCTTCGTCTTCACCGAAGCGTTCAAGAGCGGGAGCGAGTATAATTAATTCTCCGCCGTCTGCGAGTACCATTCTGGTCCGGTAGATCGCTTTGTTTCCAAGCCATGTTGTACGGTATTCTTCAGGTTCAAGGTAGACTATAGCTTTGTTAACTGGTTCATCCATCAGGTTAACATTAACTTCTCTTGATAAAGCTGATGCCTTCTCGAAACATTCTCTTCCAAAACCTATGTACAAACCTCTGACTGCTAATGACCCGCGCTCCTTTCCCGCTGCAGACGCTTCTAAATCTGTACGCGCACTGACAACCGTTAACACCCAAAGTGTGGAGGGTAACAAATGTCCAAAAAGTTTTAATCCTTCATCGAAGAGAGCGCGTACCGGAGTGTCGGCCTTTCCCATTATTCGTTCCATTCCGAAAGCGGCTCCGGCAAAGTGGCTTTTATCGATTGCTTCTTTTCCGCCTGTTCCTACAAAGATATTTTTACCGTGATTCGCCATTCCAGCAACTTCGTGAGGAACAACCTGTCCTATCGATACAGCAAGCGAAAAATTACCGCTGTCCCCTGTGTCTTTACGCAGTATTTTATTAACCTGAACAGGCCAGTCATACCGGACAGCGCCGTTTGATGCTTTCTCGACCCATTCCTCTTCGAGCCGTCCGAGCTCCGTGACGTCATTTCGCCAGTCATGAACGAGAAATTTACTTTTGGGAGTTGAGCCGAACATTCGTGTTATTTCAGAATCATTCATTGCCATGTGCGTACCGAGCGCCGGAAGAACCGCGCTTAGCCTGTCTGAAAGTATTTTGGACGCTATTTCTGTAAAAAAGCCAGCTCTTGAATGAAACCGTGTTATGTCGGGCGGAAGAATTATTATTTTACCGGAGTTATTAATGTTTGAAAGCGCGGAAGACAAGGCGCTTGAAAATAAATCTACCAGTTCCTGATCAGATAAATCCTTGTCAGCGCTGCCGATTGCCGTATAAGTTTTGTCCATTAGACACACTCCTTAATTTTATGATAACATAAATAAATTAATTAAAGGGTAATATTATGGGGAACGCAGATATCGGCTTGATTGGCTTGGCTGTAATGGGTGAAAATCTTGTCCTTAATCTTGAAAGCAAAGGCTTTTCCGTCGCGGTATATAACCGTACAACTTCAAAAGTAGACGAATTTATAAATGGACGTGGCGCCGGAAAAAAAATAACGGGCTGCCATAACATGAAAGATTTTGCTTCTTCTCTTTCATCGCCGCGCAAAGCGATGATCATGGTAAAAGCAGGGCAGGCTGTTGACGATACAATCGAAGGGCTTTTGGAAGTATTTGAAAAAGGCGACATAATTATTGACGGCGGAAACTCAAATTATCAGGATACAATGAGGCGTACAGCCTATGTCGAATCTAAGGGACTTTTATACATCGGAACCGGCGTTTCGGGCGGTGAGGAAGGCGCGTTAAAAGGGCCGTCAATCATGCCCGGAGGATCTCCCGCGGCATGGCCTTTTGTGAAACCCATGTTACAGGCAATTTGCGCCAAGGTGGAGGGAAACACGCCTTGCTGCGACTGGGTAGGCGAAAACGGCGCGGGGCACTTTGTAAAAATGGTGCACAACGGCATTGAATACGGCGACATGCAGCTAATCTGCGAAACATACGATTTAATGAAAAACGTACTTGGCCTTTCCTATGACGAGATGGGAAATGTGTTTGAAGAATGGAATAAAGGCTCTTTGGGAAGTTACTTAATCGAAATTACAAGAGATATTCTTCGTTTCAAAGACAGCGACGGAAAACCACTGGCAGAAAAAATCCTTGATACCGCGGGACAGAAGGGAACAGGCAAATGGACAGGGATTGCCGCGCTTGAGTTCGGCGTTCCGCTCACGCTGATTGGAGAAGCTGTCTTTGGAAGATGCCTTTCCGCCGCAAAAGACGAGCGCGTAAGAGCGGCTAAGGTTTTTACTTCTGTGAAAATTACAACTCCTTCCGGCAAAACGGATTTTATTAAAGACCTTGAAAAAGCGTTGTATGCTTCAAAAATTGTTTCATACGCGCAGGGGTATCTGCTGATGAAGGAAGCCGCAAAAGAGTACAAATGGAATCTTAATTACGGCGGCATCGCGCTTATGTGGAGAGGCGGCTGCATCATCCGCTCTGTATTTCTTGGAAAAATTAAAGAAGCGTTTGATCGCAAACCCGATCTTGAAAACCTCCTTCTGGACCCGTTTTTTACAAAAATAATTGAAGAGGCTCAGGAGTCATGGAGAAGGGTAGTTTCTGCCGCTGTGCAAAACGGTATCCCGGCGCCTGCGCTTTCGAGCGCGCTCTCTTATTTTGACGGATACAGAAGCGAGCGTCTACCTGCGAACCTTTTACAGGCGCAAAGAGATTATTTTGGCGCGCATACTTATGAAAGACTTGACAAGAAAAGAGGCGAGTTTTTTCATACAAATTGGACAGGATGCGGAGGAACAACCAGCGCGAGTACGTATGTTGTATAAATTTAATGAGAATTGGCGTGAAAAAACTGTTACAACGCGTAAAAAAACTGTTTGTGTCCTTTACATTTAGCTTGAATATATACGATAATATAAAAGAGAAAGGGATATACCCACTTTGAAGACAATTTTTGTTGTTGATGATAATAATGTTAACCTATTAGCGGCTGACGAGGCTTTATCGAAACATTATAAAGTATTTACACTGCCTTCGGCTGCCAATTTATTCGAGCTTATAGAAGATGTAAGGCCGGATTTAATACTCCTCGACATTTTAATGCCCGAAATGGACGGTTTTGAAACTCTTAAAATATTAAAAACGAACGGACGTTTCCTAGATATACCTGTAATTTTTTTAACAAGCAGAAATGACGCCGGAACCGAATCCCAGGGGTTTGATATGGGAGCTGTGGATTTTATATCCAAGCCCTTCTCCAAACCTGTTCTTCTTAACCGCATAAAAACCCATTTGGAAATTGAGAATGTAATTCACGAACGCACAGACAGCTTAAAGAGACTTAAAAACGGCATTGTTACCGTTTTAGCAAACATGGTAGAACGCCGCGACAATATGACAGGCAGTCATATTGAACGCACAACAAAATATATCCGCATCCTTTTGGGAAAAATGCTTGAGAAAGAAATTTATTTTAAAGAAATTCGCCAGTGGAACATGGAAACAATAATATCTTCCGTGCGTTTGCATGACATAGGCAAAATAGCGATTTCTGATCTTTTATTGAATAAGCAGGGTCCTCTCACAAATGAAGAATTTGAGATTATGAAGACTCACACAATAGAAGGCGAAAATATTATCCAGGATATAATTAACGAATCGGGCGACGGATATTTTCTGCAGCACGCTAAATTATTCGCGGGGTTCCATCATGAGCGCTGGGATGGAACCGGTTATCCGCGCGGCCTTAAAGGCATGGATATTCCTCTTCAGGGACGGGTTATGGCGATTGTCGATGTTTATGACGCGCTTGTATCTGACAGGCCGTATAAAAAAGCGTTTACTCATGAAAGAGCTATGGAAATTATAAAAGAAGGAAATGACAGTCATTTTGATCCAAGAATAGTAGACGTTTTTCTTGAATGTGAAAACGAGGTTAAAATGGTGCTGTTGAATGAGAATTAACGTTTTTCCGTTTAATTTATCGCCTTTTTTTTTCCTGGCAATTATTTTGCCTTCAGCCTGCGCTGGCGAACGCGGCGAATTGCATCAAACTGAAAATTATTTTTTTTATCTGTTAATTATCGCGATCTTTTTATTAGTTTTTATATTTTTATCAATCAGATTTATTACATTGGAGCGCAAAAGCGCAAAACAAAACGAACTGTTAAAAGCCGTAAATCAGGCTTCCAAGGTTCTGCTTGATCCTGATATGAAAAATATCGAAGACAGTCTTATTATCGCAATGAGCATTATGGGAAAAGCCGTCAGCGTAGATCGCGTTTGCCTGTGGAAGAATCACGCTGTAAACGGAAAATTATACTGCAAATTAATTAATGAATGGGTCAGCAGCCAAAGGCCTGAACTTAACGGTTTTTATTCTGATGATGTCTGCTACAGCGACACTCTAACGGGCTGGGAAGAAACATTGAAAAACGCCAAATGCATTAATATGCTTGTGCGTAACATGAGCGAAAAAGAAAAATCGCAGCTAAAACCTCAAAGAATAATGTCAATCTATGTCGCGCCTGTATTTGTTAAAGATTATTTTTGGGGTTATGTCGGCTATGATGACTGCCAAAAAGAAAGGATATTTACAGATAACGAAGGAATGTGCCTTCGCTCCGCGGGACGCATGATTGCGAACTCTTTTATACGAAGCGACATGACAAAGAATCTTCTTGACACAACCGTAAGGCTTGAAGAAGCGCTGAAAGAAGTTGATGAGGCGAACAAGGTAAAGGAAAGTTCTCTGATTGCCATGGAAAAAATACTTAACAGTATAGACGCCATGATATATGTAACCAATCCAAAATCAGGCGAGATTCTGTTTATAAATGACAGTATGAAACAGCATTACAATATTCACGGCGACTGTACCGGAAAATTATGCTTTAAGCTACTTCAAAAAAATCTGGATAAAAAATGCAGTTTTTGTCCGTGTATAAAACTTGATATAGCTCCCGATTCTGTTATTGTTTGGGAAGAACACAGCTCTCTTACAAACCGTATTTATAAAAATATTGACAGATATATAAAATGGCCTAACGGAAAAACAGTCCACATGCAGCAATCGGTTGATATAACGGAGCTGGTAAACGCGAAAGATTTTGCCGAAGAGAGCAATAGATCAAAATCCGCGTTCCTTGCGACAATGAGCCACGAAATACGCACTCCCATGAACGCAATCCTTGGCATCGCGGAAATTCAGCTGCAGGATGAAAATCTTGCGCCGTCTACAGAAGACGCTTTCGGTAAAATATATGAATCAGGCGATTTACTTCTTAATATCATTAACGACATACTGGATTTTTCAAAAATTGACGCCGGCAAACTGGAAATTATTCCCGTTAATTACGATATTGCAAGTTTGATAAATGACACAGCGCAGTTAAACAGGCTTCGCTATGAAAGTAAACCGATAGAATTTATAATAAATGTAAACGAAAATACTCCTCATGATCTAATAGGCGATGAACTTCGCATTAAACAAATTTTAAATAATATTCTTTCAAACGCTTTTAAATATACGGATTCGGGAAAAATTGAATTTTCAATTTTTTCGGAAAAAACAAAAGATACGCCATGCGATGATATAATTCTTATTTTTAAAATAACGGATACAGGGCAGGGTATGACCGACGCTCAAATTGAAAAAATCTTTGACGAATATACAAGATTTAATGTAAGCGCGAATCGAAGTACAATTGGCGCCGGCCTTGGCATGAGTATAACAAAACGCATTATTGATTTAATGGACGGAAGTATCACTATTCAAAGCAATATAAATTTGGGTTCTGTTTTTACAGTGCGCCTTCCTCAGAAATGTTCGGGAACAAAAACATGCGGAAAAAAATTATCCGAAAAACTCAGCGATTTGTCTTTTCATAATTCTTCAAAAGCAAAAAAAATTCAATTCTTAAGGGAATATATGCCTTACGGCAGCGTTCTTGTGGTTGACGATGTTGAATCTAATTTGTATGTGGCAAAAGGACTGCTCATACCTTACGGATTAAAAATTGACACTTCATCAAGCGGATTTGAAGCAATAGATAAAATTAAAGCCGGAAACGAATACGATGTTATATTCATGGATCACATGATGCCGAAAATGGACGGCATTGAAGCCGTTAAAATAATACGCGAATTGGGTTATCTGAATCCTATTGTCGCATTAACCGCAAACGCTCTTGTTGGGCAGTCTGAAATCTTTTTACAAAATAAATTTGACGGATTTATATCAAAACCAATAGATTCACGCGAACTGAATCTTTTATTGAACGATTTAATACGCAATAAGAAACCCAAAGAAATCGTAGAAGCCGCGCGTCAAAAACAACGCGACAAGGAACATACGAACACGCTTCTTTCTCAGGAAAGCGTTATATCGCCTGAAATTGAAACTTTTTTTATTCATGACGCGCAAAACGCTATAAACGTGCTGGATAATTTATTCACAAAGATTAATGAACTTGATGAACAGGATGTAAATCTTTATATCACTACAGTTCATGGAATAAAAGGCGCGTTAACAAATATAAAGGAAAATGAATTATCGGCATTGTCTTATAAACTTGAAATGGCGGGCGTTAGAAAAGATATTACGGTTATTACAACAGAGACTCCAAAATTAATTGACGCTCTTAAATCATTAATTGAAAAATTTAAATCAAAAAAAGAAGACGATGAAAATGTTAAAATAAGCGATGAACTTTATACATTCCTTAAAGAAAAACTAAAAGAAATAAAAACTGCCTGCGGCGTTTTTAATGTTGAAGACGCAAAATCAGCATTAACTGAAATTAAGAAAAGAAAATGGCCTTCCAACATAAAAATATATTTGGATGAAATATCGATGAATTTATTACACAGCGCTTTTAAGAAAATTTCTTCTTCAATTGATAATTTTATTAATGAACTTTCCTTATAAATCTCTGAAAAACAGGTTTGAAGTTTTCAAGATACAATGCACGCGAGAAAAACTCAATGTTTTGCGGAAGATCTATTGTTACGCTAAATTTTAATTCATCGGCTTTTTCCAGCATCGAAGAAAGAAGCGTTTTACCAAGTCCCAAGCCCCTGTATTCCTGATTTACCGATAATTTTTCTATATGTAAAACTTTTTCTTTTACGTTTCCCTTAATAGAGCCTGCAATTTCTCCGTTCGGACTTTCTGCGGTAATAAAAAAACCAAGTTCGTCAGAGCTGCCGTCAGCTTTACACTCAACCGCAAAATCTTCCAAAACAAGGGACGAAGTATCCTCAGGCTCGTCTCCAACAGGCTCAAGACCCCATTCTTCTCTTAAAGCGTTATACCATAATAAGACAATGCTTTTCATTTCATTTTCTTTGTAACTGAACCAAATCTTTTCAGTTTCAGGGTATTGTTCAAGCACGTTTCTGAATGCCCTGAATACACCCCTGTTTCTGTTTAAGGCTTCCGCAAGCTCATGCCGGATAACGGAGTTTTTAAGCGTCGCTGCGAATTTTTCCATAAGACGGTAACCGTCATTCGGAAGCCATTTGGGAAGATTTATAAAACGTTCATTATCATCAAAATCCAGTTCGTCTCCATATTCATTATTAGTCATATCTATTATGGCTCTTTCTTTGGTATCAAGAATAAAATCGCCTTCCTGATTTTCCATATAAAAGAGAATCTGATCCATGAAAATATTATCAAGTTCAAAACGCATTTCAGGATTATAGCATAAAATAAAAAAAAAGGATAATATAAATTAAGAGGAAATAAATATGGACGCTATGAAGAGAACAATTGACTGCGGATCACTACGGAAGAATGATGCCGGAAAAATCGTAATATTAAACGGCTGGGTTCACCGCAAGCGAAACCACGGTGGAATATTTTTTATAAATTTAAGAGATCGTTATGGTATTACCCAGGTTACCGTTGACACAGAAAAAAATTTAAACCTTGCATCGGTTTGCGATGAATTAAGAAATGAATACTGCATTGCTCTTGAAGGAACTGTGGCGGAGCGCCCTGATGATATGGTAAATCCTTCAATGGAAACCGGCGAAATAGAAATCCTGGCATCAAAGCTTGTAATTTTGAACAAGAGCGAAGTTCTCCCTTTTCAGATTGATGAAGAAAGCAAAGCAAGCGAAGAGCTTCGTTTGAAGTACCGGTACCTTGATCTGCGTTCAAGCGCGATGCAGGAGAGAATTAAACTTAGAAGCGAAATAACATTCGCTGTTCGCGAATGGATGACTCAAAACGGATTTTATGAAATTGAAACTCCCACCTTTATTAAATCCACTCCCGAAGGAGCAAGAGATTATCTTGTTCCTTCAAGATTGTATCCGGGTAAATTTTACGCTCTTCCCCAGTCACCGCAGTTGTACAAACAGATTTTGATGGTTTCCGGTTTTGATAAATATTTTCAGATTGCGCGCTGTTACCGCGACGAAGATTCAAGGGGAGACAGACAGCCCGAGTTTACGCAGATAGACATTGAGATGTCATTCGTTTCAAGAGACGATGTCCTTGCGATGACAGAAGAAATGATGCGTCATGTTTTTAAAAAGGTTAAAAATGTTGAGCTCCCTGTAAATTTCCGCCGGCTTTCATGGGAAGAAGCGATGGAACTCTACGGAAGCGACAAACCCGATTTACGCTTTGATATGCAGTTAAAAGATTTTTCAAAATACGTTGAAGCAAGCAGTTTTCAGGCGTTCAAAGACGCGCTCTCCGGCGGAGGAACTGTAAAAGCGCTTGTCGTTAAAGGAAAAGCAGATTATTCTCGCAAGCAGATAGAGGAGCTTGAAGCGCATGCAAAGATTTACAAAGCAAAGGGTATGGCGTGGATGAAGGTTACTTCTGGTAGTGAGGAGTTGGGAGTTAGGAGTGAGAAGTGTGCTTTGGAGGGAGGGGCTTCTAAGTTTTTTAGTGGCAACGCTGATTTAATAATAAAAGATTTAAATGCTGAAAAGGGTGATCTTATTTTGATGGTTGCGGATGTGAACCGTAATACTGCGAATATTTCTCTGGGAGCAGTGAGATCAAAACTTGGGAAAGATTTAGGGTTATGCGATCAAACCAGGTTTGAATTTGTATGGATTGTTGATTTTCCGATGTTTGAATACAACGAAGATGAGAAAAAGTGGGAAGCCGCGCATCACCTTTTTACATGGCCTCAAACGCAATATCACGAAACAATGGAAAGTGATCCCGGTTCTGTAAAGGGAGACCTTTACGACCTTGTTTTAAACGGGTATGAACTGGCCTCGGGTTCTATTCGTATTCATGATTCACAGATGCAAAACCGTGTTTTTAAAATCGCCGGAATCGATATAAAGGAAGCGGAAAAAAAGTTCGGCTTTTTAACGGAAGCGTTCAAATACGGCGCGCCGCCTCACGGCGGAATCGCTCCCGGCTTGGACCGTCTTGTAATGATCATGGCAGGCTGCACGTCCCTTAAAGACGTTATCGCTTTCCCGAAAAATTCTTTCGCGGTAAGCCCCATGGACGACTGTCCGTCAGAAGTGGATCAAAAACAGCTGGATGAACTAAAAATAATTATCAAAAAAGAGGAATAATTACTTGGCGTTTTGGCGTGAACTCTTATTCTTGTATAAAATGTTCAGTCAGGATTTTGCGCTTGTCGTCGGTGATGGGCGTTGTTTGCTGTGAATTGAAATCAAAGTGAACAACCACGGCTGTTCCTTTAACGCAAAGGCGTCCTGTCTGCCATGCTTCGTGGGAAACAGTGAATGATTTTGTTCCAATTCTTGAAATCCATGTTTTGATCTCAACTTCGTCTTTAAAAAACATCTGATCCAAAAAATCAAAATCCAGATGAGCCATGATAAGCGGAAAAACTGTTTTATCAAGAGTTAATTCAGGATCAAACATTCTTAGGATTTCAGTTCTTCCCATTTCGAACCATATGGGAAGAACTGTGTTATTAACGTGCCCAAGACCGTCAATGTCTCCGAAACGCGGCTGTACTTTTAATGTAAACATGATTAAAGCCTTAATGTGTTAAGATAATTTTCATAAGACACCTGAGCTGCCTTGGCGTTGTTTTCGGCTCTCTCTATTGTGCGCGTTAAATCGTCAATCTCCTTGTCAAGAGAAACAAGGCGCTCTAAATAATTCTGTCCCTGAGGAGTTTGGCTTCCTGCCGCTTCGAGGTTTCTTCTTACTCTGTCCTGATCGGCGATTAAACGCGTTCTCTGCGTTTCAATGTCTTTTACAGAAGCGGCTGCAGCGTCGGCTGCTTGTTTTAATTCAACAGCGCGGCTTAACGCCTGTCGCACATTGGAAGGAATCTCCTGATTCGTAGAATAACTCAAGAGAGCGTCCGGCCTTAGCGATACAAGAGTTACTCTCTCGGAAACAGGACGTTTTTCATTCACCGTAAGGGTTGTTTCCCTGTTCGCGCGAAGCGTTATGTTAAAACGATAATGCGTTGCCGTCTGCTCTGTAGCCTGCGGAGACACAAGATCGGACTGCGAATTTTTTGCGTGTTCAACAATAATGGGTTTCTCAGTTGAGCTAGAATTAATAAATGTATATGTCTTTGAAAAAGTTTGATAACGGTTGATTGTCATCACTCCGCCTGTAACAGTTACCGTATTTACGGCGCGGGTGTTTGTATCGGAAGTTGATGCCGTAACGGAAAGATCTTCTCCGAAAGAGATTAATCTTTTTTCATCTTCATTCCAAAACTCGATTAGAGCGTCTCCTGCGTATACGCCGCCGTCATAGACAGTGATGGGACCCGCAGGAAGTTTCATCTTGCTTGTATTTATAATTTCAGCTCCAAGACGGGGAAACCGTCCGCTTGAATAAATTAATGTTTTTTTCGCTTCAATATTTGACTCAACCAGAGGAAACATCGCGCTCATTCTTCTGTCAAGATTTACAGGATTTCTGATTGTAAATTCAAATTGCCCTCCTGCCTGGTTTCCGGCCGCAGTCTGCACAGCTCCGCCTGTAATCCGGCTTCTTTCCATTTCCGATAAAGCGCTCATATCAAATGATTCCATTAAGTACGACTCCTCAACCGCATTCGATCTTGCAGACATCGGAGCAGGAGAAGCCGTGGTTGCCACCGGAGCGCTTTTATCATGGGTAAGGCCTTGAGCCGCTCCTGCGATTAAAAGCGGCAGCACAGGACGCGAAACATAATAAGGCGGATACAGCTCCTGAATAAAAGAAGCCGGACGGCCTGTTACTAAAGAAAGCGTTACATTGTTCCAGTCCGTGTCGCTGTCATTATCAATGATTGCCCACCCTTGAAGAAGAGGGCGTGTTTGTCCAAGATCAAGGCGGTATGAAACTTTCCAGACAGGAGATGGAATGACATAACTTATAGAGACATTTCTTCTTGCTCCCGAGGCGTTTCCCGGAAGATTAACTGTTAGCTGACGAGATGTTGAGCTTCTGGAAGCCGAAATCAAATCAAGGGCGCGGTTTATATCTCGCTCAATAACCGGGTCTTTAAATTTAATTGAAATAATATCTGTTAATGGAATTGATACAAATCCGTTTTCTGTCGACAGTACAAGATAGGTTTCCATTACGCCGCCCATACTATACGGCGTTTGAATTTGACGTTTTTCGATGCCTGTAATTCGTCCTGTATGGACAGCCGAAAAAATTATAGAAGAAGGAACATTTTCCTCATCCGCGGAATATGAAATATTTTTTTTATTTACATCCGCTTCGGCTCCTCTAAGACGCGAAAGGATTACCGCTAAATCAGGGTTATCTGAAATGTCAACTGATAAGCTGCGAAGCGTCTCTATCAAAGTGTTCTCCGCCTGATATGTAACGGAAGGATTCGCGCTTGCAGAATCGTTTATAATTAAAGTTTTTAGGGCGTCGTTAACCGCGTTCAGTTTAAAAGGAAAGTTGATGCTGACAGAGCCGCTTACAGAACCTGCGTATTCATAATAAGCGAGGCCCGATGTTAAAATTACAACCTTTTTAAGAGGCAGCTGGGTTACGTTTGCACGCGAAGATTCGCTGACGTTAGCTGCTGTTGAAGAATTATCCTGTATGCCTTGAGCCCAAGAAACGGCTGCCGTTAATAAAAAGCATAAAAATATATATTTATTTTTCATATTCAAGTTGAATTGTTTTTGTGGGCATATCGCAGACTTCAGCAGGTCCGAAATATTGAATCGCTCCAGGATATAAGAAACAGGTTTTTTCCGCCCATGTGTCGCGGTTTTTAGCGAATGTTTTAAACGGTTTTTCGTTTAGTTTAACCAGCGCTTTTTTTATTACCGGTTTTCTTGAACCGTGGCGCTGCTCAAAATCCATCATCATAGTAAGAGGAACGCCTCCTGCAATCCATTGATCAGCGGGAGCTATCAATTTTTTTACGCTGGAAATATAGCCTGTTAACCCTTCCGCGATTAAAACAAACGCGCTGTAACCAAGCGAGTAGCAGTAGTCAGCGTCAAAGTTGGAAGGAAACGCGCAACGCCCTTCATAGCCGAAGAAATGCGTCTGATAAGTGAACTTCCCCGAATATAATTTCTTTTCTTTTAAGGAAACCAGTCTTTTATCTACCATGCCGACAAGCAGCTTTTCAGTTTCAATTCTGGAAACCTGAACGTTACCATGAGGGTCTCTATCCATTAAAAATTGCTGGGCAATATCAGGCGGAAGTGATTGCATTATTTTGTATGAACCTTCAGTTATTCTGCTTGATAACCAGTACAATTGATCGAATAAATTGGTAACAGCGGAGAATGATTTTTCTTCTTTTGCGATTACGTCGTTAAGCTCGTTAATTAATTTTTTTATTTCGGGGATGAACTCGACTAATCCTTCGGGAATTAAAACAATTCCGAAATCTTCGCCGCTATCCGCGCGTTTCATTATTGATGAGCAGATTTGATCGACTATCTGTTCAAGAGAAGTTCCCTTCGCTTCAATTTCTTCCGAGATAAGGCAAATATTCGGCTGAGTCTGGAAAGCGCATTCCAAAGCGATGTGGCTTGCGGCGCGTCCCATGAGTTTAATAAAATGCCAGTATTTTTTTGCGCTGTTCGTGTCACGGCAGAGATTGCCGATAAGTTCCGAATAAGTTTTACAAGCTGTGTCAAAGCCGAAAGAAGTCTCGATATGTTCGTTCTTAAGGTCTCCGTCAATTGTTTTGGGGCAGCCGATTACCTGTACAGACGATCCTTTTTCAACGAAATATTCAGCTAACATAGCGGCGTTTGTATTGGAATCGTCTCCGCCGATTACAACAACGGCGTTAAGCTCCAATTTTTTCGCAGTTTCTAAAGAAGCGGCAAACTGTTCCGGCGTTTCAATCTTGGTTCTTCCAGAACCGATCATGTCAAATCCGCCTGTGTTGCGGTATTCGTCGATTATTTCAGGCGTAAGAACAATTGTTTTATTATTTATAAGACCCGAAGGGCCGCCTTTAAAACCGTAAAGAATGGAGCCGGGATTGCCCTTTTTAAGACCGTCAAAGAGACCCGCTATAACATTATGCCCGCCGGGAGCCTGTCCGCCTGAAAGAATTACGCCGACTTTTAACTCTTTGTTTAATTTTTTATTCTTGCCTTTGACAAAAGTAACAAGAGGTTTTCCGTAGATATTTTTAAAAACAGCGCGAATCTCATCACTGTCAGAGATTGCTTCTGTGGGTTCTCCCGTTTCGATTCCAATATCAGAAATAGAGCCGCTGAGAATACCGGGGAGCTTGGGTTTATAACTATACCGGGCATGCTGCAATGCGGATATACTCATTTTTGTCTCCTTAACATAAATAATCCGTTTTAACGGCGGTTACTTACTCTTATGTCTGTTTTTTCGCAGTTTTTTCTTGCGTTTGTGGGTCGCGATTTTTCGCAGTTTGCGCTTTCTTCCGCAGGGCACTTAAACTCTCCTTAATAAAAATTTTATCCATCTCCACGGGGAATCGAACCCCGGTTGCCGGGATGAAAACCCGGTGTCCTAACCGCTAGACGATGGAGACCAATTTGATAGGGTAAATCTATAAAAATCGATGGAAAATGTCAAGCCCTAGGAAAGCCTGTCAATTTTGGTCACTTCGAGGATTACAGCCCCCTGATCGTCCTTTACAATGCCGTAAATCAACAGCGGTTGCTGATCAAAGAGCAGTTTGTTGTAGCGATCATAAATATTCGGGAAAATAACAGTCTCGTACATGGCGGTTTCGTCCTCAAGGCTTAGAAAACTCATGGTAAGGCCGTCCTTTGTCCAAACTTCCTTTTGAGTTATTGGCCATCCTATCAGTTTTACATTACGCTCAATATGCCGCGAAAGCTGCGATGCCAAAACTCGGTTTTTTACCGCTGTCACTTCATCTTTCCAGAGAACCAGGGGATGGGCGTTTCGTAAGAAACCGAGAGCGTTGTATTCTTCGTGTAGAGAGTTGTTATTTAGTGAAGAGAGGTTGTTTAGTGAGGAGTTAGGAGTGAGGAGTGTGGAGTGTGGAATATTGAGTGATGAGTGGTTGGGGGCGGGAAATAGTTCTTCATTTTTGGTTTTGCATTTTATGCTGATCATTTCAAGCAGCATTCTTGCTTGTAATGGACGGGGAAGTCCGGCAGAAATACTGTCAAAAACTCCGGCGGGGCAGAGGGAGATGATGTCGTCGCGCGAGAGTTTTACCCTGTGAATAAAATCATCAAGGCTCTTAAAATCGCCGCCCCTTTCGCGCTCTTCAAAAATCGCATTGGCACCGGTAACAGACAAACCCTTAATTGCCATAAACCCAATAACAACTTTCCCCCTGCAAACATCACTCCTAATTTCACATTCATCACTCGACACTCCACACTCCACACTCCTAACTCCATAATACTTCCACGCCGAAATATTAACGTCAGGACCTTCTGTTAAAAGACCCATGCGGCGGCATTCCGCGACGTAGGCATGAGGACGGTAATAGCCGCCCTGATTGCTTAAAACAGCAGCCATAAATTCCGCAGGGTGATGAACGCGCAGGTACGCCGACTGAAAAGAAACCATCGCGTAGGAAGCCGAATGAGGTTTACAAAAACTGTAGCCGTCGAATGAAAGCATCATTGCCCAAATCTCATTTATGGTTTTTTCGCTCACGCCGTTTTTTCTGCAGCCGTCAAAGAATTGTTTTTCATAAACTTTTAATTTTTCCGCTCCCGCCTTTTTCGCGATTACTTTGCGCAGCTTGTCTGCGCCAACTTCGTCAAAACCGGCAAGAGCTACGGCAGTTTTGCTCACGTCCTCCTGATAGCACAAAATGCCGTAACTTTCATTTAAAATTTTATCAAGACGCGGATGCAAAGGCTCCCATTTCTTTCCTTTCAAACGCCTGACGTATTCAGAAATAAATTTATTTGCGGCAGGGCGTATTATGCTTGAATGTATAACAATATGATCAAAATCCCCCGCTCCTGTTTTCTTCTGAAGCTGCCTCATCGCAGGACTCTCAATATAAAAAACCCCGATACTGTCGCCTCTGGCTAACGCCGCAACAGTAGCCCCATCACGAATAGCCCTGCTTAATTTTTCTCTTAACTCCCCACTCCTAACTCCCAACTCGTCACTCCTAACTCCTAACTCCACATTACTAACAGCGTCTCTTATAACAGCAAGGCTTCTGTTTCCCAAAAGATCAATTTTAACAAAACCAGCAGCTTCCGTTCCTTCTTTTTCCCACGCAAGAAGGGGAAAACCTTCAAGTGATTTTTCAATTGGCGCGTAACGGCTTACAGGCTCCGGGGTTATAACAATTCCTCCGCAGTGCATGCTCAAACCTCGTGGAAGACCTTCTATCCGCGCGGCAATCTGGTAAATCTCTTTCCAAAGAGGAGAGATGTTTTCTTCGTTTTCGCGGTAATCGAAGAGTTTTCTTTCAAGCTGAGAAATCTCGGCGTCGGCGAATCCGTATGCTTTCGCGGTTTCACGTAACGCAGAACGCGGACGAAAAAAATTGTGATTGGCGACTCTTGCGCAGTAATCGCTTCCGAATTTTTCGATTACTGTTCTTATCAATCCGTCCCTTTCATCCCATGCAAAGTCAACGTCGATGTCGGGTGGATCAGGGCGCGCGGGATTTAAAAAGCGTTCAAAATAAAGATCGTGCGCAATTGGATCGACATTTGTTATTCCAAGTGAATAAGAGACAATGGAAGCCGCGCCAGAACCGCGCCCGCATGTTCTGTTATACTCATCTGTTTTTGCCATGTTTACAATGTCGTCCATGCGAAGGAAGTAGGGAGCGAACCCCATTCTTTCGATGACTTCAAGTTCGTATTCAATGCGATCGATCTCCATGTCGCCGAGTTCGCCGTAACGCGAAACCGCTCCCGTGTAGACGCGCTCCTTTAGTTCCGCCACGGGATTGTCGCCGTAAGAGGGAAAAATAAATCCGTCAAAAAGTTCGTTAAACTGACAGTCTTTCGCTATTTGTATACTTCCTTTAGCGGCTTCCGGCCATGAATAAAGGAGAGACGACAACTCTGCGTTTGTTTTTAAAATTCTCTTACCGCTTGAATTTGAAAGAGGTGTCATATCTGCAGAAGGAAGCGAATCTGCCTTATGAGGCGCGATTGTATCGGAAGGGCAGAGGTTCCCTACAGTCTTATTTAATCCGATTGCACGTAACACATGGTGAACAGGGTAGTCGCTGCTGTCAAGAAAGGCACTGTTGTCAAGGAAAGCAAGCGGCAGATTTAAAGACTTGTGAGAGCCTAGACCGCTTAAGTCATCGGGAGTGATCGCGCAGTAGAGATTTTTTACATTTCCCGCGAGTTCTTTTAATACGTTTTGATTTGCGGAAGCAAGCGTAAGACCTGCGCAATTGTCGCGTAACAAAGAGATGGGGTTAAAATTTTTTGTGTCCTTGTTACGGACAGATAATATTTCGCAAAGCCGAGAGAAACCGGCGCGGTTTTCTACAAAACAGTGGATGTAGTGAGGAGTTGGTTTTTGTTCAACTGTCAGGGCGGCGCCGATTATGGGGCGAATGTTTCTCTCCTTTGCGTTTTCTAAAAAGGAGTGAACGCCGTAGAGGTTGTTTAGGTCGCAAATGGAAACTGTTTTTATGCCAAGAGATGAGGCTCTATCAAGAAGCGTATCTGGCTTATGAACGCCGTAGAGAAAAGAATACGCTGAAATCAATCCTAACCGTACATCCATTTTAAATTCTCAATTAATATTTCACACAAAGGCTAAAAGGATTGGAACCAATTCCTCTGCGTCTCCGTGCCTCTGTGTGAACTTCTTCCTTTGTTGCAGCTAACACAAGGCCGCGAGTGACTTTTCCGGTTCCGTAGCGCCTCTGTATTTTGTCGACTGCCTCCTGAAGTTTGCGGCTCTTTGTTTCTGATTCCGGTTCAAATAAATCAGCTTCATAGCCAAGCGGAAAGAGATTTTCGAGTGAGAGGTTAATCGATCTTACGCGTATGCGCCGCGTTACTGTTTTTTGATAAAGACTTACTGCCGCTTTTGTTATGTCTTTATCAAGCACGAGGAGGCGTTTTTTCTTTTCGAGGGAACTTTCTTCTATGCCGTCCGCGTAAAAAACAGAGAGCCGGATCGCCGACGCTCCCAGTTTATCCCGGCGCATTTGAAGACCTGAGTGCTCTGCAAGAGAAGCGATAGATCCGTTGATTACTGTTTCGTCAATTATATCCTGCGAAAAATCCGCGCGGCTTTCTATAACGCGCTCTTTTCCGGCGCAAACAGGAGAGTTATCGATGCCGAGCGCGCTGTCACGCAGAAAAATTCCCTTTTTGCCGAAGAGGGAAAGCGCTTCGCTGTCCGACAGCAGGGCAAGTTCGCACACTTCGCGAAAACCTGTTACGCGAATAGTTTTCATTAAAGATTTTCCAAGTCCCGGAAGGAGGGTAATATCCTGATGCGCGAGGAACGCGGCTTCGTCTCCCGCGCGCACTTCGATAAGTCCTTCAGGGCGTATTGTTCTGCTTGCGACCTTGCAGACAAGTTTATTCGCAGCCGCAGCCGCAGCGGATTCAATTTTTACCTTATCGAGAATTTCATTTTGAATGAGGCAGGCGCAGTCCGCGGGAGGGCCGAAAAGACGGCGTGTTCCCGTAACATCAAGATAAATGTTTCCGCTTCCGTCGTTCTGCCAGAGTGGAGCATAGCGGCTGATTACTTTCTCAATTTCATTGTTTACCTCAAAGCAAACGGCAGGATCGGGAGGCAGTACCGTTAAATTTTTTACAAGCCGCGCTGCGGCGCAAAGAGGCATACCTGAATAGATTCCTTCACTCAACGCCAAAGGAGAGACATTCTGCGCCACGTCCTGAGCGCCGACCCTTCCTGCGATTACAAACGGACGTTTTTTAAGTGAAGGGTCTTTAAGAGCCGCCGCCGCCGCGTGCATATTTATTATGTTAAAGTGAATTACATTATCCATCGCTCTCTAACAGTTTTTTCAAAGTCACTGCGTTCTTCACAGCCTGGGCTCTTGCGTGGTTGTTGAAGTAGACAAGGATTTTGTCGGCTTTTATTATGATTCGTTTTATGCGCTGCGATATTCCTTCGAGTTCCTTGTCGTTGTAAAGATAGTCGTATCTTGAGCGGCTGTCCGAGCCCCACCAGCTTTCGGTGTTTCTGCCGTGGAGGCGAAAATACGCGATGTCTGAAGTGTTTACATCCAGAACAGAGGGAACGCCCTTTATGTCCGGCTGATCTGTTGAAACAAGGGAAACCTTTCTTTTTTTGAGTTCGTCTATGACGCGGTTGTTGTTCCAGTCAGCGTTTCGGAATTCCACGGCGGAGGGGATACCGGCAAAACAGTCCAGAAGATTCGCAAGATGACGCCGGTTACCCGCCTCGTAGTGAAACGAATAGGGAAATTGAAACAGAACGGCTTCCAGTCTTTGGGCTTCCTGCAAGGGTTTAATGGCAGTAAGATAAGCCTTTGCTTCTTCCTGCCATTTGTTGGGGTCGACCTTGTGAGTCAGAGACTCGTGAGCCTTAATCGAGTAGGAAAGGGAGGGAGCGGATTCCATCATGCGGCTTAGATTTTCAGCCTTGGGCATTGCGTAGTAAGAAAAGTTGAGTTCCACGCTGGAGAACGCAGACGCATAGAAGGGCAGGAAATCCTGCTGTTTGGTGTCCGGGGGGTAAAAGGGGCCTGCCCATTCATTGTAAGAATATCCGCTTGTTCCGATGACAATTTTTCCCATACACTAATACTATACTGTTGTATAGGTTTTGTCAAGAGGAAAACGGCTAAAAAGCGATTTTTCGGCTTTTTTTTATCCGCTTGCTCTCGCCGTAAATATGTACTAGAATTAGACATTATTTGAGCGGCGAGGGGTACGGTATTAAAATTGAACTGTTTACATTCTGTGATTTTGCTCAGGAAAACAACGGAAAGCTTACAATCATCGGGACATTTGACACAATCATTTCGCGCAATTTTCCGTGCGTTCATCCACAGCTTGCCGTAGTGATCCGGCTGCGTTTTGATCTTTGGGAATTCGGAACCCATTCATTTAAAATAGAGACGCGCGATCTTGAAGGCGGAATGAGCCTTGAAACAATTAACGGAAACATCGAAGTAAAAGAAGTCGGAAACGCTTCCGCGGTTTCTCACCTTGTATTCAGCATATCAAACCTGCATTTTAAAAATCCGGGGATTACAAATTTTGTGCTTTTTATTGACGATAAGGAAATTGATTCAATCCCTCTTTATATCAGAAAAAATTAATCTTACACTCTCGAAGCGCGCGATAAAAGTAAAAAGTCAGCTAACACAATGGCCGCCATCGCTTCAACAACGGGAACGGCTCTCGGCACAATGCATGCGTCATGCCTTCCCTTGACCGATATTTCTTTAACGCTTCCGTCCTTTGCATAGGCCTTTTGCGGTTTTGAAATTGAAGGCGCGGGTTTTATCGCCACATTAAAAATTATTTCCTGACCTGTAGAAATCCCTCCAAGAATTCCGCCTGAATTATTGGAAGCGAATTTTCCGCCGCCTTCTACGGAAGGAGCGTCATTGTTTTCGCTTCCCTTCATGCCGGCTGCTTTAAAACCGGCGCCGAACTCTATCCCCTTACACGCTCCAATTGACAGCATAGCGGCTGCAAGACGCGCGTCAAGTTTATCAAAAACAGGCTCTCCAAGACCGGCCGGAACTCCTTTTACAATACATGAAATAATTCCGCCCTGACTGTCGCCTTCTTTTTTTAGTTCTTCGATATTTGCGTCCGTAATGGCTTTTGCGTTTATTTCAATTCCATAAACCGCGAGGAACTTTTTTGCTATTGCTCCTGCCGCGACTCTGCAAAGGGTTTCTCTTCCGGAACTTCTGCCGCCGCCTCTGTGATCCCTAAAACCGTATTTTGCGTCCCATGTAAAATCCGCGTGTCCCGGTCTGTAAATATCTTTTAATTCGTCATAATCTTTTGAATTCTGATTTTCGTTTCTGACAACTACCGCGATTGGGCTTCCAAGCGTCTTTCCTTCAAAAACGCCTGACAAAAATTCGGGGGTATCTTGTTCATCGCGCGATCCGTATTCTTTGCCGGGACGCCGGCGCGCAAGCTCTTTTTCAATATCGCAGATGGAAATTTCCAAACCGGCAGGGCAGCCGTCAATAACCGCGCCCATTGCCTCTCCGTGAGATTCGCCGAATGTTGTCACTTTAAAAATATTTCCAAAAGTATTTCCCGGCACTATAAATACCTTCTTGGATCATCATCTCTGACTCTTGCGTATAACTCTATAAACTGCTTTGCGGTGCTTTGCGCTATTTTATGCATTAAAACTTCTTCAACCTGGAAAACGCCCGCTTCGTTTGACATGTCAATATCGATGCGAATGGGTCTTTCGCTTCCTTCTGTAATGCTCACCCTTTCTATCGCGTTAGCTGAATACTGGTGAATGTGACCCATTCTTGTCGTGTTCGCAAGAGATATGGGAATACGCGCTCTTCCCTTTGTCATGTCACAACCGTCCGCAATCTGAATAAGGCCCGCTTCGATGGATGAAACATTTATGGTTCCCATGTGTCCCGCGATTCCTTCAAGCGCGACAGCGCGGATTATAGCTCTTTTTTGAAGGTCGTCATGATAAACCTGATCCAATACGCGATCTATAATCGGAAGAGCCATGATTGTGCTGTGCGATTCATGCTTGTCGCGTCCCAGCTGCATTCCAAGATCATGAAGCATTGCAGCTAACAAAACGGCGATTAAACTGTCTTCAAAATCGCCCGAGCCTTCTTTTTCAAGGCTTAATTTTACGCCTTCTTTTTTTAAGAGAGACATCATTAAGACTGCGTTATACGAAACTGTGCGCATATGGACAGGGCCGTGATCATTGTATCCAAGCCTTATAATGGAAACAGTGTTTGCGTATTCCTGCTGCGCCTGGATTTCTTCGTTTGCAAGAAGAAGTTTTAAACACTTCATCGCGCCGCCGGATAAATTAAGCGAATCAAATAAATCAATCAGCGTAATATCAATATTTAACTCTCTTGGAGATTTCATATTTTAATACCCCTTATAATAAATCTATTTAATATATATATGACTAATTTCAGAGCCTTTTAAATTATCATAATATACATTTGTAAAATCCCAGCGGTTATTAAGCGCCCAAAAACCTCTTGGACGCATTAAATAAATCAGCGGACACTGTTCAAGAATGATGGATTGAAACTCATCCCATAATACTTTCGCGCGTTCGTTGTCTATCGTAAATTTTCCTTCGTTGTACAAATAATCAATGCGCGCTTCCCAATCGGTAGCGGGCGTTTTTTGATTCGGATACCACATATGATAATTTCCGTCGGAGGGCCATACGTTGCTCCCCTGAGTCGGGAAATAATTTGAACCGGATAAACCTATAAGCATTGAATCCCAGTCATAGGTTTCAAAAACCTGCTGAACCTGCTTTTGAAAATCCAAAACGCGGATATTTACCTTTATTCCAATCTGCGAAAGCGTATCCATGATTATCGATGAAATATCCTGATAAACAGTGCTTTCCGATCTGATTGTAAGATCAAATTCAACCGCGTTATTTTTACTGTCGCGCATCGTCCCGTTTGCGTCTCTTTTTATTCCGATGGAAGACAGAAGATCAAGGGCGCGTTCAACATTATAAAGATATTCAAGTTTTATTGACGGATTATAAAACGGATTGGGTTCCGCGAAAAAATCGATCTTTGGTTCTGCAAGCCCGCGGTAAACTTGCGCGTTTATTCTGTTTCTGTGAAGGAGACAGCTCATGGCTTGTCTGAATTCTTTTTTTGTAAACCATTCATACTGGGGTTTTCCCGAATTGACAGGATTCTGGTTAAACGTCCAGAAATTCGCGCCGAGGGAGCCTTCAGAGTTAAAAACCGTGTAACTTCCGTCGTTATTATTGATAATTGTATCGATGTCTTCAGGACGAAGACCGTAAGTATCAAGTTCGCCTCTTCTAAAAAGAAGCAGCTTGGTATTTTCTTCCGGTATTATGCGCACGACCATCTCTTCGATGTAGGGAAGCGAAACATTTTTTGAATCCTTTCTCCAGTAATCGGGATTGCGCTTGTACACAAGTTTCTGTCCGGGGGTATACTCAACCAGAAACCATTCACCCATCGAAGGAATGGTCTGAGGATTGACGGCAATGCTGAAAAGATTTTTTACCGCCTCTATGCCGCCTCTCCTTTTTGCGGGTTCAAAAATATGACGCGGACCGAAATCCATGTTTGTAGATAACTGCGGTTCCGCGATAATGCGTGGAAAATTGAAAGAAAAACGAAGATCGTCAATTTTACTTATGGTGACGCGCGCCTGGGAGCCGTCGGGCATTATCAAAAACTGGCTGTTATAACCCGAGCTTCCGGAAGCGGGATCGCCTTCAATTTCGTTGTACCAGAAAATTACGTCGTCGCTTGTTACTTTTACTTTTTGATTTGAATTATAATAACTCCAGTAAATATCGTTTCTGAGAGTGTAAACAACCTGCATCGTATTATTGGAATCGTTTACAATTAATTCAGAAGAAGCGATATTGGGAATCCATTCGCGGGATATTACGTCATAATCCGTAAGATAATCAGTCATGTTTCTTACTACAAAGGCGGTGTTAGAATCCTGTTCCGCGATAAGATGATTAAAACTTTTCGGGTCTTCATTAATCACCATGTACCATGTTCCGCCTACTTTTCCCGGAAGAAAGGCCTCTCCGCGCCAGGGTTTGCTTACGGTTTTAGCGAGCAGTTCGGCAAGCCCTTCAGGCACAAAACCCTCAAATTCGTCGGAAGAAAACTCTTTATGTTTGGAACATGAAAAAAATAAAAGGCAGAAAACCGCCAAGACGGCAAAAACGCGCTTCATTCGGGTATTTTACTATTTACAGGCGAAAATTGTCTAGTATTCCCCCGCAAAATGCCCTTTATTTTACGGCCTCAAAAGCCTGCTTAAAGTCGCTCATATTTGGAAAGAATATCCGCTGCCTTGACAAATAATTAAAAGAAAAGCATAATTCTCTAATGATATTAGCAAACTGCGTAAACTGCAGCGATGTTTCCCTCGCCGGATACATAAATAATATTACTCTTACCCCCCCCCCC
>Ga0209755_10001085_pt1 | contig 45140 bp, 34 predicted proteins | sample TergutCo191P1_FD_187301 | JGI IMG/M metagenome (GOLD analysis project Ga0209755, IMG submission 187301) | Cornitermes sp. P1 segment gut microbial communities from Petit-Saut dam, French Guiana - Co191P1 (SPAdes) (version 2) | ecosystem: Host-associated > Arthropoda: Insects > Digestive system... | reverse complement strand
GACCCCATCTTTTTTTATCTTGTTAATGAGCTCCTGAACCTGTACGTCCACGACTACCTCCTGCCGTTAATGAAAAAGTCACTCGGGCGTTTATCTGCCCTACGTAATATTAGCATATTCCAATCCCCATGTTCAACCCAGTATAGCACGAATTATTCGATTTCGAACGCAAAAATCGATTTTTCCCGGTAATCCATGCCCGGCCCGAACACGCACGGGGGGAAATCCTCCCTATTGGGGGTGTCGGGGAAGTGCTGGGTTTCCAGGCAGAAGCCGCTGTGCCTCGAATACACGGCCCCGGCCTTGCCCGGAACGTCCGGAAGCATGTTGCCGGTGTAGAACTGCAGCCCCGGCTGGGTGGTAAAGACCTTCATCCTCCTGCCGCTGCCCGGCTCGCTTACCTCGGCGCAGGGGCGGAGCTTCCCGGGATCGCCGTCCACGGTAAAGCAGTGGTCGTAGCCGTCCGGCGCGGAGGGATCCCCGGAGCCGCCCAACTCGGCACGAAGGTCGCGGTTTATCGGCTTGCTCTGCCTAAAGTCGAAGGGGCTTCCCCTTACCGAGAGCAGGCGGCCCGTCGGGATGGACTCGCCGTCAACCTCTAGGTACGAGGACGAGTGCAGGAGGACTTCGTGGGACAGCACGGAGGACGTCCCCTCCCCCGCCAGGTTGAAATAGGCGTGGTTGGTCAGGTTCACCGGGGTGGGGGCATCGGAACAGGCCTTGTAGACGGCGACCACCTCGTTGGACTTGGTGATGCCGTAGCTCACCTCCGTCCTTAGGTTCCCGGGAAAGCCCCCGTCGCCGTCCGGGCTGTTCAGCTCGAAGCGCACGAAAACCCCGTCACTTTGTTCGTAAGCCTCTGACTTCCAGAGCATCTTGTCGAAGCCCCGGTGGCCGCCGTGCAGCGTGTTGCCGCCTTCGTTGGCGTCAAGCCCGTAGCTGCCGCCGTCCAGGGAGAAACCCGCGCCGCCGATGCGGTTCGCGAATCGCCCTACCGTAACGCCTATGTAGGCGCTGTTGCTGAGGTAGCCGTTAAGCCCGGAGAAACCCAGAAGCACGTCTGATTTTCCTCCCCCGTTGGACGGAACCATAAGGCTTGTCCATGCCGCGCCGTAGCTGGAGAGGCATAGCTTTAGGTCCCCCGCTTTCAGGGTATATAGGTGCACTTTCTTCCCATTGGACAGAACCCCAAAAACCTCTTTCGATATCTTCATGTGGCGAGTATAGCAGGGACAGGGTTTTGTTGGCAATCGCTTCGCGGGGCGGTTTTTCGGCGTTTGTGTGGGCATTCGAGTCCCGGGATTTTGTTCCGGGGCTTTTCCCCCCATATCCCGCAAAAAGGCTCGGCGGCACAGGCCATGTTGCCACAACACAAAAAGTCTTGTAATATACCAAAAAGCGTATGATGGAAAAGAGGCAAAAGAACGGCAGGGAAGGTTTTTGGTTTGTCATAAATCGGGAAGGCAGCCAAACCTCCTTCCGCTTCTGCAATAATGGCCGCCCCGGCGGAAAGTCCCAGCAGATTCCCGATTTTCGTAGGTTCACGGGTGTCCAGCGGGAGCTGCTAAGGGAATTCCTTTCCCACAAACGGGCCTTCGAACAGGCCTACGATTTTGACGGCGACGGTTTTGACAGCCATAGCCTTGCCAACCCCGATGAGCGGCTTATAAGACACGCGCTTACGGCGGGCTTGCTGCGCAATGCCCAGGGGGAAACCCTGCGGGAGGCGGAAGGCTCGTTCCGCTGCACCCTTCATATAGAGGACGTCACCGCCGAACATGTCAAGGTGTCCCTTGTCCTGCAGGACGAGTCCGGGGCGCTGGTTGCCACGGGGCGGAAGCCTGGGCTGAAAAAGGAGCCGCCGGACAATTCCCCGCCTGTCTTTTTTACGGTGTCCCACCGCCTTGCAATCGCCGGCAGTCAGATATACCCAATCGAGGACCTGGGCCTGCACTGGGCGGACACCGACAGGGTTTACGCACGCCTACAGAAAACCGAGGCGCCCGCTTTTCTTTCACTGATATTTTCGACTTTTGGCAACCTGGAACTCATGTACGAAGGGTGGAGGGTCAAGCGCATCCGCCCCACCTCCGCCCTGCCCGCCCTGCTCTTCATGGAAATCGACCGCTACGGCTACCTACATGTGCGCCCCGTAAGTTTCCTTCGCGGGTTTCCGCCGCTGTTTCTGGAAAACGAGGACATTGTTTCCGTAGTCGAAATGAACGAGGCCGACAAGGTGCTGGGCCTTGCCGAGGTGGTTTTCCCCCAGCCGCCGGATGATATTTTCCGGGACATGCTAAGGCGGGAAAACAAGGGGGCGGCGGTGGATTCCGTCTACGAGGAAAACGGCAGGTTCATTATCGCGCCGGGTTTCGCCGGCTATTTCCTTGGCAAAAAAATTATCGATTTGTCGCAGCAGTTCGTCCTGCTGGAAACGCAGGTGCTTGGCGGATACAAACTGAATTTCTCCAAGCCCCGTGTCCGCCTTTCCATGGGCAAGGGCATTGACTACCTTTCGGGGGATGCCGTCGTCGAACTTGAGGGGCAAAGCTTCTCCTTTGCCAGGTTCATGGCGGAATACCGCAAGGACTCGTTTATCACCCTGGCGGATGGCAGCCGCGCGCTTCCCGACAAGCGGACGATGGACAAGCTGGAACGGCTCATCTCCCGCATCAAGGGCAGGGATTCGGAGGTGGAGGTTTCCTACTACGACATCCCCCTGCTGCTGAATGACGAGTCCATCGAGATTGAAGGCGCGGCCTGGGAGGATGCCCGCCCGTTTTTTACCCAGTACAACACCATCGCAAAGCGGCCTGGGGGATGGAACCTGGAAAACGGCGCGCTCCGCCCGTACCAGGAATTCGGGGTGCGCTGGCTTGATTACCTGCGGGAATACCGGATGGGCGCCTGCCTTGCCGACGAGATGGGCCTGGGGAAAACCATACAGGTAATAGCCCTGCTCCGTTCCCTTTACGCAGGCGGCGCCCAGGGCAGATGCCTCATACTTTGCCCAAAGACATTGGTCTTTAACTGGACAGCGGAACTTGAAAAATTTTCACCGGAACTTCCATACACCGTGCACTACGGGAACAGCAGGGACAGCGCCGAACTGGACGGCAAGGAATTCCGAATAATCTTAAGCACCTATGCGACACTTCGGCTGGACGTGGAGGACTTTCAGAAAATTGAATTCCTCTATGTCATACTGGACGAATCCCAGAACATAAAGAACCTTACGACCCAGACAACCGCGGCGGTGCTTTCCCTTAAGGCCGCACATAAAATCGCAATGAGCGGCACCCCGGTGGAAAACAACCTTGGGGAACTGTACAGCCTGTTTCGCTTCCTCAACCCCAATTTTTTCGGCTCGGAAAAATTGTTCAACGAACGTTACCTCCACCCGATTCAGGATTCGGGCGACGAGGATGTCATGCGCGACTTGCGTGCCCGTATCTACCCCTTCATGCTCCGCCGCCTGAAACGGGACGTGCTGAAAGACCTGCCCGCCAAGACCGAGGAGACCTCCTTTATCGAGCTTGAGGAAACGCACATTGCCGTGTACCACAGGCGGCGGCAGGAGTATAAGCAGCTTATCGACGGGATTATCGGCAGCGGCGCGTATTCAAAGTCGTCGTTCGTCGTCTTCAAGGCACTGTCGGAACTCAGGCGTTTGGCGAGCGTTCCGGAGGCGGACGGGGAATACGGCGGCCCTTCGGCGAAACGGCAGTACCTTAAAGACATGGTTTCGGAGCTTGTCCAAAACGATCACAAGTGCCTTATTTTCACCAACTTTTTGGCGACGGTCGATTTGGTCAGCGAGGATCTCGCCGCCATGGGCATCCCCAACCTTACCATGACCGGGGCCACGGTGGACCGCCAATCCCTGGTGCGGCGCTTCCAAACCGACGACAGTGTCAAAGCCTTTATCATGACCCTTAAAACAGGCGGTACGGGGCTAAACCTTACCGCGGCGGACTATATCTTCATCTTTGACCCGTGGTGGAACAGCGCCGCGGAAGCCCAGGCAATAGATCGCGCGCACCGCATAGGGCAGACAAACCCGGTGTTTTGTTACAGGCTTATTGCCAAGGACACTATCGAGGAACGGATCATGGAGCTGCAAAAACGGAAAAGCGACCTTGCCGGGGCCTTGTTGTCCGATGACGCAGGGGCGCTTAAGTCACTTACGCCAGACGACGTGGCATATCTCGTGGGGGATTCGTTTTAATGGGACTATTCGAAGATATCGAAAATGGGGAAAACACGGGCATTGAAACCCTGGCTTGCGGAACCCCTTTGCGGAAACAGGATATCAAAGCGTACATGAATGAGTATACGGTGGACTACCTCAAGGTTTTCTATAAATTCATTTTTGGGAAAACCACCGCGATGAAAAAGGCCGATTTGGTCAACGAAATTTTGGACCTCATCTGCTTCCCCACGGAAGGCCTGTTTAGGGAATGGTTTTTTTCCATGCCCGGGCTGGTCCAGATAATACTCTGCCGGGTGGCTTTCACCGACTGCCTGCCCGTCCCAATTTTGGAAAAGGAACTGGGGATACCCCTGGTGCAAAGGAACGACAAGTATTGGAGATCGGAGTGGAAATTCAACCCCAACCTTAACGCCAACCTTGATTTCCTTCCCGCCCAGAACAGTTACGCTTGCCCCGTCATCACCGCGCCCATGTTTTTTCGGAAGGCGCTTCTCGCATGGCTGGCCCCGCCCGCCTTGACGCAATTGCCCAACTGCCGGATAGCGGAGCAGGCCGAAAGCTATGACAACAGCCTTTTAATCGCCGACACCCTCCCCCTGCTGTGCGATGCAATCAATACCGTCATGGAGGGCATTAACCTGGGAAAGGGCGACGAGGAAAAGCTTGTCAGGAACGGGTTCAGAAAAAAGGACGTCGGCGAACTGCGGTCGTCCACCGGTTTTCTGCCTTTCGGCATGGAATCCGATTACGCCCCTTCCAGCGTTGAATTGGCTGCAAGGTTTGTCCTGTGCATGCACAACCATAAACCCCGCCGCCCCCAGGACGGGCAGGAAGCGGTTCGGGTGCTTGTGCAGGCTTTTTTCGGGGAGAAGACGCAGTACCCCCACAGCAGATGGCACGCGCCGGATCGGGCGTACCTTGAATCCAACATCTGTATCGACCACCTGAGCAGGACCCCTAATTACTATCTTGAAAGCAATGGGCAGCTGCCCGTTTCCAGAAAGGTATTCCACGATATTATCCTGTATGCGGCCCGGGACGGAAGCTGGTTTGACGCGGATGCTTTGGCGGGTTATATAAGGGCGAACGGGGCGAATTTTTCATTTTGCTACCGTGACACGGAAAGGCATCTTAAAGCCAAAGCGGATACTTTTGAATTTGAGGGGCTCGTTTTTAAGCCGGGCTACTCCGGGGATTTCCGACCCGACGGGATCATGCGTTTTTACCTTTTGGTGCGCCCACTTTTCAAGGCCTACTGCTACATTTTCGCGGCGCTTGGGCTATTGGAGATTACCCAGCTTAAGCCCCCGCTTGCCCGCAGCCACAAAAACAAGAAATACCCGTTTTCGCCCTATGACTCGCTAAAGGCCATCCGTGTCACCGAGCTTGGCCGCTGGTGCCTGGGCCTGAGCGGCAAACGCCCGGAAAGGCCCGCCCAGGAATACCAGGCCATTGCGGACAGGGAATTGCTGTTGGTAACCGTTCAGGGGAATTCCCTGGAACGGCGAGTATACCTGGACAAAATAGGCCAACGCCTGGGCGAGGACAGGTGGCGGGTAAGCCCCGGCTCCTTTATCGCCGGCTGCATAAACCCGCGGCAAATTGCCGAGCGGATTGAACGTTTCAAGCTGCTCATCGACCCCAAGCCAGCTCCCCATTGGGAGCAGCTTTTCAAGAAAGTCGTTGACCGCGCGGGGCTTTTTGACAAAAAACGCAGCGACATGCTGGTATACGATCTTCCCGAAGACAGGGAAATCCAGGAGGAGCTGCTGCATGACCCGGAAATCAAACGCATTGTCCGGCGTGCCGAAGGGCGCATGCTGGCGGTAGCCGCCAAGAACCAGTCAAAATTTTACGCATTGCTGGCGGAACATGGGATTGCCCATTTTTAGCCGGCGCCCGGCCTTTGTGCCATAGCATTGCCACTTCCCTAAGAACTAACCCCGCCTGCTTCGAAGCTCGGTTTCCTTCTGCTCGATTGAATTTTTCACGCCGGCCAGCTCCGCCAGGATAATCCGGACTTCGGGCATGTCCTTCCCCACGCTGTCCTGGTTGCGTTCACAAAGGGCCTGGTAGGCTATGTTCCCAAGGCGGCCAAGAAGCTTCTGCGCCTGCCCCTCAAGCTGCTTTACCTCGATCGCCAGCATCCCGCGCTCGCCCAAATCCTTGGCCTTCGCCCCTGCCTTGACGGCGAAATCCTTGGAGGCTTCCACCCCCTGATCCAACAGTCCCTTCATCCTCTCGCTAAACGTCATGCTAACCTCCGCCCAATTTTCTTTCGACCCCAAGGATCGCCAGGTCGTCAACCCTGTATTCTTCCCTTAAGTGGGTGTAGTATATGTGCATCTTGTCGCCCGGGCACTTGCACCTGTGGGCGCAGTAGCTGTCGTACTGGAGGAAACGGGAGCGCAGAAAGGCGTCGATCTCCGTGTCAACCAGCACCCGGTCTTCGTCGGTCATGTCCGGATCCCGATAGCACCGGAACATTTTCTCCACGGCGGCCAGCGCGATAATGATCTCGTCCACCCCCCCCCTGCATCCGGAAAAATCGAAGTGCAGGTATTCGTCCCTGCCGTCGGGGGTGTGCCACTTGTGGAGCCTGTAGCTGCCAAGGTTCGCCACCGCGTTGATGACGTCGTATATCCGCTGCCTGCCCAGCTCCTCGCCCCAGCGCCCGGCAAGGTAATTGCCGTGGTGAACCCTGTTGGCGCCGACGGCGCAGGTATTGCCGTCGAACACGGGGCCGCGGAACCTCCGCCTGGACTCCTCCAAGCCGTCGGTGTACAGGAACAGAATGTCGCCGCGGCCCAGGCTTAGGGTCTGGATGCGGTAGCCCCCTTTGGATACCACCATGTTGTACGGAAGTATGCCGGCGGCCGGGGTCCCGGGCAGGGCGATGGGTTTGACCCGCCCATCGGCGGCGGCGAATACGTGGATCGTGTTGTCGCCGGCGTTGCAGAAGTGCATGTCCCCCGTCTTCGAGTCGAAGAGGCAGAGCGTGAACGCCGCAAAGCGCCTGCTTGCGCCCACCTGCTCGATAAACTCGTTGATCATGTACACCAGTTCCTCCAGTTGGCCCAGCCTGCTGGAATCCCAGTTCCGGAAATAGCTGCGGAACATGGTCGCTATCTGCATAGTGAGCAAGGCCGCGGGGGCGCCCGATCCGGCAACGTCGCATTTTATGATGGCATAGTACCTGCCGTCAAGGTCGCGGTAGTCGAAGTAGTCGCCGGATATTTCCTCGGCCCCCTCGTAGTAGGAAAAAAAGATGGCCTGGTCAACCTCCCTGTAGCTAAAGTCAAAGGTGTTGCCGGCCTCGTCCGTGTCCAGGGGGAGGAGCTTCCTCTGCAGCTTCTTCCCCGCGGAAAGGCTGGCCATGGCCGTGGCCGTCTTTGCCAGCCTTTGGGTCATGTCGTTGAACATGCTGCCCAGCACGGCTATCTCGTCCCGCCCCGGGATTCTGATTTCCATGTGGGGCAGGTTCCTTTCGTCGTTCGCGCCAAGGGCGCGCCTGGCCTGGTTCAGCAGCAGCCGCACCCTAGCGACGGCCAGCGTGGAATGGGCGAACAGGCCGGCGGTGCCGGTTGCGAAGGCGGCAAGGGCGGCGGCAAGGACAATGCGCCGAAGGTTGCTATTGTAGTACCCAATCTGCTCCGCTATGCCGCTAGTGCAAACCCCCATCCGGACAAGGCCTAGGATGTAGCCCTCGTGCGCCACCGGCCGAAAAAAGACGAAAGCCCGGTGCCCCTTCGGCCCGTAACGGCGGAAGGCGAATTCCGGCTCGGAATAAAGCCGCCCGGCCCAGGCGCAGGGATCGAGGCCCGCACCCTCAAGGCGGGGGCTGATCGCATCGCGAAGGCGGGAAACGCCAGGGCGAAGCCCCTGCGTGTCGATTTTGTAAAGGATGTCCGGATCGTTGGTCGCCCAGACGAGGTCCTCCCATGCATGGGATCCCGGGTGGGGGCCGGTTATGGTAAGGTAGCGGGCCTCCGCAAGGACGGCCATTCGCCCCGGGAGCAGGCCGAGGCCCGCCGCGTTCCCCTCCAAGAGGTGGGTCCCGGCATCATGGGAAAGCAGTTCCAAAAACACGGCGGAACGATCCCACAGCCCCCTCAGCAGGGCCTCCTGCCTGGTCCCCGATACCATAAGGTACAGCGGAACCGACACGGCGGAAACCAAGGCCAGCATCAGCGCCAGGGGGAACAGGGCCAGCCTGGCCTGGAGGTTATACCCCTTTATTCCCGTTTCGCCTACGCGGCCCCTGGGTTCAAAAAGGCGGCCCCCGTTCCTACGCAGCAGCGTGCACAGGGCAAGGAAAAAAAAAGCCGCAAGGAGGACAATCAACACCCACACCGGCACGAGCTTGAGCATCCTAGCGCTTCCTCCTGAACACCCGGTAGTTGATGTCCGGGAAGATTCCGCGCTGGATTTCAAGGTCGGTGAGCCATTCCGTCGAAATGTGGTTCGAACCCATGGCCTCGTAGATTGTGGTGAAATTCCTCAGGGCGCTTTCGACACGGTGCCGGGCGAATTTGGAGCATTCCTGCCGGCGAAGCAGGGACGGCCAGTCCGACGACTGCGCTAGGAGCAGCTCCCTGGCCGCCTGGTTCAGCGCCCGTTCCCTGACCCACGAGTCGCCGGAAAAGCGTTCCGCCAGCTCCACCATGCGCTCGCAGGCGCGGTTCAGGTGGCGGTATATCCAGTCGTTGCTGGAATCCAGCCAGGCCTCGGCATAGCCGTTGTCGCCGCAGGAGGAAAACTCGGGGGAGGACAGCTCGAAGGCGGAATCCTGCTGCCTGCCCAGATACTCCGACGGGGTCACGAACCTGAGGTCCCGATAGTGGGCGGCAAACCTGAACAGGCTTTCCAGGAAATGCGGCCCCTCGTACCACTGGCGGCCGAAGGCATCGGCGTCGAAGGCGCAGAGGCTTATGGGCTGCTCCTTCATTAGGCGGGAGGCCTCGGCAAGCCGCCCGTGGCGGCTCTCCAGGAAAAGCCGGGCCTGTTCCTCCGCCGCGGCACGGGCCTTGGGCGGATCGTAGGGGACGCCGCCGCCCCCCGTGGGGAAAGGGCCGTCCGCCGGCGCCTCCTGCCAGTATTTGTAGCCGGTATGGCATCTAGCCCCGTTCCTGGCCAGGAAAGGCGCAATCTGGTCGGAGGGCAGTTCGTGGCCGACATCCCTGCCGTTGTCGCGGTAGGGGCCCTTCCTCCGTATCGCGTCGATTTCGCTTAGGGCGTAGTGGTCGCGGGAAAGCAGGGTCAGCCCCTGCGGCGTTTTGACCGGGAAAAAGCTGCCGCGCGAGGGCGGGGGGCTCCCGAAGACGAAGCCGTGGCTGTCCGCTATGGAAAAGCCGAAGCCGTAGGCCTTTAGGGGCTGGTCAAGATCGGCCGACCAGCCCAAGCCCGGAAGCCAGAAACCCTTGGGCGAGGTTCCCAGGGCGTAGCGGAAAAAGGAAAGCCCCACCTCCATCTGCGCCTGAAGCGATTCGGGGAACTGGCACAGGAATGGGAGGAAGGCATGCGTGGCCGGCGATGCAAGTATCTCGACCTTGTCCTTCCGCCTGTAATGGCCAAGCGCGCCAAGGATGTTGCCCTCGTAGCGGGTGGTGAAGGCGGCGCGGCGATCCACGGCCTGATCCAAATAACGCCTGGCAAGCATGGACTGCCAGCCCCCGCCGCCAAGGCGCTCAAGCTCCTGAACGCCGAAGGATATCTGGCGGTCCAGGTGGGCCGCGTATTTTTTCATGAGAAGCTCGTCGCAAAGCATCTGCCCCAGGACCGGCGAGACGGAAAGGCCTAGCCTGAACGGGACGCGATCCCCCTCCAGCCTGTCAAGAACCTCCAGCAGCGGCAGGTAGGTCTCCGAAATCGTCTCGAAGAACAGGCTTTCCTCCGCCGACTCCAGGTTCAGGCTTACTTCCTCGCGTGGGGGAGGGGGCGCATCCTCCAGCTGGGGTTCCTTCTTTTTGAGGGGGGCATACTCCTTGACGAAGGGGAAATGGGCATTCAGCACCAGGGAAACGGCATGGTTTGCAGCCATACGCCCCCCTACGAGCCTTTGTCCCGGGGGAGGCGGTCAACGCTGCGGACAAGCGGGAAACGCCCGGCACCGGACAGCTCCGACAGGGGGTTGCGGTACACGGCCTGCATCTCCCTTTCCCTTGCGTCGTTGGGTATCTGCCCGTAGGATTTGGGCCCGACAAGCCACGGGAGCCTGAAAGGACGGGACACCGCAAGCGCGGCGCAGCCGTCGCCGCTCCTGGCGCACAGATCGACCCTGAAACAACGCCCCGCGTCATGGGGAATCCCAAGGTACAGCGAGCGGTCGTCCATGCCCACGGCCACCGTAAAGGAAGCGTCGATATCCGCCCGCATCTCGTCCCCCTTTAGCGGCACGATACGGAGGCAGTATTCGTTGGGGCCTGCATCCCCCCCCTGCGAATTACGCCCCTGCTTTTTTACCTCCCAGAAGACGAACACCCACAGGGGGTCGCGGATAAGAACGTCTATGTACGACATGCCGTACTGATCGGGAAGGGCGGTGGGCATGATGAATTCGCCGGAAGGCATGGACAAGCCGGCATCGTCCACCTCCCCATTGCGGCGATCGTAGCGCTCAAGTTCAAGCAGTTCCCCTATGATGAACACCCTCTCGAGACCGGGGGGAATGTCCAGACCGTTCCTGTCGGCAAGCTCCGCAAGCTCGCCGGTACTCAGGCTTTCCAGGTAGTGCATCGTGAAGGAAGGAAAATCCATAACCTACGATATCTTGTGAAAAAAACGATACTGTTGTCAAGGTGCCCCAGCCGGGAAACGCAATATTGCCACAATCAACGCAAAGGCATATAGTTACATAACATGAACCTTGAAGCTTTTGTACTCGGATGCGGCGGGATGATGCCCCTGCCAAACCGCCACCTGACCTCGGTACTGCTTCGGCGGGAGGGGGAACTGTTCCTGTTCGACTCGGGCGAAGGAACCCAGGTGGCCCTGCGAAAACTAAACCTACGCTGGAAGAAAATTTCGGTCATTTTTGTCAGCCACACCCATGCCGACCACGTCACCGGCATACCCGGGCTTCTTATGCTGTCCTCCCAGGTGGACAGGGACGATCCCCTGTACATAATAGGTCCGCCACGCATCGCCGAGTACATCGAGTACAGCCGCAGGGTGCTGGATATGTACATCAACTACGAGATAGTCGTAAAGGAAATCACCGAGCCCGGCGTTGTGCACGAAGGGGAAGGTTTCCGCGTGCGCTGCTTCCCCCTGCGGCACACCAAGCCCTGCTTCGGCTACACGATGGAAGAAGAGCCCCGGCCCGGCGAATTCCACCCGGAAAAGGCGGAGGCCTTTGGGGTTCCCCGCGGGCCGCTGTGGTCAAGGCTGCAAAAGGGGGAAACGGTGCGGGCGGCGGACGGGCGGGACGTGTTCCCTGAAGACGTGCTGGGCCCCACCCGTTCCGGCAGGAAGTTCTCCTTTGTTACGGACAGCCTTGCCTTCCCGGAAATATCGAGGGAGGTTGCGGGATCCGACCTTTTCGTCTGCGAGGGGATGTTCGAACGGGAACTTGCCGAGGATGCCCACAGCAAAAAGCACATGACGGCGGAAGAGGCGGCCCGAATTGCCGCCGCCGCGGGGGGCATTAAAAAAATGGCCCTTATCCACTACAGCCCACGCTACACCGAATTCAACCTAAAGCAGCTTTTGAGGGAAGCCAGGGAAATATTCCCGAACACGGTGCTGGGCAAGGACAGGGCCGTGTTTCCGATTGAGTATGTGGATTAACGCGGGTTATTTCCCTGACCCCAGGAAGCCCCTAACCCGCGACCTCCTCCGAAATCTCGAAGCAGTAGTCGCCCAGCTTTTCTATGCGGCGAACCAGGTCGATGAAGATAAGCTCGGTCCTGACGTTCCCGCCGGCCTCGATGCGCTTCCTGCCCATCTTCTGCAGTTTCCTGCGGGTCCTGTCGATGTTGCCCTCAAGCTCGGCGGCGCGGATCCTCTGCTCCCCCGTCGGGTTGCGGCCAAGCCGTTCCTCCAGGAGGCGCAGGAATTCCCCGACCAGATCGACGTAGGGAATCAGCTCGCCCATTTCACCGCTCTCGAACACGCAGTTCTTGCGGACGCTTCTTTCCAGCAGGCGGCTGATGCTGTAACACTCGTCGCTCATCTCCTCCAGGTCGCCGATAACCCGCAAAAGGCTCGCGATACGGGTCTGGGAACGGTGGTTTAGCTTCATCCTGGAACACTCGGCGAAGAAGCCGCTCAGCGTTTCCAGCATTTCGTCCACGTATTGCTCCTTCTTCAGCAGCTCGTCGCACAGGGCGGCCACTGAGTCCTTCCCGCCGGCCTCGCGCAGGCCACGCAAGGCCGAGCAGAAACGGGAATACATGAAGGAGACTATGCCCGCCATGTCGATGATTTCCTTTTCGGCGCGGACGATGTTAAGCTCCGGCGAGTCGGTCCTGCCGGCGGAAATGTACGCGAACCGGTAGGGCCCGCTTTTCGCCTCGGTTTCCTTGTCGGGTAGGATCAGGCAGATCAGCCTGGCGTACTGGTTCACGAAGGGAAGGAACAGGAGCGTGTTGATTATGTTGAAAGTGGTGTGCAGGCCGGCTATGTGCAGGGGGATCGCCTCGTTGTAGGGAACCGCCGCCCAGGGGTCCCCAGGCAGAATCATGTTGACAAGACTAAGCAGGGGGAACAAGAGGGGAAGCGCCCACAGGACCCCGATGACGTTGAACATGACGTGGACGAGCGCCGCCCGTTTGGCGTTGGTGTTCCCGGCCATGGAAACCAGCACGGCGTTGGGGGTGGTGCCGATCTGCGCGCCCAGGATCATGCCGGCGGCCATCTCGTAGGCAACGATGCCCTGAAACGCCAGGGCCATGATCAGGGCGACCGAGGCGGTGGAGGAGTTGATGACCACGGTCATCACGAGGCCGACGCCCGCGCCGATCAGCACCGCAAGACCCCTCCTGTGGCTGAGCGCCCCTATCGCGTCGAAATCCAAAATGTCGTTTATGTCGGCCATCCCGGAGGTAAGAAAACCCAGCCCAAGGAAGAGGAAGCCGAAGCCAATCAGGAAATCGCCGGCGCCCTTGTACTTCCACTTGATTAGGCTAAGGACGAACCCTATGCCTATCGCCGGCAGGGCAAGGCCGCTCATGCTGATCCTGAACCCGACTATGGAGATAATCCAGGCCGTAAGGGTGGTGCCGATGTTCGTCCCGAACAGCACGCCGACGGACTGGGTAAGGGAAAGAAGCCCGATGTTCACGAAGGAGACAATCAGGACGGAGACCGCCGTCGATGACTGGACGATGGAGGTAACCATGAAACCGGTAAACACCCCGGCGAAACGGTTGACCGTCACGAAATTCAGCGCCTTTCGCATACGCTCGCCGGCGCTTTTCTGCAGGCCCTCGCTCATCGTCTTCATCCCGAAGAGGAGCATGCATACACCGCCGACCATGTTCAGTATGGATACCATAGGCGCACCCTATTTTCTAGCCGCTGGCCATAACCCTACCCAAGATGCTCCCGTATTATCGCCCCAAGGGTGTTTTCCTCTATTTGAACGATGGACTTTTCCCGCAGGAAGCTTTCCGTCGAATCCGAGGCGTGGGCGGTGTTGACCATCACGCTCGATCCGAATTCCCGGCGCACCGTTCCGTCCGGCGCTTCCGCCGGGTTCGTCGGGCCTAGCGCGTCCCGGATTTTTGCCACGGCGTTTTCGCCCTCGTATACCAGGATCATGCACTTCACCTCGCCCGGCTTTTCAAGCTCCCGGTCGCCGGGGCGCTTGCCAGACATGAACTCGACGATATGGCCGAACTCGTTCACGGCGCAGTCCACGCCGAAGGTTTCCGACAGGGCTTTCGAAGTCCCCTCACCCAAGCTGATCTGGAATTCCCTTTCCAGAAGCTCCTTCGCCCTTTTCCCAAACCTGCCAGCAAGTTTTTCCTTGAGTACCGCCTCCACCGGGCCGTAGAAGTCCAGGGCCTGGGCAAGCGAGAAACGGTGAACCTTGACGCCGGCGATTCGAAGGCCCGTGCGGGAGAACATGTCGATGATGGCCCCCGGGCGGGACGAATGGTACGCCCAGTTGTCCGGCTTGAGTATTACCAGGGTGCGCTCGACCTTCGAGGGATCCGGGTGCGGGATGCCCTGCACTAAATTTTCCTTCCCCTCGAAAAAGCCCGCCATCATGCGAAGGTCCTCGTCGGCTTCCCCCTGGCTGCGGGCTGTAAGCAGGGCTGGTTCAAAGTAGCTGACCTCGCCAGGCTTTTCGGAGGAAAAGATAAGCTCGGCGTATGTGTCCCGGATTGTCCCGCCGGACATCGCCCCGACCTCCGCCTGCCGGGTATTGACCTGGCCGCAGACACCCAGGAGCTGCTCGCAGGGATTGTTCCCCTGGAACAGGAGCAGCAAAGCCCGCTGCGCCTGCCCCCCCGAAGGGGCAAGGTTCCGCTCCACGTAGTCCGCCAGCAGGGTAAGCTGATCTTTGGGTGAACGCTTCCGCAGCGTTTCCGCGTATTTCTTGGCAAAGGCCTCGTCCGCGGTGAACATCCGCGCGCCGACAAGGTCCAGATCCGTCCGGGAAAGCAGCCGGGAAAGAACGCCCCCAGTCCTGCTTTTTGCTATTGTGTATGGGGTTACGAGTACATAAGAAAGGCTTGTCTTCATCTTTGCAGTATACGCCTGGGGCTAATATTAGGCAAGGCCAGTGCGGGCCCCACCAAACCCTGCAATTCCGGTTTTTTTGGGGGAGCAGTTCCAAGGCTTGGTTTTTTGTTGTTTAATGCCACTCCTGGCGGTACGATTGCGCAAAAGCCCATAAGCTACCACCGCAGTTCGCCTTTTCTGTGCATCCATGCGAAAAAGAACAAAATAACAATGCCATTGATGCCAATAAGCAAAAAATTGGATGCCATAGCCGAGCCTATGTCGCTGACGGCCAGGTTAACTTGCTGGGTATAAGTAAAACGCAGCCCACGCGCCAGGGCTTCGTTAAACGTGGACAACATTGGCCCAAGTCCAAACAATAGGCTAATAGGCGTGGCCAATATGGGGATTTTGGACAAGCCTATGGCAACCCCCAAAAATATAGAGACAATTGCCCCCGCGGCGGTAATGGACAAAAACATGAACATTTCTATCCCAAAATATCTGCCCACCAAGGAAAACAGCACAAGCACAACAAAAGAGACCGCAAACAAGGCCGCGGCCGTCCCCAACAGGTACTGGTAGGGCTTAACGCCTGCCATGGTTATAAAGCGCAGATTATGTGTCGTCTTGTCTTCAAGCACCAAAGAGGATGCGGAACCCACCATAGCCAAACCCGCAAACATAACCGTAAACAATCCGGCCATAGACGGGTTGGGAGTGTCGAGCGCTACGTTTTCCTCCAAGCATTGTACGCATACATAAGCGGGTACGCAGGCCTGACAGTCGTCCGCGCCATCATCCACCCCAATTAAAAACGACAACACGAGAACGAAAGCCAAGTAGAAAAAAGCCTGACCCAGCATCACCGGTTTTTTTAGGAGGCTTTGAATTTGCTTTATAAAAATTGCCGCTGTGTTTTTCATAAGGTGACCCCCGTCAGTTGCAGGAATACGGCCTCGAGATCCGGCACGGTACGCAGGGCCTTGTGGCGCTGGCATAAATCGACGGGCGCACCCTGCACGACAATTTTCCCTTCATGCAACAGTGCCACGCGGTCACACAGTTTTAGAGCCTCGTCCATGTTGTGTGTCGTCAGGAAAATGGTTGCCCCATCATTGCGCAGCTTTTGCAGCAAATCACAAATGCCCCGTCCCGTACCTGGATCCAAGGCACTGGTGGGTTCGTCCAAAATCAGCAGTTTTGGGGAATACAATATAGCCCTTGCCAAAGCCAGCCTTTGCGTCATGCCCCTTGAAAGTTCGGATACGGTTTTTTTTGCGAACTCGCCCAGGCCCACGGTATGCAAGGTTTCCAAAACTATTTCCTTGGGCAACCCGTATATACGGGCATACAGGTTAAGGTTCTCCAAGCAGTTGAGGTGGGGGTACAGCCCCCCCGAATCCAGCATCAAACCGATTTGCCTGGGGGGTACCTCAACAGCACCTTCCCCCCCGTCGGGCGCAAGCCGCTGTGTTAGGATATTTATTATCGTGGTTTTGCCGGCTCCCGAGGGCCCGAGCAAAGCGAATATTTCCTGATGCGCAACCCCAAAGGTCACGTCGGACAGCACCGTCTGTTCGCCGAAGCGTTTTTCCAGGTGTCGCACTTTTATCAAAACAGTCCTCCAAAATTATGTTGCAGAGACAGGCCCCCTGGATCTAAACACGAGGCGCAACGCGCGTGTGTCTGGCAGCACTGCTTTCGATTTCCGGGGGTATGCCTTTTCGTTACAAGCCGAATGATACCGGAAAAAGGTCGAAAGAGAAGGCCGATTCGGGGTTTTTGTAATAATTAACCTAGTTTTCGTAGTAATTAATAGGTTTCTGCAAAAAAGCGGCGAATGTCTTAGGGAAAAAGTTAAGCCGAAGCGTTTTTCCAGGTGTCGTACTTTTATCAAAACAGTCCTCCAAAATTATGTTGCAGCAGCGGTTCCCTGCCCCAAATGCTCAAGCCCCAGAAGCACAGCCATATCCGGGCCGAGTTCGCCAATACTGGGCATAGTGATTTATTCCGTATTGCTTTAAAACACCACCGCAAACAAGCGCATAACCGTCTGCAGGCACTTTTCGTACCATGGCCTGCGTAGCCATGCCCCCAGCTCGATTTCTTCGCAGATTGCAAACGTCTCCATCATATCCCTTTTTATGTCCTTAATCACCGGGGCGTCGCATATCCACACGCCGTTTTCGTAGTGCAGGTAATAACTGCGAAAGTCCATGTTTATGGTCCCTATAACCGCGTGTTCGTCGTCGCTGATGATGCTTTTGGCGTGGACAAAGCCGGGCGCGTACTCAAAAATCCGCACGCCGGCTTCCAGCAGGGTTTGGTAGTTGGACAGTGTCACTAAATGTACGAACCATTTGTCCCACTTTTTGGGGACCATAACCCGCACGTCCGTCCCCCCCTTCGCGACCACACGCAGGGCATCCAGCATGGTCGCATCCACGATTAAATAAGGCGTCGCAATGTAAATGTATTTCCTGGCGTTGTAAATGAACATTTTGTAAATATTCTTCGCGATATAATCCGCATCCACCAAGGGTCCGTCCATGAAAGGCTGGTAGAAACCCTGGGCCTGGCGGGATATGGTGGGACGGTACGCATCGTAGTCCGAACGGGCCTTCGTTTCCCCGTCCCACATTTGTAGGAACGCCACAGCCAAGCTCCAGACAGCCTCCCCCTCCAGCCGGATTGCCGTGTCCTTCCAATGGCCGAATTTGGGGTAGGCGTTTATATATTCGTCGGCAATATTTAGCCCGCCGGTATAGCCCACATTCCCGTCGATGACCGCAATCTTTTGGTGGTTACGGTTATTGAAATAATACCTGGAGATAATGCCGTGGACATCGCTAAAGCGCAGGATCTGTATATTGTGCGCCCTAAGCACTTTGAACATCCTTTGGGGGAAAACGAGGATACTGCCAACGTCGTCCATCATGACCCGAACCTCTACGCCCTGCCCGACCTTGCGTATCAAGATGTCCTGTACCCTGTCCCACAGCTCGCCCTGGCTGATAATGAAATATTCAAGAAATATAAAGCGCTCAGCCTTTTCCATGTCTTTCAGCATTGCGTCAAAGTGCAGTTCGCCTACGGGGTAGTATTCGCATAGCGTGTTTTTGTACAGGGGCTGCCCCTTGCGGCCAAGGTAGCCGGCGATCCTTTTCTTGTCCGGGTGGGTGTTGCCCAGGTCGGTGTAGACCTCCGGGTCTTTCTTCAGGAAAGTTGCGCCGTGGGCCATGGAGGCGCGCAGTGTCTTGTTTCTGTCCCCGATGATATCCGATGTGGAAAAAATAAGATACAGAAACAAACCGTAGACAGGCAATGCAAGGATGATAATAACCCATTTGATGGAATATGGATTGTTCCTTTTTATGACGATGTAGGCCACGGCAACAAAGGAGAGCCCGTAGATTAGGTTATAGACTGTTGTGGCCCAATACCTTAGGACGATGCTTATCGCCAGCAATAGGGTAAGTTCAACCACCATAGTCAGGACAAAGCCCGCGATTCTTAGGACTCCGCTCCATGCCACGAATTTTCGGCGGGGCGGGCATTGCTTTGAGCTATTTGTTCTCCCCCTCGATTTCAATGTCCCCAACACGGGTGCCGTACTTCCTTCTTAAGAATTTCCCACCATAATACCCCAGTATCCCAAGCAGTGCAATACAGGCAAACAGAATCGTTGCGAGCCGATACCCCCCCTGAACGATGCTGTCCCCCGCAAATACCGAAACAAGTATGCCGGGCATTCTGGCGATTAGGCTTAAAAACGTGAACCGCCAAAATGCCAGCGGGCTGAGGGCGAAAATATAAGTCAGGGCATCCTTTGGCGTGCCGGGTATAAAAAACAATAGAAGCACCATGGGTGCAAGCCTTACCTTGCCATTAAGGAACCCGTACTTGGAGACATCCCTTTCATTGACGAACAGGCGCAAGACCCGCTTACCAAAACGGCGCACCAGGGCGAATATTGTGGCATTGGCCAGCACTATTCCCACAAGAATAACCGCAAGCCCACCGACCGGGCCATAAAGCGCCCCGGCGGCTACCTGTATCGGCCCCCCCGGGATAAACGCCAGTACAATCTGCACGTACTGTATCCCAAGCAAAACAACCCACCCGCCAATTCCCAGCGAGGCTACCCTTTCATTGAAGCTGGTAAATACGTCGGGATCCTGCAAGGATATCATCCACCAAATGCCAAACGCAGTACCGCCCAGCATGAGCGCAGCCCAAACAATCAGCCCCAATACTCTTAGGCGATTTGCCTTCTTGTCCATCCCTATAATACCGCCATCTTCAATGACCGGAATCAGGTTCCGCATTGCCAGTTCGCAATTCCCCACTGACAAAGGCACGAGCCTCGGCCTCGCCCTCGGGGATGACCAGCAGTTCACCGCCCAGCCCTATGCCGGCAATGGTGCCAACAAAAATTTTTGCGGAATCGGCGGGGCCTTCCGCAAAGTCCGCTTTCACACCCCTCATGTACAGCCTCGCCTCTATGCTTTTACGCCAGGTATCCCCCGCCATTTCAAGCTCATCATGCAGGCGTGCGAGTATTTTTTCCAAAAGCGCAAACCTTTGCCCGCTTCCGATTTCCGTGCCTGCGGCAAGGGCGATGCTTATGGCTTTGTCCTTCAGGCTCGCCGGGAATTCCCTTTGCGCCAGGTTCACCCCGATCCCAATATGAACACTGCCTCCGTCCGCCTCGGTTAATATTCCAACCGCCTTGCGGAAAATCTGCGCATCCACACCACGGGCTGCGGGTACAGGGAGCATGATGTCGTTGGGCCACTTAACCATCACCCCGTCCCTAAGGGGGGGGGAAAAATCCTCGATGGCAAGGGCGACGGCAAGGCCGGTTCGCAGGGTAAGCGCCTTGGGGATGTCCCCGATACCTGGAAAACGCAGCAAGACCGTAAACATAAGGCTGTCCCCTCTGCCCGTGTTCCAGGTACGGCCCGGGGTTCTCCCCCTACCCGCCTCCTGAAAATCGGCGCATATTACCGTGCCATGCGGGCTACCTTCCAGGGCAAGGGATTTCGAGGCATCCATTGTACTGCCAAGGGTTTCCCCGTGGTAAATCGGGGCCTTGAAGCTGTTGTAAAGGTTAAGTTTCCTCATTGGCCGAGTTCAAGGTTTATTTCCCTACCCAAAACACTTACCCTGCCTTCTTTTTTCAGCCCGTGCACTACGCCGAACAAATCAGACTCGCCGACATTTGGAAGCTCGGCTAATACCCTGTCAACAGTGGTTTTCCCGCCGTTTGCCACAAGGTTTTTGATGATCGCCCGCTCGTACTTGTACTCAATGCGGTTTTCATTTTTCATTTCGGCGGTGTGCATTTTCTGCACTTTGGCCCCTATTTCACACAAAATGCCTTCGTATTCCTTCCCGCCCTTAACATAGGTGGCGTTTTTGTCCTCCGTCCCCGAATTCCGCATAAAGAGCACGCCCAAAAGCCTGTTGCCGTCAAGGATGTTCATATACAATACATTCAAATCTTCCTTGTCCTCGTATTCCACCACCGTCGTTTTGGGGAGGCTGGAATTTGCGATGGCCTCGCTTACCGCTTTTTCCACAATTTCCTTATCCCTGTTCCAAATCGCGCTGCCCCTATAATGGCGCGTTTTGTCAACAAAGAAAACATAGTATGTTTTTGAAAAGCCGGGCTCAAAGGGCTCAATAATCTTTTCTTCGCCCAAGCCCAAACCCTTAATCGCGCAAATTGATGTAAGGCCCGTCAAAAGCCCAAGACCCGAAAGCAGTGTTTGCTTCCTGCCGCTGGGGTCTTTGACCTCGATTGGGAAAATCAAATGCCCGGAGATTTCAAGCCCGACAAGCAATTCGCCATCCTTAAAATTCCCTATCCACTTGTCGCCGACCGAAACAATTTTTGTGTTAAGCCCAAGGTTTTTTGCCGCCGCCGAGGCAGTCATGATATCAGACTCGATTGTGGACAAGAACCAATAATCCTTGGCCTTAAGCCCCCTTGATTTTATAAGGTATTGCGCCAAAATGTACCCGCATTTGTCGCCGTCCAGGACATAAATGTCGTCGTCTTTTTTGCTGTAATAAAGCAGGAAGCCCCTGTCACCGTCGCCATCAAGGGCAATTCCAAAGACGCTTCCGGCAGGCGATTTCCTGCCTTCGTCGAATATTTTTTTGACCGTCGGGATATGGTTCGCGTATTCTTTGCCCAGGTAAAATTCCGTCCCCTCGATTTCGGCGACCCCTACGCCCCGGTTTATATTGTCACCCCTGCACTCCGCATTCACGCTTATGTAATTTGCGCCAAGGTTTTCCAGGACTTTCCGCCCTAGCGCGTCCGTCGCGCCGTTTGCCGAGTCAAAAATCAAAGTTAGGCCCTTAAGGGCAGGTTTCATATCGCCGCCCAGCACGTCAAGCATCCATTTTACGCTGTCCGCTTCGGCATCGTATTCGCTTATTCTGCCGCCTGCGCTTTGCGGAAGTTTTTCTACGTAGCAGTAATTGTACATATATGCGGACAAAACAAAATCGCCCAAATCGCCTTCGGGGACAAGTTTCTTGCCGTCAACAAAAAATTTGATTCCGTTTTGGTTCGAAGGGTTGTGGGAAGCGGTAAGGCAGGCGCCGGCACGGTGCCCAAGTTGCAGGTTTTTCCAGGGGACAACCGCAGTCGGCACGACACCCAAATCAAGGACATCGAGGCCAGCTTTGGTAAAGCCGCTGCGGACGCCCTTGTTCAATACCCAGTCGTATGCCAAGTCGCGGCCGTCATTTCCGATAACCGCAGTATCGCCCAGCTTGACCATTTTCCTGTCCAAAAGAATTTTCGCAAAAGCAAACGAGGTGGCTTCCACCAAATCGGGCGTAAACGCGTTGTCCTTAAGCAGGTCGGCAATAAAATTTTCATTTGCCCGAACTACAACTTTGCCCCGCACGCCATCTGTCCCCATGAAATTTACCCTTGCCATCGTAAACGCCGTGTCGATTCTCTCTTTTTCCAGGTTTGAAGCCAATGACAAATACAGGCTGGCTGCTTTGGGCAAATCGATGCACACTGCCGTCGGGTATTTTTCGAGCCAGCCGCTTGAAAGAAGTGCCGATACTGCTTTTCCGTCCAAAGCGGCGCCATCGGCGCCGCCGCCCACGACAAATTTCTTTTGTTTCGCCAAACTGTCAAGCTGGCCTTTGAATTCCCCCCCCAGACCACCAAACATTTTAAGATCCATAACGGACACCCCCCCGCAAAAATAGCCAGGCAAAAGCCATGGAACTGGACCCCCTGGGACTACTTCTTGGTAGGGACGGCCACCGCGGCGCTGGCAATACGCTGGTTGATGTCGAGAAGGCCGTTGCGGGCGCTACGCCCCTGGGCAAGGGCCTCCCCATAAAGCCCGAAACTGTAGGCCTCCACCGCCTGGTTCGCGTTCACCCTAGCCCCGTTAAGATCGCCCTCCAGGGAATCGAAGTCCAGGTCAAGCCCGGCATCCCTGGCGGCGCTCATCCCATGCTCGGTCTCCGCAATCAAGGGCGGGAGATCCGTAATAAGGGCGTGGGCATCCCTCCTGGCGCGTTCGGCCCCCGCGCGCCCCTCGGCAATCGCGCGTTCGGCGGATGCGATAGCCTCGGCGGCATAGGCCATTGCCACGTCGAAACGCCTGGCATCCGCCTCCTGGCGCATCCTGGCAAGAGCCTCCCTGGCACGGGCAAGGGTGGTCGGTGCGTACAGGATGGCATCGTTGTCGTTTTCGGCACGGGTAACTGCTTCTATGGCATTGTTCATTTCCTCAACGGGTGGGCGGGCGCAGCCTGCAAGCGACAGCGCAAAGACAAACGCCAAACCGACAAAAAAATGCAACTTTTTCATGAGATCTCCTTCGATACTGCGGCATAAAGGCCGCCGCGAACACCTGTTTTGGGGCAATTCCCCTCGCCTTTAATCATAATCAATTCGTGCCGAGAATAAAAGGGCAGATGCCAGCATTTGTCCCCGGAAAACAGCCCCTCATTCTCCTCCTGTGCGCATGGTGCGTTGCCCTGGCAACGGTTTTTCTGGCGAACCAGGCCCTCGCGGGGCCAAGGCTTGGCAGGCTCTACGACTTCCTCCTCGCTTTCCGCCCGCCGCCGCCCGTTTCCCACCAAATCCTGCTAATCGACACAGACGAGGTGATAGAACCCGGCGAGGTTTTTTCCGTGCTAATGGCCCTGAGCGAACTGGGCGCGGCGGACCTGCTCGTCGAGGTTCCCATCCTTGGGACCAGGGTGGGCATGGCGGAAAGCGGGGCCGAGTTCACCCAGCGCATAGACGGCGAATTCTACCTTGTAACCAGGAACATACGCAACTTCTTCGACGCCATCCGACTTGGGCTGCTAAGCCCGGAGGAAGCGCCCGGGTATATGGAAAGCCTTGTGGGGCTTGCCGAAAGGGGCAGGGACAGGCTGAACGCGGCCGTCATGCGCCAGGAGGAGGAGGGGGCGGTTCAGATGGAGAGGGCCGCCGCCGTCTTCGGCCGCGCGTTAATGGCAAAGGATCTGCGGCCGCAGCCCTGGGCCGCGCCGGAGGGGGAAAGCCCCTGGTACTCCAGGCCGCGCCCCGACAGGGACGGAACCCTAAGAAGGATCGCCCCAATCGTTTCCCCGGAAAACCTCGAGCTGATTCTGGCAAACCCGCCTAGTATTGGCGCTGCCCCCTTCCCCGCGGGGGGCGCCGCCTTGGACGGCATTAGCTCCGCAACCCTGGTAACCGGGCCCAGCACGCATACCGCCGCCGAGCACATCGTGTTCCGCGCGCTCAGAAGGCGCTGGACGGAATCGGCGGTTGAGCCTGGCAATGCGGGGCCGGTACTGGTAAACCGGTTCCAGCACCCGACGGGGCAGGCCGAGTTCCGTTTCCCCCTGGACAGAAACGGCAACATCCTCTTCGAAAGGCCCGGAAGGCACGGCGGCTTCCGCCGCATCGGCCTTGAGGCTTTTAGGGAATACGACCGCGCCGACAGAACAATGGCGCGCCTTTTAAGGGATGCCTGGGCCCTGGATCTGTTCGCCGGGCTAAGGCCGGAACGCATCCCCCTTATCCTGTTTGAACACGCCGAGGACCTTAGGGAACAGCTGCTTGAGTCCCCCGACCTGGAAACCCGGGCCTCCTGGCTCGCCGCCCGCAACGACTACATCTACAGCCTGGACGAATTCCTGTACGGCCCGTCCGAAATGATCCTGGTTATGGAAGCCGAAATGCTCATAGCCCTAATGAGCGAGGAAGGCTTAAGCGAGGGCGAGGTTGACGCCATAAGGCACAGGCGCAACACCGTGATACGGGCCTTTGTCGCCAAGCGGGAAGCGCAGCGTGAGCTTCTAAGGCTGAGGGAAGATCTTGCCCAGACGGTTGAGGCCGCGTTCTGCATAATGGGGCCCTCGACAATGGGGGGGGCGGAAGTACCAAGGGCCTCGGCGCTGCTTGCAAACACCCTGCTTACCGGCCGCAGCATTAGGCCCGGGCAAAGCAGGCATATTATGATCTGGTCGCTGGCCGCAAGCCTTGCGGTGCTTACCCTTGTCCATGTGTTTGGATCCAAGGCAAGCCTGGCCCTTGGGCTTGCCGGGGCGGGCCTGTGCCTTGCCGCCTTTGGCATAGCCTTTGTCGTTTCGGCTTACTGGATTGACCCGCTTGTGTCAACGGCGGCCGTCCTGGCGGGGACGCTGTTCCTTTCCGTCTCCAGGTTCTGCATCGGCTATTTAAAGCTGCTGCGTTTTTACCGGGAAACAAAGGAAAAGGAACGCTGGGTGGAGTTTTACTTTGCGGAACCTGAACGAAAAAAAACGGGCTTAAAACGCACATGAAAACGCATACCCGAAGGAACGCGCCCTCCGCAGACAACCACACTTCTATGGTATACCCACAGGCTCCAGGTGTTGAGGGCTCAGCCGCGCGGAATTGACCCGCTGTTGAGTTGCCCCCGGAAACAGGCCACAGTTTCCCGCTTGAATATCCCCTTAAAAAACAGCAAGCAGCGCAAAACTGTGTGGAACGCACGGTTTTGGCCAAATTTTCGCTGAAAACCGTGCGTTAACCCCACTATTATCAAAAAAAAATCCGGTGTAGAATTTCCTTTGGGGAATTTCCCCGCACAGATGAACGGATTATGCAAAGAGGACGAAATGGCAAACGCCCCGGGAATTCCCAAAACGATGACTGGCTTGATTGTGATTACATTATCGCTGGCAGCCGTAAAGGCGCGTGCATAGCCCCTCCGCCAAACACCGACAACAGGAGACGAACATGACAGAGTTTTCGCAAAACGAGGAACCCGCAATCACCACCGAAGAAGAAGCGTGGGAAGCGGTAAGGGACTTTTTCCCCGAAGAAAATTTAGCCCGCGTGGCCATGGAACTGCGGACGGAGAAGCTGTGCCTTGAAGCCGTAAGGAACGACAGCCGCAACCTGAGGCACGTCCCGGTGGAACTGCGTAGCGCAAAGATGTGCCTTGCCGCGATCAAGTCCGACGAACACGGCGACAGGGGCTACCTGCTTGACCAAGTGCCGGAAAACCTTAGAACGCGGGAACTGTGCATGGCGGCGGTAAAAAGGTACGGCCCCGATCTCGCCAATGTCCCGGCGGAACTGCAAACCGCCGACCTCTGCCTTGCGGCGGCCAGAGGCGGCGGCCCGGTTCTGGAGCTAATTCCCCATGCGCACAGAACGGCGGAAACCTGCCTTCTTGCGGTGCAAAGGCATCCCCCGAACCTGAAACACGCCCCCGCCGAACTGCTAAGCCAAGAGCTTTGCCTTGCGGCGGTGAAGGCGGACAAGGGCCATTACCACAAAGAAACGGTGCGATCCAGCTTCGAGGAAGACAAGAAAAAGGCCGCGCTGCAATACGTGCCGGACGAACACAAAACGCCGGAGCTTTGCCTCGCGGCGGTACAGTCGAACGGACACGCGCTCCGGTACGTGCCGGCGAACATTGCGACCGGGGACATTTACCTTGCGGCGGTAAAATCGAAAGGCGACACGTTTGAGCTTGTCCCGCAGGAACACAAAACCGCGGAGCTGTACCATGCGGCGGTGAAGGCGAACGTGGGGCTGTTCGATGAAATGCCGGAGGAATACGCCACGGATGAGCTGTGCATTAAAGTACTGGAAGGTTCGCGCATACGGATACTGGAAAGTTCCCTTGATTTGGAAGTTTTGGAAGATTCAGAAGACACGCCTGATCCGTCCATGACGGCCCGGATTGAGGCGGCAAGAGCCACCAATAAGGCCAGGATTAAGGCCATACTGGAAAAACGCGACACCCCCGAATTCCTTCTTAAAGCGGCCGGGCAGATATTGGGCATACTTGAATACCTGCCGGACGAACACAAAACGACGGAACTGTACCTTGCGGCGGTAAAGAAAAGCCCCTCCGCGCTTAGGGAAGTCCCCAAGGAAATAATCACGCCGGAACTGTGCCTTGAAGTTATTAACGCGCATCCGTTCGACAACCCGCTTGAGTATATGCCGGAAGAATTCCTGACGGTGGAACTGTGCATGGCGGCGGTAAAGCTGGTCGGGGCAAACCTAAAAAACGTGCCCGCCCGCCTTGTAAGCGAGGAACTCTGCCTTGCGGCGGTTAGCAGCGAATACAACAGCGAATTTGCGCTTAGGCACGTGCCCAAACAATTCAAGACGGAACGGCTGTGCCTTGCGGCAGTCGCAAACGCCGGCGGCGCGATGGAGTACGTGCCGAAAAAGTTCGTCACCCCCGAATTCTGCCTTGCGGCGGCCAGGAGCAACGGCGCTGCGCTTGAGCACGTCCCCGAAAAATTCAAAACGCCGGAAATGTGCATGGCAGCGGTCCGCGCCGGCGGCACGGAGCTTGCGCTGGTGCTGGAAAGCCGGAGCGTTGAAAACGTCAAATCCTGCGGCTATGCGCTGCGTTACGTGCCGGACGAATACAGAACGCCGGAACTGTGCCTCGCGGCGGTCAAATCCAGCGGCGCCGCGCTTGAACACGTCCCTGACGAACTAAAGACCGCCGACCTGTGCCTAGCGGCGGTAAGCGAAGACGGCCTTGCGATTCACTACACGCCGGACGGACTGCGGACCGGCGAAATGTACCTTGCCGCCGTAAAGTCAAACTGCCACGCGATACGGCACATCCCCAAGGAACAGGCGACCCGGGAAATGTACCTTGAAGCCTTAAAACAGGACTACTGGTATGTCCCCAAAGAACTTGCGACGGCGGAATTCTGCCTGGACGCGGTAAAGGTGAACGGCCTTGCCCTAACGTTCGTGCCGGAGGAATTCAAGACGAAGGAACTGTGCCTTGCGGCTGCGCGGCAAGACGCCGGGGCGATGGAATTCGTGCCGGGGCATCTGGCCGATGAAATCCGCCGGGATCTATGAAAAGCAAGGGCGACGGGCAAGGCCAGCGCCGAAACAACAAAAACCGCCAAACGGCGGCGCGCACCGGATACGGGCGCAAGGAGGACTAAAGCAATGTTTACGGAAGTACTATCACAGGACGAAATCGACCAGTTGCTGACGGCGATTAACGCAAACGACGAAGGCTACAGACCGGAACCCAAGTACCGCTCGGTGGAAGAGTTCAGCGCATACCTGCTGGCCCGAATGCCCACCGAGAACGGCCCGGTCTACGGGTCGGAATCCCACTCGTTCGTCGCGGACGCTACGGTGATCAACTACCGCAACTTCAGGGGCGGCGAGGAGCTTCTCGCCGACATCGAGCGCAGGAACGCCGAGCAGAACATGGGCAACCACACGATCCCCGGCACGAACATAAAACTGATAAACTTTTCGGTCTGCCCCAAATGTGCCAAGGTTTTCTCGTTCAAGGATCTGTCGGACTATTACGCCAGGCCCAAAAGGGACGAGCGGTTCAAAGACCTGAAGGCCCAGTTCCGCCACGACACCCGGGTATACTGCCGCGACTGCGACACCTACTTTCTGCCCGCGCTTGTGGTATCGGACGGCACCCCCAGAAACGAGACGCAGTTCCTTTGCAGGGTTCAGACCATGAACGCCATCGAGCGGTTTTACATTAACGAGCGCGGGATTAAGGTGCTTTCCAGAAGCAAGAGAAACATACTGACGCAGGGCAGGTCAACGACGACGACGGGGGTAAGGAACGACGTTTTCCTGAAAGACCTGGAGACGAAGCCGGCCTTGATAACGAACCTGATACAGTACACGCCCGCGCCGCTGGTGGTGAACCTGATAGACGGGTCGAACTACAAGAAAAGGGACGTGCTTTTCGGGGTTTGGGGCTGACGCTTCGTTGGGGGACGCTAGCCCGTTTTAGGGACATGCAGGGGCGACAAGCGCCCGAAGGAAAATGGGCGGCCCAAAGCCGATTTCAGATAAAGCGCAAGTGCAAACCACAGGGGGAACAATGGCTGGCGAAAAAATCACCACGGCGGAAGAAGCCCTTGCCGCGGTAAGGCGCGACGGGTTGCTGCTTGAATACGTGCCAAAGGAATTCAAAAACGCGGAACTCTGCCTTGAAGCGCTATGGCGCGACGGAAGCGCGCTTCAATACGTCCCCGAAAACCTCAAAACGGCGGAACTCTGCCTAGAGGCCTGTAAGGCAAAAATCGGCGCAAACGACGGCTTCGACGACAGGGTATCCGCGCTTGAATACGTTCCCGATGGACTCAAAACGCCCGAGGTATGCATGGCGGCGATAAGGCAGTGCGAATTCGCGCACAGATACATACCGAAAACGTTCTGGAACGCGCAAACCTGCATGGAGGCGGCGAGGCTGAACGGCTGGATACTGCTTCAGGTCGTCCCCGAAAACCTGCGTACTGCGGAACTTTACATGGAAGCGGTAAGGTCGAACGGATACGCGCTTAGGTTCGTCCCCAAAAACCTGCGGACGGCAGGGCTATGCATGGAAGCAATGAAGCGGGACGGCTTTTCGCTGGCGGACATCCCCGAGGAATTCATGACGGCGCAAATCTGCCTCGACGCGGTAAGGCGGGACGACTACGAATTCGCATACCTACCCGAAAAATTCAAGACCCCGGAAATCTGCCGCGAGGCCGTGGCGAGACGCGCCCGCGCATTAAGGCTTGTCCCCGATGGCCTAAAGACCCCGGAAATATGCGCGGCGGCCATGAGGGGCGACGCTGGCATGTTCAGGTTTGTCCCCGACCACCTAAAGACCCCACAGATGTGCATGGAAGCGGTAAGGCATCACGGGCGGCTACTTTGGTACGTCCCCCCGGAATTCAGGACGGCCCAGCTATGCATGGAAGCCGTGAAGTCACACAGCGAGGCGTTCAGACAAGTTCCCGAAAATCTAAGGACGATGGAACTGTGCCTGGAAGCGGCGAGACGATACTACAAACTGGAACTGTTGCCGCCGGAGTTTGTCGGCGAGATAAAAAAGCGCGTGTTTTTGTTAAAGGATATCGTCAAACTTGACGACGCTTCCGTCGCAAAGGCGTTCCAATCGCTGGAACTGGACAGCCTGGAAACTGCCAAGGCCCTCGTGCTGCTGGATGGCGCGGGTCGGGAGAAGGCGTTCAAAAACATGCCGAAGAAGGAGGCCGCCATGCTTGCGGAGGACATGGAATACATGGGGCCGATTAGGATGAAGGACGCGGAGGCCGCCGCAATAAAAGTCTGCGAGGTTTTTCTTGAGATGGAGAGGAAGGGCGAAATCGTGCTTCCCCACGGCGGCGGCGATGAAACCGCCACACCGGAACCTGGTTCCACGACGCTTGGCGCGGCGATTAAGGCGGAACTTGGAAAATCGCTTCTCGCCGCAAAGGATGCGGAAACCGCAAGCCGCATCGAATCATGCCTTAATCTTCTTGACGAAAAACTGCCGGCACTTTTAAGCCGCGGTTACGCCGCCGTGGGCGGCGTGGAATATGTCAACGAGGTTTTCAACCTTGCCGAAAACGTGGGCGAGATATACGAGCTTCTGATATACGAAAACCCGGAGCTTTTCGAGGACTACCAAAGGAGCATGGCCGAGTTCGACGATTTCGTTCTCATGAGCGACAGGGACACGCAGAAGATCATACGGGAGGCGGACTCCGACGATTTTGTCAAAGCCCTTTACGGCGCGGGCGAAGAAGTGCGGGAAAAAATCTTCAAAAACATGTCCAGGCGTGGGGCTGAAATGCTCAAGGAAGACATGGAACGCGCTGGGCCAATAGCGCTGGACGCGGCACTGGAAGCCCGCAAAAGGATACTTGCGATTTTCACCAATATGGCGGAAATCGGAGAAGTTGGCGCGGCCGGTTACGGCTACGAGCCGTTGGTAGTGTGAGGGAACGGCAATCATGGAGGACAAATATGACTGACAAAAAAATCACGACCGAGGAAGAAGCCCTTGCCGTGGTGAAGTGGTGCGGCTCTGATCTTGAGCTTGTGCCGGAGGAACTGCGGACGGCCAAAGTGTGCCTTGCCGCAATGAAATCCGAAATGGCCGTCTTTGGCACGGAGGTTCTTGAACAGGTACCCATGCGTCTAAGGACGGCGGAACTGTGCCTTGCAGCGGTGAAACATTACGGCCCAGACATCAAGCACGTTCCAGAGGAACTTAAAACGCCCGAGCTGTGCCTTGCGGCGGCGAGCAAGCGTTGGTCCTACCCAGTTCTGGAACATATACCCGAAAATCTCCGCAGCGCCGAAATCTGCCTTGGGGCCGTAAGCCGTTTCGGCCCCGATATTCGGCATGTGCCGGAAAACCTGAAAACCGCGGAACTCTGCCGCAAGGCGGTGGAGGATGACGCATCCTACCGTTGGCAGGGGGAGGCAGAAGCCGCGCTTAAGTACGTTCCGGAGGGGCTAAGAACCGAGGAACTGTGCGTCGTCGCGGCGGGCAAAAACGCCAACTCGCTTCCTTACATCCCCGACGAGTACAAAAGCGAGCGGCTTTATCTTGAAATGGTAAAGGAAGAGGGCGAGTCGCTTAAGCATGTGCCAAAGGAATTCAAGACAGCCAAGTTGTGCATGGCGGCGGTAAGCAAGGGCGGCAAGGCACTCCGTTTCGTTCCAGGTGAATTAATGACCACGGAACTTTGCATGGCAGGGATAAAATCCCATTTCGAGGCGTTTAATTTCGTGCCGGAGAAACATAAAACGGCGGAAGTGTGCCTGGAGGCGGTAAAGAAATATGGCGGCGCGCTTGCGAAGGTGCCGGACGAACTCATCACGGTGGAACTCTGCCATGCCGCGGTTCACAGCCATCCTTGGGCACTTATGAATGTTCCCGAAAAATTCATGACGGCGGAACTCTGTCTTGAGGCGTTCAGGAAGAACAACATTGGCAGGGCGCTTCAATACGTGCCGGAGCGTTTCAGGACGGCGGAACTTTGCCTTGTCGCGGTTGAAAAAGACGGCCAAAATCTTGAACACGTTCCCGAATCCCTTATGACGGCGGAGCCTTGCCACCGGGCGATCACCAGCGATCATGGCGGTTACGCGCTTAAGAGGCCGTGTCAAATCTTTTGGGCTGACGGGCGGCATACCGAAATAATACGCGGCGCGTCAACAAAATCCAGGCGGGCGGGCCCTGCCGCGGCGGTATCCCGGCTCATTTAGCCCCGCATGCCGCCGCAAGCCTCGCGCCGCCCAGGATGTTCACCGCGCGTTTTGGGTTTGAGGTATCATACATTGTGCAGCACCTCCTCACGTGGGATAAACTCCAAAGCCTATCGACACACGGGTGCCCGTTGTGACATAATCCATGCAGTGACATCTTGCGGAACAAATAATGCCTAAATCAATCATTTCCCAGTGCCTACGGGTTCTATTGCCGGTGTCTGGTGCGGTGGTTGCCATCCATGTGCTTCACTCCCTCACTTTGGACAGGATCATCCAGTACGTGGAGCTGCCTTTCCATAGCCCACGAATCTCGGCCGCCTTGGACGGTTACCGTATCGCATTTGTCACCGACACCCATGGCATTTCCGAAAGAAAGCTACACGGTCTGGCGAGCCGCCTTGATAAGGGTAAAATCGACCTTCTGCTTCTGGGTGGCGACTTTCACCATGACATGGAAAGGGCCAGGCGTACCATCGAAATACTGTCCAGGATTCAGGCTCGCGACGGCATTTATGGCGTGGAAGGCAATCACGACACCCATGAGGATCTGTTTCCCGTTATGGACGCCCACGGGATAAGGCCCCTGTTTAACAGCGGCGTCCATATACGTGATAATTTCTTCCTGGCCGGCACGGCGGACGTCAAGACTTTCCCGCCTGCCGCAAGTATCGCCGAAGCCACCGAAAACGCCGCGCCCGGCGACTTTGTCCTCCTTCTTACCCATAATGCCGATATCACCATGCGCCAGCCAACCAGGGGCATCGACCTAGTCCTAAGCGGCCACACCCACGGCGGGCATGTCAGGTTTTTTGGCTTGTGGGCGCCGGCGCTGACTCTTTCAAGGGCCGTCAGCCACTACGGCCAGCGGTTTATGTCCGGCTGGGCAAAATCCCGAGACGGTGTCCCCGTGTACGTAAGCCATGGGGTGGGCGGGTACTTCCCCAGGGTGTTCGCCCGCCCGCAGGTTATAATACTTACGCTTCTTCGTCAGGAACCAACAACCCCACCCTGAAGGGTGGAGTTCCTTGGGTAAAGCATCCGTCCCGGGGAACGGCCGAATCCCGCCATTTAACCGGCGGCTCCCTAATTGTCTTCCCTGTGTATCCAGATTTCCTCGAAGCCAAGGTTTCCAACTCTTTGGATAACTTCCGGCATTTCCGATGCCCTTACACTTGAAATGAACACCCGTAAATACATGGGCGGTCTAAGGAACCATTCCGTCTCCGGGCTGAAGCCGGCGAACATTAGCTGGTCCAGGCTGGGTTTGGCAAGGACAAGGCTGGGAAAAGAGCCTACCTGCACCCTGTAGCTGCCCTGTTCGTTCGGGGCGGGCATTCTGCCGATGATAACAGGGCTTTTGTCTACGGCCTTTTCCCCCGCATTGGCCGGGTTATCCTGGGCTGCTGCAGCCATGGCCCCCAATGCGGCCTCGACATGCATGGCCACTTCTGCGGCCAGGGCCTCTCGCGCGGCTTCGACATGCCAGGCCACTTTTTCATCCAAGGTCCCCTGCACGGCCCCTACATGGTAGGTAACTTCGACAAGCAGGGACCCCCGCTCGGCTTCATGTGTTTCATCGACATACCTTATCGCCAGTGCCGTTGCCGTGTGTATTCGGGTTCTGAACAGGCCAGATGCCTCGCCTACACGGATATACGTAATGTCATGGGCCCCCATTTTCATCGCCTTTTCCATGAGATCGGCGAGTAATGTAGACCGCCTCCCGTCCCTTATTACCACCGTGCCGACGACAACATAATTTCTATTGGGAGGGGGGGAGGTGTATTCCGACCAACCGCCCCTGTTGATATTTGGATCTGCGGCACAGCCTGTTATTGAAAGCATTGTGGCCGCAGTCACGGCGATAATCCCCCAAAATTTGAACACTTTTTTCATGGAAAACCTCCCATGCGTGGAACCCCTTATTGCGGGAAACCACATTAATTCAGTCGCCCTCAAGGGGCGGTTCCTCTTTACGGAGGAAACATCAATGAATCAATTATGCCGCACGGAGGTTACGCACTGGGTTGGTTTTATTTGAATCTTGTTTTTTGCGCAATGAAGCCCCGTGAGCCCTTCCGTGAATTTCAAAAGCCCAGTATAATGACACATGACAGGCTGTTGAAACCAGCGGAGGAAACGGCCCGAAGTTGGAACCCGGGAGCGATATTTGATTATCCAAGTGGAAAACCTGCACAAAAACTATGGGGATGTGGAAGCCGTAAAAGGGATCAGTTTCAGCGTCCGGGAAGGGAGCCTGTTTTCCTTTCTTGGCACGAACGGCGCGGGCAAGTCCACCACCATCGGTATTCTTACGACATTGCTTGCCAAGACCAAAGGCAGGGCGGAAATAGGCGGTTTGGACCTTGAACGAGATGCGGACGCTGTTCGGGCGCTTATCGGCGTGGTGTTTCAGGACAGCGTTCTTGACCCCCTGCTGACCGTGCGTGAAAACCTGGCAATACGCGGCAGCCTGTACAAGATGGGAGGCGCAAGGCTGAAAAGCGCGGTGGACAAGGCCGTGCGGCTTACGGATATTGGGGACTTTGCCTCCCGCCCCTACGAACAGCTTTCCGGTGGGCAGCGGCGCAGGGTGGATATAGCCAGGGCCTTAATCAATATGCCAAGGCTGCTGTTTCTGGACGAACCCACGACGGGGCTTGACCCAAAAACACGCAGGGATATATGGCGCCTGATTCGGGATTTGCAGATCTCAAACGGCATGACGGTTTTCCTGACCACCCATTACATGGAGGAAGCCGCCGAAAGTGACGACATTGTTGTTATCCACAAAGGCGAGGTAAAAGCCCAGGGCACGCCCCTGGAACTTAAAACACGCTACGTTTCCGACCTGTTGAAGCTTACACTATCAAACGGCGAGTATATGGAATATAAGTTGGAAAAAACAATTGACGCGCTGGCCATTATCGAGAAGCACAAAGGCGAAATCGCCAACGTGGAGATTATAAACGGCACTTTGGACGATGTGTTTCTTAACCTGACCGAGGGGTTTGAAGATGTTGGTTAAACGGATTTTGCTGTTGTTCTTCCGCGACAAGTCCAGCGTGTTTTTCTCCTTGCTTGGCGTGATCATCGTGATAGGTATATACATTATGTTTATGGGTGACAACATGGCGCAAAGCGTGCAGTCGGCGCTGGGGTTTTACTCGGATCGGATTTCCGTGGCGGTGGCCGGCATAATGTTCGGGGGCTTGGTCGCCATGAGCAGCATCAGCAGTTGCATGAGCGCGATTAGTATCAGCGTTGGCGACAGAAAAATCGCCTCCAAGGATTTCCTTACCAGCCCCGCGTCCCGTGGGAAGATCACGTGGAGTTACATCATCGGTTCCGGGGCGGTGGGGTTTATCATGAGTTCCGCCTTCCTCGTTCTTAGTATCGGGTACATGATGTTCCTGGGCGGCGATCTACCGGGCCTTACGGTCTGGCCCCGCCTCTTGCTGACAATGGTATTGAGCGTCCTATGCGGAAACTCGATGGTATATTTTATCACTACCTGTGTCAAAACGGAAAGGGCGTTCTCCGCGCTTGCGGCGGTACTAAGTTCGATCATGGGGTTTTTGATGGGGGTCTTCATTCCCGTCGGCATGTTTCCAAACGCCATGCAATGGGTTGTCAGGCTGTTCCCCATGAGCCATTCGGCCAGCATGTTCCGCCAGGTTTTGGCCGACGGCGAACTGGCGGCCCTGTTCGCAAACGCGCCGCCGGAAGCCCTGGGGAGTTTTCGCTCCTTCTTCGGCGTAACGTTCGACTATGGCGGCTTTGTTAGCAGTTTTTGGTTCTCTGCTGCGGTGTTGGCGGCATTCACCGCCCTGTTTTATGCATTGAGCGTGTTGGTTGTTCGCACCAGGCGGGGGTAGGCTATACCGAAATGCCCCATCAATGCATCGCCTTAGCCCGTGTCTTTCGATTCGCCCCTTAGGGTCGGGGAATCTGAATCGGAGGGAACCCCAAGCGTTTCGGCAATCGTATCCACGACTCCCATTGTCTTTTCATCAAGGAGCGGAAAACCAAGGCCGTCGAGGATTTGTTTTATGAGCACGGCCTTACCAACAAATTCCGCCTTGTTGCTGATAAAGATTGGGGAAACAAGCCAAAAATTAAGGAGCAACATGCCAAGCTCCGCCAGGAATTTTGCGTTGCCGGGGCGGATGGAACCGTCGGCCATGCCCTCTTCAATCAACGATACGAACAACTTGGCCGTGTCATGGGTATCCTCTATATGTTTCGCCAAAAAACGGGGTTGCCTCAGCAATGACATTGTCGCCTGCGTCAGTTCCGGATACTTGGCACTAATGCCGGAAGAAAAAACCATCTTTATTTTTTCCAGACCGCTGGCCCCTTCCATGTCCTTCACGGCATCGAAGGGATCGTTATCGTCGGAGAGTTTCTCCATCAAAGTACGAAGCAGGTCGTCCTTGGATTTGAAATGGTGGTAAAAAGCCCCACGGGTCAGCCCCCCAAGGTTGCCCACTATATCCAGGATGGTTGTCCGCTCATAACCCTTTTCGAGGAACAGTTTTAATGATACATCCAAGATTTTCTGAACGGTCTCTTCCGGGTGTTTGTTTCGGGGCATACGTGCTCACCTCATTTCCTTCCGTAGTGTAGCATACGTGCAATACGCATGTATGTTAGCGGAGGGATTGCCGGGTGTCAATACGTTTTCGGAAAGGCTTGGCTGGTTTCCTCCGCACCCCCCGTGGCCTTGAAGGGATTGTTTTTTTGGGCTATACTCGGGTGTAACGAAGCCCCAGCCCGACGGTGGGGAAGTTGTTTTTATGTGCGGGTTTGAGGAGGTAAATATAGATGCATTATTCCAAGGTTAAGGGAGCTTCCCTGTCATTGCTGGGAATGGGGGCCATGCGTTTGCCGCAGATCGGTGAAGGCTGGGGCAGGCCTGTTGACTACGGCCCCGCGGAGGAACTTGTCGATTACTGCATTGCGCATGGCGTAAACTATTTTGACACGGCTTATGTATACCATGGCGGCGACTCGGAGAAGTTCCTGGGCAAGGCGCTGTCCAAATACCCACGCGACAGCTATTTTGTCGCCGATAAATACAACATTCTGGCTCAGCCTGATTACCGGCTGCAGTTCGAGGAACAGTTGGAACGCCTGCAGGTGGACTACATTGATTTCTATATGCCCCATGGGATATCCGACAATTTTATATCCGGCTATCTTGGCAACGGCTGTGTCGAGTATTTTCAGGAGGAAAAAAAGAGGGGGCGGATAAAGCGGCTAGGTTTTTCATTCCACGGGAAGCCCGATGTGCTGCGCCGGGCATTGTCGTACTGCGACTGGGATTTCACGATGATCCAGCTTAATTACTACGATTGGTTTCACAGCAACACAAGTGAACTGTATAGCATCCTCAAGGAAAACAATGTCCCGATTATGGCCATGGAGTCGGTTCATGGCGGAATGCTGGCATCCTTGACCGATGAAGGCAATGCCATCTTGCGCGAGGCGGAGCCGGACAGGTCGATTGCTTCGTGGGCAATACGCTTTCTCATGGGTCTGCCCGATGTTTCGCTTATACTCAGCGGAATGTCCAACTTGGATCAAGTAAGGGACAATATTGCTACCGTCAAAGAAAGGAAAGTGTTGTCCGGGGGTGAAAAGGAACTGCTTCTGCGGGCAAGCACCTTGCTGTTCAAGACAATTGCGGCAAGCTGTACCTTCTGCAGGTATTGCAAGTGCCCGCAGGGCTTGGACATTCCCAACATATTAAATGTCTATAATGACTACAAAGCCGGCGGCGAATGGCGGCTAAAACGCTTGTTGGCCCTTCCGGAAGAGCATAGGCCGCCGGCATGTACCAATTGCGGGCTATGCGTGGACCAATGCCCGCAAAACCTGGAGATGCCTAAATACATGGATGAAATCGCGAAAGCGATGAAAGCCCTGGCTTAAAGCCCTTCAGGACCGCGGGGTACTTTAATAGGGATGCATGCCGCCCGGTACCCATAACGACAAATAAGAATGAACCGCGCGTGGTTGTAAACAACCGTATTTTGGGGTATAATATAGGAGGCGTATATATCCAGCGACATGCTGAAAGGGAGTGTGCAATGCTGTATCGAGTATGGTAATCACTATAGCCCCCCCTTCTGATTTCACATAATGGGCCTTCATTTCACCGTAGAAGGGGTAAGACCTATGATGATTGTCAGATTGATTAAGGTATTGATTGTGGTGTTTGCGGTTTTGGGTGGGGCAAACATGTATTTTTTCTCGTTTTTTGTACAGGCCAACGACAAGATAGTTTGGGCTCATGAAATGAGGCGGGCTTTTATCTTGGCGGATCATGAACTCCGGATGGCCTCGCTGGAACTGACCCGATTGGTAAGATCCTACATCGTAATGGGGGTGGAGTCGCAGTTGGAGCTGTATTGGGAGGAACTGCTGATTAGGGACCGAATGGGATCCGTCCGGCAGGCGTTTATTGACAACGATGCCTCCCTGCCCGAAATGTTCCTGCTTGGACGGGCACTTGCATACCAGGGGAGGCTTAGGAGCATTGAGGCCCTGGCCATTGAGCTCCGTGCTGCCGGGGAGTCCCAAATGGCCCTGGATCTAACCTACGGTACCATGCATGCGGCATACGGGATTGCTTTTGTCAACGTGTTGGATGAGCTTAGCGCCGCGACCTTTGCCCGCACCCAGAAAATAGTGGACAGGGCCCAAAACAACGCACTCATGTTTGGACGTTTGGCACTTGCCGTCGCCGTCTTGTTAGTGTTGGTAATCATTGCCGGGACGGTCCTGATACTGCGAGAGGTCAAGGCAACGATGGGGAGGGAACGCGAGGCAAATGAAATAAACGAAATATTCCTGAAAAGCTCGCCCTTCATTATGAACATATGGGACGATGCCTACAAGCTTGTGTCCACCAGTTCGCAATCGGTTAAGATGTTCGGGCTTTCCAGCCAGGAACAGTACATGGAGCGTTTCCATGACCTCTCGCCCAAGTATCAGCCTTGCGGCACGCTTTCGCAAAAAAAAGCCATAGATTGCGTCAGGAAGGCTTTTAGCGAGGGCCATGCCAAATTCGAATGGATGCACCAAACCTTAAGCGGCGAGCCCCTGCCTGCGGAAGTTACCCTTGAGCGTTTTACACGGCAGGGCAAACAGATGGTTGCGGCATACACCGTTGACTTGCGCCCTGTTAAAGCGGCCATCGAGGAGAAACGGCAGGCCGAGGACGAGAGCAAGGCAAAAACCAGGTTCCTTGCACGGATGAGCCATGAAATCCGCACGCCAATGAACGCGGTTTTGGGCATTGCCAGAATCCAGCTCCAGAAGGAAGGCCACCCGCCCGAAACCGAGGACGCCTTTTCACGCATCTACAATTCGGCGGATATGCTGCTCCACATCATTAATGATATCCTTGACTTTTCCAGAGTCGAGGCGGGCAAGATGGAAATAATACCTGCCGCCTACGAAACGGCAAGCCTGATTGTGGATACCATCCAGCTCAACCTTATGTACATCGGCAGCAAAAAAATCGACTTCAAGCTAAGCCTTGACTGGCGTTTGCCGGTATATCTTATAGGCGACATGCTCCGTATCAAGCAGATTTTGAACAACCTTTTGTCCAACGCTTTCAAGTATACCCAGGAAGGCAGGGTGGCTTTGTCCTTTGGGATGGAGGAAGCCTCGGAGCCCGACGACATAATATTGCTTATTGGCGTTAGCGACACTGGGCGGGGCATGAGCAAGGAGCAGCTTGACCGCTTGTTCGACGAATTCGACCGGTTCAATTTGCAGGAGAACAGCGCCATTGAGGGCAGCGGGCTGGGAATGCCCATCGCCTATTCCTTGATTAACATGATGCAGGGTACCATCAACGTAAAAAGCGATCCGGGAAACGGTACCGTTTTTACCGTACGCCTGCCCCAAAAAACCCACGGCATAGATGTTTTGGGCGAGGAAATGGCGTCGGACCTGCAAAACCTGGAAGCCGGCCGGGTGCCCTTAAAGGAATCCGTAAAGAAAGTGTCTAAATTCGACCACGAGCCCATGCCGTACGGCCGGGTGCTGGTCGTGGACGATGTTGACATTAACTTGTATGTGGTCGAAGGGATTTTGGCCTCGTACGAGATTGCCGTTGAAACCGCCACGAGCGGATCCGAGGCCATCGGGAAAATCAGGAACGGCGAGGTGTACGACATTGTTTTTATGGACCATATGATGCCCGGCATGGACGGCGTGGAGGCCACGAAAATTATACGGGGCATGGGCTATGCCAAGCCCATCGTGGCCTTGACGGCCAACGCGCTAAAGGACACGGAGAAAATGTTCATGGAAAACGGCTTTTCCGGTTTTGTGTCCAAGCCCATCGATGTTGATAAGCTTGACAAATACCTTATGCGGTTTATTCGGGACAGGAAGTTTGCCCCGAAATCTTAAAGGGGGACGCTTTCTGGCAGGGGAACAGTAATCAAAAAGCAGGTTCCCATCCCGTTCTCCGACGCGACGGAAATCGACCAGCCGTGGTAATCCACGACCCATTTTACCACGGCCAGCCCCAGCCCCAGGCCCTGCTCCCTGCGCGAAGATGTTCCCCGGTAAAACATGTCAAAGATATGCGGCAGGGCTTCCCCGTCGATCCCCGGGCCGTTGTCGCTGACGATAAGCTCCACGGCATTTTCAAGGCGGACGGAGGCTATGCGGATGACCGATTCCCTGGGCGTGTGGCGAACCGCATTGTGAATCAAATTTTCAAAGGCCCTAAGCGCCAGCCTTTCGTCCATGGGGACACAGGTGTTCTCCGGCAGGTCTATGTCGTGGGTCAGCCTGTGCTGCAAAAGCCCGACGTCGCTGCCCATGGTTTTGACAAGTTTTTGCAGGAAGGCCCGCAGGTCGATATGCTCAAGCTGCGTCCGCCATTCCCCGGTCTCCATGCGGACAAAGTTTAGAAGATCGTTAATCATGTCCTCAAGCTGATCGGCCTTTTCCGCGATTATTTCCGTTGCCTTGGCGCGGGAGATGGGATCGTCGGTAACGCCGTCCTCGATTGCCTCGGCATAGCCTTTGATAAGGGCCAGCGGGGTTTTAAGGTCGTGGGTAATCCCCATTATAAAGCGGGATCGCCGCAGCTCGTCTTCCTTTAGGGCGTTGCGCATTTTGTTAAGGGAATTCGTAAGCGAGGTAATCTCGTTGCTGCCCTTGACATCCACCTTAAGATCCAGTTCGCCCTCGGCGACGCGGCGGGTTGCGTTTTCCAGAACCTGAACGGAACGGGTTATCGTCCGGGCGATTACGACGGACATGCTGACGGAAAATATTGCCAGTATGATGACAAAGATAAACACCGTAAGGAGAAAGACGGTAAAGGGCGACCACCTGATGGATATCGGGGATGCGGCCTTGGCGAGAAGGTATAATCGGCTTCCGTCCTGAACAGTGGAGGCAAGCAGGTGCAGGTGCATCTGGGATTCGCTGCTAAGCATGGACAGCATGGCTTCCTGCGTAGTGAAACCGCCGGGGGCAAATTCCGGGATTGTTGAGTATAGAACAAGCAGATCGTCCCTGAAAACGGCAATTTCGCCGAAAGTCCTGGAACGGGCGGCGATTCTGGTAACGGACTCCCAATCCCGTGCGCTGATGTACTCGTCCATCAAGGTGGAAATTTCATCGTGCGAGGGAATGCCGTATGTGTCGTCGATATTAAACAAACGATTGTATACGATGCTGACCAAAAAAACGAGCAACGGGGCCAGTACGATGCTGGCCACCAAAAGCCGCGCCTGTGTCTGGATTTTCACGATTTGCCTCCGTCGGGCGCGCCCGCGTTAAAGCGGTAGCCCATTCCGTGTACCGTTTCTATGTAAACGGGATTTGCGAAATCTTCCTCTATTTTTTTACGCAGACGCTGGATGTAAACCGCCACGGTGGTAAGATCGCCGTAGTTGTTTTTCCAAACGCCGTTGTAGATGGCCTCCGCGCCCATTGGTTTGCCTGGGTGCGTGGTGAGCCAGGCAAGGCAACTGTACTCCTTTGCGGAAAGGGAAATGCGTTCGCCGTTTTTCTTTAGGATGCAGGAATCGTAGTCAAGGACAAAGGGGCCGAACCTGAACAGGTTTTCCCTGCCTTCCTCGAACCTTTTCTCGAAATCGCGGAACCGGCGGAAAACCGCCCTGACGCGGGCGACAAGGACCTTGGGCGAGAAGGGCTTGGTAATATACTCGTCCGCGCCGATCCCAAGGCCGCCAATCTGATCCTCGTCGCTGTCCCTTGCCGAAACGATCAGCACGGGCGTGTCGCTGTTGCGTCGGAACTTTTGCAGGAACTCGAACCCGTCCATGCCGGGAAGGTTTATGTCCAGAATGACAAGCTCCGGCGGCCATTCCCCGATTAGGGCGAAACCTTCCTCGCCGCTTTCGGCGATGCGTACCTCGAAGCCTTCCCTGGACAGGTAGAGGGAAACGAGATCGGCAAGCTCCCTTACGTCCTCTATGACTAGAATTTTCCCCTGCATGATGCCAGTATATTTGACCGCCTTTCCCGCCGCAACATGGGAAAGCGCATATAACAAAAAATTATATCCTGGCGACCCCTGCCATATCTGGAGCCCCCCGCTTCCGAAGGCTTGAAATTCGCCCCATTACGGCATATACTACACTTACAATGAGCAAAATCGTTCTAAAGGCCGAGGATATCGACGGGTACCTGACCTCGCAGGCCAGGCTCTTTTCTTACCACCTTGCAATTACTCCCGCCACATAGATGTTGCTGCCGGACACAAACACAGAACTAGCTTCTGATTCAAACCAGGATTCCATATTCAATATTTGGGGTACACCGTTTACCCAGAGTACGGCTCTACCCGATCCCCCCTCTGCCCCCCTATACAATTCCCACCCCGCCACATAGATGTTGCTGCCAGATACAAACACGGAACTAGCCCCTGATTCCGTGTCATTCAATGTCTGGGGTGTGCCGTTTACCCAGAGCGTAGCTCTGCTGAAACCTTGTTGCGGTACAAACACGCTTCCCGCCACATAGACATCATTGCCAGATACAAACATAGATTGACCAGATGATTGGGGATGGCTCAATATCCTGGATGCACCGTTTGTCCAGAGCATAGCTCTGCCACCTTGTCCTACATTCTCAGAGCCCACAACATAGACATCGTTGCTGGATACAAACACAGACTGACCAAATGATTGCACATTACTCAATGTCTGGGGTACGCCGTTTATCCAAAGTGTAGCTCTGTTGGATCCCACTCGTTCTAAGGCAGTTCCTGTTACTCTCGCCACAGTTCCCACCACATAGACATTATTACCATACACAAACACTGAAGCAGCCGATGAATTCGCATGGCTCAGCGTTTGGGCTATACCGTTTACCCATACCGTAGCTTGTCTACCCCGAGGTGGGCCTACACTTCCTGCTACAAAGACATCGTCACCAGACACATGAATATCGCTAGCCCACGATTCCGTATCGCTCAGTGTCTGGGGTACGCCGTTTACCCAGAGCGTAGCTCTTGCTCCGTTTTCCTCTTCCTCCCAAATATATCCCACAACATAGACATCGCTACCATACACAAACACAGAGTTAGCCCTTGAATAAGTTTCGTTTAAAATTTGGGGCACGCCGTTTATCCAGAGCGTAGCCTTGGACTCAGGCTCAGCAGGTGCAGCGAAAGCACTTTGAAGGGTGACGCACGCCGATAAACTCGCTATGATTGCCATGAAAAGCAAACCCAATACAAACACGTTTCTTTTTTTCATACACATCTCCTTTGCGGTATTTAACGTCGCCCCCGACAATATTTGAACCCCATACGAGGTTTCATTCGCAATTTGTCCAAGGCAATTAAGCTCCTGAACATCTTTGGCATCTCTTCTGAAACATCTATTGTTCGAAACATACTCTATAGGAGTATGATAATTGCACATCAGATGATTTTTCAACCCCTCAAAGGCAATTATAATTATCCAGTAGGCAAATGGCGAATATTCGGGAAGTTCTGGCTCAGAATCTGAAGGAAAACAGGCGAAAGCTCGGAATTACGCAACCTGAATTGGCGGAAAAAGCGAATTTGTCCACCAGTTACCTTGCAATGATTGAAATAGCCCAAAAATTCCCCTCTGCCGATGTGCTTGACAGGCTGGCAGCGGCGTTAGGCATAGACTCCAATGAATTGTTTTCCGTATCGGTTTCACCTGAAAGGGCTATGGAGCAAGTGCAGCAAAAGATTTTGGAGAACTTGGATCAAGCGATTGAACACGCCTTGGATAAAGCTATAGCGAAACGATGTGGAATTGTCGTTTCGCCCGACAAACCATAGAAAATCACAAAAACAAAATTACATCTACCCTGTGCAATACGAAAGATGGTAAGATCGACATTCGTCAGAAATAAGAGCGAGGGTCGTCATCCGTCATCTTGAAATTTACCCCCTTACGGCATATACTACCCTTACAATGAGCAAAATCGTTCTAAAGGCCGAGGATCTCGACGGGTACCTGACCTCGCAGGACAGGGAATGCCTTGCCAGCATGGACGGCCTGTATGCCAAGGTGATGGGCTCGTTCTCCCTGCTCGATTCCGGCCTGCCGGCGGAGCGGCGCAAGGGGGAGGACAGCGTCATCTCCCTGTACAACGAGATGGGCGCCGTTATGCAGGAAATCTGCCGGCAGACCCCGAACATCCACGTTTACAGCTTCCGCAGTCCCCAGGAAAGCCACCCGGAGGTGTCACGTCTTATCGCCAAGTTGCGCGATGTGCGGACGGGACACGGGGAATTCGTCTACTACATACAACGGGCCTACGAAATACTGTTCAGGCTTGCATGGGGTGGCAGTACCGGCTCGGAAAAGAACTACCTAATCGTCAAAACGCCCGTCGGCAGCCCGGTGCAGAACCATGCGGTCCACAAAATCACCAACATCGACGACAAAATCGAGAATACCGTGATGTGCGTCATGCTCCGTGGGGCGTTGCTTCCCTCGATGATCATGAGCAAGGAGATACAGGAATACTCGTCCCACGGCTACGTGACCCCCTTCGCCCTGTTCAGCATTCGCCGGGACGATGCCAAAAAGGAAACCGACATGGAGTATATCCTGGATCTCGACCGCTCGTATTTCAGCCTGGAGTCTATGGACGGCAAGGATCTGGTTTTTGCCGACCCCATGAACGCCACCGGCGGCAGCCTTGTAACGATAGTCAAGTACCTTCTTGGGGCCGGGATAAGGCCAAGGTCGATTCGGTTCTTCAACGCAATCGCCGCACTCAAGGGTGCGCTCAGGGTTGTCCGTGCGTTGGAAAACTGCGAGGTCTACACCCTCTGGATGGATCCCGTCCTTAACGAGCAGGCGTACATAATGCCGGGCCTTGGCGACGCCGGGGATCGCATCAACGGGATCGACCTGGAAACCCGTCCCAGGAACATCATCCAGCTTCTTGCGGACTACGGCGACAATATCGCCAGGCTGTACCGCTCCCAGCTTAGGGAAATCGAGGATACGGTGCTTTCCCGCTGACTTCGGCGGGGCGATGAAATCGGCGAATCGCTGAAACCAGGGGCGTGTTCGTTTTTTTATGTATTGAGGGATAACACGGAAAGATGAAAAGCAGGTATGTGCCGTGTTTTGTGGCGGCAATCGCAATTTGCGCTGGCCTGGTTCTTGGGGGCTGCGCAAGCCGATGGGG
>Ga0209755_10001084_pt1 | contig 45151 bp, 29 predicted proteins | sample TergutCo191P1_FD_187301 | JGI IMG/M metagenome (GOLD analysis project Ga0209755, IMG submission 187301) | Cornitermes sp. P1 segment gut microbial communities from Petit-Saut dam, French Guiana - Co191P1 (SPAdes) (version 2) | ecosystem: Host-associated > Arthropoda: Insects > Digestive system... | reverse complement strand
GGGGGGGGGGGGGGGGGGTACGCGTTGTAAATCGTTGATTTATAAGGAGTTAGGCGGGCTGACTTGTATGATTTATATAACAGGTTTATGCCAACTCCACAGCGCACCGTCACGGCGGCGCAGGCGGGCGCGAGTATTGCGAGCGTAATTGCCATCATGTCCAACACCATAATATAATGCCTCCAACCCAATCCGGTCAACAGAAACCGCCAATAGTGTCCTGCATACTCCGCCTATCCATATTAATAAGTATACATTACCGCCATCAAAATATCAACATTTTAAAATTATTTCCGCCCCAACTCCCATTTTAGCGGTAAATGGGAATTTAGCGTAGCTAAAGTCAAAATAAAAGTCAAGGTCAAGGTCAAAAGACTATGGGAAAATGTTTTGTCGCCTCACTGAGCCATCGCCATCCCATGATACTGGGGAAAAGAGGCCCCTTGCGGCGCGGGTGGGAGCATGCAATCACTTGCATTAAAAGCTCGGCCGCCGAATCATTCGCTCACGGTTGCAGAACCCGGTTCGTACAGTAAAGTTTGGAACACTCGGTACGCGGCACGGCCCACGCCCAAGCATCGTGGGCGGGCACACAGGCCCGCCCCTACTGATGACGGCGGTGATGGATGGGACGGGCGGTTTTAATCTTTTGACTTGTCCGCGTACCGTAGAAGCGAACTCCTTTCATGCCGGGCGGCGAGTAATCTTATTGGGGCTGATGGTTCGGCGGCCGAGATGTGAATGCGTGGATTGCATGCTCCCGCGGGCATAGCAGGCCGCCTCTTTTCCCCCGTACCACGGGATGGCATCGGCTCAAGGCACCGACAAAACATTAACCCATAATCTTTTGACCCTGACTTTATAAGCAGGCAACAAAACATAATCCCAATACTACCCATAAATTATATTATATTTATATCCATAACCAATTTCCCGCCCTAACCGGCGGCACACCTATACGACAGGCAGGTAAAGCATGAAATCCGATTCAGGAAAGACGTCTGTGTTTTCGCAGATTACATCCGTTACCGTTCCCAAGGATCTTGCGGCAGACCCCGCTACGGGGCGCAGCCCGGCGTTTGAGATACGCTTCTGCGCGAACGGCACTATCCCTTTTCCGCAGGTTATCGTGCGCGAGAACGGGCGGGAGCACATCTTCGGCGGCGCCGACATCGCGGCGGAAAAGCCCGGGCACTTTACGGTTAAGGTAGCGGCGGGCAAGCTGCCGCCGGGGAACTTTCAGGTGCAGGTTGAGGGGTGCACCAAGGCCGACTGGCAGAAGAGCGGCGGCGGGGACTGGATCAAGGCATTCGGCGAGCTTGGCATCGCCTTCCCCGTAACTGCGGCTAAGAAGGCCGGGGCTGTTAAAGTGGGTACGAGCAAGGGCGTGAAGATTTACTACGGCATACACAAGCACATGCACCAGCCCTACTACCGCGCCGCCGACACCAACTACTGGGACGGCGAGAAGGACGGCATCTTCGGGTCGCGGGCGGGCAACTACACGCAGTTTTTGAAAGACGCGGTAGACCAGTACGCCGGCGGGCAGCTGCCGCGCGGCGGGCTGTCTACGAGCTGGAGCGGGTCGCTCATCGAGCAGCTAAACCGCTGCGGCGCCGAGGGGCTGTGCGGCGGAGCGTTCGGGTCGTGGACCAACCCGCTAAAGGAGGCCGCACGGTACACGACGGGCGGCAAGGTGGGCGCGAAGAGGATGGCGTTCTCCGATTTCGGGTTCTTCCACCCGCTCATGGCGCTCATACCGGGGCGCGACATCGTTACGCAGATCGACATGCACCGCAAGATCATCCGCGACGTGTTCGGCGTTGAAACCTCGCGCACGCTCTTCCCGCCGGAGACCGCTTTCCACGTGCGGATGATACCGTGGCTCAACAAGGCGGGCGTCAAGGCTGTAATTTACGATTCCGTGCACCGCTACAGGGCCTGCAAGGATTACCCCTACGGCGGCAAGGAGGAGGGGATGCTCCCGCCGAATCAGTCGGAGCAGGAGAACGAAGCTATCGGCGGGTGGATGCGGCTTACAAACATCTGGGCGCCGAGCGCGATAAACCCCACCATGCTGCGGCCGGAGTACATCAAGTACGAGGATGTGGACGGCACGGTGCACAAGATCATCGGCATACCGGCGGAGCGGTACATCGGCAACGAAGACGCGCGCGGCGGCTACGGCGCTTTGCAGTACGGCAGCGTGCTCGGGCAGATTTACGACCACATCGTGCAGACGGGCAGTTTCGACCCCAAGCACCCGCCGTTCTTCCTGTTGCATTCGGACGGGGACAACCACGGCGGCGGCGCGGACTCGTACTACCGCCACAACACCGGGGAGATGGTCGAGTGGCTCAAGAACGACGGGAGGTTTGAACTTTGCACTGTTGATGATTACCTAAGCGACTTCCCGCCCGACCCGAACAACGCGGTGCACGTGGAGCCGGGATCGTGGGCCGGGGCCGATAACGGCGACCCGCAGTTCCGCAAGTGGTTCAGCATGTACGACCAGCCGTACTCGCCCGACCTCAATTCGTGGGCGGTGCTTACCGCGCTGCAAAACTGTATCTATACGGTGCAGGATTCGGGCATTAAGGGCGGCGATATTGACCACGCGGTGCGCCTGCTGCTGACGGCGGAGACGAGCTGTTACTGGTACTGGACCGGGCAGGAGATTTGGGACCGCCAGGTAACCGACGCGGCCAACGCTGCGATGGCGATAGTGCGCCCCCATCTTGACAAGGTGATATCCGCCGGCAACGACAAGACCGCCCCGGTAATATTCCCACCGTGGGTAACGCCGGAAAATCCGGGCGGGCAGACCTGGGGGAACAATTGTTTGCGGGACGCGGATAAGGAGGGTACCGTCCACACGTTCATCTACGACGCCTCAGGCTTAGCCTCGGTAACGCTTGTCATAAGGACAAAGGGCAAGGAGGAGCGGATAACGATGAAGGGCGGGACGTATCCGTCGAAGACATCCCCGGCAATCACCGGCGAATACTATACCGCAAAATTGCCGCAGGGGTTGGGGGATGTGCGCTATTACATCGAGGCGGTTGACAAGAAGAAAAATACGGCGGTGTCATCGCTGGAGAGGATATTTTTGGCGTAGGTTTTTAAAAGCTATATGGGATTATGTTTTGCCGGTGCCTTGTGCCAATGCCATCCCGTGGTACGGGGGAAAAGAGGCGAATTGCGGCACGAGCGGGAGCATGCAATCACATGCATTAAAAACTCGGCCGCCGAAGCATTCGCTCACGGTTGCAGAGCCCGGTTCGTATAGTGAAGTTTGGAACACCCTGTACGCGGCACGGCCCATGTTCTGGGCGTGGGGTTTTGACTTACCCGCCTACCTTAGAAGCAAACTTCTTTCATGCCGGGCGGCGAGTAGTTTCATTGGTGCTAATGCTTCTGCGGCCGAGTTGTGAATGCAAAGACTTGCATGCTCCCGCCGGCACAGCAAGCCGCCTCTTTTCCCCCGTACCATGGGATGGCGTTGGCTCAATGAGGCGACAAAACATAATCCCATATTTATCTTTTTATATTTATATCAATAATATTTCAACGGCGGCTGGCCCAGCGGGAATACGTTGAACCCTATCTTGAACAGAGCCTGATGGTCCAAAATGTTCCTCCCGTCGAAGATAAACGACGGGCGCTCCATACCGGCGTAAATCTTTTTGTAATCCAGCCCCTTGTAATCCTTCCACTCCGTCATAATCGCGATTGCGTGCGCGCCTTTGGCGGCCTCGTACGGGTCCTCTACAAATTCCAGCCTGTCAACGTAATCCGCCAGATCGATTTTTGCGTTGTCTAACGCCTTGGGATCAGATATAACTACTCTGGCATGCTCATCCAACAGTTGCCGCGCCACGTCTATCGCGGGGGATTCCCTCGTATCGCCGGTATCCGCTTTAAACGCGAAGCCCAAGAGCGCTATACGCTTTCCCGCTACGGTGTTGAACATGGCGGTCAGCATCGTCTTCACGAAACGGTGCTTCTGGTACTCGTTCATCGCCACCACGCTCTCCCAGTAATCGGCGACCTCGGTGAGGCCGTAGCTCTGGCAGATGTATACCAGGTTGAGGATATCCTTCTTGAAGCACGACCCGCCGAAGCCCACGCTTGACATGAGGAAACGGCTGCCGATCCTCGTGTCCATGCCTATCGTACGCGACACCTCGGTCACGTTGGCCTCGGTTTTCTCGCACAGCGCCGAGATGGTGTTGATCGATGATATGCGCTGCGCCAGAAACGCGTTGGCAACGAGCTTCGACAGTTCCGCGCTCCACACGTTGCTCGTTACGATCCGATCCTTTGGCACCCAGTTGGCGTAGATCTCCACGACCGCGTCGCGCGCCTTAATCCCCTCGGGGGTGAGCTGCGAGCCTATCAACACCCGGTCGGGGCTGTTCAGGTCTTCGATAGCCGTCCCCTCAGCCAGGAACTCGGGGTTCGAGAGCACCTCGAACTTGATCCCCTTCTCGTTGGCATTGAGGATGCGGCTCATCGCCTCGGCGGTGCGTACCGGCAGGGTGCTCTTCTCAATGATGATCTTGTCGGACTGCGAGACCCGCACGATGTTGCGGGCGGTCAGCTCCCAGTACTGCAGGTCGGCGGCCTTGCCTGCCCCCTCGCCGAAGCTCTTGGTGGGGGTGTTCACCGATACGAAGATGATCTCCGCCTCCATGATCGCGGCGTCTACATCCGTCGAGAAAAAGAGGTTACGCCCGCGGGCCTGCTTAACCACATCGAGCAGCCCCGGCTCGTAGATGGGCAGGCTGTCGCTGTTCCACGCGTTGATCCGCGCCGCGTTGATGTCTACCACCGTGATCTTGTACTGCGGGCACTTGGCAGCGATCACCGCCATCGTCGGCCCGCCAACGTACCCGGCGCCGATACATAGAATCCTCTTGGCAAATTCGTTTTTCCCCAATTTATCGCTCTCCTTAGTGTGTTGATTATAGATTACGCAATTAAATAATATAATATATGGAACGGGCTGCGGGATGATTTTATCATAAGCGAATATTTGCCGTGCCCGTCCTGAAAAAAACGAAAATGACTTGCCCCCGACGCCCCTAATTCTATAATATACATAGTGATAGATGGTCTCCCCCGCAAAACGCCAGATACTCAAACGGCCGCGGCAGCTGTCTGCCCGTGGTACGCGCGGGAGACGGGGACCGAAATACAGGCTTAGCCTGCCGCCTTTACCCCCCCTTTTCCGGCAATCAAACCTTTCGGCGCCAAAAAAGACCCTATATATCGAACACGCTGCTTACTGACTGGGGGACGTCAAGGCTGGCTTTCTCGATTCCTGTGCGATATTCAGCATGTCGAAACACCAATGCTTTCGTGGCCGCTTTCGTGACAGCTTAAGTTGCTGCTTCATGATAGTTTCCGTGATAGCTTCACTGAATTTTTCACCTGTCTTTATGCAACAGAAAGAAAGGATCGTAAATATGTTATTTGATAATAAATCGAATAAGCCCTATTTGGGAACCGGACCGGCAGCCGAACGGGTAAAATGGAACATCTGCGCGGCCGCGGCGGCCAACTGCGCGGTACTGATCCGCGGGGAAACCGGCACCGGCAAAGGCGTCGCCGCGAGTCGGATCCACGACCTGAGCCCCCGCAAAGACCAGCCATTCGTGGCCATCAACTGCGCGGGCCTCAGCGGCGAACTCCTCAAAAGCGAACTCTTCGGCCACGCCAAAGGCTCGTTCACCGGAGCCGTAAACGACCGCACCGGCCTCATAGAAGAGGCCGACGGCGGCACGCTCTTCCTCGACGAGATAGGCGACATGGACCAAAACGTCCAGTGCCTCCTGCTCAAAGCAATCGAGGAGAGGCGCTTCCGCCGCATCGGGGAAAACTGGGAAAGATCGAGCGGCTTCCGCCTGATCTGCGCCACCAACCGCGACCTGACGGCAGCTTTGAGAGGCGGCACCTTCCGCCAGGACCTCTTCTACCGCATCAACACGTTCACCATCAGCCTCCCCCCGCTGCGGAAACGCACAGAGGAGATCGCCGCCATCATGGCGCACATCCTGAAAGGCATGGGCCACACCCACCCCCTCTGCGAAGACGTGGTTAACGCGCTGACGCAGTACCCCTGGCCGGGCAACATCCGCGAGCTCCGCAACGCCGCCGAACGCGCACTCATCTTCGCCAAAGACGCCCCCCTCACAGCCGCGCATTTTGCCGGACTGGGGGACGACGGCGTAGCCGAAGCGGCGATAGAAGCGGCAATGCAGGAGGCCGCAGATGGCAGTACGGGAACATGGGCGGCAGCCGGATCAGGGACGGCAGCTGTGAAAGATTCGGAACTGGCAGTACCGGCGGACGGATTGATGGACGAAGTACCGGCAGACCCGGACGACGACCCCGTCTGGAGCCTCGAGGCCCTCAAAAACCACCAGATCCTACGCGCTGCCAAACACTTCAACGGCGACAGGGTCGCAATCTGCAACGCCCTGAACATCTCCGTGTCAACCCTCCACAGGAGACTGCAAAAGATCCTGGGCAGGACGACGCTCGAAGAGTGGCTGAAAGGGGGCGGCAAGGCCGAAGAGGACTAAGGCACCGGTTGCCCCAAACACTGTAACTAAATAAGAGCCGTCCCAATCCCACCCCACCCGCCGTCTTTCCGCTAAGGAAAACCGGCGTCCGGCAGGGATCCCGAGGCCGGTTCAGCCGTCGGCAGTTACCGGAAAATCCAACCGGTAACTGCTGTTTTTTCTCAGAGACGGAGGCAGAAAAGCCGGACACCAACAATAACCCATCGCCACGATATGATTTTCCCCCACCCCCCTCCACGGAATCGGAGACCCTCTTTGTCGAGGGGGCAGAATATACCAAAATGGCCAAAAGATGGCAACTTTTTCCACTGCAAGCAACCCTCCGCAAGAAAAACCTGCCGTCGCCCCACCCCAACGTAGAAGAAACCGTACCAGCCCACCCTAAAGATGGTAGTCCTGCTCAAATCGACAACGTGCCAAGAACCTCGACCGCTCATCAACACCCGGCAATAGTAATCTCTTTCCCGTCCACGTACTCCTTCTTCATGTAGATTTTCTCCTCCCATTTCTTTTCCGTATCACGGTCAAATATAACAAGCCAACCGGTATTTGAGCCGACTTTGTCCATGTAAGCCAGCAGTTGGCTTTGGCTGTGAGCGAGATTTTTCATGCTTTGCAGGATTTTGAGCTCAATCGGAAACTTTTGGTCTTTGTATATAACGCACAAGTCGGCCCGTTTCGTGCCCAAGGCCATCTCGCTTATGATATTACCGTTACCATTCACGATCCGCCGCAGAAAAGCATGCATAACTAAATGAGGCGCGGCCTCGTCGTACTGATACAGATCAGTCTCGTAGCGTCTCTTCCAAATCTCGCTGTTCTCGCGCCAGTATTCCTGAAAATCCCGTATCAAATAATCAATGTCAATCCTCCCGTCTTTTATGTAGCGCGGAAAAACGTATTCGCTATAAGCATTCCCTATAGAATCCCGCACGTCCCAACTCAAAGCCCTGACAATCAGTTCCGCGTAAATTGGATTGGCAGGTACTGTCAGACCCGTATCATCCCGTATAAGGCCCAAGTCCCTCGTGTAAAGATAATCATCCGATAGCTTGCTTACGGCCATATCCTCACCGGCAATCAGCGGCGATATGACCCTGCGAACCCGTGATTCTTTCAGCCGTTCCAGCAAACTGTCAAAGTGTACCCCCCGCGCGTGAACCAAATTTTGTATAGCCTGCTCAGCCATATCACGTGTAACCGCTCTCGAGTAATCCCCTTTGGTTATTTCCTCCACGCACTCGCAGGCAATGGCGTTTGCAAGCCAGGGCTGACCCTGCGTTTGCTCAAAAACATAGTCCGCAACATCAGGCTCAAACATTTGTCCCGTATCAGCCGTGTGCTGCGCATAAAGACCGGTAACCTCCGCTTTTGTGAAATTCTTCAGGTTAATGCTTTTCTTTATGATATTGAACGGGCTCGAACTTCCGAGCGTTTCGGAATCCGGCCTGACATGTGCCTTATAGTCCCGGAGGTTACGCATTCCCACCAAAGCGATGGAATGAACAAAGGGAACAGTAGACCTGTTCACGTAGCCGTCTCTGAGCTGCCTCAAGAAGTTTATCAAAGTACCGTCGGCCAGACTGTCCGCCTCATCAAAAAATACCACTAACGGTTTGTCGAGCTTTCGGCAGTAGTCTACAAGAGAGACGTTCAGTACATTGGCGTAATCGTTGTAATCGGCGTTTGTGGCAAAACCGTCCGGCAAACCATAATCACTAAGAGCAGCCTTTACCTTTTTGACGATGGCCGGACTGCCTTTCTCAGGATCGGTAAGCACAGATACGGCTTCTAACGTACAGTACAGGGCGTAATACTTCCCCTGTTCATTTATCTGGCGCACAAGCGCCTGCAACAACGTGGTCTTCCCGCTCTGACGGGCCGCATGGATGACGAAGTATTTTTTACCATCAACAAGATCCATCAATTCACGATCAATACCACGCAACGGATCAAGTATGTAGTGCTCACCCGGCACACACGGGCCGACCACGTTAAATTCACGGTTAGACATAATATAACCTGTCAATCTTTAAAGTGAACAGCAACAACAGATAATTCATCAACCCTTAAATATAATACCCGCCGCAATACCCTGTCAACCCCACCGCAAATTTCCCTCCACCGCTCTCCCTTACAAATCCGGCAAGACCGCCATCCATCACAGAAAGCAGCATCTTGAAAAAAGAGATCAAATTGCTCTTCCCGGCCCCGTTGGCACCGACAAACATATTTAAACTTCCCATTCCCTCTCATTTTCCTACATTTCAAGATAAAATCGTATTACTACATATATAAAATCTTGAAAACTGAATTACTTAACCTTAAATTCTGTCGTGAACTCATTTACGATCATAGCTCCTAACAATTTAAATTGCGACAATAATTCTTGCGTTCGTTCAACATTTTTGTAGTTGTTCGGCAATACAACGTTTTTAGCAAAACTAAGGACACTTTGCCTGAATTTTAAAAGATAGTCAGGGGTCATAATTCGTATTTTGGGATTTGGTGAACTGGCATGCTCAAATATATCACTATGATGTATCAGTATCGGAAAACAAGTAAAACCACTCCCTCGATATTCGTTTTCAAACCAGTTAATAGAACCATTTAATTGATTACAGTAATGTTTCTTGATAGTGTCAGTTGTTGTTTCATTTTTGCATTCAATCACAAGATAACCATTATCTCCCAAAACCCAAAGATTGTCTGGACCTTTACCCTGATCAGTCTCAGGTCGAGAAGAAACTATCCCCAACATATGTGAAATATCATACATTGCCTTTTCAAAATGCGTTGATGTATCTTGAGAAAATTTTAGTGATTCTAATATGGCATTCATTTTCATAATGTATGTATTCTCTTTTAATGCATGATCATTAATAAAGTTGACTAATGCTTGAGCTTGGATAGATGTTTTACCAATAAGTCGTTGATGCTGAATCCCTTCTATTGGACGTATTAGCCGATTGTTATACTGCATTGCAGATAAAAGAATCTGCTGTGCTTCCTCTTTATTAATAAAATTTGTATACTCGGCCATAAGTTGCATCAGAAACCCCTTAATCTTTTCATCTCTCGCTTTATTTTTTATGTCTTGAATTACCAGTACAGCCTCTTTATATTGACGTTTTTCAGCTTTTTCAAAAGCGCAACGTAATGCAATTGAAATTTCGTCAATATGTGGAACTATATCATATGTAAGTGTTGACAAAGCATCCTTACTAGCCTTTATCCAATCAATATTTCTAGGCAAATTTAGTGAATAATCGGCTAAAGAAAATATCTCGTCTATTTGTGGAGTATGATTGTCTGTTAACAGCTGATCCCAAAGTTGTTGGGAAAGTTTTAATTGCACCTGTGTTGCTTTACTGAAAAACTTCAACCCTTCAGTACGAAATATAACATCTGCTAATCCACTACCCATTAAGACTGCCACACAATAATCGTTGTTGGAACGCACGCCTCTTCCCATACCTTGCTCAATCTTTTGAATTTGTTCACCCAAAAGCCTTTTGCTACTTGGATTTACATTCTGTACAAACGAATCATATTCATTTCGCATATTAGGCAATCCATCAATAACAAGAATTCGGCAAGTATCATCTGGCAAATCAACACCATCATATTTGTTGATAAATACAACTAATCCGAGATGTCCATTTTTCATTCCATTAACTGCATCATCGATATTATTACGATCTACAATTACATCAAAAACATCGCTCCAAAATGACGCGCGTTGGCGAGAGGGTACAATAACAACTACATTATGTACTTTTGATAACGATTTTAACTTTAGCTTAATTTCTTCCTCTGTAATATTTTTATTAATTAGTTGCGGAAAAATAAGCAACCTATCTCCGATGTCATTGGCTTTTTCTGGGGTAACAATATTGGTGATATCACCTTGATTAAGCCCCATTGCAGTAACGAAAACACTATCATCAGATAATGTCGCGCTCATAAAAATCCTGCGTTTCGCTTGCTCAAATTGCGCTATTTTTGCAATTGGTATACATTTAGGCGTTATTTCTATACTCCGAGCAGATATAACACAATTACACGTATCCAAACAATCATCAATTAACGGAAAGGAAAATTTAATAAAATCTTCGTCGATATACTTGTGTAAAACTGTTTTTACTTCTAAAATTTTGTCCTGCCAACTCCAAAATGGAATCAAAATACTTGACGCTGGATATTGTGATTCCACTATTTCTACATACTGTTGTTCTGAGTATGACTTTAGTGTGGATTCAAAAATTCTGACAAAATTACTATATGCATCATGGTTAATGGGTATAGTAATTGAAAATTGCGCGTCTATTGTTTCCAAACAAGCGTGCACATCATCAATTAATATACTACCAATCGGAATATTATTTATATCTCTCATCCCAAAAATAGATTTACCATTAACGAGTTTATGAATATTGATAACTAAGATTGCTCGCTTCATTATAAAATCGTACTCATTTTCATCTCGAGCAACTCTAATACCCAGTTTATCCGCTTCGGCACATACCTGCTGCACAAGATAATTATCTGGCGCCACGTAAATCGCAGGACCCTTATTTTCATCTAAGCAACTCTTAAGTATAATAAGACCAACAACCGTCTTGCCGCTGCCAGTGTTCATTTTAATGATCGTATTCTTTTGCGATCGTCTCTCTGACCACTGTTTCCATACTTCACTCTGGACATCACGCGGATATTCATATTGCTTATCTTTAGTAGGCAAAGACATAAAAATATCACGTGGTTCAAAACTAGAACGTGCTGTTTTGGCTCCAAGCTTAGAAAAATCAATCATAGCATTTTTCCTTTTCAAATTAGATTGTTATAGTTAATAAAAAACGCATAAATGTACCTGTCAAATATATAATAAATTCTACTTCACCAGACGAAACCATATTTCCATGTTTTGCTTTATTATTTTGATAAGTATTATAAAAATCTAAAATTTTCCAAAACATTGTTGATATCTCAGTACTGACAAATTGACCTTTTAAATACGCCCCAATATTTTCTTGTTGTTTTTCCAAACTTTTTTGATTTTTTAAAATGTTTTTTAGCAATAATTCAAGAGATAGCCTCATATTATCAACAACATCTCGTTCTTTGCCCTTTTTACCACATTCTGATAGCGCATTTTTAAATGCATCATAGCTTTTAGGATATTGCGATAACCAATCTAAATTATCATTTACAAGTCTTTCATCTAGTAATTTTGCACCTGCCGGATAAAACAAAACGTCTATTTTCGTTTGTTTAACCACTAACGGAACTCCTGAAATAATGATATCATTTTTAATATCCTCTAAAAAATTATCTTTAAATGGCTGTGATATAGAATTCATCCAAAACAAAGCTTGTATGCTAAATATAAACTTTTTAACATCTGTTAACTTTCTCAAATAATGATATGCTGGACTATCCGCAAGCGGATCTTTAAAACTAAAATCGATATCTAGACATTCTGTAGTCCGATGGTGCACACTGATTATTTTAAAAAAATCATTTTCCCCATGTGGAACACGTGCTACTGCACCGCCAATACCACCATGCGCATACGAGTTCAAAACCCTTTCTTTAAAATTTTCCCATCTTGTACTATCATCTATCTGAATATCCCATCTTTTGTAAAAATTTTTTATTTTCAATGGAATATTACTCTTCTGTACTTTTGTCATGATGCCACCCTCTCCTCGATCTCTCTTTCCACCATTCCCTTAGCCTCCTCCAACAACCTCTCGCTCTCAAGACGAAGCGCGAAACTTTCCTCGACCAAGTTGGCTATTTGTTGTTGAATTGTATAATCGACAACCGGAACAACTACGTTCTCAATCTCGTTAATTCGCCAATGCAAAATTATCGAACCTCCAACATCTCGTTCGGCTTGTTGCCTTACTACTTTGGAATTCAATGCTAACGTGAGATATTCCGGCAAGACTTTTGTTTTATCTTTGACTGTCAGATGTAAAATAGCCCCTGATGTTACTGCTTGCATATTTTTACGTAGCATATAGGCCATACCGACACTTCCATCTTTGGAGAATAGAATCGTCTCTTTGGCTGGATATAAGGATTCTAATCGAGCCGCATTCATATTACAATAATATTCCGAGAGATACTTTTCAGGTGTTGATACACCAAATTTGTTGTAATCGGAAACGCGAATAAATGGTAAACCATCGTCTGTATAAACGTCAGAGCCGGGCTCTATTGACTTTTTAATAGTTACCAAGTTACCCAATATATCATATGGTTGCTTTTTTACTTTACGAATGATTTCCTCATATTTCGGCTGATAATACTCCGCATCTAGTCGTCCTGTTGCCAAAAACGAATTTTTTAAACTTTTAATATTCGTACTTTTTTCACTGGATTTAAACTCTTTTAAGCCGATAACATCTAAAAGCAAACTTTCTGCTTGACCGTAAAGTAATAGTGAACGCTCCAGTTTAGAATGAGATACCTGAACAACTTTTTCTATGTTGTTTTGAAAGCTACTATTTATTTTAGGAACTATTATCTTTTCAATTTGAGATAAATACAAATGCTGTTGTACTGCACCAGCTTGTAATCGTATCATTTGAGTATAACCATATCTACTGTTCAAAAATGTTGCTAAAAAATATGGATTTATCTTTCTTGTTTCTATCTTTGCAATATCCTGATTAGAATTTATTGGATACTTCCAATGCTCCAAAGCTACAGTTGCATTACCTACCGTTCCCGACATTGTTACCAAGACCATCAACGGCTTAATCTCCGATTTCCACAATAGATTATTTGATTCTTTATCAATAAATAATAACTCCTCAAAATTCACCACACCATTTTTTATATTCAAACATCTTATAAATGGTATTGAGTGTTCATTTTTTTCAATGAAGTTAATATCATTACACAAAGAATATGCCCCAAAACTTTTAATATCTAATACTAAATTTTTCAATACCTCATGAGGTTTATTTTTTATAAATTCTATTGTAGACAGCATTTCCTTTTTAAAGAATTCACTGTCTATTCTAAATTCAAAGTTATCACTTAGAACATTCTTTAACATCACCTCGCTCACTTCCAGCCCTTTCAACAAGCTATGATACTTCCGCTCATCAAAAGGGCTACTCAAAAAAAACTTAGTCGCTCCTTTTTTGCAAATTCTATGAACGCCTCAGCTATACCGTCTTTAGTCAATCCATCGTGATTGAACAGATCGTGTTTTACAATCAAATGCCCGTGATTATCTAAACGGTATTCATCAATTTCTTTGGGTGTGGTTCCGTAGCGTGCCGGGATCTCCGCCACACAACACTCTCCTATATTATCAGGCTTAGGCGAATTTTTATGTTTCACAAGCATATAAATTTTTTCGCCGCTATTGTCTTTGCTCGGTTCTTGCATTGTTGCGAAAAATATTGGGTAGTCATCTCTTTTCGGACAAAGTTCGTCATCCCACTTTTGGACGAACAGGACACTTGTTTTGGTTCCAGTATGAGGCTTGAAAACGTTACCGTGCAGGCCAACAACCGCTAAAATGCGGCAACGCTCGGCAATGAATTCACGGATTTGTTTGTCGCTGCTATTGTTGAAACGCCCTTGTGGCAACACAATAGCCATGCGCCCACCCGGTTTCAGAAAATCGAGATTACGCTCTATAAACAGAATATCCCGTCCAACTTTGGTTTGGTATTTCCCTGCCGAATTCTTGCCAAGTTCATATTTCGCTAAAATCCGGCTCTCTTTTATATCACCGGCAAACGGTGGGTTTGCCATAAGAATATCAAACTTAAATTCCCGGCAATTATCTTTTTGGGCCTGTAATTTTCTCAGTTTTTTCCAGCCCTCAAAGTAGGTATTCTGCCAATCTGTATTCTCGGTCATTTGATCCCAGCGCTCCCAATCAAGTGTGTTTAGGTGTAGGACATTAGTTTGTCCGTCTCCGGCAATAAGGTTTAATGTACGAGCGACACGCACTGCCCGCTCATCAAAATCTATTGCGAAAACTTTCTCATTTACATATTTGGCACAGTCAGCAGGTTTTTTCTCTAATGTGAACAAATGGCTCTTGTTGAGTTTTTTACCTTTCAGAATCTGTTCCCAGACATAAAAAATAGTATGCACCGGAAAACCGCAGCTTCCGGCAGCAGTATCAATCATGGTTTCGTGTTTTTGCGGATTGAGCATTTTCACACACATATCAATAACATAGCGCGGAGTAAAGTACTGCCCTTTTTCGCCCTTGCTGCTTTTGTTTATCAGATATTCAAATGCCTCATCCACCACATCAAGGTTAGAATTAAACAATTTCACATCCTGAAGTGATGCGACACAAATAGAATGGTGTGACGGTGTTAACTTGATTTTATCATCATTTGTGAAGACACCATCCCATTTTTGTTTTGCTTCGTCAAACAGTTCTTGAATTTTATTTATTAATTCTGTTTCGGTATCACCATAGTTGCGAAATTCCAGATAGCGTTCTTCGTCCTGACCACTTTGCATTTCATCGTACAGCTTGGTAAAAATGAGTTTGAACAGTTCCTCAAAAACATCCACACCGGCATTAGCCAGTACTTCGTCTTCCATTTCAAGGATTAAATCTTTAAGCGATTTTCTCTCGTTTATCAGTTTATCTTTTTTAATAAGATCCTTTATAGTCCAGCGTTCCGAGAGAATGTCGGAAAGTTTCTCTGATGCCTTGGGGATATACGAAATATCCTCAAAAAAATTGGGATCTTTGCGGTGATAATACGAAATTGAGTCTCCATTAGTCCAAACTCCAATTGGTGCACCGGTTGCATTGCAATATGATTTCAGCTGTTCCTTGCCATCCTTAAGTTTGGGCTTTTTTAGTTCAACTATAATATAGGGTGAGGTTGTTTGGTCTTTATCAAAAATTACGATATCGGCTCGTTTCTTCTCGCGCCCAAATGTTACTTCATATTCAACACCTATGCGCAAATGAGGGTAACCAAAATCATCTATCAATTTTGCAAGGTACAACTGGCGAATGGCCTCTTCGGGTGTAAGACGTATTTCCTTTTTGCGAATCAGGCAGTCAACAAAATACTTGTTCCCTCGCTCAACAATTTGATTTTCCAGTTTTTCTATAGCCTCATCCTTAAATTGCTTGAGCCTATAATCTGAATCTTTCAAAATAGTTGCTAATAACACGTTTACCTCCCAATGCATTGTTAGTTGTTACATACATTTCGAAGACCGCCCCTTCCGACCATTAAATAACATCAACTGGGGCAATTCATCTTTGAACCTCTACCAATACAAACATAATTAATGTCATCTATTCATAAATGTTTCTCAACATTATTTTTCACTTCACCATTTATCAATATCAAATTTACCATCCACAAAGCTCCGCGTCCGCTCTGCGGAGTTTCTCGCACTCTTTTGTTTTTACGTCTATTTACTATCTACTCATATTTTTATATACAACTTCGACTCATCACAACTTTGGCATATTTCTCATCCACACTACCAATATCGGTGGCAAGTTGATACAATCTACTAAGTAGATTCAACCCGACATAAGACCGGAAGATTCATTACGCATTGTTATTATCTTCCAGTGAGAGCGGTTGTTTATCGTAATAAATAACAGTATTCATTATACTATCTATTCTGTGAAGTGTAGCAGTATGTCCTTTCATATATGGCTTTTTATTATTAAGTGCTCGCGTAACGTCAAAAAGAAATTCTTTCTTGACCCGAACATTTATAATTTCCAATAGTTCAATGCCTGCGAGTGTAATGACATATGCTGGCAGTGTTATTTCCACATCTTTTGTTTGTGGATTTACAACACAGACATTTTCATCGGTCTGGTAGAGAAATGGTGTGAAGTTTGGCCCAATTTTATTAATCACAGTTAGTGGTTGCGAATTTATCAATCCGCAATAGTCAAGCTTAACAATTTTTGAGAATGTTACTTCATGCTTCAATAATACGCTTTCATCACGAAATAAAAATGAATATTCTCCTTTTGGAATGACATATTGTACCAATTCTTTAAAAAGTTTTGCGTCATTTTGTGAAAGGTTTCGCAAAACATCAAGCGTCTTTCTTGAAAAAGAGCCTGGCGTTTTCACTTCTCCAGCCAAAACACTTGCCCAAAGATCTTGCATTTCCTCATTACTTATGTTTCCAGATTCCTCAAAAAATCGAACAAACCAATCAAAATCAATAGGTTCCTTTGGTTTTTCCTCCGACTCCTGTTTTTTTATATTTTTTTGATATACTTCATCTGCCTTTTTTGCTATATTTGTGAAATTGCGACATTTATAATACTCTAAATGAGTTATATAGCCCTCGGCAAGTAGTGTATCTGCAATATCCGAGAATTTTGATTGTTTAATCCTTTCAATTTCCGTCGCTGTTGTGTTTTTTCGAAGAAACAATGTGGCAACAACGGCACTAAATGCACTAGAAATAGCAGGCTGTATCGTTGGCCACGCCCCCTTAAAAACTTCAATCGCATTAATAACATCCATAGACTCTTATTCCTTGCTTTTAACTCTTGCACCCTATTTTTATAAATATAATTAATGCCACCCACCTAAAAAATTTTTTTATGATTATTTTTCCACCCGTCCCCCGATCTTCCTCCGCATCTCCGCCAGTGCCTCTATATACGCCTTTTCGACCTCAGTCCGTTCGTCGGCGAGCTGTTTTTGATACCTGTCGTACTCGCGGTGGGCCTTTTCCTCGGCCTCGGCCTTGCTGATGTGGCCCGCGTTTTCGAGGATGCCCATGCCGAAGTCCTGTGAGAATTTGTCTCCGGTTTCTAGCCAGTCTTTCATATACATAGATAACTATTTATGATTTGTCCGGCTTCTTTTATCCTGCACCAACGGTTTCCCAAATAATTACCTCTTGTCAACTAATGTGCAAAAAATGCACATTACCCCCGAAACGACCCTAAAAACAAAGAAAAACGGAGAGGTAGAGATTCGAGACCGTACCATACGTTAAGCCTATCTGCCCTCACACATTCACTTTATAAATATAATCAATGCCCCTAACCCAAGTAAAGTATTTCGTGATTATTTTTCCACCTGCTGCCAATTCCAAGCATTTTGTAGAAATCAACAAAAGCTTGACTGTCCCACCTAAATCCGCGACTATTACAACCCGACCTACGATTTTGTTAACCTCAATAAAACCGTGAAATTTGCATCGTTTGAGCCGTTTTGGGGAATTTTAAGCTATAAATGTTGTTATTACAAATTATATTTATCTAACGTACTTGTTGCAACGTAAATGTCAATTTTTCACTTAATCTCCCGCCCCCCGATCCTCCTCCGCATCTCCGCCAGTGCCTCCAGATATGCCTTTTCGACCCCTGGAAGCTATAGATTAGTGTAGGGCGAAGACCTTTTTGGCTTCTTCCAGGGTGTGCCCGCTTTCGAGAAATTCGATAATATTTCGGCTTCCTTCCTGCCAGCCTTCCTGTTTGCCTTCCTGCCATGCCTCCTGTTTAACTTCATCATAGACCCCAAATTCATCTGACACTTTTCTTAACATTGCGCGTGCGTCATACATATATCCCTCCTTTAGTAGGAATTTGCGGTTTTCATTGACCATCGCCGTCAGCCAGGGGAGCAGTAATTCTCTGTACTCCTCACCCTTGGATTTAAGCCCCACCAACCTCTGCGCCTCAGCGTGGCCGATGCCGCGCTTGAGGTCTTTAAGCAAAAATTCGCTGTCGGGCAACTCGGAGCAGACTACCAACTGTACCGCCAGCGCTTTTTTGGGGGCTACACCTTTGTTTATAATATAATATATTCCATCCTCTTTTTGCAATACCCTGTATTCTAATCTTTTTTCCAGTGTTTCGAGCAACTTTACCGGCTTTTTGAAGCAGACGATAGTTACGCTCATGTCGGTAAGGTTGACTCTTTCCTGCGAAGAGTAGAGTCCGGCATACCCATGGATGGTTTTGTTGAAGACGTAGATGGACGGCGGGGCATCGACTGGGCTCTTGTACTCGATAATGTTGTGTTTTCGGAAGATTCGGGCCCAGCATCGGTCAATCTGAGTTGTGCGATTCTTTTTGACGATGATGTCTATTCGCGGCGCCTGCTTGGAGAGGGGGTGTTCCTCCTTAAGCGTGACCTCGCCGTTCTTCTGGTACTCCAGCAGGCTACACCTGATGGCGGAGACCGCCGCGGGGTGGAATGTTGCTGGCGCTTTGCGCTTGGTTTTATGGGTACTGCTGCTCTTCTTATCTATGACCATAAGATTAGGCTCCATGGTTAAATGGTTTACAATTATCAAAATACAAAACATAACGCTTTGGGTAAAAAACGAACTACGGGAATAGATCTTCCAAGAAAGTTAAACCGAGAGATTCGCCGTCATTTTGCAGACGACCGGAGCCGTAGCCCCGTTTTCAACCGAGAGAGTACTGCTGAAAAAGTCTTCCATGTAAATCAATAAATAATTCACTAAATGTGTGAATTATTGATAATATAGATTATGGGGAGGCTATATACAAGAAAAATTTAAAGAAAAACGGAGAGGCAGGGATTCGAACCCTGGGTACCCATAAGGTACAACGGTTTTCGAGACCGCCCCCTTCAACCGCTCGGGCACCTCTCCTTTTATTCGTACGGCGGACGGCATGTCTGCCGATATACAGATTAACAGAAAATAATTTATGGCAATATTGAAAGTCAAATTTTTTTGAAAATAGAGACGCGCACCCCCTCCTTACGGAGAGGGCGCGCGGATTTTACTGCGTCGTATGCGTGGCCTGTTGCTGCCGGGCGTCTTATGACGCGCCGAGCATCTGTACCAGCGGCATCAGCAGGATGGCGGCTACGAGCGACAGGATCGCGTAGAACTCGGGGAACGCGGCGAGGATCAGCGTGTTACCGAAGACGTTGTGTCCGCCGCCCACGCCAACGATACCGCTCGCGGCGATCTTGGCCTGGCCGATGCACGTGATCAGGCAGGCAATGCCCATCGCGATGCCGGCGCCGAGGATGATACCGCCCTGAGCCAGCGACACGTTGTTCCCGAACTGCTGGAGCATACCGCTGTACATGATAAACCCGACGAATCCGTATAGTCCGTTAGTGGACGGAAGAGCCGAGAGGACGAGACAGGAGCCGAACGCCTCGGGCTTCTTCTTGAGCACCCCGAGAGTAGCCGCACCCACCATACCGAAGCCCCAGCCGGAACCGGCGCCTGACAAACCTACCATACAGCCCATCCCAATCAACGCAAGCACGTAACCCATTCCAACCGCTTCCATAATAAGACCCCTCCTAACACTTGTATTGTGTAAAAGTTAAAGTTAATTTTCTACCTTTGCGAACGGCTGGTACCGCTTGCCGCCACCATTAAAGCCCACCGCGCCGTAAAACTCAACGAACGTAAGACGCAACGGGTGCACAAACGAACTCAGACACGCCAGCGACATATTAAGCGCGTGCCCGCCGACCATAATAACCACCATCCCCGCAATGCCAAGTATCGCCATGTGGCCGGTGGCCGCGTCCCTGATCATAAACGCGATCTGGTTGACCGCCGCACCGAGCAGGCCCCCCGCCAAACCGAGCGCGAACAAACGCAGGTAGGAGAGGATGTTCGAGAGGAAGCCGGTAATAAAGTTGTAAAGCGCCCAAATACCCGTGAGCGGGCGCATATAGAACTTCTTATCAAGATTATTGGACAGGAGCAACAGCACTATGCCGGCGACCACCATTGCCTTAGACACTGCCACAGGCACCAACAGCAACATCGCGCCGATATCAAACCGGCCTACCGAGAAAGTCTCTATGCCAAGGCCCAAAAACTTCGTATGCGCACCCAGCACGACCGCGCCGAACGCCAGCGACAAGAGCGACAACGGCTCAAGCCCCGCCGCAATGCCCCTGTTCCTGATACCTATATAAGACTTGACGAGCATCCCGAAGAATATCTGCACAAAACCTATAAACATCGCCAAACCCATAGCCGGGTATATCGCCCCGCTTCCGGGATTAAGCGGCGCCAAAAGCGCGTTCTGCACACCGGTCGCAAAAAACGGCCCGCCGCCCTTGCTCTCTTCGACAGCGGCCATCACTTCCTTGCCGCCTATAGACATTGGAGCCTCGCCGCCGAATATCGGCGCGCCGAAGAAACCGTTTAGCAGCAACCCGGTACACATTGTAACCACGCCGAAGATAATGCCGAGCATCATAAACGGCTTCATTTTGGGGCCGGCTTTCAAATACGCGACCGACGCGATTAGAAACACAAGCGCGCCATAGCCCAAATCGCCGAGGCACAGGCCAACGAACAAAATAAAGAACGGGGCGATGAGCGGCGCGAAATTGAGCTCGCGGTAGTTCGGGAGCATATACAGTTCCAGAATAGGCTCAAAAAGCTTGCCTATGCGGCCGCTCTTCAAATTGACGGGGACATCGTCTCCCTTGACCGGGTCGCGGAACGTGGCGTAGGCCGGGTAGCCTTTCAGGAACTCCTTGAGCTTGGCCTCGCTCTTGAGCGGGAGCCAGCCGGATAGCTTGAGAAGTTTGCCGTGCGCCTCGGACTGCATAGCCATGCGCGCCTGCTCGAACCGTATCTGGTCCTGCAGGGAGTCGCGGTACTTCTGAATGTCGGCGATGTGGCCGGCAAGAGTTTCTATGTCGGCGTTGACCTCGCTGCGGCGTATTTCGAGCGCGGAGGCCTTGGCGTTGATCTCGGTATAGCTGATATCCGGCAGGCGCACCTCTTCGGCACCGTCGATTACGGGCTCTTCGCCGCGGTATATGACCACAAAGCAGACGTTGCCGCCAACATTGTTTACCACCTCGCATACGAACTTCGACCTGTCGAGCGCCGCGAACTTTTTCTCGGGCATCGAGTAGAACCTGATCATCACACCGGACTCGGCCAGACGCTTTATTGCCTTATGGTCGAAGTTGCCCCACGGCTCGAGGGCGCTGTTGTCTTTCTGCAGCGCGGCGAACTCCTGCTCTATGCGGTCTTTTTTGGATTCGCACGTTTCGAAACGGGTAAGCAGGAGCGGCACGTCCTCGGTCGTCACTTTCGACGCGGGGATGTTTTTGTCGGCCTGCACCTTCATGAGCATGAACACGGCGCGCTGTGCGAGCTGCACTTTCTCGCGCAACTCCTGCGTGGCGGCGGACTCGGTGGGCTGCTCGGACGTGATGTGCACCACGCCCTGGGCCCTGAGGTCATCCAAAAACTTTTCCTGCTCACGATGGTAGAGCAGGAGATCCACTTTTCTCATTTTGACGAGTGATACCATTACGCGGCCTCCGCTGCTATCTTAACCTTAAGGATCTTCTGCGAAGACTTGGCTAAGTTGTCTTCGTCTTCCATGAACCGCTTGATCTTGCGCACGGACTCCTTGTACTCGGGTATCTGCACCTTTTCGTACAAGTTGACCTTTTGCGTAGTTTTCTTGCGCGCGTACTCGAGAATTTTGACTTTTTTCTTGGCCAGCTCCACCGTTATCTTGAGTTTGGCGATGCGCTGGAGTATCTCCACGCCTTCGGGTATCCACGCGGCCTGCGTTACGAGGCTGTAGCGAGGTATCTCGAAGTCTACGTGCTGTAGGACGGGGGTCTTTACGCCCGCGACCTTTTTGACGACGACATTTACCTTGCCGACCTTGACGAGCCCTTCAGACATTTCTACCCACAGGCGGTCGGAGTCGGAGAGCGCGGCCATATCTTTTTTGATGTCGGCCTCGAGCTTCTGCACGAGTTCCTTGGCTTTAATGACTTCCACGCGCAATGCAGACTCTTTCGCGATGAGCGTCGGGAGCGCGTTCAGGCGGACCTTGAGCTCGCGGTTGAGCTGCTGCAGGAATGTCTTGTTGTACTGAAATTTTATCGCCATTTTATTACTTCCTTCCTCTCGGAAGAAAATTGTTTCGGTATCACTGAAACCGCATTACCACAAACGCTATAACCAACAACACCACGATAACGGCGCTGATTATCAGCGCCCGCTTTCCGGCACGGCTTCTTGCGCCGTAGCCCGACGGTGCCTTGTATTTCTTCGACATACTTTACGCCGCCGATGAGTTCCAGTACTGGTCCATGAACTCCTGCTTGATACCTACCTCATCCTGCGTAAAGTACTTGCCGAACAGTTTCCAGGCGGTATCCATCATCGCGTCGACTTCGATGTTGACGTCGATGGCCAGCAGTTCGCGCGAGTACTCCCTCGCGAACTTGAGCGCGCGCTGGTCGTAGTCCGTCAGGTCGAAACCGTTTTCCTGCTTCGTCTTCGCGCCGGCGGCGTCGGAGAAGAGGCGGATCGCGGCGTTCATCACCTGCGGGTGGTCCTTTCTCGTCTTCTTGCCGATAACGAGCTGCTTGAGGCGGGACAGCGAGCGGAACGGGTCGATGATGACCTTCGAAACGTCGGTATCGCGGCGCAGGTACAACTGGCCCTCGGTGATGTAACCGGTATTGTCGGGAATAGCGTGCGTGATGTCCCCGCCGGACAGCGTCGTAACCGCGATAAGCGTGATAGAGCCGCCGTCTGGGAACTGCGCCGCTTTTTCGTAAATTTTAGCCAAATCCGAATAGAGCGAACCGGGCATACTGTCCTTAGACGGGATCTGGTCCATACGGTTCGACACGATAGACAGGGCATCGGCGAAGAGCGTCATGTCCGTGAGCAGCACGAGAACCTTCTGCTTCTTTTCGACGGCGAAATACTCAGCAGACGTCAGGCACATATCGGGCACTAAGAGGCGCTCTACCGGCGGGTTGTCGGTAGTGTTGACAAACGCGAGGATGCGGTCGAGCGCGCCGGCGTTGTCGAACAGCGTCTTATAGTAGAGATAGTCGTCGTTAGACATACCCATAGCGCCGAGGATGATCACGTCGGCTTTCGCGCGCAGGGCCACGTCGGCCATAACCGCGTTGTACGGCTGGTCGGGGTCGGCGAAGAACGGGATCTTCTGCCCCGTAACCAGAGTATTGTTCAGGTCGATACCGGCGATACCGGTAGCGATGATCTCCGAGGGCTGCTTGCGGCGCACGGGGTTGACCGACGGGCCGCCGATTTGGACCTCTTTGCCCTCAACCGCCGGGCCGCCGTCAATCGGGTCGCCGTATGCGTTGAAGAAGCGCCCCTTGAGCTCGTCGGACACCTTAATAACAGGCGGCCTGCCGAGGAACACCACCTCGGCGTTGGTCGCGATGCCCTGCGTGCCGGGGAAGATCTGGAGCGTTACGCGGTCGCCCATAATTTTCACGACCTGCGCCGGACGGCCGTCAACCATCGCCATCTCGTCGTTCGTCACACCGTCGGCGTGTACCGTGCAAGTAGCCTTGGTCACGTTTTCGATGTGCGTGTAGATTTTCTGAAAAGCTTTCGTCTGCATCTTGTATATCTCCTCGCGCTACGCCTGCGCTACCTGGGCCAAGGGTTCAGAAGCACGCTCCGCCAAAAGCGCGTCAAGCTGCTTCTCTTTCTCGTTAAAACTGTCCGACGGGAATTCCAAATAGCTCATCTGACGCATCAGGTTGATCACGCGCTTGAAGTAGGTTCCAACCTCCTCAAAGCCCTCAAAATTGAAGTGGCCGTTGCAGATGCTCAGAACCTTGTTTACCAGATACTTCTGGCGCTTGAGCGGCGTGTAGGCGTCAATCTCGTTAAACGCGTCCTGCTGCAGGATAACGAAGTCGACGATCTCCGACTTGTTGAAGATGATGTGATAGTCGAGCGGCACGCTGTCGTCGCCCAGAATGTTGATCTGGTCGCGCATCTCCTTGCCGCGCAGGAGCAAGTCCTTCATCGCGGTAATCTTCTTGCACCAGCCCGGCTCAATCGTCTTGTCGAGATACTCGATCACCTCGTCGTACTCGATGTACTTCGAGTAGCTGTCGATCGGGTCTACCGCGGGGTAGCGCTTGGAGTCGGCGCGGGCCTGCGAGAGCGCGTAGAAACAGCGCGCGGCCTTTTTCGTAGACTCCGTAACAGGCTCTTTCAAGTTACCGCCGGCAGGGCTCACCGTACCTATAAAGGTAATGGAGCCGGTCGTGCCGTTCCGCAGATACGTAAACCCGGCGCGGGAATAGAAGTTCGAGATAACCGCGGGCAAGTCCATCGGGAACGCGTCGGGGCCCGGGAGCTCTTCCATGCGGTTCGACATCTCGCGCAGCGCCTGCGCCCAGCGCGATGTGGAGTCGGCAAGGAGCATCACCTTAAGGCCCATCATCCTGTAATACTCGGCGATGGTCATACCCGTGTAAACGCTGGCCTCGCGGGCAGCAACGGGCATGTTCGACGTATTACATATAATAATCATGCGCTCAATGAGCTTGCGGCCCGTGCGCGGGTCGTCGAGCTCAGGGAATTCGGTAAAGATTTCCACCACCTCGTTGGCGCGCTCGCCGCATGCCACCACGATGATGAGGTCCGCCTCGCCGTACTTCGCGAGCGCGTGCTGCAGAACCGTCTTGCCGCAGCCGAACGGGCCGGGGATAAAGCCGGTGCCGCCCTCGGTGATAGGGTTCAGCGTATCGATAGTGCGGACGCCGGTCTCCATGATCTTGAACGGGCGGGGCTTATTCTTGTACCCCTTGACCTCAACCTTGACCGGCCACTTCATGGCCATCGTCACGTTGTGGTCGGCGCCGGACTCATCGGTGAGCACCGCGATTGTGTCTTTAACGGCGTACTCGCCGGCAGACACAACGCTTTTCACGGTGTAGGTGCCGGTGAGGGTGAACGGCACCATGATCTTGTGGTCGATCCACCCCTCCTTGACCTTGCCGAGCCAATCGGAGGCTTTCACCTTGTCGCCGGCCTTGGCCAGAGGCGTGAAGCCCCACTTCCTGTTCAAGTCAAGAGGAGCGGTGTAGTCGCCGCGCTTGAGGAATACCCCCTCCATGGCGTCGAGGTCGTTCTGCAGGCCGTCGTAGTTTTTCGACAGCATGCCGGGACCAAGCGTTACCTCAAGCATGTGTCCGGTGAACTCCGCCGTACAGCCGACATAAAGCCCGCGCGTGCTCTCGAACACCTGCACGTACGCGTTCTTGCCGGTGATCTTGATCACCTCGGCCATCAGCTTCGTGCCCTTGAGATCGATGTAGCAGATCTCGTTCTGGGCCACAGGGCCGTCAACCTCGATAGTGATCAGGTTCGATATGATACCGACCACTTTTCCCTTGGTGCTCATGTTTCCGTTATCCTCCGTTTATTCCGTTTATCCTGCAATGCTTATTATCTTAAATCAAAACCCTTCAGGCATTTCAAAACTGCTCATCATCTCCTCAATCAGCCTGTCTAACTTCGCCCGGCCCTCTTTCGGATCTAACTTCAGCCACCGCTCGGCTATTATCAGCTTCTGCGTAAACGCCGCTACCGTTTCGATATCGAAATACGAGAACGCCGTCAGCTCGTTCAATATATCCCAGCGTATGTTATCTAACCCTTTTTCCATCTCCGTAAGACTGCCGCGGCTTAAGGATACGACCTTTTCCACCCACGGGTATTCGGCCGACAACCCGAAATCGGGGGAGGACGACTTTGTTACCGCGTCGGCCACAGCGCCGCGCCCGACTATCGTCAGCGCCGCCGGGGTGCGGTCTTTTTCTGTGGATATGGCCTCGATGTGCGTGAGACCCTTCCGCAGGTTAATGCCAGTTACCACATTGCGCATGTCGGAATCGAACTCGTACCAGTCCCTCAAAAACTCATTCTCCGACTCGGCCATATAATCGTAGAAGAGCCTTGTAAGCTGGTCTATAGGCGTAAGCCCGTAGAAGAGCGGCTTGTTCTCCTTGTGGGCGGTGAGGAAGACGTGCATGTACTCGGGCACGTCGAACGTGCGTATGGCGTTTACGAGCTCTTCGCGGGTATAGTTGCCGCGCTCGTCGAAGTCGGGCTTGTTATCGAGTACGCTTATGAGGTTCTGATTGTCTATAGGCAACCTCATCGCGGAGACGATGTCGTAGTGCGACCCCTCCACCATCGTTTCGACCTCGGACATAAACGTCCTGAACGGGACGATGTTTTTATTTTCGTCCAGAATCAGGTCGGGCATGCCGGCCACGAGGAATTCGTATTGTGCCATTAGTCCGCTCTCTTATTCGCCGAAGAGGTAAGCGCGTGTCCTCGGACGCAGGTATTCTTTAAAGAATTCCTGGAAATCGGCGTCTGTGAGGCTGATTTTGAACGAACCATCCGCCGGGCCGATTTTGAATCCGCCCTTGATGTCTTTAGTGAACTCGGTCTTGAGCGCCGCCGACGCGCCGGCCTCGAACGCCCTTGCCAGCTCGTCCTGCTTCGCGGACGGGAGGAGCGCCTCGAGTTTGGGGGCCTCGCCGCCGGCTTTCCAGTTGGAGACCACCACGGAGATGAACTCCTTGATTGTGGCGGCGTCGGAGAGCGACTTGGTCGTGCCCTCGTTGATCACCTTGGCGGTGACTACGTTCACGATTTGGTTCTTTATGGCGGAGACAGCCTGCGCGCCCGAGAGCTTGATCTCGGACTCGGTCTTCGTCTTGAGCTCGGCGGCCTCTTTCCTGGCATCGGCAGAAATCTTCTCCGCCTGCTCCTTGGCCTCCTTGATGATGGATTCGGCCTTCTTCTCCGCACCGGAGACGATCTCCTTGGCCTTCTCCTCGCCCTTCTCTACGCCTTCCTTGTAGATTTTGTCCGTCAGTTCCTGGATTTTGGCTTCCATTACCTTACCCCTACCCTTTATTTGGTGGACAACAGCATTATTTACAGCCTTTTTAGTCCCCCATGCACCCCCTGCCGCCTAAAAATCAACCGCTTGAGACGCACAAAGGACCCTGAAATCATAAGATATAATTCATGTTAGCAATTTTTCAAGAGGATTTTAATTTTTTTTTTTGATGGGGCGCCGGAAGGCAAAAAAGGCCAAAAAAATAAGGGCGGGCCGCCTCGGCCCGCCCTTGCGGTAAACAATTCCTGCCGTACCGCTACTTCCCGGCCAAAAGCTGCGACCGTTTGGGCAGCTTCGGCGCCTTGGGCAGTTTCTTTTTAAACATGTCCTCCATACCCGACACACTCGCGTACTCCACGCCGTCGAGGGTCAGCGTGCCGCCGTCGATTGAAAACGTGAGTACCTTATCCGGCTCACCGGTAGGCTCGAACTCTTCGTCGTCCATAGGGGTCAGGGTCAGTTTGTCGCCGGACACGCTCCACATATAGAGCTCATGTACATCATTCTCATCATCTACGTATTGGGCAATAGGCATCCCAAAGAACGATAAGAACGACCACATGGCGCCGCTTTCCATGTCCATCCACATTGTGTTCTCCAGCCCGGAGTCGCCTCCGCCGCCAATGGTCAGCTCTTTTTTCGTGAATACAATGGTCTCGCCCTCCTCTTCATCTATAAGCGTCAGGGTATTCCCCGATACAGTATAGGTACTAATAGATGTGTCGGTAACCATAACGCCGTCTTCGTCCTCTTCGGTGACGATTACATAGAGCTTGTTGCCAATGGTATACCAGCCGTCCATATCCTCTCCCAGCCAGAAACCTAAGACATTATAATAGGAGGTACCGCTCCCTCCCGCTTTAAAGACGACCGCAATGGAAAAGAATCCGTCATCGTTGACCCACGCCTGACCCTCTTCGGTAATCAGTTTCGGGTCGTAGCCGATCTCGCCGGGATCCTCGCAGTCATCGCCCACACATTCTTCACCGCCGCCACCCTGCGTCACGCCGCTCTTCTTCGTATAAGTGACCGCGACCGGAGAGCCCTCCACCGTCAGTTCCAGCGAACTGCCCTTAACGCTGTAGGCCGCCGTCAACACCGGAACGCCTCCGAACGTAACCGTCACCGTATCGCCGGATGTGGCCCATGTGCCGAATTCGACGAAGATCCAGTCGGTGCTCGCCGGAAGCTGAACGACCGTGAAAGCGGACTTGTCCGCCTTGAAGACGTACCCGGTACACCCGGCGCCATCAACACACAGGGTCCAGGCCTCGTTGGCCGCGTTGGCAATGTTGCCGCCGCCGGTACCCGGCCCTACGGGATCCTTCTTGCCGTCGTCACACCCCACCATTACCACCGCCGACATAGCCAGCGCCGCCACAATCCCTGCAAACCTGCGTACAGAAACCATCATACCGTACTCCCCTCTCCTATTATAAGGATATAAATAAAAATTAAGCGCAATCTATTAATATACGTAATACGACCGAAATCCGCAGAAATTTATCGCTTTTTCTGCGATTCGGGGACGGGTGGGAAACCCGAGGGGGCACTCCCGCCGCGGATATATGTATTAGAATATCCCGGAATAACTTTTGTTACAGCCGCGCCGTTATTATTTTTATGGGGAAAGGAAGCTGCCGCCCGTGTACAACCCAAAAAGCCCCGGATCCGTCGAAAAATACTCCGCCGCCGTAACGCTGTCGGACATGGAGGTCTTCATCTTCCCACGCCTGATGTACGCCCTGGCCCTGGCAAACATCATGTCGCCGCGGCTCTGGCGGTGGCGGGAGGACCCCTGGTTCCAAAAATCGGCCAAAGGGAGCGAACTCAAGCGGGTGCAACGGCTTAAGCAGTACATAATGGACCACTTCGCGTTCAATCTGGACTTGGATACGTGGGGGTTGACGACCAAGGAGCGGGAGATCGCGCGGTTTGCGGAGTTCATAGACGAGGGCGTGCTGGCCAGCAGCAACGCGCTCTTCGGCTACGAGGGGGACAAATACTACTTCGATATAGACATCCGGCGGCACTTCGGGCTCGACAAGTACACTACAAACGTCATCCCCTACTGGAAAACGGAGACGCTCGAGGCGATGGAGGCGTTCCGGTTCAAGGAGGGGTACGCCGGCGGCGCCGGGGAGTGCGTGTCGCTGGCCGCCCTGTACGCCTCGGCCGCCTTCGCGGTCGCGGATATCCCGCTTGATAAGATTTTTCTGCTGGCGACCCCGCTCCACTCCCAAAATTTTTTAGATATAAGCGACGGGATCATCACCAACAACCGCCGTATCGTCACCAAAAACATGTGGTACAACGGGACGGAGCTCTCGGCAAAAGCCCGGCGGGCGCTCGAGAACGAGACCGTAACTATCGTCGCGCACAACACCGGCTACATCCACACCTTATACCCGAACGCAACCATCGACAAAACGCGCTACGGGCAGATGAAGGCCAGGCTGACGAAATTCCTGTCTACCGACATCACTTACGAGATCCTCGCGAACTTCCTCCGCCACAAGAGCAGCCTGCAAAAGCATTTCCAGATTTCCCACAACTGCCACGGCAAAATGCTCTACATCGAGGCCGAAAAAGTCTACAGCTACGAACACTCCAGTAAACTGAGAGTCGGCGACGAGACGCAATCAATACTATTATCCGACATCGAGCACGACGATTTCTACACCGAGCTGCGCCCCAACCGGTTTGACATGGGGGAATTGGAGGCGTTTCTCCGCGATAATAAAATCTGTATCGACAATAATGACGATATCAACAAGCTGCACGGGCAATTCGCTGATGGCCCGGTAAGCAGTTCTTACATCATCAACGACCTTGTAAATTTTTGCAGGACAGTACCGGTAATGCCGGACGAGGAGAAAACCTGGGAATCATCACCCCCCATAAGCCTTGACGGTGTAAAAGACGCAAAGGACGCGAGGGACGTTTTAATGGCGCAGAGGAACGGCAATGAAACGGTTGACCTGGCGTTCATGGCATTTCGGGATTTGTCGATATCCCCGTGGAAGCCGTTTTTAAAGGCGGCGGTCGAGAGGAATCCGGTATCCCTCATCGGCGCTAATGATTTATCAATAGAAGACACGTACAGGTTTCTGATGTCATCCTCATTCGCCGGTGAATCAATCTACGGCGAACCCTACCGCCTCGCCCAGCCCGACGAGGTATGGAATTACAGGCGCGGTGACGGTTTGGAGATGGCAATTACCTTAGCGTCAATATACATCAACAAACAGCCGCAGGATAACGGCAAGGTATCTGTTGATATCGGCAATAATAAAATCAAATTGACGTGCGGGAAAGATGAATTTTTATTCGATACGGCCAAAAAGATCAACCCGCCTGTAAGCGGCGACTGGGCGCATCATCAATAAAAAGGGCGGACACGCGGCCCGCCCCTGCTACGGCACATCAATACATCTATCCGCACATTTACCGCAATATCACCGACGATGCCATCCTCCGCCCGTCGGTTGTGGCCTCTATTATGTAGGCCCCGGCGGGGAGTTTTTGGAGCGACAGGCTCGCGCCGCCGCGGGCGTTGAAGCTCGCCGCCGTTTTGCCGGCCGGGTTGACGACCCTTACCCTCACTTCCGAGCCGGGCGATACGTTGACGGTGAGCGTCCTGCCTTTCAGCGTCACTAATTTAGAAGGGCCCCGGACGGCGCTTTGGGCGGTTAGGGCCGAGGAGGTTCCGCCCGCCGCGCCGTCGAGACCGATTGTTGTTCCGCCGACAGCGCCTGAGGCGTTGTCGATGTAGAAGTTGGAGAGCGAACCAGGCATCTCCACGTAGAGCAGCATACCCGTTGCACCCGTTGGTATGGCAAAATTGGTGTTCGCTAATTGTACCCACTGACCGCCCGGTGCCGGAACCGCCGCTACCTGGGAGTAGCGGGTTGAGTCGTTGAGGGTGTACTGCATAGTGAGCTTGAATGTGTCGACAGCGCCGCCGCTGTGCATAGCCGCTACGCTGAAGCTGTAGCTGCCGCCGGGGGCGAAGGCCCGGATGTCGAGCAGGAGCCCGGCGCCGTTCCACTCGGCGGTGCGCCCGCTGGCCAGAAGCGACCTCGCGCCGTTTGCGGCGGCGGCGTTTGTGGGCGCTGCCGTGGCGGCCCCGCGCCCCTCCCACCCCTGAGCCGTGTTGTCCTCAAACGTGTGGCGGAAGAAGAAGCCGTCCTTGTCGGGCTCTATGGGCGGCGGGGGCTCTACGGTGCCGCCGCCGCTGCCGTCGCCCCACTCACTCTGGGGAACGAGCGCGGCTATCGCGTCGTATGCCAGTTTTTTGGTGCCGTTTTCGTTGAACAGGAGCGGGTGGCGGTCCTTGCGCCACGACATGTTGTCCATCGTACCCCAGATGGTCATACCCGTGACCTTGTTTGTGCCGCCGCGGGTGAGGATGGCGTTTACTATGTCCTTATAGTATGTGGCCTGCGCGGTGAAGTTCTGGTTGTTCACCGTGGCGTCGAGCTCCGTGACCTGCACCTCCACGCCTATGGCCGCGTAGAGGTCTATGGCCTGCCCGTACGAACTCGCGGACGGGTAGGCGTCGTTGCCGGCGCGCACGTCAAGGTGCGACTGCATGCCCATAGCGTCGAGGAGGCCGTCGTTGTAGAGCGGCCTGACGATTGTGCTGATGATGCCGTCGCGCTTGGCCGTGATGTACTCGTTGTAATCATTATAGTAGAGCTTGCAGCCGGCAGGCGCGTACTTGCGCGCGGACTCAAAAGCCTTCTTCACAAACGAGTTGCCGCCGTAGACCTGCACCCACATCGACTGGCCGTTAGAGGCGTCGCTGCCCGCCGTCCTCGGGCCGCCGCTCTCGCTCATCGCCTCGTTGACCACATCGTAGGCGTAGAGCTTGAGGGTGGGGTACTGCGCCGCGATCGCCGCAAACATATTCTTTATATAGCTATCCATGCGCTGGTCCATGACCGGCGAGGAGACGACCGCCCCGCTGGCCTGGAACCCCTCCCTGAAGAACCACGCAGGCGTCTGGCTGTGCCACACGAGCGTATGCCCGCGCACCGATAAGTTGTTATCCACCGCAAACTTAAGGATCGACGCGGCGCGGCTGAGGCTCACCGAGACATTGGTATTGGTTGACCCGCTCTGCTGTATCGTGGCGTCGGGCTTTAGCTCATTCTCCGGCGTTAGGCTGTTGAATTCGCGCAAGATGATCGCGGTGTTGGTGCTGTTGCCGGCGCCGCTTGCCGGGACGCAGGTGCCCACGTTGCGCAACTTGTTGGCAAATACGTCTTTGAGGCCCGGATTGGCCGGGACAGCCGCCGCTTTGGGCAGTTTGCCGCTGCCGGTAACGGTAAATTCGTCGAAATAGAAGTCGGACGCGCTGTTCGCGGCCAGAAAAACGGTCAGGTTGACGGTACCCGGGGGCGCGGTATACGCCGCCGAGAGCTCAGCCCACACGCCCGGCTTGACGTCCGCCGAGGCGATGGCCTCAGAGCCGTATGTTACCCCGTCGGGGAAGAGCCATCTGAGGGTAAGGGTGAACTTTTCGGTGGATTTCCCGCCGTGCCGGACGAATACGCTGTAGGCGTACCGCTCGCCGCCGTCGAGGTAGAACCCTTTTTCGGAGAACGCGCCGTCTGCCGGAGAGGTCCTGCCGGAGACTTTCATCCCCCGAGAGGAGCTATACGCCGCCTCGGCGAGCGCCGTTAGCTTGGTAAAACCGCCGGTTTCGGCCCAGCCGTCGTAATTGACCTCGAAATCGTCCCTAATCAGCACTATAGAGCCATCCTGCACCGGCTGCGCCTGTGCAGGCACCCCGAAAGCCGCAATACCGGCCGCCGCCGACATAATCAGCGGCATTAACCTGTTCCTAACCATAGAGCCCCCCTGTCCCATGTTAGAATTACTGCTTATATATAGTAATATAAGCTGATTTTTGCAAATTAGCAAATATTTTATTGTCAAGTATGGCACAAATTGGGGACAGCCGGGATAATTGCGTTATAACCACGGCAGCGGAACTTTAGCAAGAATTCCGCGGGACTCTCTCCCGCGGAATTTCTTTTTTGGGAGGGTTCTACGCCGGCGGCAGTTTACCCGCGTAGCCGCCCTTGCCCACCATTACCTCCGCGATGTTGAGGATGTGCTCCTTCAGGCGGCGGTAGCTCACTAAAATGTCGGGGAAGGTGGTGCTCAAAAGCGGGTCGAGCTGGGTCTCGGCAATGCGCGCAACGTGCCTGCCGCGCAGCTCGCGGACCTTTTGGGTTATAGCCTCGGCATGCGCGTTGGCGCCCGTCAAAACCAGTATGTCCTTGCTGCTGTAGGCGCGGTTTACCAGAATGAAGTACTCCGAGACGGCGTCGTGGAGTTCCAAAAGTTCGGCGCGCATTACATCGGGCAGGGCAATGCCGGCGTTCCTTATGCGCAGGTAGAGCTTGAGCTGCGCGGTCATGTAGTCGCTTATCGTCTCGAACTCGTCGGCGAGACGGATCTGCTTCTGCGCCTCCTCGCTAAGGCTGCGCGGCACCTCGCCGGAGAGGAGGCTTGTCAGGAACGCGGTGATCTCCGTCTGCATCGCGTCGAGCTTGTCCTCCTGCTTGAAGAGCGCCTTCACCGAATCCTCGTTGATCTCGTCAACGACAAGGATGGCCCTGAGCGCGTCAAACATCTCGCGGTCAACCTTGCCCATGTATACGACCTCTTTCCTCGACTGCGCGCTGGCGACCATCGGCGAGTCGAGCATGAGCTTGCTGAGCTTGGTCTGGCGCGGGGCCTCCTTGGCCGGCTTGTCTTTCACTACCGCCTCGAGCACCCTCGCGAACAGGCGCGTGAACGGCAGGAAGAGGAGGGTGTTCATAATGTTGTACCCCGTGTGGACGGCGGCTATCGCGGTCATCATATAGGGGAAGTGAATGGCGGAGTCCTTGGCCACGTCCGCGCCGGCCTCCCTGGCCGCGTGGAAGCTGGCGTACTCCGTCCCGTCCACGATCACCAAATCGGGGTTGTTGCCTATTATGAAACTTATCAGCTTCAGGAAGAACAGGTGGAACGCCGAGGTAATCCAGATTACCCCGATCACGTTAAAGAAGATGTGCGCGAATGCCGCCCGGCGCGCGCCGGTATTGCCGCCTATAGAGGCCAAGTACGCGGTAAAAGTCGTGCCTAAGTTCTCGCCCACAACAAGCGCCGCGGCAGTCTCGAAGGGGATAACGCCAGTCGCGGCCAAGCCCATCGTTATGCCGATGGTGGCCGTGGAGGACTGCACGATAAGGGTGACTATGCACCCCACAAGGACGCACTTCATCAGCCCGGCGTAGTCGGCAGCCGAGAACTTTGTGAACCACTCGAGGTAGTCCGGGTTGGCGCGGATGGGCTTGAAGCCGTCTTTCATGAGCCACAGCCCGGCGAACACCATGCCTATCCCCATCGCCACCATCGCGAAGTAGCGGACCTTCTCGTTCTTGGCGAAGAGGTAGACGAACGCCGCGAGCCCCAGAAGCAACAGGCCCCACATGTCTATGCTTATGGCCAGCATCCACCCGGTAAGCGTAGTGCCGATATTGGCGCCGATGATGATCCCTATGGCCTGGTGCAGCCCCATTAGCCCGGCGTTCACGAACCCCACGGTCATCACCGTGCAGACGGTCGAGGACTGGATGATGCAGGTGACGAAGCACCCCACCCCGATGGCCATGAAGCGGTTGGGGGTCGCCATCCCGATCAGCTTGCGCAGCCGGTCGCCGGCCACGGTTTGAAGCCCCTCGGAGAGGTTGCGCATGCCGAGGAGGAAGATCCCGATGCCGCCGAGGACCTTGCAAATCATCAAAAGCAGGATATCGTTCATGAAAATTCCCTTGTTTTGGGGGGTTCACCGCTGTTTTCAGCGCGGCCGGGCGCAGGTGCAGCCACCGCAGCCGGGGTTCCGGCTCCGGCCGCCGCTATGGCTGCGTTAAATCGCCGTATGAGTCTCGTAAAAATCATATGAAGAGATAAAATATATCCCGGCAACAAACAGCGCAAATTTTTCGACTTTACAAAGATTATTTACTATTATGCAATGATGGCGTAATTGTCAACTCGCGGGGGGCGGCACATCTAATTCCTTATATATGCGCCGGATCTCGGCGATCTGCTCGCCCAGCTTATCCAACTTATCCCCGGAGAGCTTGGGGGTCGCGATCATCCGCTTGCTGCCGGGGTTCATCCAGGTGCCGTTTGGCTGCTTGAAGCCGAAGTGCAGGTGCGGGCCGCCGCTGCGCCCCGTGTTGCCCGACAGGGCAATGACCTGCCGCGCCTTGACCAGCGCCCCCACGGCGACGCTCTTTTTGCTCAGGTGCATATAATAGGATGAGTAGCCGTCGTTGTGCCTGACGGCGATGTAGTGGCCCGACAGCTCGTCAAACGTAGACTTGGTGACCCGCCCCTCGGCGACCGCGTAGACCGGCGTACCCACAGCGGCCCGGTAGTCGATCCCGTGGTGCATGGCGTTCTGGCCGGTAACAGGGTGGCGGCGCATCCCGTAGGGCGACGTGACGTGTATCTTGTCGAGCGGGTAGCGCAGCCCCAAAAATACCAGCGCCTCGCCCTCCTCCGTGTAGTGGGCGTTGTAGGAGCTCTTGTCGCCGTCGAAATATTTATACGCGTGCAACCCCTTAACCCGCTCGCCCGCGTACATGACGTAGAGCAGCTGGGTCCTGCCGTTCAGCACGTGCTCAACCGCCGCGCCGTCAACCGTATCGGTGTAGATGGTCTCCTCCATGAGCAGCTCGAACTTGTCCCCGATCCGCGCGTCAGACCTGAAAGATATCTTGCACTCCAGCACGTTCATGGCAAGCTGCGCGACCCGCGGCGGCATCCCCATATCCTTAAGCTCCGCGTCCAGCGTACCCGCGTTGAGCGCACCCCTTATCAACTGATGGCGGACCCGGCTGGGCTTCTCGTCGAGTACATGATCAACCGTCACGCTGTCGGCTCCGCGCAAAATCCGTATCCGGTGCGTCGTCAGCAAGTCCTCATAGTAGATAAATTCGAGGATCCGCGTAGTGTCCATATTGTAAACGGCGGCGAACTTCTCGCCGACCTTAAGCGTCGTCAGGTCGGCCTCGTTGGCGAGAGCGTAGAGAACCCTCTGGCGAAGCTGCCGGTCAACCCGCAGCCGCTCCATCAGGTTAAACGGCCCCTCCCCCTTCCGTATCGAATCCAGAAGAAAAACGGTAGTATCCTTAAACGCCGCCGCAGCCGGAACCTCGGCAACCGGGACGGGCGCACTGCCCGCAACCTCCGGAGCCTCTTTCTTACACCCGGCGGCGGTCAGCAGGGCGATGAGCGCAACAGTAAAAAAACGTACCTTAACCAAATCCTGTCCCCAATATTATTATAGATTATATATAACTATACATTACCGGCATCCAAAACTTATCAACCTTCCTCGTCCCGCATCTGGTGTATCTCTTCCTCCACAAAAGCGGAAAAGTCCTCCTCAGTCAAAAATTTTCTGGCCATTTCCATCGCTTTTGGGGTACAGCCCTCCGTACGGAGGCAATCCATCGCTTTTTGACGCAAATACAGGTCTATCGCCTCATCCACAATTTCGTCACGGCTACGGTTTTTAGCGTCTACCTCCTGAAGCTTTTCGTCTTTTAGATTTACCGTCAGTACTGCCATAATGCCCTCCTTAGTGTACGATACATCAATAATATACATTATTTTATGGACTTCCGTAGATTTTTTTTTGAACAAGGAAGTCGAATGTCTCCGGCTTCAAATCCGATGCCGGGACACCGGGGACGGGCATCGCGTCCCAATAGCTCCCCAGAGGCGCCTGATGCAGGTTCACATTGGCTACAATACCCAAGACCGCCGTGATCTTGTTGGGCAGATCCACAAGCAACTTTTTGGCATTCTTTAGGCCGACCACATCGCCAAGGTCGTTCTTGCCGATAAAAAGCGTACCGTCCTGAGCGTTAGCGAAGCCGTATATCCCCCTCAGGTACTCGTCTTTCCAGTCGGACTTGTATTCGGTGTTTTGATGTTCCATACGGTATAAAATACTATATCGGCAGCGATATTGCAATAGTTTTATTGGAAAATAGTACAATCGTCAGGTTGGAGGCTTCGGTGCAGTAGCCGGAGCGATAATCCATACCAACCGCAGTAGTCAGTACGCCAGACAAATAATCTTCCTCTCTGACCAATCTCCTCCACGATGCGGTACTGCTTTGGAAGTAGATTTTTGGAGATGAAGTCGGCAATCATTCAGATACAATCAAGAATAAACTAATTGTTCCATTTCTAACAAATATTCCTCATAATACCACCACATCCAACTAGATTGTTTTTTATATTTTTTAATCTCGCAACACATTCTTTTTTCAAATATTTTGAAGTTATTTTTTGTCAAATGTTGTTTTATACCGTTTCGAGCAATTTCTTTAAGTATGCGCCTGCGTTCACTATTTTTTTCAGTAGAATAAATAAAAAGTTTTATATAATTTTTTAGTATCTCTTGATTTTGTTTTATATATCCAAACGAATAACTATCAAAAAAGTTTCTGTTTTCGACGGCCTTGCCATTTAGATACAAATTAATAATAAATTTTATGGAATCTTCTCTGCCAAGGGAAGATAAAAAATTATGAACTTCCACTTTTTCCGTATTTGATAACGCTCTATTCAGCAAATCAGTTTCAATTTCGCGGATAATTTTCTCTTTTTGTTCAATAGTTGCAAGCTTTGCACAATATAACAGCACATTCTTTCGATAGTGGACAACTATGTCATTATTATTTATTTCCATTGCGGATATAATTATTTTAGCTGCAAATTTAGGGAATAGGCGGTTAATATGATTCGAAGTACATCCTCTCCAAAAACATCCTATGTATTGAAATTCTGCTGATCTATCATTGGATGGTGATAGGTCAAACATTCTTTGGGTAGAATTAATAATAAAATTTAATATATCATCCGTTATTGCGTCAGGAGCATTAGAATTATAGTAATCAATAAAATATCTTGTAATTTGCATCCTTGAGTAACGATGTGATATATTATCAATAATCTTTAATCCATATTCAACTATTTGATATGGTGTTACAGGAAAGTTTTTAGACAACCAGTTAAAACTGGTGTCCGCGTCAGTAGATGTAGCGTGTTTATCTGGATAAGGTACCACAATCAGTTTGAGTATATGCTCCAGACGCATCCATCGCGGAGGCGTTTTCTTCAGTAACATATCATAATAATATAAAAATGGGGTTAACCAGTGGTCGCTGAAGTTAAATTTTTCTATAGAATTATTTAAAAATATTTTCGACACTCCAATATCTATGCTATTAAGTATTTTTTGTTTTATATCTCCATCATAAATAATACCATCATTTTGATTGCCTAATTTATCAATGAAACACCAATAAAAGTAAATATAAAAATTTTCTTCTTTAAACCAATAATCCTGTAACTTAGCAATAATTATGTCAATATCAAAAATATCATCTCGATAAAAACCTTTCATTATTTCAATTGCGTACTCTGAAAATATCGGTGGGATATTACTAATATCTCCGAACGAAACTTCGTTAATGATGCATTGGTGGTTTAAGAAACATAGTTTACCAAAACTCGTTTCGTCTTTATTGCTCACGGTATAGGTTGAGATGAAAGCATTAATTTTCTTTAATTGCTCAATCATTATTTCGTGATTCGACATAAGCGTAAGTTCATTTTTTTTGATTAATTCTATTGATTCTTTTATTTGTTTAAGTTGGTCTTTTCGCTCTGTCTCTTTTGAAAATTCCTTTTTAAATAATATACGGTATTCTTTGATAACAATTTCGGAATTATTTATAATATGTTCCTTATTATGATATATATGATGCATTGTGCTACTATATACATCTTCCGGCATATTTTCTTTTATCATACATAAATACTCAGATGAAAGTTCGGCATTAACAAAGTTAATTAAATTGGCCAACATGTTGCTCACCCACATCGGTTTCGTTTTTTTATTTATAATCTCTCTAACTAAAACTTTCTTTATCTTTTCAAATTTTTGTTTTTGCTCTTTTGCAAACAACTTCCTGATATATTCGAAATCGTCAATAACACCAAATTTATTTACATGAAGATAGCATTGCGAAAACATCTCACACTCGTTGTCATCCATTAACCCAATACTCGGAAATAATCTTTCTTCTAAAACCTTTATTGGGCTATCATGCCTGTTATGTAATGGCCTATATAGATCATTTTTTGCCGCAAAAACCAATAAACTAAGAATCTCTGCCACCGTTAAATTTATTTTCTTAAGGATATCTGATAGTATATAGCTTCGATGATCTACATATACTACTGGAGTTTCGAAATCATCATTAATTATGCCCGGAACGGTCGTTGCAATGTTATCATCAATATATTTATTTTTAATTGCATAACGGAATACAGGTAGCAATAATGACCTTATACAACCATGATCATGGAAGTACGAAAAGAAGTTGAATTTTATTGTAAATTCACGTTCATTTGCAATTTCTGAAAATAGAGTACAAATACCGCTAGAGATATTTTCACAAAACTTTTCCCAATGATCCTGATCCCAATCTGTAGTCCAATCGTACGCCTTATACCAATAATTAAAAATGTATTCTACTGACAGTATATTTTTTACTTCACTTGAAAGATCATGGTATATTAAAAATTTTATTAACGGTATAGACATTTCTTTTAAAATAGCTTGCTCTTCCTTGCCCCATAAATCATCTATACGCGGTATCAATAAAATCACAGCATTCGCGAACGCTAACGAATCATCTGTTGATGGATGGGAAAGGTACTTATCAATCTCTGCCTTAAGAAACTTTAACGCATCCTGCTTCTTGCTATTTGGTAATAATTGCTGCATACGTTGTGCCATATTGTCAACATTTTTTAACGGGCCATATATCCGACGGAATCGAATGTAAAAAATCTGTTTTTTACCTTTCTTGTATTCTTCATATATTGATATAAAATAAGCGTATCTTTCAGCATCCGTTATAGAATCAAACTCACAGAGTAAGATGCACGCAATATCATATTTGCACATCTTATTCATAAAATAGTCATATATCTTTTTTGACTTGATTTTAACGCGACTCATGTATAATACTAATATATCTATTGATGATATTCTTACCTTTCCTCTTATAAACAAATTACTACATACAGTACATTTGTTTTGAGTTAACAGTATATTTGATATAAAATATTCATAATAAAAATTGGATATGAAACTAATATTGCCGACATCTTGATAATCTATTATTGGTAAGCCTATGGCAAAATTAAATAAATTTACATCATTAAAATGCTTTTTTAGTTCATCTTCAGTAAATACATTTTTTTTATCAATAAATAAACAATAACAAAAATCTGATATTTTTGCAATAAATTCTGTTATGTCAATACGAGATGTTCCTCTTGTCAAAATGCCATGCGAAAAATCGGCCCTTTTTTTGTCATCCAGCAAACGTTCTTCTATCAATAATGAATAGAATTCTTCCAGCGTTGAGTTCTTAGATATTCTTCGCTCTTGAATAAATTTTCTGTACATTGGAATTGGTAACAGGTCGGCAATTGGCGTATCTTTATATTCCTCTCGTAACCTCATAAACTCTATATCATTATAATCATAACATTTTTCGAGGTTTAATTGAATTTTATCAGAAAAGATATCTATGTCAAAAGACGAGTTTCTTCCAGATATGATAAAACGAACACAATTATTGCTATTTAAAATATTTTGTATTTCATTATTTAAAACTATTTTTTTTGATTCATTAAGTTCATCAAATCCATCCAAAAATATTATTAATGGTTCAAATGGATTTTTAATATCATTGCTGATCTGCATTGGAGAATAATGTTTTAATTCGTAAAATTGGATGAATGGTAAAAATTTGTACTTACAGTAATTATTTTTATCAGAAAATTCCTCTATAAGACGATTAAATGTCGTTTTCATTAAAAAACTCTTACCAAGATAACCTAATCCACACAAAATAATATTTTTAAAGGAGTCTACCTTGTTTTCTGTGCAATAATTAATTACAAAATCCAGCAATGGATTATCACCTGTTATTACTTTAGCCACATCTCCTTCACAGATAACCATTCGTTTCTTGTATATATTACCACTAAAAGTAATCTTATATGGTTTAGCTTCACTACGTTCATAGCGGGGGCCAACATTTAAAAAAGATAAACCCAATAAATCATATAACTCTGGACTATATTTTTCTTTAAACATATCCTCTAATTTTCGCGATAGTTCGTCAATTCCAAAGATGTATATATCGTCAATATCTGTATCAAGATACTTTGTTTTAATACTATTTTTATCCGGTTCAGATATTTCTCGCGTAGATAAGTAAAAAATTATACGATCACCATTTTTTTTGCTTTTTTTGACTTCTTCTTCTATTTTTCTGCCATAATCTATTTGAGTAGAACACGCTAATTTTGCTTTTTTAGCTTGGTCATAACCATCATATCCACCGTCTTGTGTTCCTCGACCACCTTCCGAAATCTTGAAATCATACTTAGGATACATATACTTGATTACAACATGTGCAATTTTTTCAAAATCTGAAGAACCTGATATGGTATAATTTAATCTATTCAACGCATAAGAATACTGCGCTACGTTACTCATTTCTCACCCCCTGCAACCAACCCCCGATACCTCTCCATCAAGTCCGTCACCCGCTCCGCCTCGCTTGCGAAACCCTTGCTGCCGTAGGCGTTTTTTACCGCGTTGTCCAGCGATTTGTGGGCCTTGGCGAGTACCGCCGGCATGAGAGTGGGGTCGTAGAGCTTGGCCAAACTCTCGTTTGGGTACTGGGCGCGGGCGTCCAACACGGCTTGTGCCGCTGTTTCTACCGCCAAACGCTGTTTGTCGGTTGGCATGGGCCACGGAAAGTTATTATAAACTATACCTGCCGAATATCGGTAGTCACTTTTCAACCTGCCGCAAACCGTTCGCACCCACGCCATGTGTATATTTGAGGTCAGAATACCAAAATGATAAACGGTAGTGTTAGGGACGATGAGACAAGCATTTGACGCTATTACATTTTTTGACATAAAACCTATTGGAATATATGTCCTGTTTTCTGAGGAATGTGCAGGAACTAGTAGATAATCACTATTAGGTTGACGCACCTCACCAAATAACGTGGGATATTCTGCTAATTTACGTGTTGCTTCACGCGAACTCTCAGAACGTAGCTTCCGAACCTTGGCAACACATTCTCGTACCATCGGTAACTTATGTAACTCAGAAGGAGAAATACCTTCCAACCATAGACACCAACGACTAATTTTGTTAATAAACTCTTCACTTCCAGAAAACAGCCGAAACCACTTCGTGGCATCTGGCTCTTTTTCAATAAAGCCGCTCTTTTCATCGTCCGTAAATAGAAAATGTCCCCCATCGTTAGGCATATTGCCGAAAATCATATTTGGAACATCACACAACGGTTTACGGCGATTCTCAACGTACACATTCGGAGCATCCACCAAGTAAGGATTAATATTATTAGCAACAATTTCCAAGTCTCCATCAAAAATTCGCCGCTTTGTCTGTACATCATCCCGACTGAACCCTACTACAACACAATGAACGGCGGCTTTGCCGCGAGCAGCACTTGTCCAGTGGAACGTACGATAGGCGAAATCTATTTTTACATTATAATCCTCAATTAGCGATTTCCACATCAACGCAACCTGATCACCTTGAGTAATGGAATTGGTGGATACTAATGCAACACGCATTTGCATGTTTTGCTGTATAAATTGTGTTGCTTTATAATACCAAGCAGACACATAATCTAAATTACCTGTACCTTTTATGGGTTTGCCGCTTGAATCAACAATCACAGCCACTAAATCCGCCTTTTGTTCTTCGCTCATCAGCCTTGCACCCCAAAACGGCGGGTTGCCGAGAATGTAACTCAACTCATTGGCAGGACAGACCGCGTTCCAATCTATGGTTAGTGCATTTGAGTGACAAATGACGGCAGACTTATCAAGCGGTAATCTCACATAGTATCCGCCAAAAGCCTTTGAAAGTTCCATATTGCACTGATGATCCATCAGCCATAAACCGACACGGGCGATCTCACAGGCGAACTCGTCTATCTCTATACCATAAAATTGGTCAACGTCGATTTTTGAGCGGTCCCGCACGTCAAGCGCCATCTGAATCGATGCGCCCTGCGCCGAGCCTATTGTGTAAATAGCTTCCAAAACCCTCATCTCCAGCCGCCGCAGTTCGCGATAGGCAATAATCAAAAAATTGCCGGTACCGCAGGCCGGATCGAGAAATTTTAACCGCGCCAACTTATCATGGAACGCTTGCAGCTTCTTAGTATTGCTTTTGATCAGTTCAAACTCGGTGTTCAGGTCGTCCATAAACAGGGGGTTAATTGCTTTAAGGATATTGGACTCTTCGGTATAGTGAGCGCCCATCTCACGGCGCTGTTCTTCGCTCATAGCCGCCTGAAACATGCTGCCGAAGATAGACGGTGTGATAAATCCCCAATCAAAGCTGCAACTGTCGAGCAGCGCCTTGCGCATTTGACTGTCAAAAGCCGCTATAGGCAGGGTATCGGCAAACAATCCGCCGTTGACATACGGGAATGAGGATAATTTATCTTCAATTTTTAAGCGTTCACTGGGCGGAGTATTCAGGCGGCTAAACAAGTCTGCCAGTACTTGCGCGAGGTCGGAGCCGTCGAGCTTCGTTCCGGCAATTAAGTCGCGGAAAATGTTTTTATCAAAAATGCCGGTGTCATCGGCAAACAAACAAAATAGCAGGCGTACAAGGTATTGCTCGAGTTTGCGTCCTGTGTAGTTGATACTTTTCAAACTATCATGCAGTTTTGCCATCTTTTCGGCAGCGGCGATAGAGACCTTTTCACTTTCGGTGGGTTTCTCCCACGCGAAACCAATCATAAAGCCAAACAATTCCACTTTGGACGGTAATTCGTTCAGCGCAAATTCAATATCGGTTCCACCGGTCAGGTCGTATAGATGGAATTTTTCAAAATTACACACTAAGATAAAGCGCGGCAACTCGTCATCGGTTAGTCCGGGGAAATATTCTGTCGCCTGTTTATACGCCTTTGTCAGGTCTTTGCCGGCACTCTTTTGTTCTATTAGCAGTACGCCCTTCCAGAGCATATCGATAAAACCGGCATCTCCGCCAATCTTTTTGACTTTCTTTTCAAAGACAGCAACGCGCTTTTGGCTAATGCCGAATACCTCAAAGAACTCGATCCAAAACGTCTGGCTCTGCCCTTTTTCAGACCCCTGATCACGCCATTCATACGCGAACGTTGCCGCCCTGCTGCGAATTTCACTCCATCCTAACGCCATATATTTACCTTATATCCTCGTTTCCCGGTCACGAATCAATCTTTATATAATATACGACCCTGTTAAGGGCCGATTTTGCGTATTTTATAGAAATCCAGTACATTTGTGAATGTCAGCCATAAAGCGCCGGTGGAACTCCTCGAAGCCGGTGTCGTCCCTGTCCGAGAGATCGTACTCCAAGGCCATGCAGTGGCAGGTTCCGCCGCTGGGTTATGGCAGTATCGGTATTGTTGTGCTGCGCTGTCATTACATCAGTCTCCTTTGTTTCCGTTCCGTTTTGCTTACGGTACTGCGGTTCAATCACCACGTCCTGGCCTTTTCAGGCGGGATGACATTTATTTTTTCATTATCCTCGTCTATATCTATCAAATACATCCCGCTTTCAGTCGCAAGCTGCCGGGCATCGTCCGTAAAGTGCAATCCTCCGATAGCGGCATACATTGTTTTACCTGTCAAT
>Ga0209755_10001083_pt1 | contig 45260 bp, 41 predicted proteins | sample TergutCo191P1_FD_187301 | JGI IMG/M metagenome (GOLD analysis project Ga0209755, IMG submission 187301) | Cornitermes sp. P1 segment gut microbial communities from Petit-Saut dam, French Guiana - Co191P1 (SPAdes) (version 2) | ecosystem: Host-associated > Arthropoda: Insects > Digestive system... | reverse complement strand
TCCAGGCGGTCGGCTTCGGTTGGCGGCGCGGCGGTGATTTTTCCGTTCATCACGCCGTTTTTGCGGATAATCTTTGTCAATGCCCGGGTGTCGATGCCGCAAAGCCCCACGATGCCGCGCTCGGCTAGAAAGCCGCCCAGATCGCCCTCGTTTCTAAAGTTTGAAGGGTTTTGACACGGGTGCTTTACGATATAAGCTTTGGCCCCGACGGATGCGCTTTCAAAGTCGTCGGGGATCACCCCATAGTTGCCGATTAGCGGAAAGGTCTGCAGCACGATTTGCCCGTGGTAACTTTGGTCGGTAAGCGTTTCCAGATAGCCGGTCATGCCGGTCGTGAAAACGATTTCCCCGACAACCTCGCTTTTCGCCCCGAAAGCCCTGCCTTCGAAAACGGTTCCGTTTTCTAAGATCAGGTACGCCGTGTTTTTCATTGGCTTCTCCCCATCGTAACGTAATCATCCCGTTCGGCCCCGACCGACACATATTTAATCGGGCAACCGACGGCATTTTCGATAAATCTTATGTAACCGATCGCCTCGGACGGCAAGTCCCCCGGCTTTCGGCATTTGGATATATCGGCCTTAAAACCGTCCAGATATTCGTACACCGGTTTCGCCTTTGCAAGCGCATCGCCAGAGGGAAAACGGTCGGTCTTTACGCCGTCGATCTCATACGCGGTGCAAACTGGAATCCTGTCAAGGTACGAAAGCACGTCCAGTTTGGTAAGCGCAATCTCGTCGGCCCCCTGCATCCTCACTCCGTACCGACTTGCCGGCACGTCGAACGCCCCCACTCGCCGCGGCCTGCCGGTCGCCGCACCGTATTCGCCGCCCGCCTCGCGCAAAGCGGCGGCTTCCTCGCCGGACATCTCCACGGCAAATGGCCCTTCGCCCACGCAGCTTGAATAGGCTTTCATGACACCGGTTACATTGTCAATCTTTGTGCCGGGGATCCCCGCGCCAATCGGCGCATAGGCCGCCAGCGTCTGCGATGATGTAGTATAAGGGTAAATACCGTAATCGATATCACGCAACGCGCCCAACTGCGCCTCGAACAAAATGTTTTTTTCGTTTGCAGCGGCCTCGCCAAGATATTCCGTGGTATCGGTAACAAGGGGAAGCAGCGGCGAACCGAAGTCGTGCAGCCATTTCATAACCGCATCCAAATCCGCCCCATCCGAACCATAACCTTTCAGCGTGATATTTTTCCAGTCAATGAGATCGGCCAGCTTTTGCCTTAGGGTACCTAAGTTGAACAGGTCTCCCATTCGCAGCCCTTTCTTCATATACTTGTCGCCGTACACCGGCGCAATGCCTCGGCGGGTGGAACCGTATTTTTTGTCGCCCAGCCGCTCCTCCTCCGAGATATCCTGCGCTTTATGGTACGGCAGACAGATAAAAGCCTTGTCGCTGATTTTTAGGTTGTCGGGCGTAATGCCGACACCCTTGCCGCGAAGTTCCCCAAGCTCGCCGGACAAATGTTCCAAATCGATCACCATGCCGGCACCCATGACGTTTACGGCGTTGTCCCGCAAAATACCCGACGGCACAAGGTTCAAAATAAATTTGCCCTTTTCATTGATGACGGTATGCCCGGCGTTGTTGCCGCCCTGGTAACGGCAAATCACGTCGTAACCGCCGCTCAGCAAATCCACCATGCGCCCCTTGCCCTCGTCACCCCAATTGATCCCTACCACGGCCGTAAGCATATCTCCCCCCTATACCCTTATTTTGATGTCCAAACCCAAAAGCCCCTTGTGCTTTTCCAAAACGCTCCTTACCTCGGACAAAAACTCTTCGGTCTGCTCCCCGGCCCTGCCCGTAAAGCCGTCGGCGCGCAGCAGGTCGTTTAACTCATCCTCCGAAAGGCGGAAAACCTTGTCGTTTAATATGCGGGATATCAAATCGTTTTCCCCGCCTTCCTGTTTTATCTTTACGGCCGCCTCGGTCGAATGCAGGCGAATCCTTTCGTGAAGGGTTTGGCGATCGCCGCCCTTGCGGACGCAGTGCATCAAAATATTTTCGGTGGCCATGAAAGGCAATTCCTCGCCAAGATTCTTTGCAATCGTTTTTGGGTAAACCCTGATCCCCTGCACGATGTTGATCACCAGCGACAGTATCGCGTCAACCGCCAAGAAAGCCTGTGGAATCGCGATTCGCCTGTTGGCGGAATCGTCCAGCGTCCGCTCCAGCCATTGCGCACTTGCCGTCAGGGCGGGATTAAGCGCGTCCACCGTCACGAATCTGGCAAGCGACGCGATGCGCTCGCTCTGCATCGGGTTCCGCTTGTACGGCATGGCCGAAGAGCCGACCTGCGTATCCTGAAAAGGTTCGTCTATTTCCTTTAAGTGCGACATGAGCCGGATGTCGTTGGAAAACTTGCACGCGCTTTGAGCGATGCCGCTCAACAGGGACAGCGTGTGATAATCGATTTTTCTGGAATAGGTCTGGCCGCTTACCGGATATGCCCCGTCGAATCCCATTTTTTCGCAGACCTTTTGCTCCAGCATTTTTACCTTGTCATGATCGCCGTCAAACAAGGAAAGGAAACTTGCGGCGGTTCCCGTTGCGCCCCTGCAACCGAGCAGCTTCAATGCGTTCTGCGTAAACTCAAGCCGTTCCAGATCGAACAGCAAATCCTGTATCCACAGCGATGCGCGTTTTCCCACCGTGGTGGGTTGCGCCGCCTGAAAATGGGTGTAGGCCAGACAGGGCAGGGATTTGTATTCGTTCGCGAAACCGTGAAGTTTGTCAATGGCGTTCACAAGCAGTTTTTTGACGTGTCGCAGTGCATCCCGTTGCAAGATAATATCGGTGTTGTCGCCCACGTAGCACGAGGTCGCGCCCAGATGAATGATCGGCTTGGCCTTTGGGCATTGTTCGCCGTAAGCCAGAATATGCGCCATTACGTCATGCCTTGTCTCGGCTTCAAACGCCGCCGCGACTTCGTAATTGATGTCGTGCGCATAAGCCTTCATCTCGGCGATTTGTTCCTCGCCAATGTCAAGCCCAAGTTCCCTTTGGCTTTCGGCAAGGGCGATCCACAGTTTGCGCCATGTGGAAAATTTGTTGTCGTCCGAAAAGATGCGCTGCATTTCCCGCCCCGCATACCTTTTGCACAAAGGGTTTTCATATCTGTCGGTCATCCCCTAATCCCCCTTCGTACCTTGGCCGGTTATTTTTTCCAGACATTCCCTGTACATATCCGCCGTCTTTTTCAAAACGTCATCTGGCACATCATCGAACCGCATTTCGCCGTCCACTTTGTTGTTAAGAAGCCAGTCCCGCAAAAACTGCTTGTCGTAGCTTTTGGGGGATTTTCCAACCTCATACTCGCGAAGATCCCAGAACCTTGCGGAATCTGGCGTGAATATCTCGTCCGCCAGAACAAGGTTGCCGTTTTCGTCAAGGCCGAACTCGAATTTCGTGTCGGCGATGACAAGGCCTTTTTGGTAGGCGTAATCGTAACAATGTTCGTAAAGTTTAAGGCTGATGTTTTTTATCCCGTCCGCAAGCTCGCCGCCAATCGTATCGACGACTTTTTGCCACGAAACGTATTCGTCATGCCCGACATGCGCTTTGGTGGAAACGGTAAACAGCGGCGCGGCCAGCTTTTGGGCAAGTTTGTAATCGCCGTTGATTTTTTGGCCGCAGAATTCCCGGTTCCCGGAATAGGCTTCCCACATATTTCCGAATATGTATCCGCGCACGACAAACTCGAACGGCAATATTTTTAGTTTTTTTACCAAAACCGCGCGGCCTTCAAATTCGTCCTTTTGGAAATATTCCGGCAGGGTGTCCGGCATAACGTGGTTGGGGACAATGTCCTTGGTAAAATCAAACCAAAACATGGAAACGGCATTCAGGATTTTTCCCTTGCCCAGCACGGGCTTGTCCAGAATCACGTCAAAGGCGGAAATCCTGTCCGTCGTGACTATAACGAGTCTGTCGGGAGATACCTCGTACACGTCCCTTACCTTGCCGCTTAACAGTTTCTTCACAACCCTCGCCCCCAAAACCGCAAAAAAAAACGCCCACCCGATAATGCAAAACTAGCATCATCGGGTGAACGCCATTGTTCTATGGTAACTGTGCCGAAATTTCGCGAAAGTGTCAAGGAGCACCCTAGGCAGGTTGTTACCGCAAGGAAATGTGCAGTCTTTTACCCAGCACGGATGCGAACCGTTCCAGAGTGCCTATAGACGTGTTGTAGGCGGGGTCTAAAATATTATCGACGGCGACGCGGGAAGTATGCATCTTTCGGGCGACCTTGCTTTTCGAAAGTTTTTGCACTTCCATTTCCTGCTTTAGCTCAAATACGATAAGCTTTTTGGCCGCAAGCTCTTTTGCCTCGTCGTACAGGTCCTGCTCAATCATAAAATCATCGAAATTCTGACCTAATCCGTTCATTTGCTTAACCTCCTGAACTCGGACAGCCTCTCTTTTGCCGTGTTCAATTCTTTCGCCGGTATCTTTTGCGACTTCTTGACAAATCCGTGCAGTAAAACAAGCGTTTGCTTGTGAACGGTGACATGAACATGGGGCTTATCGCGATTACCTTCCTGCTTAACGAAGTCTTAGCGTTCGCCATGAGGCGAATCAGGGTGAAATAGGAGGCAAGCAATGACGACAAATGATCATCCCCCTACGGCATAACCCGAACAGGGCTGTTGCGGTCACTCGTCGTGCCATCACCAAGGTTCCCAAACCAATTCCCTCCCCAGGCCCAGAGTGAGCCGTCCGTTCGGGTGGCCAGGCTGTGGGAACCACCCACGGCCAGGGAAGCCCAATTCATATCTGGCCCTATTTGGGTGGGTGTCAGCAATACTTCATACCCATAGGAATCGTCCCAGGTAATTTCGCCTGCGTCGCCCGCGCCAAGTTGGCCGCTCCAGTTCGCGCCCCAAGCCCACAGCGATCCGTCCGCCTGGACGGCCAAGGTATGGGAACCACCTGCGGCCACGGAAACCCAGTCTGCACCCGTCCCTACCCTGGTGGGGGTTAGGCGATAGGTTGCGGCACCGGCTTCGCCGATACCAAGTTGGCCCATGCAGTTTCTTCCCCAGGCCCATAGGGATCCGTCCGTTTGGATCGCCATTATGTAGGAACCACCCACGGCCACGTAAGCCCAATTCGCATCCACCCCTACCTGGACCGGGGTATTGCCGTAATCCTGGATAACCTGATGAATCACCGGCGCCAACCGCTGTATCGATCCTTCCTTCCCCAGACCCAGAGTGTGCCGTCCGTCCTGATGGCCGCGGTGTGGTGCCTGATGCCGGCGGCAACCATGGCCCAGTCAGAGTCCGCCCCTATCCGGGTTGGGGTAGGCGTCGTGTCGGCGGTTTCGCCGATGCCGAGCTGGCCGTACTCGTTGTTTCCCCAGGCCCATAAAGTGCCGTCGGTTCTAATGGCCACGGTGTAGCCAAGACCTGCGGTCACCGATCTCCAGTTCGTGTCCGTCCCTATTCTGGTGGGAGCCCAGCGGTTTACTATCGTGCCGTCGCCAAGCTCGCCGTGGCTGTTGCTTCCCCAGGCCCAAAGCGATCCGTCCCTTCCGATGGCCAGGGTATGGGACGCGCCCGCCGCAACGTAAGCCCAGTCGTTATGCCTTCCTATTTGCAGCGGTGTTGTCATGTTTCCCCCGCCAACACCGACACCGGTCCTGCCGTACAAATTCTGTCCCCATACCCATAATGAGCCGTCCGTTTTAAGGGCAACGGTATGAGTAAGACCCGTGGATACGGCCATGACCGCAGGCGGAATGTCGTTTGCAGGCCCGCGTTCCCCGTTCGTGAGGCATCCCATTAAAGCGAAGCTTAGGCCAAGTACCGCTAAAGTGGCAGGCGTTTTCCAGGGTTTTCTCGTTTTCATCTTGCCGTTGCTCCTTTTCCCGTAACTGATATTTAGATGCTACACTTTTTGCCGCGAACATACAAGATTACTCCGGTTATGCCGCAAGCGTGGGCGGGAGTCGCTTTTTGATTTACCTCCCAGTTGACAATATACGGCTAAAAACATAAACTACCCATGCTGAACAAGGGCGTTCATCGGACGGCGTGGGTGTTTTTCTGACCTCGTCGTGTGTTGAACGTCTTTTTTTGTGCGGCAATTAAGGAGCAGGACATGTGCGGTATTATCGGTTACGTCGGAAGCGAGGATGCCGTCCCCATCATTACGGACGGACTGAAAAAACTTGAGTACAGGGGCTACGATTCCGCCGGCATTGCGGTTTGCGGCAAGACGGGTTTTAACGTGGTCAAGCAGAAAGGGCGGCTGGCCGCGTTGAGCGAAAGGCTGGCCGGCAACCCGATTTCCGGAACCATCGGCATAGGGCATACCCGGTGGGCAACCCATGGGGAACCGTCGGACGCGAACTCCCACCCGCATCTGGGGAGCCAAAGCAGGATCGCCGTGGTTCACAACGGTATTATAGAAAACTACAAGTGGCTGAAGGAGCGTCTGGAAAAAAAAGGCGTGCGCTTTGCCTCGCAGACGGACAGTGAGGTTATCGCGCAGCTTGCCGAGCGTTATTATGACGGCGATCTTCTGGACACGGTTATCCGGGTGACAAACGCGCTGGAAGGCTCATACGCGCTGGGCATCATGTGCCTTGACGATCCGGATACCTTGATCGCCGTCAAGAAAGACAACCCGCTTATTATCGGCGCGTCCGATCACGGGTATTTTATCGCGTCCGACGTGCCGGCAATATTGAAGCACACGAACCGGGTTTACTACCTTGACGACAAGGAAATCGCCGTGCTTAAGGGAAACGAGGCGCGGTTTTTCAACACCGACAAGGAAGCCCTGAATAAAACGACGGAGACCGTTACCTGGACCATTGACAGTGCGGAAAAGGGCGGGCACCCGCACTTTATGCTAAAGGAAATTCTGGAACAGCCCAAGGTCCTGAAGGACACGATACAATCCGTTATCGGCGAGGGCGGCGAAAACAAAAACGTTATCGACGGCCTTGACGTTTCGGGTTTTGCAAAAATCGTTATAACCGCCTGCGGTTCGGCGTACAATGCCGGGTTTGTCGCGAAATATGTTTTCGAGCGTCTGTGCGGAATATCGGTGGAAGTGGAGCTTGCCAGCGAATTCCGTTACAAGGATCCTAACATCGACAATCGAACGCTGGTGGTTCTGATAAGCCAGTCGGGCGAAACCGCGGACACCATTGCCGCAATGCGGGAGGCGAAGTCAAAGGGTGCGGTCACGCTGTCGATCGTCAACGTGATTGGCAGTGCCATTGCCAAGGAAGCGGACTTCTGCATATATACCGCCGCCGGCCCGGAGATCGCCGTCGCGACGACCAAGGCATTTTCCGCGCAGCTTGCGCTGTTGTACATGCTTGGCATACGCCTTGCCGTTAAACTGGGAAAGCTATCCGGGGAAAAAGAACGGGAACTTCTGTCGGAGATCGCCGCGTTGCCGGACAAGGCGGCTGAAATACTGGAACAGGTGGATTCGATTCAGAAGTACGCTTCCCGGTGTGTCGGCTACAAAAGTATTTTTTTCATTGGCAGGAATATCGACTATGCCATCGCGCTGGAAGGTTCGCTCAAGCTAAAGGAAATATCCTACATCCATTCCGAGGCATACGCGGGCGGCGAGCTAAAGCACGGCACTATCTCCCTTATCGAAGATGACACGCTGGTTGTCGCGATTTCGAACTGCGAACGTCTTTACGGTAAAATAATGAGCAACGTTGAACAGGTGGTAAGCCGGGGGGCGAAAGTTCTGGTTATCGGAAACTGCCCTGCCGATGCCGCAAACGACAAAATATCATTCATAGGTTTGCCTGTGGGCAATGAATTGTTTTCGCCGTCGTTGTCGGTAATCGTCTTGCAGCTTTTTAGCTATTACGTGGCGGCGAACAAGGGGCTGGACATAGACAAGCCGCGAAATCTTGCAAAAAGCGTTACGGTTGAATAGAAGATCAGGAGGTGTTGACATGAACGGCACGGTTGGCGAGGTTCTGGATTTTGTCAGGGAAAATGACGTTAAGTTTGTCAGGCTAAGTTTCTGCGATTTGTTCGGGGTTCAAAAAGACATCGCGATAATGGCGGACGAGCTGCAATCCGCATTTGAAAACGGCGTTTCCTTTGACGCTCACGCGATCCGGGGGTTCCGTGAGGTAACTCAATCCGACCTTTTGCTTTTTCCGGATCCGGTTACGCTGACGGTGCTTCCATGGCGACCTGGGCCTGGCAGGGTTGCGCGGTTTTACTGCGAAATAAGAAACCCAAACGGTACGCCGTTTTCCGGCGATAGCCGCCTGGTGTTGAAACGTGTTGCCGCGCGGTGTCAGGAAAAAGGATACGCCTGCAAAATCGGCGCGGAATGCGAGTTCTACCTTTTCAAGACCGACGACGACGGTGAGCCGACGGACGCGACTTTCGACAGAGGCGGATACCTGGACATTTTGCCGTTGGACAAGGGCAACGACATTCGCCGCGAGATATGCCTGGCTCTGGAGGAAATGGGGATTAAGCCGGAAAGCTCGCATCACGAGCAGGGGCCCGGGCAGAACGAGATAGACTTCAAGTTCAGTGATGCCCTTTCCTGCGCGGACAACCTTCTTACGTTTAAGGCCCTTGTCAAGGCAATCGCCGCACGTAACGGTCTTTTTGCATCGTTCATGCCCAAGCCGATAGCCAACGCCCCGGGTAGCGGGATGCACGTAAACCTTTCGCTGTCGCAAAACGGGAGCAACATCTTTAACGATATTGACAGCGGGAAAGCAAGCGTTGCCGCAAGCTTTATAGCCGGGATACTCGCCAAGGCGCAGGAGACGACACTGTTCCTGAACCCGCTTGCCAATTCCTATGACCGCCTTGGCGAATTCGAGGCACCCAAATTCGTGTCTTGGTCGCACCAAAACCGTTCGCAGTTAATAAGGATTCCGGCGGCTGTCGGCGACAAGGTCAGAATGGAACTGCGCTCGCCAGACCCGTCGATTAACCCGTACCTTGCATTTGCATTGATAATTGCCGCCGGGCTTGACGGAATGGAAAGCGGCGCAACTCTGCCCCCTGCCGTTGACGTGGATTTGTACAACGCGGACACAGGCGTTACCAAAACGCTTGCCGCCCTGCCTGGCAGTCTGGAAGAGGCCGTGGCACTTGCCGGCAACAGCGATTTTATTAAAAATGTTGTCGGCGAAGAGCTACTCGCCAAATACATGGCATTCAAGCAAGCGGAAGCCGCAGCTTTTACCGCCAGCAAGGACAAGGCGGGGTTCTACCGGGATCGCTACTTTTGCTTCGTTTAAGCGGCTAGGCATACGATTATGGAAACGGTTTTGATAATTTCAGGCACGGGCACACCGGCGGAACCGTATGCGGAACTGCTACGCGCGGCTTCCGTAAAGCAGATCGTCGTGTTGGAGTCTGCGGCGGAGGCGCGAAGGATGCTGATGGAGCGCGACTTCGATCTTGTTGTGGTAAACGCGCCTTTAAGGGACGAGTCCGGCGAGAGCCTTTGCCGGGACGTTGTTTCCAGGGGCGTGTCACAGGCGATTCTTGTCGTCAAAAGCGAAAGCCTTGGTGCGGTGTCCGCCGCTTGCGAAACCGACGGCGTTCTGGCGGTTTCAAAGCCGGTGGACAATGCCGTGTTTTGGTCCGCGCTTTCGCTGGCCAAATCCGCACGAAACAGGATACTGCGCGTGCAGGAGGAAAACACGCGCCTAAAGCAGAAGATCGAAGATATCCGTATCGTGGACAAGGCAAAGCATGTTCTGACGGCACGCCTGAACCTTAGCGAGCCGGAGGCGCACAGGTTTATAGAGAAGCGGGCTATGGATCTGCGATCATCCAGACGGGCGATAGCCGAGGGGATACTGAAAACCTACGAATCATGATGGTCGCCTCCGTTACTCTTCCAGGTTATTGCTTTTCCACGCCATCATGTTCGTCGCGTTTAGAATATTCGTTACGAGTGCCACGGACGAGGAAGTAATCGCCCATCCAAGGCCGCACGCTGCCTGCCATGGCTTTTTTATCAAGACACTATCCACAGCTTTCCGAGGGAACGGTTAGCGAGAAATAATTTTGTTCCTACACCCCAACATAATAGCGTGTTGGGAAAAAGCCCCCAAAAGCAGTGCCAGAGTTTGACAGCAGAAATGTAGACGAGATTAGCGATTCCAGCGATGCCTATTGCAGGGACAACCCGCATAACTTATGTGTGATAGTCAAGATAAAATCTGACACTTGTCGAAAAAACTGATACACTTTTTAGACAAGGAACAGAGAGTGACAAACCAGCATAAAATCATCAAGACGAAAATCGGAATCCTGGAACTTGCAAGGCAGCTTGGGAACGTGTCCCAGGCGTGCAAGGTAATGGGCTACTCCCGAGACAGTTTCTACAGGTTCAAAACCCTGTACGACACCGGCGGCGAGGCTGCGCTGTAGGAGATCAGCCGTCAGAAGCCGAACGTGAAGAACCGCGTCGACCCGGCTGTGGAACAGGCGGTGCTGGACTTCGCGTTCGAGCAGCCCGCCTGCGGGCAGCTTCGCGTGAGCAACGAGCTTCGCAAGCGCGGCGTGTTCGTCTCCCCCGGAGGAGTTCGCAGCATTTGGCTGCGGCACGATCTGGCCACCTTCAAGGGGAGGCTGAAGGCGCTTGAGGCCAGGATGGCGCAGAAAGGAATCGTGCTTACGGAAAGCCAGCTGGCGGCGAGGGAGGAAAAGGAGGCGCACGGCGAGACCGAAACCGAGCATCCCGGGTATCTTGGGATCCAGGACACGTACTACACTTTAAGGGCGTTGGGCACATTTACCAGCAGACCTTCATCGACACCTACACGAAAGTGGCGTTCTGCAAGCTGTACGACAGGAAGAACGCGCTTGTGGCAGCGGACGCGCTTAACTCGGAGGTGATCCCGTTCTTCGACTCGCACGGGATACCGCTTCTGCGGGTGCTTACCGACCGAGGCAGCGAATACTACGGGAACCGAGAGCATCACGAAGTATCTTGACCTTGAGAACATCGAGCACGCAAGGACGAAGGCGAAGTCCCCGCAAACAAAGCGAGCGGTTCAACAAGACGTGCAAGGACGAGTTCTACTCGGTGGCGTTCCGCAGGAAGGTGTACCGAAGCGTCGAGGAGATACAGCTTGACTTGGACGAGTGGCTATGCCATTATAACAACGAGAGGACGCATTCAGGCAAGTACTGCTACGGCAAGACGCCGTAGCAGACGTTCGTGGATTCGATCCAGCTGGCCAGGGAAAAGCTTTTTGGCCACGACGAATCTGACGGACAGGGCGCGTGAGTTTCTTCGAGTGTCAGATCAAGTCTTGGCTATCACAACTTATGTATATCCTTAAACAAGCTAGACAGATCATGGAGCGCAGTTTTTAGTTTTGAATCCGCACAGTGCCCCAGTTGCCCTCCCCACATTATATCCTTGACTATTTGCTGCAAGTTGGCTTCCATCTCAAGGCTTTCCAGTTTTTCTCTTGCCTTACTCCTCTCCTCCCCCGACGGGTGATTATTCAGTTGCTTGCGTAACCCTTGAGCCTCGATCCACTTGTGCGCGGAAACGAAACGGGGTTCCTTGTAGACGGGGAAAAAAACCGCCAAATGTTCGAAAAACTTTTCCTTGATTTGCTCACGCTGGGCATCATCAACCAAGTCTGCCATTGTAATGACAGGAATGATGCGATGGGCTTTTTTCTTGATAAGGGACAACCTTCGCACATCGCTGGCATTTCCAAATTGCTTCGCCGAGCTTACCCAGAAGATACAGTTTGATTTTCGCATGTACTCCTCGGTAATGTCCTCGATTGCAAAATACGGCGAGTCGTATCCAGGGCAGTCAACAATTTTCGCGCCCATTTTTTCCAAGCCTGAAAGAAAATGATTTTCGTCAGACAGTTGCTCAACGTCAAAGAACAGCTCCACATGGCGAGTATGCAAAAACACACCCTTACTCGAATCGTCAAGCATCGTCTTTACCAGTTCGTTATAATCCGTTTTTTCTATGGCATCCCCACTGAATTCCACTATCCTGCCCCTGTGTCCGCCGCCCCGTATAAAATTTATTTCCGTAGTGACGGAAGTGCATGGACTACTCGCGGTTGGCAACAGGTTTTCCCCCAACAAGGCGTTTATAAGCGTGCTTTTCCCTGCGGAAAAACTACCGACAAGCAAAATCGTCTGTTCGGTCACGCCCCTTTTGATTTTTTCCACGGTAGCCAGCCATTCCGCCCGTTTTTCGCTCATTCCTTCCCTTGCATCACACAGCCCATGGATCATATCCTGGGTGCCACCAGCAATCTGTTGCAGTGCCTTCATCGTTTTGTCATCACGAACCATACCAAACCTCCTAGCCTGTGTATCTAGTATACAATCATTTTCCGTACTCCACAAGCTTTTTTTTCTAGGCACAAAAATATGATATACTAGAACAAGAGAAGGAAACCAACGATGATAGTTATCAACTACGGCAAGGACTGGGCTAAAATGACGGCCGATGCCTTGGCGGCTTCGGATATAGGGAAATACCTAAAACCTGGCTTTTCGGTCTCCATAAAACCGAATCTTGTGGTGCCACAGCCTGCAAGCAATGGGGCAACCACGCACCCTGAAGTTGTGGAAGGGATCATCATGTTCCTAAGGGATTTTGGGATACAAAATATAAACATCATCGAAAACTCGGCCGTCGGCTACAGCACAAGGCAGGCATTCAGGGTATGCGGATACGAGGCATTGCAAAAAAAACACGCCGTTCCATTGATTGATTTGAAAAACGATCGTTGCATAAAACTGCGGCATAAAGACGGTCACTATGGCGATTATGATATCCAGCTTTGTGAAACAGCACTAAAAACGGACTTCCTGATCAATGTGCCTGTCCTAAAAGCCCATTGCCAAACGCGCATGACATGCTGCATGAAAAACCTAAAAGGCTGCATACCCCACGGCGAAATGAAACGTTTCCATACATTAGGGCTGCACAAGCCCATTGCGACCCTAAACGCATTGTTAAAAACCGGCTATTGCGTGGTGGACGGCATTTGCGGAGACCTTAGTTTCGAGGAAGGCGGAACCCCAATAGAAGCCGACCGCATAATTGCAGGTCAAAGCCCGTTACTGGTGGATTCTTTTTGCGCGGAACTGATCGGCTACAGGCCAGATGATATCGAATATCTGTCATATGGCAGAAAAATAGGACTCGGTGAATATTATTCACGGGGAACAAAGGTGGTGGAATTAAATCTGGACAGTAAACCCAGCAGGCAGACGGGCGGCAATCGAATTGCGGATCGGTATCGCAATCTTATAGAGGATGACGCTGCCTGTTCCGTGTGCTATGCCGCGCTGGTATTTGCGTTACAACGCGGCGATGGGCGGATTCCACATGGAAGGAAGATTTGCATCGGACAGGGCTTTAAGGGGAAAAGCGGCGAGCTAGGTATCGGCAACTGTACGCGAGGATTCAAAGCATATGTGAAAGGATGTCCTCCGAAAGCGGCCGATATTTCATCATTCCTCATGAAATCCTTTTGAAAACATTGCAATACTCATGACTTCGGACCATCTAAAGCAGTTTACCAACATCGAAAACACTGGCTTTATCGAAAAAGCGCTTACCTTAACGCCGCGCACTTGAAACGCAAGTTTGGCGTTGCCGTATTCGTTTTTTATGTGGGGAAGCATATTGATAGCGCAAAGCATCCCGTACGCAAATTTCCTTGGCAGTTTCGCATCTTTCTGCATACGCTTTATCAGCTCGTAAGGGTTTGTCGTAAGATAAAAAAGAAGACCCAGGCCCGCGAACGCGAAGAAACGGGTGGACATTACCAGGCCCGCCCTGGCATCGGTAAGCCCGGAAACACCAATCCCCCCAGTTGCCTCGGTTCCAAAACGCGCGCCGGTCATAAAAATACCGAACGCGAAAATAGCGACAACTATTAAAAACCTGATTCCACGAACCCATTGCCTGGGCCTTGAACCTATAAGCAGTAAAAACACGCTGATGACGGCAACCCAAATGTTCAGGGGCATTGACCGTGTAAACGAAAGGGCTGTGGAAAAAACAACGAGAAAGACAAACTTGAAAAACGGATTTATCCTTGACAAAAAATCACTCATTCCTGGCATCTCCCAGCCTGATTACTTTATGCGAAAAGTCCTGCGCAACTTTTTCGTTGTGCGTGGAAAAAATAACCGTAAGCCCACTCTTTGCCTTTTCCAAAAGCAGGCCCATTATGGTGCGGATGTTCTCATAATCCTGGCCGTAAGTCGGTTCATCCAGCAGAAGCATTTCCTGCTCGCCGGCAATCATGGACAGCACGGCAAGACGGCGCTGTTGACCTTGGCTCAACAAATACGGCGAGTATTTTTTGTATTTCTCCAAATCGAAAAGCCGCAGGAATTCCATGGTTTTTTCTTCCTTCATGGATGGGCTTTCGTTTTTATGCCAGCGGTTTACGCTAAAAAAAATCTCGTCGTAAACGGTAAGAGCCAGAAACTGGTTTGAAGGGTTTTGAAACACAATCCCGCATTTTGCGAAAATATCACTTTTCCTGAATCTCGCAAGCTCCTTGCCAAGAAAAACAATGCTCCCTTTGTACTTGTGTTGCCTGATCAGCGTTTTGAAAAACGTGGTTTTCCCACAAGCGCTTGGCCCAACTATCGCCGTCAGCGTACCTTTTTCAAAAGTCATATCCGGATAGGAAATACCGTTTACCGTTAAACCCTTCACACTTAAAACCGTTTCGCCCGCTTCATTGAGCGTGGGAATATCGTAAATTCCGCTTATGGGTGCGCTACCGTCCAGCGAAACAATGTGGTCGTACACCCCTTGCCATAACGCCACATTGTGGTCTATGGCAAGGACGGTAACCTTCAGCTTTTTGATAAGCGAAATAATTTCCCTGGCGGACTGCATGTCAATGTTCGCGAAGGCTTCGTCCAAAATAATGCAACGGGATTTTAAGGCCAGAATACAGCACAGGGCGCATTTCTGTTTTTCCCCCCCGGACATGGTGTTAAAATTTCGATGGAGCAAATGCGTTATGCCGATGGTGTCTGTCACCTCTTTAATAATAGATGCGGTTTCTTCCTGCGGCGTTTGTATATTCTCCAGGCAAAAAAGAAGCTCGTTTTCAAGGTTGTTCATGCAGAACTGCAAATCACAGTTTTGAAACATCATTGCCACATATGCGACCCTTTTGTTCGGCGTGAGGGCATGAATATCCGTGCCCTCGCAAAGTACGCTGCCCGATATCAGAAAGCCGCAGTTCTCCGGGTAAAGGCCAGCCAATATATAGGCCAGCGTACTTTTGCCCGAGCCACTTTTGCCGGTAAGTATGGTTATCTTGCCCTCCGGCAACGAGAAATCCCGTCCCTCCAAAATATTTCGCCGGGTGTTTTCAAAATACTTAAAGGTGACGTTCTTCGCCTCAAGACTCACCGGATCAAGACTCCTCGATATTGCCAACGTGTTTTTCGCCGATGGGATAGCTCTTTAGCACCCCGGCTTTTGCCAGCCTGTCCGCCAAAAGTTTTGACAAAATGCCAGCAAAAAGCACGGCACTCGCCAGGCGAATGCCGAAGCGCATGGCAACAAAGCCAAAAGCCAGTTCCGCCCAAAGTCCGCGATACCATGCCAGAACAAAACTGAAAACGGTACTGCCCAGGGCGGCCAACAGCATGGAAGCCATATTGAACTTTTTGTACCTGGTGATCAGGAAAGCGGATTCAGCGCCAACGCCCTGCCAGAAGGCGGAAAAGAAAACAGTGATGTTAGGGTTACCCAGGAAAATCTGTATCAGCCCCGTCAGCGTCGAGGTAATAGTCGCTACCCCAGGTTTGCGTATTATGTACGGCGAAAAAGTCGCGACAAAAAAGAAGATGCCGAAAAAGAATTCAAAGGTTAATTCCCCAAGGCCAAAGGGGGCCAAAAACGGCGTTAGAAATATAGCCAGATACACCGTCGACAGACAAATAATCGCGAAAAGTACCGCCAGCAAGCTTACCAGGATAACGTCCTTCAGTTTCCACGCATAAAGATTGAATAGCGACAAAGTTTTTTTGGTTTCCATGTTTTCCTCCTGTTTATTGCGTCCGCCGGCTGGCCAGGGACGGGCTGTTCACCGAAAGCGTAGTTTGTAGGACATAATGGGCCACGTTATTTTCGGCGTAGTCCATTATTTCGTTTAGACTGTCGAAGACATCGCACACGTCGCCTTGCAGTTCGGTTGCATAGTGGGAAATGTTTTTAAATACCCCCCTATCCCTCGTCAGGTTTACCGCATGGGCAATGTGCTCCATATACTGAGGCTCGCCCATAGGGTAAAAGGATATTTTGCCAAGAACGTTGAATCTTTTGCCGGCGAGGTTTGCGGGCGCGTCATCCTCCGCAAGGAAACTGTCCCCGTCGGTATCCCCAGGACAGCCTTTCGAGAACGTCGCTTCCATTGTAATGTGGGTACGGTCGTCATTGACATGAACAAGGCATGCCTTGACGGTATCCACGACATGCGTCCTCTTGCCCCGGTACACGGTGGACAGCGCGTCGGTACCGCTCCACACCTTTTTGGTGTTGACCCGGCCAAGGGCATTCATGATGACGTTTACATAGTCGTCGCCCATTACCGACAGGGAAAACCGGCAACCGGTTATTTCCCTGTTTGTCCCACAGCCCTTCCACGGAATGGGGACATCTTTTTGTTTTTCCATAAAAAAAGCACCTGCTTCCCTAGTATTTCCCGGGAAGCGGCGCCCGCCGTCCGATCACTACCTACGTTGGTATTATCCAAATCAGGTTAGTGGGTTAAGGCCAGCCAAAGACCAAGCCTCTCTCAGCCGCAAACGCAGCACCCCAGGATCTGGAAACAAAATAGCATAGATTCCCAGGGAAGGTCAAGTGCCTTCGGCCGTATTTTTTACTCGAATTTTTTGAGGCAAATTATCGAGGAACCGTGCCTACGCCGGCAACCCCGCGCCATCTGGCATGTCCGTACCCGTGGCGGCACCCGTGCCGCCTCCTCCGCCCATACCGACCCCAAAACCAACGCCCGTATCCGTACCGGCGCCGCTACCGGTGTCCGATCCCGCCCCAAAGCCCATGCCCCTACTGCTACCGGCACCATCCAAAGACTTGCCGCAGGTATAGGACATAAGACCGAGAGCCAATGTTGTTTCGCCCAAAACAGAAAGTTTGTTCATATAAGCACCTTCTTGGGGGAATCCGTTATGTCTCACAAATAAAAGCCTTGGATGCCACCCGCCAAGACTGTATCATTGAATTGGATATTTGTCCAGCGTTTTTTTGCCGTTTTTTCGAGCCCGCGAAAACGCTCAGTATTTTCTAAGCAGTTCCATCGGCTTTAGCTTGCCCGCGCGCCGCGCGGGAATCCAGGACGCCGCGACCGAACAGACAACGGTAAAGCAACCGATTAAGAAGACCGCGTTCCAGTCAATGATTATGGGAATGGTCTCCAGGTAAAAATCGGGATCCAAAATCCTAACGTCGCCGCCCGAAAAGAAGCTTAGAACGGCCTCCAGGGAACGGATCAGGGGGTTAATGGAACTGCCTATCAGAAGCCCCAGGGCAATGCCGATAACCGCGCCACAGACGCCGGTAAGGAAACTTCCCCACAGGAAAACGTTGGTCACGCCCCTCGGTTTCGCGCCGGTTACCTTTAGCACGGCAATGTCCCGCCGCCGCTCCAGCGCAAGCATGGACGTGGCCGAGGAAACGTTTACGGCGGCGACGATGACGATGAGCGCCATTATGAAAAGAAGCATTTGCCTGGTTAACTCGTAGGAATGGTACTGGGAACGCAACAGATCCCTCCATGTGTAGACGCTGAAGCCCGGGCCAAGGGCGGAAATAAGCCGCCACTGCATCACGTCCACGCCCCTGAAGGGATCGTCTATTTTTACCAGAAGGCTTGCCGCCCCCATTTCGGGGCTAATGACCTGCCGCCCCCCCTCGTCCGTGATAATGCACCACAGGGCGTCCAGCTCGTGGTAGCCGGACGAGACGACACCGGTAACGGTAAAGGGCGTAACCCTGGGCAGGATCATTCCACCGGGGCCCGTGTGGATGGTCATGAGCCTAACCGTGTCCCCGGGCCCAACGCCTATGGAATCGGCCAGGCTTCCGCCAAGCAGCATGTCACGGGGGCCGTAGAGCCGCGTCGTGCCGGCAATCAGTTCCAGGTATTCAAGGCTCCCGCCGTCCTCCCAGAACGAGGGGTCGATGGCACGGACGTTCGCGCCGGTCCTGCCGCCCGTGCCGACAAGCACGCCCATGCCGCGCAGTTCCAGCCAGGCGCCCCTTACTCCGTCGATTCCCCGCACCGCGTCGGCGACCCCCTCCAGCCTGTCCGTGCCGGTAAAACTGAAAACCTGCAAATGCCCGGTTCCCAGTTCCAGGTAGCGGTTCAGGATTCCGCGAATCATCCCGTCCGCGACAATCAGCGTAACGATGATGGGGATAAGGCTGACGGCGATTCCGGCGACCGCGCCCCTAAGGTAACGCCCCCCCTCGTGGGCACGGCCCAGGAGGTAGCGCAGCGCTATGAAAAAACTGGCGCGGTGTCTCATTGGCTGTCCGCCAAGGAAGAATGCCCTTCCGCCAACTGCCCGCCCTCCAGGACATACCTGGCCAAAGCCCGGCCCGCGAGGTTCTCGTCGTGCGTTACGACCAGCAGGGTTTTGCCCCATTTTTCCGCGCTCGCGAAAAGCAGCTCGGAGACAACGGCGCTGTTGTCCGGATCGAGGTTCCCGGTCGGCTCGTCGGCAAGGATAAGATCCGGATCGTTCACCATGGACCGGGCAACGGCCACGCGCTGCCTTTCGCCGCCGGAAAGCTGGGACGGATAGTGGCCGACGCGATCGTCGAGCCTAACGTCGGAAAGCAGGGACCTGGCCCTTTCCAGCGCGACTTTTCTTTTAATCCCGGCGATATAGGCGGGCAGCATCACGTTTTCAAGCGCGGTGAAATCCTTCAGCAGGTAATGGAACTGAAAGATAAACCCGACCCTTTTGCTGCGGTACGCCGAAAGCCCCTTCTCCGAAAGCGACGTGATTTCCGCGCCACCGACAAAGGCCCTCCCCCCGTCGCTGCGGTCAAGCCCCCCCAGTATGTTCAGCAGGGTGCTTTTGCCGCTGCCGGATCTTCCGGTTATCGCCACCGAAAGACCCACGGGTATGTCCAGGCTGACGCCCCGAAGAATACGGAGCGTGTCGTTGCCGGACGCAAAATTCTTCACTATGCCCTCGGCGCGGACCATGACATTCTCGCTACTCATAACGCAACACCTCCGCCGGTTGTATACGGGAAACCTTGCGGGACGCAAACCATGCCGCGGCAAGGGACGAAAGGAAACCGAAGCTGAAAATCAGCACGACCTCGCCAGGGATCACGCGCGAGGTAATTTCCGTCAGGTAGAAATACCGCGGCGAAAAAACCGCGAAGTCCCCTATTGCGCCGCCGCCGAAAAGCACCGCGACGGCATTGAGGATATCGATGACGGTATTCACGACCGCCTCCAGGCCGCTGAAAAACCCGGAAATATTCAACGCGATTAACAACCCGGGCACCAGACCCAGAACCGCGCCCGAAAGGCCAATGATGGCCCCGTCCAGGACGAAGATCAGGCGCACGGCCCTTTCGCCGCCGCCCAGGGCCCGCAAAAGCCCTATCTCCTCGCGCCGTTCCAGCAGAATCCTGCGCTGGGCCTGGTAGATGTTAAGGGCGACGACGATGAAGATAAGCCCCACCAGTATGAACATGAAAAGCTTTTCGGTACGGAGCGCGCCGAAAAACGCGCGGTTGTAGTCGCGCCAGCTTGAAAAGTCCGCGTTCTCGAACCGGCCAAGGCTTTCCCTGGCTCGTTCCAGCATCCGCCTGTCATGAAACCGGTTCGCGATTTTCACGCCCAGAACCGGGTCGCCGTCGGAAAAGGCCCGGGCGTCCTCGAAGCGGACAAAAATCCAGCCCATGTCGTAGTCGAAGAAACCCGTCCTGAAAACCCCGGTAACGGTGAAAACCTGGGAGCCGGGGATCTCGCCTTCGTCGACGGCGGCGTCCCCAACGGCGAAAAGCGACGGTATCGAGAAAAGGGTTATCCGGCCACCGGCCCGCACGCCCAGCCGCCTTGCAAGCTCCGCGCCGATAAGGGCGCTGTGGCTTTCGTACAGGTCAAAGGAACCCCACTCGAAGTCTAGGCGCTCGGCCATGGCCGGATCCATGGCCGGAGCGTCCTCCGGAACCCCGCGTACCAGGGCCGCCTGTTGCCCAAGCATCCTGCCCCGGACGATCCCCTGGAATTCCCGGAAGGGAACGACCGCGTCGATCCCGGGAATCGCCAAAAGGGCTTCCCTGGCCTCCCCCGTCCTTTCCTCGGGCACGGAGCCGACGCGCATGTGGTACGACGAGATTTCCAGTATGCTCTCGATAAAGCCAAGCTGGAAGCCGTTCATAACCGATATTATGACGATGAGCGCTAGCACGCCGGTCGCTATCCCCAGAACCGACAGAACCACCGACGGGGGGCGCCTTTGCTTGCGGAAAAGGTAACGCGCCGCGACGAAGCATATCCATCTGAGGTTTTTCTTCCGATCCATTACCGCCGCACCCTCTCCTCGGAAATTCTCCTGCCGTCTTCCCATAGGGCCCTTAGCATCAGAACGCCGTCCATGTAAAGCTCCTCCGTCTCCGTCGTGCCGTGGGTACGCACGATGCGCTCAAGGACGCCGTTGCGAAGCTCGCGCTGGACGACCCTGTAGCCCTCCGGGTCAAACTCGAATTCCGTGAGCCTTTCCTCGCCGTTCTCGGTCCGAAGAATGGCGGCAATCCTGTCCCCGTCCCACGTGTTCCGGATCTTCCAGACAACCTCGTCGTTCGCGCCCAGCATCGTCTGGGTCAGCACCCTGCCCCTGGCGTCGGTTTCGTACCTTACGATGAAACCGTCCCCGGCGTCAAAAAGGGTTTCCATAAAGTCGGTGCCGGGCGTTACCCTCGTTATGAAATGATCCTGGAAAGCCGCGTCCAGCAAGCGGTATGGGAAACTAAGGCGGACCGGCTCCGCGTAAGGTGGCTCGTGGAAGACCCGCCGAACGTACCTAAGCGAAAAGGAGCGGTTGTAGCGGAAATGATCCGTGTGCACGTTCCGGAACTCCCCGCCCGGAACCCTCTTTTTGGTCTCCGCCCTTATAAGAAGGCCCACGTTATAGAAAAAGGCCGTCAGCGTTTCCGTTCCGTCCTCGGCGAAAAGATAGTCCCTTACAATCCGCCCGCTTTCGTTAAACGTCTCGATAAAGCCCACGGGCGCGGTACCCACGGCGGGTTCCCCCCCCCCCGGGTATGCGGCTTCGTAGGCGTAGGCAACGGTATCGTCCAAGGGGGGAGCCGCGGGAAGGTATTCCCCAAAAGCCGTCTCACCGTATTCCGGTTCCATAAAGGAAAAGTCGTAAAAGCCGCCTTCCGTTCCGTCCACCGGCCGCCTGAATACGGCGTTTAGCCTGGTGACGCCGGCGTCGTCCACGAACAGCCATTGCCTGCGGGATTCCTCGCCCCCCTCGAACAGGACGCGGATTTCAATGTCAAAGTCCTCGCTAAAAAAGGGCCTTAAAAACGGCTCCAGCTCGTCGGGGCCGATGAAGTCTATGACCAGGGCGTGCCTGTTGCGGAGGGCGGCAAGGCGCGAGGGTATTTCCTCCAGAGCCATCCCGCCGGCGTTGGACCTGAACCACCTTGGCGGAGCCGGGGGGATCCATGCCGGCGGTTCCCAATATTCCTCGTCGTCGAAAAGGGCAAGAACCGGATCGTCCGGCGGAACCAGGGCAAGACCCGCGTCGTCCTCCCGGGTAAGGGCGAAAACGCCGACGAACAGCAGCAAGGCGAAAACCATAAGCAGCGGGATTAAGGCGCCCGGCCTTAGAAGCTTCCTAGTCAACACCGGCGAACTCCCTGGAAAAACCACGGGGATCGAAAGGCCGGATGTCCCCGTACTTCTCGCCGTCGCACAGGTACGCGACGGGAAGGCGCAAAACGGACGCCAAAGAGAAGACCACCCCGCCCCTGGCCGTGGAATCGTACTTGGTAAGGATCGCCGCCTCCGGGGAGACCGCCTCGCAGAAGATCTCCGCCTGGGCCATCGCGTTCCTGCCGGTGGTGGAATCCAGGACCAGGTATTTGACGTACCTTGCGCCGGACGCCTTCGTCTCGACTACCCTGTCCACCTTCCGCAGTTCCTCGACCAGCGCGGACTTGGTGTGCATCCTGCCGGCGGTGTCGGCTATGACAATCCCGCCGCCCGCCTGGGCGGCCTCGATCGCGTCGTACACCACCGCCGCGGGATCCCCCCCGGGCTTGTGCGCGACGACCCGCAGCCCCAAGCGTTCACCGTGTATCTTTAGCTGGTCGATTGCCGCGGCCCTGAAGGTGTCCGCCGCGGCAAGAACCGGCCGCAGGCCGTGGGCGTCGCGGTACGTCGCGGCGAGTTTCGCCGCCGTGGTGGTCTTTCCCACGCCGTTGACCCCAAGCATCAGGATTACCGCAGGCCCGCCGGCAGGAAGGCCGCCGCCCGCGCCGGAGCGGAGCGTTTCCTCCAGAAGGACGGCAAGCCTGATCCGGGCGTCCTCCGGGGAATCGATTTTTTCCTTCCTGCAAGCGTCGCGCAAAAGCCCGGCGGTCGCGTAAGCCTCCCTTGCGTCGAAGTCCCCTTCCACCAGAAGATCGGCCAGATCGTCGAAGAACTCGGGCGAAAGACCCTGCCTTCCGGAAAAGAAGGACCTTATTTTATCCGCAAAACTCATCGGCCTTCCCCTACCTGTTCCTTCTGGAAATCCGGACGGCGTTCCGGTTGGACGCGTCCAGGTAACGGGACAGCTCGAAAACGAAGTACCCGACGGCCGGCGCAAGAAGAATCAGCGCGCCGTTGCTTATGTTATGGGCGCGCAGGGCCCTTTCGTATGACTCCATAGTTGGATCGTGGTTATGGGCGGCGATAAGCCCGTTGCTAATCCCGCTGGCGAGCCACGCGGTTATCCCCACGGCCCAAAGCCCGCCCCATGCCCAGTAAAACCGCGACCTGGCGTTGTTCACCCTCCTCTCCCCGGAGGGGGGGGGGATGCTCAGCCGAAAGGTAAAGTCAAACGCGTCGCCGGGCATACTGGGCGCGGCGATGACCGCCCTCGCGGTTTCGCCGGCCGGGCTTTCCAGGGTAACGTACGCCAGGCTGTCGATGGGCAGGCGAAGGGTAAGGGGCGTCTCCCCCGCGAACAGGGAACCGTGGTACACGGCGACGCCCGGGATGGATGGCACGTCTATGGTGACCTCGGCCATGGGAACGGCCCCCAGGGACACGTCAAGCTCCGCGAGCTCCCCGGCGACAAGATCCAGTTCCACGGTCTTTGGAACGTGGCCCTCGGCCGCCACGGCCACCGTTACCCTGCCCGGCGGGCGGTCAACGGCGTCCATCGTCCCGGTGCCGGCGTAACCCCGGTTTATCAGGATTTGGGCGTCCGGTGGGTACGCCCGGATCGCCACCCTGGCCGGGGGGGTTCCGGACAGCGCCGAGGCAAGCCTGGTGGAAATTTCCCCCACCGCCCAGTCAACGTCGTCCATGGAAAAAATCACGTCGTCCTCGTACACGAACGCGTCGACGTAGAGAACGTAAAGCCGCAGCCTGACGAAGAAGCGGCCGTGGAACTCACGCACCTCCCCGGCGAGAAAGGCGTCGGCGTTCTGTTCCCTAGTAAACCGCCGCTCGGCGCCTGGACGGGGCGGGGGCGGAAAGTTGTTGTTAAGGTTGGCCTGGCTAAGGGCAAACACCGGCTCCTCGTTCACGACGGGCCTTTCGCCCTCCCGCCTGGCAAGCTCCTCACGAAGCCTTTCGATGTCCTCGTCGATCCTGCGGAGCTCCCTTCGGTACCTCCAGTTGGGGTCGCCCCTGAACAGAAGCAGGGAACGGTCGTTCTGCCTTCTTGCAAGGGCCTGCGCCGTGGCCTGCACGGACCGCCTCCACTCGTAGCCCTCGTAAAACGCGATCTCCGGGGAAAGCCTGAGCCTGAAGTTTACCGTGCCGAGCTTTTCAAGCAGGCTCCTGGTGATTACCTCGCCCACGACGCGCCTGCCAGGGGAAAGCGCGGAAAGGTCGAACTGCGTCACGGACAGCACCCAGGTGTCGCGCACGGTCTCGACCGGATCCGCGTCCGCCCTTCCGGAGGCGGCCAGCGGCGCAAGGGACAGGCCGCCGCAAAAAAGAAGGAGGCAGGCCGCCCTGCGGCGGATCGCCCCGACGCCGGCCATTACCGAGCCTTCCCCTGGGAGCCGGCAGTCGCGGACCAGGAATGGCGGAGAAAGTCCTCGATGAACAAATCTATGTCGCCGTCCATGACCGCCTGGATATTGCCCATCTCCGTTTTAGTCCGGTAGTCCTTAACCATCGTATATGGCTGAAACACGTAGGAGCGTATCTGGTTACCCCACGAGATGTCCTTCTTTTCCTGGTGGAACCTCTCGTTTTCCTTTTCCCGCTCCTGCCGGTAATGCTCGTAGAGCCGGGCCTTCAGCATTCCCATGGCCACGGCGCGGTTCTTGATCTGGCTGCGCTCGTTCTGGCAGGCGACCACGATGCCGGTGGGCAGGTGGGTAAAGCGCACCGCGCTGTCCGTCTTGTTGACGTGCTGCCCGCCCGCGCCGCCGGCGCGGTAGGTATCGACCCGCAGGTCCTCGGGCCGAATCTCGACCTCGATTGAGTCGTCTATGACCGGAAACAGGTAAACCGAGGCGAACGAGGTGTGCCGCCTGGCGTTCGAGTCGAATGGCGAGATGCGCACCAGCCTGTGCACCCCGGTCTCCCCCTTCAGGTATCCGAAGGCGTAGTCGCCCTCGATTTTGCAGGTTGCGGACTTGATTCCCCCCTCGGCCTCCAGGCGGTCAAGCTCCTCGATTGAAAAGCCCCTGCGTTCGGCCCAGCGGAGGTACATGCGGTACAGCATCTGCGACCAGTCGCAGGCCTCGGTCCCGCCGGCGCCGGAGTGGACGGTCAAAAAGCAGCCGCTGGAGTCGAGCTCGCCGCCCATCATCTCCAGAAGGTTCTGTTTTTCGTACCTTGCGGTGATTTCCCTAAGGCCGCTTTCTATGCCGGCGGTCTCGCCCTCGTCACTAGCCTCCGTGGCGAGCCCGTGCAGGGTTTCAAGGTCGTCTATCTCGGCGTTCAGCGACCTCCAGGGCTCGTAGCGGTTCCGCAGGCCCTTGAGCTCGGCCATAACCTTTTCCGCGGCGGCGGAATCGTTCCAGAAGCCAGGTTCGGAGGCCTTGGCCTCCAGATCGGTTATGAGCCCGCCGAGGGAGTCAAACCCGCCTCCATGTGTCGTGGATTTTCGCCTTTACGTCCCTTATGGGGGAATTTAGTTCCGAAAGCAGCATGGCAACCTCTCTGGGTCAATGGTAGCGCAAAAGCCCGGAAAGATCAACCGCCCACCACGTTCACCGGCGCGCCCGCCAGAAAGCCGGCCAGGTTTTCCACGGCCACGTCCATAAGGCGGGCCCTGGTCTCCCTGGGCGCCCAGGCGATGTGGGGGGTGATGAAGCAGTTCTCGGCCCCAAGAAGCGGGTTGTCGCCGCGAATCGGCTCCCGCGACACCACGTCCACGGCGGCGGCCAGAAGCTTGCCCGAGTTCAGCGCGTCCGCCAGGTCCCGCTCGTTTACCAGGAGGCCCCGGGACGTGTTGATCAGGATCGCGCCGTCCCTCATTTTGGCGATGCGGGCACGGTCGATCATGCCCCGGGTGTCCGGGGTAAGGGGGCAGTGCAGGGAAACCACGTCGGATCCAGCCAGAAGCTCGTCCAGGCTCACGTACCTGCCGATTTTGCGGCCCTCGTCCGTCTCGGTCCTGCTGTGGGCAAGGATTTCCATGCCCATCGCCGCCGCGATTCTGGCCGTGGCCCGGCCTATCCGCCCGAAGCCGATTACGCCCAGGGTCTTGCCGGCCAGCTCGATCTGGGGATAGTCCCAGAAGCAGAACTCCCCGCCAGCCTCCCAGCGGCCGGATCGCACGACGCGGCTGTGGTGGCCGATGTTGTGGCAGACCTCCAACAGAAGGCCGATTGCGAACTGGGCGACGGCCGCCGTGCTGTAGGCCGGGATGTTGGTGACCGGGATGCCCCTGGCCGCCGCCGCGCCAACGTCCACGGTGTCGTGGCCGGTGGCAAGTATCCCTATGTACCTTACCCCCGGCGTCGCGTCCAGGGTCTCCCCGGTGATCCGGGTCTTGTTGGTGATTACGATTTGAGCGCCGCCGATCCTCTCGACGACCTGGCCGGGCAGGGTCTGGTCGTGGACGGTCAGCCTGCCTAGCCCCTCGAAGCCGGCCCAGGACAGATCCCCGGGGTTCAGGGACCGGCCGTCCAGCACGACGATGTCAATCATGTTCGATCCTCCCACGGTACCGGAAGCATATCACCGGAGTTTCAAGACGCTACCTCAGTGTCCGCAGCAAGGCCCGCAACTCTGGGTTCGCCGCGATCTCCGGCTGCACCCGCAGCCCGCCGGAGGGCTGGAAGATAATCTCGTCCCCCGCCTCTATGCGGTCGAAAAAGCCGTTACGGACAAGCCTTCCCGCGGCGACCTCCTCATCCACCCTCTCGATGGTTATCGTGCCGACAAGGTAGTCGGCGGCGTAGAACAGACCGATGCCCTGGTTCGCCACCTGCGAACGCCCGCGCTGTACGACGCTGAACACGTCGCCGACGCGAACCCCGTCGGCGCGGCCACGGTCGATAAGACCCTCGGACTGCCGCCTCTGGACAAGCTGGGCGCGGAACGGAAGCGAGGCCCCCAGCTGATCCACTATGCCGCGGGTCGCGTTGCGAACCCGGTCGATGCCGGTGCGAAAGGTCTGGAACGTCCCCGCCGAGGCACCCGTTCTGGCCACGAAAAGCTCCGCCCTTACGGAAATGTCCCTCTCGTTTTCCGTCGCGGACACAATCATGAAGTAGTCCGCCCCGGCCTCACGCGCCGTCCTGAACGCCCGGGCGAACGATGGCTGCCTAAGCTCAAGGTTCATCGGGATCACCGCCCGGTCGTGGACAAGAATCTCCCGAACCAGTCCGGCGGTTATGGCGCCAATATCGACGTGCCTTGAAGTGGACTGCGCCCCCAAGGTAAACACCGCGACGTTCCAGTGCCGCCCGTCAAGCTCAATCGGGTCCACCCGCCATTGCCGGGAAAGCGCGCCGACAAGCACCATATCGTAAGCGTCCAGCGCGTCGTTTATCGCCCGGTCGTCCATGCCAAGGTGCTGCATGAACCGCAGCTCGTCAACGAAGCGGGCCGGGTAGCCCTGCAACCGCAGAAGCTCCGCGTATTCGACGCGATCCCTGGCGAAGGGGTTCAGGCGAAGGCCGCGACGGTACTCGAACAGGGCCTGACCCATGAGGTTGCGGGAACGGAAATCGCGGGCGCGGTTGAAGTACCAGTCTGCCCATCGCGCACGGCGGGGATCCTCCAGCGGGGTGGACGAGATCAGTGCCTCGTCAAGGGCGAAACGGATAAACTCGTTGCCGGGATCGATCGCCAGGGCGTTGCCAAGCACGGCAATCGCCTCGGCGTTGCGGCCAAGGCGCATGTAGGAAAGACCCCTCAGATACCAGGCCCCCATGTCGTTGCGGTCCGCCGAGATCGCCTCGTTCGCAAGACGCGCCGCCTCGGTAAAGTTGCCGTTAAGGTAGCGCAGGTTCCCCAGAAGGGCGCGGGCCGGGGCATACCCGGGCCTCTGCCGAAGGGCCATCTCGGAATAGGTTATCGCCCGGGGCAGAATCCCGGCCTGTGCGTGTATGTAGGCCGCGTAGTAAAACACCCGGTGATCGTCCGGGTGCCTGACCAGGGCACGGTTTATGAACGAAAGCGCCGCGTCAGTGTCGCCCAGGGATCCGGAGACCAGCGCGAGCGATATCAGAAGCCGTCTGTCGTCCGGGAAACGCCCCAGGGCGCTCCTGTAGCGGGCGAGGGCCTCGGTCGGGCGGCCCCGGGCTATGTCAAGCTCGCCGGCGGCGAACAGGGCCTCGCGGTTGTTGGGCTCGCGGGCGAGTATCTCGGAAATGACCACGGAGGCCGCGTCCAGTCTGCCCAGCGCGATAAGTGTGACGGCCTCCAGATTGGCGACGGCCATGTTGCCCCGGGCCAGCGCCCTCGCTCTGCGGACCCAGTACAGGGCCTCGTCGAACTCGCCAAGCTCGTAGTGGCTTTCGGCCAGGGCGAAAGTGCTTTCGGCATGGGCGGGATTCGCCCGCAGGCTTTCCTTTAATATCTCCGAGGCGGAAAACCAGTCCTCCGCCGCCATAAAAACCCTTGCCTGCTGATAAAGCGCGGCCGCCCTCGCCGCATTCTGGGCCTCGGCCCGCCCCAGTCCCGGCAGCGCGAACATCGCGCAGAGCATTACAATGTACGGCAATTTCAAGACAGTACCCTCCCAAGTATCCTTCCGCAAAGCAAACATATACCTCTTTCTATTATCGGCACAATGCCGGCCGGTTTCACCAAATTCGTCCAGCGCGAACATGGTCAGCCTTTCCTTTCCAGACGGGGGGCCTTTTATCAAGCACCGTAACATGATGGTTATTTTAGATCAGTTGTCGGCGCAATACGTTACGTCAAAAATGCTGGCAACCAAGCAAACCCCAACGGAAATCATCGGCGGAATGATCCGCCGCGAAATAGGGCTTGCACAGCCAGCGCAACGGTGACGCACACGGCGTGAACACCGATCCAAATTGGTACACACTTACGGGGGACGGCTCGCCGCTTCGTTGCGAAGGAAGCGGCGTCCTAATTCCCTTTTACGGTACCAGTACCGGCATGGCCCCTCCGGTCAAATTAATGATGCCTGCACCTAGACCCGCCAATGCCTGTTGGGTATTCAGAAGCTGCCCGTTAAGGACGTTGTTGGGCCTTAACCGGAAAGTGCCCGGCGTGGAAGTTCCGTTCGCCACGTGGTGCAACCGGATTACGGGCTGCAGCGCCCCGCCCCCGTTGACGGTAACGCCGTCCATAAGCAGGTGATCGACCGCCAGAACCGCGGCGCCGGTGGCGCCGGGCTGCTGGCCGCCATGCAGAAAGAGCAAGCCCATTCTTTGGTTGGGGGCAAAATTGAAAATACTGTTTCGCAACGTCAGGTTAAAAGGGCTGGTCCGTACAGTAAGGGCCTGGCCAGACGGAAGAGAAGGATGGCCGGGAGATTGGGACACCCTGTTGAAAATGTAGGCATCCCTTGGCGAGTTGCTGGCCAGGTTGGTGAACGTGCAGCCGTCAAACACGGCCGCGCCGCCGCCAAAATTGAATTGAAACATCGTGCGGTCGGCATCGACGGCGGACGGGGGGGCGAACTGCTGCAGCCTGTTGTCATGGACAAAAACGCACCCGGTAAACGTCGCGCTGGCTCCCGTCAGGTTAAACATTTTTACCGCGCCCGCCGCCGTGGCGTTGTAAAAGCGCGTGTCCTGAATGAAAAAATTTGTAACGCCGGCTAGCCCCCCGCTGATGGCGCCGCCGTTACTCCCGGCCCTGGAATTTTCAAAGTGCGACCCCGTTATGGTAAGGGTGGTTGAAGCGAGAGCAAGAAGGTGGATAGCACCGCCGCTGCCAGTGGCGCTGTTGTTTACAAACCGCGAATTCGTTATGGCCAGGGCACCGCCGGCAGCAATGGCGCCGCCGTTAGTACCGCTGGAGTTTTCAAAGTGCGATCCCGATATGGCAAGGGTTGTAGCAGAGCTCGACGCGTCAATGACACCGCCTTGGCCTCCGTGGACGTTCCTGAACACCGAATTTGTCACGGTGCCGGTACCACCAACGAAACGGATCGCGCCGCCGGTACCACCGCTGGAGTTTTCAAAGTGCGATCCCGATATGGCAAGGGTTGAATTAGAGTTCGTTATATTAAAGGTACCGCCTTGGCCTACAGAACCGCTATCGACAAAAACGGAATCCCTGACGGTAACATTGGCGTTATTAGCAGTGACGGCACCACCGCCGGTTGCGGCCCTAGAGCCTTCAAAACGCGACGATCCCGATATGACAAAATTTGTACGGTCGGATCCACCTGCAATATTAATGGCGCCGCCCGAGGCTCCGGAACTGCTGCCAATAAAATTCGTGCCCGTCACGGTAAAATCGGCGACGATGGCCAATGCCATAATGGCGCCGGCATTACCGGCGGCGGTGCTGTTCCTAAATTCCGAATCCCTTACGTCCAGGGTGGTAACGCCGGCAAGAATGGCGCCACCCGTTCCCCCGGCCGTGTTGTTCTCGAAACGCGTCCTTAACACCGTAAGGCTCGACGCGAACCCGGCGGACGGGGGCTGGTTGAAAAACACACCGCCCCCCGCGCCAGCCGGCGTTCCGACCCACGAGCAATAGGCCGACGTCGTGTTCCTGATTACGGAATCGCGCAGCTCAAAATTTACGTTTCGCGCGCCGGTGGAAGTCTGGGCCTTGACGATTCCCCTGCCCCCGGTGTTTTCGATTATCGTGCCGGAAACCGCAATGTCGTCAAACACGGAGCCGACGCGGATGCCGGTGGATCCAAGGTTGCGAATCGTGGTATTGGAAACCGCCAGCCTTCTTTGGCCAGCCGCCGTCGTGGAAACGGCCAGGCCAATGCTGGCCTCCTCGACGGCGATATTGATAATTTCGACGTTTCCGGCGCTGGCCCATATGCCGTAGGTGCCGACGTTTCCGACACTACTGTTAAAGAACGTGGCGGTTCCGGCACCCGCGGCCACGTGGAATCCGCGCGCCATTGGCGCGTTCGCCACGTGGACGTTCCTAATATCGGCGGCGGCGGCGCCGGTTACGCGAACGCCGGTTATCCCTGAAACGTCCCTTATTTCAGTATTGTGGACATCGATGTTGGGGTTGCTTAACGTCGAAAGGGGGATGTATATGCCCCCGCCGACATTGTGCCCGCTAACGCCGGAAATCCGGATGCTTCCGCTTATCCTGGGAAGGTTGAACAAGTTCCCGACCCCGCCCCAAATGTCCAAATACGAACGCTCGCAAATGCGAACGCCGTAGCCCGCGACATCCCGCATCCGGACATCGTCGATTTCGATCCGGTTCGTGGCACCGGTTATGCAGATCGCAGAGCCGGAAACATCCCGCAGTTCCGCGTCGCGGACGAAAACGCCGGAATTGTTGGCGGCGTTGACCGCCACGACGGAATTTCCGACGCCGCGCCCGTAGACGCCGGCAAACCGCCGATCGCCGCTTCCGCCGGAAACGGCCACGCCGTCGCGGGAAACGTCCCGCAGGCTAAGCTCGCTTACCTCGACCAGGCCGGCGGCCCCGTAAATGCGTATGCCCGAGCCGCCGACGCCGCCTATCGTCGCGCCGCTTATCGTCGCGCCGGAGGATCCGGAAAGGACGACGGCGTCGCCGCGCAGGTCCGTAAAGACCGCGTCGCGTACCGTAAGCCGACCCCGGTCCGTCAGGCCAGCCAGGATCGCCGATTCGGCGAAGGCGAACTCCAGATCCAGGAATACCACGTCGCCGTCGACCGTGCCCGGGGCCGCGAACAGGTTAAGCGATCGCCGGCCGCCGCCCAGATCCCCGGACAGCACCGTCCTGTTCGCGCCGGGGTTCCTCTGGCCGGAGATCGTCTCCCAGCCGGCGAAGCCGCCTATAAAGCTGACGTTCGGCGTAAGCAGGAAGTACCCGTCGCCGGCGCGGTAGGTTCCCCGGGCGATCCAGATCTCCGTGGGCTCGTCGGGGGAAAGAAAGGCCGCCGCCTCGCTTGCCTCCCTAAGGCAGCGGAAGGCGTTCTGCCAACTTGTCCCGTCGTTGTGGCCGGCCGCGTTTTGGTCCACGAAGATCCTGGGGGACAAAAGTTCCCTGACGCTTACCGTGTAGGTCCTGCTATGCAGGCCGTTGGCGGAAACCACGGTATAGCCTACCGAACCGTCGAAGACGAGCCCCGTAACGCCGGAGACCTGCACCGTCCCGTCCACGCTTACCTGTCCGGTCGCGGTAAAACGCGGAACCATCGCGCGTTCCCTAACGCCAGGGGGGCCGAAAACGGTTATTGTGTCCTGCTGTATCCTTCCGACAAGCGGCTCGTCGAGCCAGGGGTTTTCCTCCGGGAAAAAACCGAACGATGTAATTACCGCGTCCGAGGAGGTGTCCCGCACCAGCCGCGTCCGCACCGAGTAATAGCTTCTGAGCATGGGGTTCAGCGGGTTTGTCACCACGTAGGTTATGTGGCCGACGAAGTTCTGCGGGCTGACTCCGGAAAGCTGCACGCTTCCCTGCACCGTCACGACGCCCTGCGCGACAAACTCGGGAACCAGGGTTTCGGGCGCGACCGTGCCGCCGAAGTGCACGTCCACGATTATGTGCCCGCCGCCTATCTCGCCGGAGCCGTCGCGGATTAGGCCCGGGTTGTGGGCCTGCGAAAGGCCGAACGAAAGCATCCTGGGCGCGCCGTCGGCCATGCTGATGAAATTGACCCGCACGGTGTATGTCCTGCTAAACTGCAGGTTGCGCGAGACCACCCTGTACTCCAGGGGCGCGGAAAAGTCGTGGCCGTCCGTGCCGCTGGTCTGCAGCGTACCCGCGACCCGCACCGTACCCGGCGAGATAAAGCGCGGAACCAGCACCGACGGCCTGGCGCCGGAGTAAAGCACCTGCAGGGTTATCGTGCCGAAGTCCCCGTCGTTTACTATCGACGCCACGGAGGTGGCGGCTATGGACGGGTTGTCGAGCCAGTTGAACCTAAAGTCCGTTATGCTCCGGATGGTGTCAGGATCCTCGCGGAAAGTGACGAGCAGGGTGTAGTCCTTGATCCTGTCGCCCCGGGTAACGGTCAGCGTTTTGGTCTGCGGCAGATCCAGGACCGGACTGAACTGTATGGCGTCCCGGCCCGGCCTAATTTCCACGCCGTCGATCTCGATCCTTTCGCCCAGGATTTCGAAGGACGGGACAATCGCGAAGCTTAGCGGAAGCTCGACCGGGTACATCGCCGTAACGTGCAGGACGCTGCCGGCGAAAACGGGAACCGCGTCGGTCAACAGTTCCGGGTTGTCGTACTTGGTAAAGCGCAGGGAAAGGATGCGCGGCTCGTAGCTGTCCACGTCCACCCTGACTACATACTCCCTTATGCTTCCCTGGCCGGAGATGACGAAGAAATTCACCGGCCCCGAGAAGTCGATTGGGATGTCCAGGGCCGGGACGTTAAAGCCGGGCGTCTGCCTTATAAGGTTGCGCACATGCTCGTTAAAGTCCGGCGCCGCGTGCAGCGCCAGGACCTCGCTTATCAGGTCCACGTCGGGGAACGCCGCGGCCACGTAGTCGAAGGTAACGGGGATAACGACCGCGCCCGGGGAAACGGACACGCTCGGCAGGAGCGAATGCAGGTCGGTACCCGGCCGCACCAGCACGTTGACGGTGTTCTCGCCGATAACCGCCCCGGCGGTCTGCCCGGGCAGATCAAAGGATGTTATCCTGTCCCCGTCCGGCGGGATTAGATCGTGGAAAAAATTGTTGCAGGCCCCGAGAAAAATCGCCAGGGCTGCCAGGGTTCCGATGGTCTTTGCCAGTTTCATGTTTCGCTCCTTACCTTTTTTTCGTATTCGCGCCCGGAAAGGCGTCTAGTATGACCAGTTCAACGACCCGCAGGGATTCCCATGTGCCGTCCGCGAGCTCGGGCGTTACCCCGACGCCCGGATATTCAACCGTGATTCTGTACGCGCCTATGCCGTGGCGCAGTACCAGGTAGTACATGACGTACTCGGCGCGAGCCCGGGACAGAACCACCAGGAAACCCGGGTCGCCGAAGGGGGCGGCGTGGCCGCGCAGAACCACGCGCAGATCCTGGTTTTCCCGCAGGAGGCCGCCGGCCTCGTACAGGACGCGCCTGTACGGATCCAGGGCCACCGCCAGGTCGGGCGGAAAACGCGCGGCGAAAACCAGCCTGACGGGCGCGGGGGCGGGCGCTTCCGGGACCGCCAGCTCGACCGTTTCCGCCGCCGGCAGGGCCGCCGGCTCGGCGACGTATACGACGGGGGCGGCGGGCCTTCTGGGCAGGCGAAAGCCCAGGGGCCTGATCGAGACGCCGGTCTCGACAAGCGGCATGGGGATGGGCCCGTCGTTCTCGAAAAGGGCGTCGAGCCCCACGCCGGCGTGCAGCATCAGGTTAAGCGGCAGCGAGTAGACCAGGAAGACCCGGCCGCCGACGACCGGGGTCCGCGCCTGGGAGGTAAGCAGGTCGCCCATCAACATGCCTATGGCGTTCTCGTAGTGTATAACCTCGGAAAAAACCGTCCCGAAGCCAAGATCCGCCCGAAGCCCCAGACCCCGGAACAGGGGATGCGTGTAGCCCACCCTGAAAACCAGGGGGACAAGCTCGATGTTAAGGACCAGCGGGTTTGTCCCGACCACCTGCGTTCGCCCGGATTCCAGCGCGAAATGCAGCCGCCAAAGCTCGTAGCCGACCGCGGCCCTGAACCCGGGGCGCGGCTCTATAAGCTCCTGGAAAAGCCTGGGCGTGTAAAAAAAACTGCCCGCGCCGTAAAGAAAAAACGACTCGTGCCAGCGCCTTTCCTGGGCGGATCCCCCGGGCCGGAACGCCAGGCCGAAAAGCAGGACCGCCAGGACAACCCGCCCAAGGGGGCTAAAGACGGGGGTTTTTCTGGTATCGTTCGTGCCGTTATTACTTACATTTGAAACTGGGGGGGGGGGGGTAAATTGTATTATTTTTGGAAATATGTGACATTTTTACAGCCCCTTTGGCGCGGATTGCGAACCGCCGCCGCCCAAGACGGCTTTAATTACGCTTTTTTGGAATGTTACCGGCGGCGACCGTAATTGTCAACCGTAAATTCGTAAATTTCGAACAACGCCGGCGGGCTAAAACCGCGTCTTGGTGCGCTCGGCGAACCCGGTCACGTTGGAAAAGTCCACGGCGGATCCGTCGTCCAGGACGGCCCTGCCGGAAAAGCTGCCGAAAAACTGGCGACGGGCAAACGAATGGAAAAAAATCCGCCTTCTGTCGGTGCGCTCCTGCTGGGGGGTAAAGACCATTTCCAGGCGGCCGTCGTTGCTGGTAAAGCGCCAGGGGGAAAGCCAGTTCGCCGGGGGGATGTGGAACGTTATCTGGTCCAGCTTGTGCAGCCGCCCGTCCACGAAAAAGGCGTTCTCCGTCCCGTCGGTGGCGTCCTCGGAGCCGTGCCCCACGCTGAAGCCGACCAGCCGCCCGTCGCCCATGCCGCAGCCAGAGGCCCAGTAGCGGGTGTCGGCCCTGGGGCGAACGCCGCGGCTCCAGTCGAAAATTCCCCAGGAATTCCCCTTGGTAAAGACGATCTCGGCGGTGCCAAACTGGACGACACCCTCCACCGTGTACCAGGGCGAGCAGCGGGAGTACCTGAACGCGTTCCCCTGGTTGCGCCAGGGCAGGTTGCAGACCAGGGAATCCCCCACGGGAACCGGCGAGCTAAGCACAAGCTCGCCGCGGACGCTGCGCTTGTTCCCGAACCTGGGGATGTCCGCCCGGATAATCTTGGCCCCGCCCTCCATGGGGACCAGGTCCAGGGCCGCGCCGTGCCGGCGGAAGCGCACCGCGCCCGCCTGGCTGCCCGGGGGCATACCGTAACTGCCCATGGGCAGGATTGACTGCATCATCTCGGTCGAGCGGTTTTTTTCCCTTCTGGAGGCGACGGTAACGCCCATGCTGCCCAGGCAGCCGTCGTCGCGGACCTCGAATATTATGGTGTGCGTGGGATTAAAGACGACGTAGCGGTCGGATTCAGAGATCCTGCGCCTTGGCGCCCACACCATCGCCGGATCGTAGAAAAAGCCGGGCTGCCTGGACCAGCCGAAATTCTGCGGCCTGCCCGAGTCGCCCACCACCGCCAGCGCGGATGATATCTCATTTTGCGGCAAGAAAACCCCGTCGGCGGCGTCGCGCCGTTGCCCGGCACCCGTATTGCATGGTATATAGTATAGCATGGATTTTTCCGGAATGAAAGTCCTTGTCATGGGACTGGGACTGCACGGCGGGGGGCTAGAGTCCGCCCGCTTCCTGTACGGGCGCGGCGCGGAGCTTACCGTGACCGACCTTCGCGACGAGGGGATCCTGTCCCCCTCGATAGACCTGCTGGAGGCGGAGCGTCGCCCGGGAAGGGCGCCGGTCCGCTACGTCCTGGGCCGGCACGAGATCGACGACTTCAAAAAGGCGGACATGGTGATCAAGAACCCGGGGGTGCGCCCGGATTCCCCCTTCCTAAAGGCCGCCCGCCGCATAGAGACCGACATCTCGCTGTTTTTGGGCGCGGCCCCGGCGCGGATCTCGGCGGTGACCGGGTCAAAGGGCAAGTCCTGCACGACATCGGCCCTGCACTGGGCGCTGGCGCGTGCCTACGCCGCCGCGCCCAGAAGGGCGTTCCTGGGCGGCAACATCACGGTGTCGCCCCTGGCCTTCCTGGACGATCTTAGCGAAACCGACGACGTGGTGCTGGAGCTTTCAAGCTGGCAGCTTGGGGACCTTAGGGGGCGGCTAAGGGACGGCGTCCCGCTGCTTAAGCCCAGGGCCTCGGTGCTTACGACGATCCTGCCGGACCACCAGGACTTTTACGGGGGAATGGTGCCCTACGTCGCGGACAAGCGGGTGATCTACGAGGGGCAGGGTCCGGACGACGTCACGGTGGCCTGGGACGACGAGTGGGGTGGCAGCTTCCTAAGGGAAAGCCGCGCCGCCGGCCTGACTTGCTCGACCGCCCCCCTGCCGGAGGGGACCAGCGGCGGCTGGCTTCCAGACCCCGCAGGCCCGGCCTTCGCCAGGCTCTACGGCAAACTGGGGGACGGCGTTTTCGACGGAAGCCTGGCGGAAATCGTCCCGGAAAGGCCGCTCGTTCCCGGCCACCACCAAAAGCGGAACTTTCTGGCCGCCGGCCTTGCCCTGCTTGGCCTTGGCCTGCCGCCCGACACCATAAGGGAGGCCCTGGGAACCTTTCCCGGGATCGAGCACAGGATGGAGCTTTTCCACCGGGCCGGGGGCATGGACTTCTACAACGACAGCGCGGCGACGATTCCCGAGGCGGCGGCGGCGGCCCTGGAAACCCTGGGCGGCGGCCGGACGGTCCTGGTCACCGGCGGTACGGACAAGAACCTGGACTTTTCGCCCCTGGCCGGGGCGGCGGGAAAGGCCAAGGCCATAGTCCTTTTGGCCGGCACCGGAAGCGAGAAGCTGCGGCCGCTTTTGGACCGGGCGGGCGTCGCCTACCTTGGCCCCTTCGACTCGCCTGACGCGGCGGCGGCGGCGGCCCTGGGGGCGGCGGCGGCCGGGGACAGCGTGGTCCTTTCGCCGGGATGCGCGTCCTTCGGGATGTTCCTTAACGAGTTCGACCGCGGGCGCAAGTGGAAGGACGCGGTTCGGCGGCTAGCCTAGTCATGGATCTGGATGCGCTTAGGGAGCGCGCGCGGGTTATCCGGCGCGCGAGGTCCTTTTTCGACGAAAGGGGCTACCTGGAACTGGACACCCCGCTGCTCTCGCCGGACCTGATCCCCGAGTCCTGCCTGGAGGTCTTCGAAACGGCCAGGATTCTGCCATCCGGCGCGTCCGAGCCCTACTGGCTGGTCCCCTCGCCGGAGGTATGGATGAAGAAGACCATCGCCAGGCACCGGGTCAGCGTCTACCAGGTGTGCAAGTGCTTCCGCAACGGGGAGTCCTCCGGCTTCCTGCACAGCCCGGAGTTTACCATGCTGGAGTACTACACGATGGGCGCGGACTACATGGACTCGCTGGCGCTTACCGAGGAACTGCTCGGCTTTCTTTCGGACGGGGGGGGGCCCCGCCCGCCGTTCGAGCGGCTCACCGTTGCCGAGGCCTTCGCCCGCCACGCCGGATTCGACCTGTTCGACGCGGTTTCCAGGGAGGGGGGACTCCTGGCGGAGGCCCGCAGGCTCGGGCTGGATCCCGCGCCCGGGACGGAAACCGCCGTCCTGTACGACCTTGTCTTCATACACGCGGTGGAGCCGAACCTTAGGCGGGACCGCCCCGTCGCCCTGCTGGACTACCCGGCCTTCGTCCCATGCCTGGCGAGCCCAAGCGCGGACGGCAAAACCCTGGAACGCTGGGAGCTGTACCACGACGGGATAGAGCTGGCGAACTGCTTCTCGGAGGAGACCGACGCCGGCCGCGTCCGGGACTTTTTCGAAAGCGAGGCCAAAAGGAAGGAGGAAAGCGCCCTTGTGCGCCACCGGATCGACCGGGACTACTGGAGGCGCTTCCTGGACTTCCCCCGCTGTTCCGGGGTGGCGATGGGCCTGGACCGCCTGATCATGGCCCTTTGCGGCAGATCGACGATCGACGCCGTCCTGCCCTTCCCCATGGATCCTAGACCTTAAAGCCCGAAACGGATTTTACCAGCGAGGAAATGTTTTCCCGGGTTCTGCCGGTAAGGTCGTTGACGGTGTTTACCGCCTTGTTCACCTGCTCCGCGCCGGCGGCCATCTCGTTGACGCCGTTGGTTATCTCCTGGGTGGCCTTTTCCAGGTTTTTGCTCTCCTGGATGACTTCCTTGCTGCCCTCCAGCATTTCCACCGAGCTTCCGCTTACCGCCTGGGTTACCTCGCCCACCTGGGACGCGGCGTTCAGGACCTGCTTGCTCCCCGCGTTCTGCTCCTCCATGGCCCTGCGGATCGCCTCCTCCTGCTCGGCGACGGTCTTTACGCTCTGGTCTATCGCGTCGAACCTGTTCAGGACGTTGTCGGTCGAGCGGGTAATCTTGTCCATCGATTCCTTGATCCTCTTTAGGACCGTGCCGATGGTCTTGGACTGCTCGCTGGAGGACTCCGCCAGCTTGCGGATTTCGTCGGCGACGACCGCGAATCCCCGGCCGGACTCGCCGGCGTGGGCCGCCTCGATTGCGGCGTTCATCGAAAGAAGGTTCGTCTGGCTGGCGATGTTCTGCATCACCGAGTTGATCTCCATAAGCCCCTCGGACTCCCTGGCGATGTCCTGGACGTCCGACGCGACTTCCTGAAGGCTGTTTTTGCCGGCCTCCGAGGCCTCCTGCAGTTCCCTTACGTTCTGGACGTTCTTTACGAGCGTCGCCGTGACGGACTGGATGTTGGCGATCATTTCCTCGATGCCGGACGAGGCCTGCGACACGGCGCCGGTTTGGCGGTCAACCTGCGCGCTAAGCTTGTTGATGTTGCTGGTTACCTGCTCCATCGTGGCGTTGGTCTCGGTGACGCTGGCGCTCTGGTTCAGCACCCTGCCCTTTACGCTCTGGATGTTGGCGGCGATCTGGTTCATCGCGGCGGCCGTCTCCGTCATGTTGCTTGCCAGGTTCGTGCCTATCTCGGACAGGTCCTGCGCCTTGTTCTTGACAGAGGCGATCATCTTGCTGAATTCGCCCATGGACAGGTTGTACGAGCGGGAGGCCTGGCCGAGCTCGTCCCTGCTGTCCTCGGGGAGCCTTTTTGTCAGGTCGCCGTTCGCCACGGTTTGGAGCGCGCCGGTCAAAAGGCCTATGGGCCGGGTCACCATTCCGGATATTATCGCCGCCACCAAAACGCCCAGAACCACGCCGACGATTGTCAGGACAAGCATCGTCGCCATCGTCCTGGCGGCGGTGGCCTGTATCTCCAGGTAGCGGTTCTCCATGGTGGTCTGCGCCCCGTCCCTGAGCGTCTCGAACGACCCCTGGATCGCCCCGAAGGTGTCGATCCCTAGATCGAAAAAGACCTCGACACGCGCCCTGCTTTCCGGATCGCCGACGACGCCCTCCATGGCCGTGGCGAACATGCCCTCCAGCACGTCGTCCCGGAACCCCGTTATGTACGCCCTTAGGGCGTTCGCCTCCCCCAGCATCTCCACCCGCCTGGCGGGGTTGATCAGCTCGTCCGCCTGCATGTTGGCAACGTACTCGTCCATGTACCTCATGATGCTGGCGAATATCCCCATGTACTCGGCCCGTATCGCGTTCAGGAACGCCGCGTCGCCCAGGCGGAAGGACATCGTCGCGTTAAGGCGCCTCATGTCGATAATGTCCGCGTACATCAGGTTGAGGATATCGTACCGCGCGGACGGAAAGTCATGCATGAGGGCATTGTTAGTGTTGATGGTGTTGATATTGACTATGCCGTACCCGGCAATAAATACCGTGATGGCCAGCACCAGGAAAAACCCTAGAAACAGCTTGGCCCTGATTCTCATGTTCCGAATAAACCCAATCATAAACGCCTCCTGTTAATTTTCTTGCCTATATTTTTCGAAGCCGGCCTTCCCTATGGAAAGCAGCTCGTCATGCCTGATCCTCATGGCGACGGCAAGCTCCCTAAGGGCGAGCAGGCCGCCGGCAAATTCGGGATCGCCGGCGGGCGGTCCACCCGGAACGCCGGGGAGCCACGCTATGCTATGCGTGAACGCATTTATCTGGTCGCACATTTCGTTAACCAGGCCGTCGGTGTCGCCCGGATAATTGGCGGCAGGATTGTCGTTCGATTGCCGCGCGGCAAGCCTGGCGGCCAGGATATCCGCACTATCCTGGATTCCCTTGGCAAGCCCAAGGGCGGCGTCGATGCGCGTCCGAAGCGACCGTTTCCTGTCCTCGCCGCCGGCGTCTTGAGAACTGCTTCCCGCGTTAACGAAAAAGTGAGCCATGGACATACCTCCTATGTAATGCACAAAACGGCATTGCCCGGAAAGGCAATTTAAGCCAAGGCAAAATTGTTCGAAACCTGGCCGAAGGAAAACGCGCGGCGACATGAACATCGGGACGCCTCGCGACCCCGGAAAGGAGTGCCCGAACGGCGGTTTCCAAGGCCACGCCCCGGGCAGTCCCCAAAGCGAACGAAAGAAGGGGTTTTATGTTTACGTTTGCAACTAAATTTATTTCGTTCGAAACTGGGGGGGGGGGGGGGGGGGGGGGGGGGGGGGGGGTAACTTGTCTTAAAATAATACATTTTTTCCAAAAATCCCCCTTTTTGATGGATGCCGAAAAATGCCGTTTGCAACCCCAGCAGATCCTTACGTTAGCTTATCAGCTTCACGCAAAAAAGTCAAGCGAATAATTGAAATAAATTTCGCGCGGAGTGACACCTGGGACGAAGAAGGGGCTTGCGGATAAGACCCGAAAATAGATACAAGCGGACAGCCTCGTGGCTCCTGAAATAACGGTACCCCAATAAGGCAATCACCCCTAGACCTAGAGTAACAATGGTTGGCCTCGCAGCCTACAAGAACCAACCCAAACCGGGATCTTCCCCAGAAGGTCGAACACGAAACCGCCCAGCGTGTCGAAGTCATCCGAGGGGAAGGCAAGGCCAATCTCCTCCGCCAGATCCTCTAACTCTTCCAAAATTTGCTCCTGAAGCCGCAACATAGGCTCGACCTTACCCTTGGTAGGTGCTCAGCAATGTTGCAATGCGGAAGCGAAAGCCGTATAGTTTATGGCACGGAGATTGTCATTCTTGATCGTGAATGCAAGCATGCCGTGGCAAAAAAAAGCGTACTCGCTTGGTTGTCATTTATACCATGAGGCTGTGAAAACAGTTTTAAGAATTACTGTCGGATGGGAGCGCATATGAACTACAATGATATAAATGTCGATGAGAAAGTGGATAGAGTCGTTGCCACCGTGGAGCGGGGGAATTACCGTCCGGCTACGAAACGGGAGTCAATGGCCTTGCGGCTTTGAGCGACATTGTCCATGAGATGACGGCTGATATTGAAAACCCCTGCAATCCTGGAAAGCCGACTCTCTGTCACCAGTGCGAGTACATTAAGTGACAGACGCTTTTACGATTATTTCCCGAAGCCCCTGCAAATTACTATTGCAAAGTCCAGACACCGTTGGCAAAGATGTAAGTGCCAGCCTGTCTGTTGTTGTTATTATACAATGCAAGGAAGGAGCCCCCATGAGTGCCCATAGCATGCGTCGATCCCATCATCCAAGTGAATCTGCTTTCTGCAATATCCACGTTGCTTGGTATGGTGATTGAAATCAATGCGTTATTGTGAAACGCATCTGCTTCAATGCTCGTAACACTTTTTGGAATGGTAACCTCGGTAAGCTTATTATCGAAAAACGCGCCACCCCCAATGTAAGTAATGCCGTTGCTAATGATCGCGCTCGTAATCTCATTATGTGCAAACGCGAAACCTCCGAAATAAGTAATGCCGTTGCCAATGGTCACGCTGGTAAGCTCGTTATTTGCAAATGCGTTATTCCCGATGGTAATAACGTTGTCGGGGATTACAACACTTGTAAGCTGGTTCCATGAAAATGCCAAATTCCCGATGTGAGTTACGCTGTTCGAAATGGTCACGCTGCCAAGCTGATTAGATCCAAATGCCCAGTCCCCGATATGAGTCACGCTGCTGCCAGTGGTCACGTTGACAAGTTGGTTGTGTGAAAATGCCCAGTCCCCGATATGAGTCACGCCGTTGCCAATGGTCACGTTGGCAATTTGGCTGGACTGAAATGCCATATTTCCGATAGAGGTTACACCGTTTGGAATGGTCACGTTCGCAAGTTGGTTTTGCGCAAATGCCTCAGCCCCGATGGAAGTCACGCTGTCTGGAATGGTAATACTTGTTAAACCCCCGCTGAAAAAAGCCCCACCTCCGATCGATACCACGGGAAGCCCGTTAAAAACGGCAGGTATCGTCACGTCTCCATATGCCATCGGGCTTCGATAAACTTCGTACCCTGCTCCTTGTCGCCTAAAGCTAATGCCCGTTGCAGGGTCAGTAATAGGAGTATTTACGTTTGCATCGTTATCGCAAGCTACCATCACCAATCCGATTAGTACGATTGTGACAACGTTAAATGTACGCCATAGTGGCCATGTATTTTTCATGTGAACCTTCCTTGATTTCGCATATTCATTAGGCAATTGTATCTATATACGAAAAAAACGTCAATCCATAAGCTTATTGTCAATCCGAACAGAAGTATTATAGGAAATCAAAATGAAATAACCTTCCAAGTTCGTGGCGTTCACCACCTGCGGAAATGCCGTCCCAACGGCAAACAATGAGAAGAATGCAAAAACAGAACCAACGAAAAATTCTCTTGACATGAAATAACTCCCTCGTGGTTTTAATGCCCACCTGCATATATTCAACTCCCATACGGGAATTTTTGCCAAATCCAAATACGGCAAACAAAACCGTACAAAGGGCGTGCCTCAAGCTGCGGTCCTGTGGAACCCGAACAGCAGCGGGGCGACAACCCACGATGTCAGGTAAGGACAGGTTTGTATAATATTCGACCAATGCACAAACTTACTATATATTACATAAGTCCAACCTATCTGTCAAGTGTTAAATCAATGTAGTTCAATTAAAGACAGATCGCAGGGGGCAAATGATAAGCAGCCAAGACATAAGGATACTTTTAGGCAAAAGAATCCAGTTTTACAGAAAGCTCCGGCAGTTAAGCCAGGCCACTCTTGCGGAAAAGATAGGCATCTCCATAGTTGCACTCGGTCAAATCGAGCGTGGAATTAGGTACCCCACCGCGGACACTTTGTCACGCATCGTCAATTCGCTGGAAGTTGATATATGCGAGCTGTTTATGAATACGGAAACGCCCGCAGGGAACCAGAAGCTGCTCAAGCGATTCAAAAATGACGTACTCAAATCCGTCTTAAACTCCGTTCAAAAATCCGTCCAAAAGTCGGTCGAGGCGGTCTATATATCGTATGAGGAATAAAATAGACCAATTCATTGACAATGCACATCAATTGTGCTAGTATGACGGCGAAGGAGACGAGTTGGCATGACAAAAAACGCCACGATCAACCTTCGCGTCAATGCCGAGGTTAAGGAACAGGCGGGAAGAATTCTCGACGCGATGGGTCTGACGTTCAGCGACGCTTTCAATCTGATGCTCCATCAGGTCAGAATCCAGCGATGCCTGCCCTTTGAGGTCGTCGCGTACAGCCACACTCCCAAACCCGAAACGCTTGCTTTTATGGATCACGTCGAAAGCGGCAAGGAAGAGCTTGTCGGCCCCTTTTCCTCCAAAGAGGAATTGTGGGAATCGCTTGGCATATGAAGTACACGCCGTATTACACGAACAAAATCAAAAGGCAGTTAAAGCTACTCCAAAAACGGGGTTATGACATGGCTCTTTTCAAAAAGGTCGTTGACATGCTTCTTGACGGCGTTCCCCTTCCCGCAAAATATTGCGACCATCCGCTTAGCGGGGACAGGCGGGGTTACCGTGATTGTCATATACAAGGCGACTGGGTTCTTATATATAAAATCGACAAAAAAGTGTTAACGCTAATCCTATCTGAAACTGGTACACATTCGGATATTCTGGAATAGCCCTGACTTGACCGAAAACTGAAAATCCCCGCTATCCCCGGAAAGCCACCTCTCCGTGCCGCGCCGCACTCCGGCTCGGCACGGAGCGAGCGCGATTTCCAACACAACCCTCACTCCTTCTGCACCACAACCTTCACCGACTTAATCTTATGCCCGTCCATCTCCTGCACAATCAGCACCGCGTCCTTGTACACCGCCTTCTCGTACTTCACCGGGATCTTCCCCAGAAGGTCGAACACGAAACCGCCCAGCGTGTCGAAGTCGTCCGAGGGAAACGCAAGGCCAATCTCCTCCGCCAGATCCTCCAGGTTCACCCGTGCGTCGCAGAGCCAGATGCCCTCGCCTATGGGCATGATGTCGTCAAGCTCGTCATCGAACTCGTCCTGAATGTCGCCGACGATTTCCTCGATTATGTCCTCCATGCACACGATCCCGGATACCCCGCCGTACTCGTCCACAATCACCGCCATCTGCGCCTTCTTGCGGCGGAACTCCCCCAGCAGGTCGTCGATGTGCTTCGAGTCGGGGACGAAAAAGGGCTTGCGGACAAGGGCCTTCAGGTCGAAGGGGCCGCCGCCGACTATCTCCTTCAGCACGTCCTTTACGTGCAGGATCCCGGTCACGTTGTCGATGGTCTCGCCGTAGACCGGGAAGCGAGAGTGGCCGCTTTCCACGATGACCGAGAGAATCTCGTCACGGGGGGCCGCCGCGGGGATGAAAACGGTGTCGGTGCGCGGGACCATTACCTCCCGGACCGTGGTGCCGGAAAGCTCCACCACCCCCCGGATCATCTCCTTCTGGTCCTCCTCCAAGTCCTTGATGTTCCTGTCCTTGAATATGCCCGAAAAAGGCCCCTTCATGCGATCCCCCCTATGGGTAGCCCTGCGGGCAGGATGCGTAAATCCGATAGCTCTTCCAAAATTTGCTCCTGAAGCCGCAG
>Ga0209755_10001082_pt1 | contig 45276 bp, 39 predicted proteins | sample TergutCo191P1_FD_187301 | JGI IMG/M metagenome (GOLD analysis project Ga0209755, IMG submission 187301) | Cornitermes sp. P1 segment gut microbial communities from Petit-Saut dam, French Guiana - Co191P1 (SPAdes) (version 2) | ecosystem: Host-associated > Arthropoda: Insects > Digestive system... | reverse complement strand
CCATAGAGGCTGACATGACAATCAAAAAATTTGATGTTCCTTGGCGCATAGATGTAAACCTCAGCATAAGCGGAACTGCAAAGCTGACTGTGGAGCCAGGAGTGGAAATTATTTTTGGCAACGCAAGCAGCGGAATATATATTGGCGCAGATGCTGCTCTGTCTATGATAGGCACTGCTACCGAGCGCATTAGCCTGCACGGCATTAGCGAAATAAAAGGTTCTTGGGGCAATATAGAGATAAGATCTAATCGTGCAGAAAACAAGATTGACTATGTTGATATGCTCAAAGGAGGCTCAGGAACGAGGGATTACAATGCTATGATTTTTTTAGGAAGCGCTTCAGTTTCTATCACAAATAGCATTATTGACGGTTCGGCCACTAACGGAATTGGTCTTGAAAGGGCAAGCGCCATTTTAACGGCATTCGACGGCAACATCATAAAAAATTCTAGCAAAGCACCTATTCATATACGTGAAGATGGCAGTTATAGCGGCAGTCTTTATGCGCTTAAAAATGTTACTAGCAACAATGAATTTGCTGGCAACACCGACGACTATATTCATGTAGCAGGTTCTCAATCCATAGAGGCTGACATGACAATCAAAAAATTTGATGTTCCTTGGCGCATAGATGTAAACCTCAGCATAAGCGGAACTGCAAAGCTGACTGTGGAGCCAGGAGTGGAAATTATTTTTGGCAACGCAAGCAGCGGAATATATATTGGCGCAGAAGCTGCCCTGTCTATGATCGGCACATCTACCGAGCGCATTAGCCTGCACGGCATTAGCGAAATAAAAGGTTCTTGGGGCAATATAGAGATAAGATCTAATCGTTTAGAAAACAAGATTGACTATGTTGATATGCTCAAAGGAGGCAGTGGAACGAGAGATTATGATGCTATGGTTTTTTTATCAGGAAACGCTTCAGTTTCTGTCACAAATAGCATTCTTGACGGTTCGGCCACTAACGGAATTGGTCTTGAAAGGGCAAACGCCATTTTAACGGCATTCGACGGCAACATCATAAAAAATTCTAGCAAAGCACCTATTCATATACGTAAAGATGGCAGTTATAGCGGCAGCTTTTATGCGCTTAAAGGCGTTAGTAGCAACAATACTTTCACTGGCAATACTGAACAATATATTAATGCGGATGGTTCTCAGCCTATAACGGCTGACATGATAATTAAAAAACTAAGTATTCCTTATTACTTGGGATCTGGTTTGTCTATTAGCTCCAGCCCTACAGTGACAATTGAGCCTGGCACAGAATTTTGGATGGGTGCTGGTCAAGGAATTAGCATTGCAGGCTATTCAACGCTAATTGCCGCAGGAACAGTGACTGACCCCATAATAATTAAGGGCTTCAAAGACCAAAACAACTGGTGGACTAAAATAACCCGTAGTGGTGCCAATGCGTTAACCTTGTTTGAAAACGTTGTGCTCCAGAATGCTACCGATGCAACGCTTCCAGTTAACAATTATCCCTAACCGCTAACCCATTCACGCAAACGGCGCTGTGCAACTAGCACAGTGCCATTTTTATATATACCTCAAAATTTCTATTTTACACATTATGTCTATTGTTGAAAGAAACTGGCATTTGATTGAGAAAATGACTGAAAGGCTCAAGGAATTGAAACCTTACAAGGTTATCTTATTCGGCTCTTATGCCAAAGGCAACCCAACAGAAGACAGCGACCTAGACGTAGTGGTTATATTGGACTCCAATGATTTTGTCAAAAGTTTTACGGAAAAGATGGAAAGAAAAAAACCAATAGTCGTTTCTATAAGAGACATTCGTTATCAAATACCAATGGATGTTAAGGTTTATTCAAAAGCAGAATATTCGTATCTGGAAAAGCAAGATAATTTTTTCATCAATGAAATAAACGAAACTGGTAGGGTACTTTATGAAAAAAGAGTTAACATTCGCTAAGCAAATAGAAGCTATTTTCAAAAATCTGGCAGGGCAATAATGCTCCTATACCACGGCAGTTACTTGGAAATCAAAAGCCCAAAAATTCTTGTAGGCAAATACGCTAAGGATTTTGGCATGGGTTTCTACTGTACTATTTTGAAAGAACAGGCAATCAGATGGGCTAGCCGGTACAATTCCCCCATACTCAACACTTACGAATACGAAAAAAATCCCTCATCGAGAATCAGAGAATTTTCCGAAATGACCGAAGAATGGCTAGATTTTATTCTTTTTTGCAGAAACGGGAAAAAGCACGATTATGAAATTGTAAACGGACCAATGGCAAACGACCAAATTTACAATTATATAAGCGATTATATGGACGGTGCCATAACAAGAGAGCAATTCTGGGCTCTGGCAAGGTTCAAGCACCCTACGCATCAAACAGCTTTTTGCACAGAAGCCGCACTTAGAGACTTGAAATTTATAAAAAGCGAGACTGCAAAATGATAGGCAGAGAAATAAAAGAATATAATGATGTGTTTTTTATGTGCTCTTTAATAGATTACATTGCACGCAAAATTAAATCTCATAGAAGCACTGTTGCAAACTCAATAGGAAAAAACGAATTAAACAGAATTTTCGAACTAGCAGAAGTTTATCACTCGGAAAACATAGACAAAATAAGCGACGAACTCATAGAGAAGTTCGCCATACCAAGCGACAATTTTCCAACTGAAAGCAAATACGCCATTCCTTCGCACTGGGATATTGGCAAAGTATATAAAAGACTCGCTATAAACATCGCCGAACATGAACAAATAGATTTTATATCCGCTATACTTAAAGTCTATAATTCGCCGATTTCAGAAAAAATAGAGAACTTCAACAGCAGCCTCTACTATGAAAATCCCAGCTATATATTCGCCTGTTACCAAGAAGGAAAGGTGCTGTAGTTTTCTATATTATCCATAAAATTCATCCAAAGGACCTATTATGCATCCGGAATTAAAAGGCAAAGTAAAGACCGCACAAGAAGCTGCGGCTCTTGTTAACAATGGCGAAATCATAGGCATCAGCGGATTCACGGGAGCCGCCTATCCCAAAGCTGTACCGCCAGCCCTCGCAGAACGAGGCGCAAAACTCAAAGCAGAAGGCACAGACTTTGGCATATCGCTCTACACAGGAGCCTCCATAGGAGACGAATGCGATGGCGTACTAGCCCGTGCCGGCATAATGAAAATGCGCCTGCCATACCAAAGCCACGCAGATGTTCGCAACAATATAAACAAAGGCCTAACCGATTATCTGGATATGCATCTCTCGCACTCCGCGCGCTTTATTCGCATGGGCTTTGTTCCAAAACCCACGCTTGCGCTGGTGGAAGCTTGCGAAGTAACGCCGGATGGCAAAATTTACTTAACAGGCTGCGGCGGAAACACGCCGTCTTACCTGCAATCAGCAGAACGCATAATCATTGAATTCAACACGCATTATGGCGATACCCTCATAGGTTCCCACGACGTGTTTTTCCCAGAGCTCAGAGGCACAATCCCAATTCACGCCCCAGGCGACAGAATTGGCAAAGACTACGTGCAGGTTGACCCAGCAAAAATCGTAGCAATAGTGGAAACAAACCTGCCGGATTCGCTAAAACCATTCGCTGCGCCAGACGAAGACTCCAACGCAATAGCCGCTTACATTCTGGAATTTCTCGCTCACGAACGCAAAAAAGGCCGCTTGCCGGAAAATTTGCCCTACCAGAGCGGAGTTGGCAACGTGGCAAACGCCGTGCTCGGCACAATGGCAAGAGATCCACAGCAAGCTCCCGTTGAACTCTACACCGAAGTGATCCAGGATTCCGTATTCGACATTCTGGAAGCAGACAAGCTTATTATCGCAAGCGGTGCATCCATAAGCTACTCTCTTGCCGGTCAGGAAAAATACAAGGCAAACGCTCATGCTAAAAACTGGAAAAGCAAATTCGTTTTGCGCCCGCAGGAAATTTCCAATAACCCAGAAGTGGTTCGCAGGCTCGGCGTGATTTCCATGAACACAGCGCTTGAAGCAGACATCTTTGGCAACGTGAACAGCACCCACGTGAACGGCTCCAGAATGATGAACGGCATTGGCGGCTCAGGCGATTTTGCACGCAACTGCATGCTCGGATTCTTTATGACCCCAAGCGTTGCAAAAGGCGGCAAAATCAGCTCATTCGTGCCAATGGTAAGCCACACAGACCACACAGAGCACGATACCATGATTTTCGTTTCCGAGCAGGGTCTCGCAGATTTACGCGGGTTAGCTCCGGCAAAACGTGCTCGCTTAATTATAGAGAAATGCGCTCACCCAGACTACCGTCCATTGCTGCAGGAATATCTGGAATACGGCTTAAAGCAAGCCAATATCCATACTCCGCATAGCCTGGACAAAGCTTTCGATTTCCACAAAAGACTTATAGAAACAGGAAGCATGATGTGTTAACAATGGAATTGGACAAAAATTTCTGCATTCTTTTGGTGAGTGACAATTACGCTAGTTTAGACATAATAAACAGCGTATTGTCTTCTTATTATAACGTTAAAATGGCAACTTCCATAGATGAAGCTTTAATTCTGCTGAAAGTAACTGAGATGAACCTTGTGATTCTCGATTCTGCCAGCCACAGCAAAGAATGTTCCGAATTTTTGACCGCAATAAAATCTTCCGAAGAGACAATGCGAATACCTGTGATTTTAATCGGGGATTCAAGCAATCCGGAACACGAAGAATACGCTTTTGCCCTTGGCGTGGCAGATTACATAAGCAAGCCTCTGCGCTCCTCAATAGTGAAAGTTAGAGTAAACAATCAAAGGTTGATTGTCAGGCAAATAAAAGCCATAGAAGAGCTTGGGTTGCAAGATCCTCTGACAGGCGTTGCCAACAGACGCGGTTTTGACAATCGTCTTCATTTGGAATGGTTGAGAGCCGTAAGAGACAAGACAACCCTAAGCCTTGCCATTGCAGACATAGACTATTTCAAAGCGTATAACGACGAATACGGCCATGTTCAGGGCGACGTCCTTTTGCTGGCGCTTGCAAAGCAATTCGTCGCCATGCTTAGAAGGCCCGCAGATTTCGTGGCTCGCTGGGGAGGAGAGGAGTTTGTGATAATGCTTCCGAATACGAGTCTCGAAGGAGCAGTTGAACATTCGGAAGAAATTCGCACTGCCGTGCAAGCAATGATTATACCAAACCTGCCAGCCGCAACCATAAGCATTGGTATAGCTTCAATAGCCCCTACTACACGCTCCTCTATAGAAGATTTCTTCAAATCGGCAGACAAAGCCCTTTACCAGGCCAAGAATTCAGGAAGAAACAGGGTCTGCAGCATTAGTTGCGTCAGTTGATTCAGGCTCGGTTTCCTCTGCGACAGTGCCTTCTCCGATTTTTGCTTCTCTGACTTCAACGTCTTTTCTTTCCCACAAATTCAATTGCATGGGAGGAATTCTTTCGCCTACTTTGTTGTAAATCAAAACAATGGCAGGGCGATTCTGCTCCTTGGAATTTGAACGCATCACTATTCCTACATAGCCTGTTAGCTCATCGTTTTCTGATGAAGTGACCATTATGCGATCGCCAGAGCTATATACGGGAATCATGGAGAGCAGAATGTCAACAATGGAGGAATTCAACTTTGCGAAAGAAAGCCGCACCAAAAATTTTATGCTGCCTATAGGCGTTTGAGCCATAACGCCAGGAGGCGGAGCTATAAGGGAGATATAGTCCAAGGCGACTGCGGCAATTTCTGCATACCGGTTTATTGTGCCTTTGGCAGCTGGTCCTGTAACGCGTATCGGCGGTTTATTGTTGCCGGTCAGTTTGCGCGGGTATCCGCCTCCATCCTGCCGCTCATGATGTTGCAGAGCTACATTTGCGCAAATCAGCGAAACATTGCATATACGCAAAAGGTCAAAACCATAATCAGTATGTTTTTTTCTTAGCTCCAATTCTTCCAAAGACAGCTTTGCAAGAGGGTTTAAAAGATGGTCCGGCAAAAGCATATAGCCTATGTCCATGAGCAAAACTGCAAAAATCATGTCTTCAATTTCATCTGGCGTATAATTGTAGCGTTTGGCAAGCAGTGCCGCAACAACAGCGCAGTCCACGGACTGCTGCTGGTAAAAGTTCCCAAGGGAACGGGAGCCCATTATGTGCAAAAGCGAGGGGTCAGACTTTTTAAGCTCTTGGTAAATATCTGCGGCGACCTTTTTAAAAGCGGTTATTTTAAACGCCTCTTTCAACTCTTCCGGCTTGCTCAGTATTTGCTCCGGAGAAGGCGGCTGTTCTTCGGTATTGCCTTGCACAAACCCGACTTTTGCCCGGAATTCCAGCACTGTTTTTCTCAGCAAAAGAACGCACTGGTTTATTATAACTTCCGAAACCAAGTCCTCTTTTTCCAGATCTTCCAGCCCTTCTTCCTGCACCCAAATCTTGTCTATGCCAATATCCTTGAGCTTTACACTAACATCTGAGGTCATCCTATAACCCGCAGAAAGCATTATTTCACCTGTATCGCGATAAATGCTTTTCGCAAGAACATGCCCAGTTCTGAGCTCTTTTAGTGCTATTTGAAGCATAGGAGATAGGAATATAGAAAATACCTGAACCGAAATTCTCAGAATTTGAAAAGTCAAAAAAAGCAGAGCTTGCGCCCTTGGGTTGGGAATTTTATATATTATTAGTGGCGGCGGCAGGCGTTTCGGACGTTAATACTGCGGGGTGGTTTCCACCATGTCCAGTTCCCGCCGCCTTATTTTTGCGTATTGAAATTATCCTAAGCTTTTTGCTCTTTGCGTCTGGAACCGCTTCCGTCACATAATAGTTACCGTTTATGCGCTTCGTGTACAGAAGCACTTTAGAACGGGTTCCATCCGAATTTCTGAACTGATGATTTTGCCTCTCGGATAATTCAATTTTATCATAATTATCCAGTACATACTTAACACGCCCTATGTCCTCTGGATCTTTCATGCTTTGGTCAGCTTGTCCATGCTTTCCATGCCTATTATCGTAATGCCCAATATGGCTACCGTCAATAACGTGTTCAAACCCAGAAACATTTATGCCAGTAAGCTTTTCAATGTCCTGCGCAGCATTATTTGAAACTTCACCTATAACATATAGCTTTTGTGTGGCGTTTTTTCTATCGCCAGCTAAAATGCCTCTTGCAAACTCTACCAGGTTCTTGTCAGTAGAGTTTTTGTACTCATCTTCTTCAACCATAAAATGAACCTCCTATTTTTGTTCATATTACTTAGACGGAGTTCATAGCCAAAATAAGACATAAAAAATGCATTTTACTATTCCAAGTTGGAGTAGTTGGCTGGGGGAAAGTTTATTGCAAAGAACATTTGGCACGGTTTTTGCATGACTCTTAAGCATGAAACTTAACTCTTTGTTTTTCAGCGTCTTACTCCTGGTTGCAAATGGCTTCTCAGCCCCAGTTTCACTCTATGGGAACAACCTTTATACCGATAAAAAAGGCAAAAGGGCTGGAGACGTGGTCACTATCCTTATTATGGAAGCCGCAAAGGCAGGTAGCGACACGCGCACAGAAACAGATAAAAACAGCAATATAAGCATTGGGCAGGAGAAATCCACGGGCAGCAAATTGTTCAGCTGGCTCCCCAATTTTGGAGTAAACGGCAACGCAAACATAAGCTACGACGGCAAAGGGGCAACCGCACGCAATGGAGAATTGAAAGCTACGGTCACAGCTCGCATAATAGAGGTTTTGGACAATGGGAATTTGCTAATTGAAGGCTCTAAGATCGTTGCCATAAACAATGAAGAGGAAATTTTGGAAGTTAGCGGCACAATAAGGGCAGACGACATAAACCCGGATAACACCGTTTATAGCTATAAAATAGCAGAAGCTGTAATTAGATACTCTGGAAGCGGAACTAATTCCGAGGCTGAAAAACCTGGACTTTTAACAAGATTTTTCAACTGGATTTTCTAAAAGCAATCAAAAAAAGGAGTTGATATGCGGATAGATGATGACAACCAAAAACGATACAAAATAGGCTGGCTTGAAGTAGCCGCCGTAATTTGCATCTTGCTGGCAGTGCTGGCATCCAAAGCAAACGCCGCAAGAGTCAAGGACATGGCAACGCTGGAAGGCATTTCCGAGCAGCAGCTGGTAGGCTACGGGCTTGTAGTTGGCCTTGCCGGCACAGGCGATGGCGCAAACACGCAATTCACAATTCAATCGGTAGCGAATATGCTGCAGAAGATGGGCATTGTGGTTAACCCGCAAGATATGCGTTTGCGAAACGTGGCCGCAGTTATGGTAACCGCAACTTTGCCGGCATTCGTTAAGCCAGGCAAAAAGATAGACGTTTCCATTTCCAGCATGGGCGATGCTCGCTCTTTGGAAGGCGGAACTTTGCTGATGGCTCCGCTTCAAGGCTCAGACGGCGAGTATTACGCACAAGCTCAGGGCTCGGTAAATTTAGGCGGAATATCTGCGAGAAGCGGCAAAAACAGCTTTAAAAAGGGCCATGCGCTCTCCGGAACCCTGCCAAACGGCGCAGTTGTGTACAAAGAAATAGAGAGCGCAAACCTAAAAACTGGAGAGCTTCGCTGGGTGCTTTCAGACCCGGATTTCACAAGCGCAGTAGAAATGGCAAATGCCATAAATCAGATTTTCCCAAATTCGGCAATGGCGCAAGACGCTTCCACAATTTCCGTGAACGTGCCAGAATCAATGCGCAACGATTATATGTCTTTCATAGCTCGTGCAGAAAGCGCAGAGTTTAACCCCAATACAAACGCCCGTGTTGTGCTGAACGAAAAAACCGGAACGGTAGTGAGCGGCTCGAATGTTCAAATTTCCGAAATAGCGGTTTCTCACGGAAGCATAACGGTTCAGGTAGCAAATACCCAAACCGCAGCCGCAGTGACTCCGCTTTTAGCCCAAACAGCCATGATGAACAATCAGCAGATAAATGTTCAAGAGCCTCGCACGGAAACCAGAGTTATGCCTTCGGTTAACAACGCCGGCCAGTTGGCGCAGGCTTTGAACAGCCTGGGAGTTTCGCCACGCGACATAATATCTATTTTCCAGGCAATTAAAAAAGCTGGAGCGCTGCACGCAGAATTGGTGGTTATGTAAACACCTTGTAAAACTTGCGCTTGCCAACCTGCACAATCATTTCTTTGTCCACAGTCAATTGCGCATTGGCATCTGCAACTATATTCCCGCCTATCTTCACGCCGCTATTCTGAATCATGCGGCGAGCTTCGCCTTTGCTAGCAAAGGCTCCTATTGAAACGAGCAAGTCCAAAACCCCGTAACTGCCTGCGGCAAGCTTGATTTCAGGCGTATCGCTTGGCAATTCGTTTCCGCTGTGAATGGCTTTTTCTCTTTCCGCAGCGGCCTGGGCAGCGTCTGTGCCATAATATTGCGCAACTATGTCCAAAGCCAATTCTCGCTTTGCAACTAGAATATCTTTTGAAAAATCGTTTTTCACGGTCAAAAGCTCGGACCAGCTTTGAACCAGACTGTCTGCTATGTTGTAAACTTTGTGGAACATCACATCAGGGCTTTCGTTGACGCCAACATAATTTCCAAGAGACTTGCTCATTTTCTGCTCGCCATCCGTGCCCAAGAGAATGGGCATAAATAAACCGATTTGCGGATCCTGGCCTTCTCTTATTTGCAGCTCGCGTCCTCTCAAAACATTAAACTTCTGGTCTGTGCCGCCAAGCTCAACATCGCTTTTTATAACAATGCTATCGTAAGCTTGCATTAAGGGATACACAAATTCGTGAAGACTTATGGGCTGTCCTTCTGCATAGCGGGTTTGGAAATCTTTGCGCTCAAGCATTTGCGCAATGGTAATGCTGCCCATAAGCTCGGTAACCTTGTCAAATGGCATTTTGCTGAACCAGTCGCCATTGTAACGAATTTCGGTTTGCTCTCTTTTCACAATTTTGAAAAACTGCTCCTGATATTCCTTAGCGTTTTCCATAACCTGTTCGTGGCTAAGGCGTGGACGAGTCTTGTTGCGGCCGCTCGGATCGCCTATCATTGCAGTGTAATCCCCCACAATCAGCACAACCTGGTGCCCAAAATCCTGAAACTGGCGCAATTTGCGCATAACCACCGTGTGCCCAAAGTGCACATCCGGAGCGGTAGGGTCAACGCCGAGCTTTATGCGCAACGGAATTCCGGTATCTATGGATTTCTGAATCTTTTTAGCAAGCTCTTCTTGCGGAACTATTTCCAGCACTCCGCGCATAAGCACGGAGAGTTGTTCTTGTAGCGGAGGGAAAGTCATGGGGGGAATTTAGAAAAACTCCCCTACGGCTGTATAGCCGAGTAACGCACGCAACGTACAAAGGCGCTATCTGTTGGCAGAAAGTGGTGACTTCGGACTTCTGTGTCTGCAGAAATAATATTCCTGTAGTTAGCAGGACCTGAAGCCCACCAAAAAGTACCTCTAACAGCAACGCCATGATCATACTGAATGGCTGTAGGCTTTGCATTAAACCCATAGCTATCGGTTCCATTCTTATTATCATTGCTATCTGTCCAGCCAGTTGTAGATTTGAGCCTTCCGCCTGCAACAAAATCTCCTCCAGCATAGGCAATAAGCTCACTCCAATCGCCATCTGCCGCAGGCTGGAAACCTGCTGGGCAAATTGCCTCGCCCCACTTGTAATAGCATCCGTTGGTACCAGAGCAAGTTGGGAAATTCAAATTTTTTCTCAGCCAAATTTGACGGCCTATTTGAACGATTCCATAATCTTCGCCATTTCTGTCGCTGTCCACGTAAGGCCCAGATATTATTCCCGTTGTATCTTGGCATTTCATTCCCGGCAGAGGATCTATTATATAATCTGTATATGGCCTTGATGTATCGCCTACCATCTGTTTGCACCTCAAAACAGTTTTATCAACGCAAACTCCAACTGTGCCATTGCTATCTGCTGGATTTCTAAAGTTGCAATTGTTATATAGCCTGTTGCTTGCGAAACAGCCTTTCTGTTCAGGATTATATAGCCCATCAGGATTTTCAGGCGTTATGCATTTTGGATAAAGTTGTTCATTGTAGCAGAAATTAGTGCCACGTTTATCTTCGCGCATTCCATGACAGCAAAATTCAGCATCAGGATTATATGTTTTGTCTCCGCACAAATCGCAAGGCTTGCCATTATAGCAGAATTGTTTGGAACGATCGTATTTAGTAGCAAGGTCTCCAGGAACGCAATAATCATAAAGATCATAAATTGTGCCATCATCATGACATCCTTTTATCGAAGGATTGTATGGTCGAGTTTCTTGACAGCAGACGTCTGTATTAGGCTCATACTCATTATCGCCGCATTTCGGAAAAACTCCTGCGCCATCCTTGCAAAATTGACGATAATTATAAATTGAGTAAGAGTTTAGCGGCCGTCCAAAATCATCTAAACCATTATATTTCCTGCATAAATCTTTTATGGTTTCCGTTTGCGTGTCAGGGTCTTTAAGGCAAAATTGGCTTCCCCTATTCGGTATTTGGCGGCCACCGCATAACTCCAATATTGAATTATTTTCGCAATAATGAGTATCTATATTGTATGTTTCATTTTCACCACATAGCCTATGTTTTTCACCCTGTTCCGTAATAAATATATCTGAACCTGACGTAAGTCTAGAAAGTATTTTATTTTTTACGCAAATTTCAGTCAAAGGATCATATTCATCAACCACGCCGCCTCTGTAGCATTTATCTTCAAGTCTAAAGCCTGTGCAGAATTGCATTGATGTCTTATATGATTTACCTCCACACAAATCAATAAGTCCATTTTCATCGCAAAATTGCATCAAAGGATTATAAGTTTTACCATTGCTTGCAACTGTTTTTTCGCATCTCAAATAAGGTTCTTTTTCAAAGCAAAATTCCTCAACAGGATCATACCAATTAACACCACATTTTTCATAAAATTTCTTGTCGGTAAAACAAAATTCTGTTACAGGATTATATTTATGATTTCCGCATTTTTCATAGACTTTGTTCTCAAAACAAAAATGAGTAGCAGTAAAGTATGTTACCATTCCGCATACTGATTTAGTATTTATGCCCTCTTCTCTGTCATAAAGATCATGATTAAAACAGAACTTTTCAAAAATATTGTAAGTTTGCCCATTGCATTTTGTATAAACCATAAAATTGCCATCGTGATTTGCACCGCAGAATTCTTCATCTGGATCATATCGTTGCCCATCGCAAAATTCTACAATATCGTTGTTAAAACAAAAATGCACACGGGTATCATCTATACGCTTGCCATTGCATTTTGTATAAACTTTATTGTCTTGATCGGAACAGAATTCTTCGTCTGGGTTATACTTTTTTCCTCCGCACAGCGAATATTTTTTCTTATCAGTCCAGCAAAATTCAATTGCAGGGTCTGCTTTTGGATTGCAATTGTCTGTTGGAACGCTAATTGAGCCACTGCTAGGAGTTAAACCAGAAGATAAACCTGAAATTTCTGATGAACTATAATTGCTATTACCGCTACTAACTTCATGGTCTCCGCAAGCAAAAAGAGACAAGAAGAAGACTGCAAGCAGTTTTTTAATTGTATTCATAAAACCTCAATTATTTTTTCTGTCATATGTAAATATACATTTTTTTTACAAAGAAATCAAGGTTTTCAAAAAAAAAAAGTTGTTTTATTACCAATTTTTACTATCTTTTCCTTTAAAAATGAATAAAGCCTCCTTAATTATAGCTGCAAGTTTGCTCGCAAGCCGGGTGCTCGGCGTATTGCGTGAAATGCTTCTTGCCAATATCGCTGGTGTTAATGAACAGAAGAATGCGCTAGATTTAGCGTTTATGATTCCAGACATTCTGAACCATCTTATAGGCACAGGGTTCCTGTCAATCGTTTTCATATCGTTGTTCACAACGCACTTGCTCAAACAGGACGAAGATGAAGGCTGGCGTTCGTTTAGCAACATATTCAACGTTTTAGGTTTATTCCTTTTGATTTTGGCTGTTCCTGCATTTATTTTTATGCGTGAATTGATACTGCTATTAACCGCTGCGCCTCCAAGCGAAGAAATTTTAGCGCTTGCAACGCATTTCGGCAGAATAATCTTGCCAGCTCAGATGTTCTTTTTTGCAGGAAGTTTTTTAATAGCCGCTCAGCAAGCCAGAAAACAGTTCTTTATACCTTCGCTTACAGGCATAATCTATAATACAAGCGTAGTGTTTTTTGGATGGATTTTCAGAGAAAACGGTGTAGTAGGATTTGCATGGGGAGTTCCAATCGGAGCGTTTATAGGTTTCTTCATTTTACAAATAATAGGCTCATATAGAGGCGGAGTAAAATATTTTCCTGCATTCAAACCTGCAGATTCAGAATTGATTAAAACATTAAAGCTTTTATTGCCAATGGTCTTGGGTGCAGGCTCTATGTTTGCATTGGAATTTGTAATTCGCAGCTTTGGTTCCATGTTTGGAACTGCCGGAATATCAAGTCTTAATTATAGTTACAGGTTGATGTACACTCTTGTAGCAGTTTTTGGATTTAGCGTTGGTGCTGCAAAGTATCCAGATATGGTTAGGATGTTCAAAGAGAACAAAAACAGCGATTTGAATGAAAAGGTATGGGGTGATTTGGCAAAAATATTTGCAATTCTTGTTCCGGCAATCTGCGCATTGACTGCAGTAAGTTTGCCTGCTGTGAGAATTATGTTTGAGAGAGGCGCTTTTACACAGGAAAGCTCTATTCTTGTAAACAACTTGCTTTTGTTTTATTTACCAGCGAGCATAGGGCTTTGCTTCCAAGCTCTTTTGATAAGGGCTTTTTATTCAATGGAGAGAATGTGGCTGCCAACAATAATAAATACTTTAACTTTTGCCGTATCGCTGTTCTTATACGCTCCTGTTGCAAAAACAATGGGAATCTATTCCGTGCCCATAGTGAGCTTTGTTTGTTCATTCGTTCAATTGATAATGCTTTTGTCTTTTTGGGGAAGCAAGGGGTGCAAGCCTTTTGCAAAGGATTTTATAGTGGCTATTATAGCCTTGGTTATTTTTGCGCCTTTAGGCTTTTATTTATCAAAATTGTTCAATAATTGGCTTTTAAATGCGAATTTAGTGTATTTATTGGTTTATTCTGCTGTTTTTTCTTCTTTGTTTTTTGTTTTTTCTGTTGTTTTGCAAGCTTTGTTAGGATCCAAGTCTTCTTCTTATATAATATTTTTAATAAAAAAGAAAACGATTAATAGGTAAAAGGTTATGTTGGCAACTTGATAAACGCTTGTAAGATGCTGATTTACATAGAATTATGCTTAAATTTTCATTAAAATAGGCTTGCAAAACTCTATTTTTTTATTAACAGGTATTTTTGAAAACTATCTATTTATTAACATTGAGACTTGAAACTTTTCAAAAAAATGTTGTTTTCCAAGAATATTAACACTTTTTTAACAGGATTTTTCGTTTTTCCCTTGCTTTTTTTGCAAAACTTTTCTAAATTATTGCAACACGGCGGTTTAGCTCAGTTGGTTAGAGCGACGGAATCATAATCCGCAGGTCCGGGGTTCAAATCCCTGAACCGCCATAGTCTAATGAAATTTAGCATTTGCTATATTTATTAGATGAAGTTATATCTTTTCAGTATAACAATAGCCGTTCTCCAACAAATAGTTTTTGCGCAGAACGCAACGCTGCCAGTAATCAACATCAATACGGACGGTAGCGTACAAATTGTAAGCAAAGAAGAGTGGGTTACCATGACGTTTTCTTTAAGCGATCCAAATAACCAGCAAAATAATATTTCGGCTATCGGCAATCAGCAAATTAGAGGACGGGGAAATTCCTCTTGGAATGCTTCATGGAATCGAATCACTCCGCCAGACGGAATTAACGTTTATCGAAACCCATATCGCATCAGATTCAGGAATAATCAGCAACAATCGCCTTTTGGACTGCCCGCCGCAAGAAATTGGGTGTTGATGAACGCCGATATTGATAAAAACGCTTTCGGACTTGAAATGGGCAAACGATTGGAATTGCAATACACATGTTCATATAATCCTGTTGAGGTTTATGTGAACTCTGGTTATTCAGGCAAGTATATTTTAACTGAACACAGACAAGCCGACCCAGCATACATAGGTGCTCCAGGAAGGCCGAAGGCTCACTTGACCGAAGGTTGGTTTGTTGAAATGGATCGCTATTTCCCAGACGACGAACCCGTAAAATTTCGTACAGAAAGCTACGATTTGCCAGTGATAGTCAAAAGTCCTGAATTTACGGACGACATTGAAGACCCCAGTTATGATTTTGTAAAAAATGATTTGAACAGAATAGCCGATTTGATGATTTCCAATGATTTTCCAGAAAATGGCTATCGTGATTTGATTGATGCTGAGACTTTCATTAAATATTTTTTAGTGCAAACATTTATGCAAAATGTTGATCTTTTCCGCAAAGGCACAGAAACTGGAGAGCATATCGGGAGTGCTTTTTTCTATAAAGACAAAGGCGGCAAAATAGGAGCAGGCCCGCTGTGGGACCTTAATTGGAGCTTTCAAGAATTTTCTGGTATGCAGGCTACGCTAACTGGCAATATGGGACCTACTTATCATCCATATATGGTTCATCCATGGCTTCGCCGTTTCTTTGATGATCCAGAATTTCTTGTGAGATACAAAGAGATTTGGAATGAGAAAATGCCGCAGATAGAATCAATGCGGAATTTTATCGCAGAAATAGTAGAAAAGATCAACGGAACTGGAACAACAACGACTTCAACTATTAATAACTTGACGAGTTTCTATGATAGAAGATTAACATTTTTAAAAGCGGAATATAATAAAGTAAATGTCCGACCGACTGTACGAGACTTCGGGACAGATGGCTATAATTACCAGCAAGCGTCTCCTCGCGCTGTTACGCTGGTTTCTTATGGCGAGATGAGCGGATTGTCAGCAACTCTTCAAAAAGGCGCATCGTCGGATTTTCAAATCACGTCAAATTTGAATCAAACTTCTACAGGAAGAGGCGGATATCTTGCGGCAGTAAACATCAAACCCAAAGATGCGCTTGCCATAGCATCATATCGCGACACGCTTATTCTCAGAGGAGTTAAGCAGGGTAATGAGTTCACGTTCAAAGTTCCGTTGAGTTTTATTGTATCGACAGAAGAATCAGTATCGTCTTTGCCGCAAATTGCAAGCGGAAATAAAGTTATTTCTGTTAAAAATGGCATAAATTTAACGGCAGCAACGAATGCTGCAATTCGGGTATATAACGCTGCAGGCAGAAACGTAGCAAGTTACGCCTTTTCAGGTGGCGTTCATAGTGTATCGCTCAATCATTTGCCGCATGGGATATATATTGCAAAAGTATCGCTGGGCAATGAACATAAAATAATGCGTATTGTGGTTAGGTAGCGTTTCTTTCGAAACTAAGTTTAGACATTTTCTATATTTCCAGCATGCAAGAAAAGCCCAGAAAAAGCATTCATGTTCAGATTTATTCAAAAGGCACGGATAAACCTTCTTCTTACAGCATTCCTCTGAAAATCATAGGGTGGTGGGTGGTTGGGCTCGTCATAATAGTATCTGGGTTTATGTTCTGGCTGCCAGGCAATATGATTAATCTCAAGAATTTTCGCGTTTTTGATTTGGCAAAAGAGCAAAGAACAATGCTAATATCGGCAAATAAACTGGAAAAACAGATTTCTGAGGCAAACTTGCAAATAGAAAGCGGACACAACTTAAGAAGCAAAATAAACCAACTGGCTGGCATTCCAACTAGTCCAAAAAAAAGTTATACAAAAACAAATCATATTGAATCCTCAGATTTTGAACGCATAAAAGTTTCGCTTGAAACATTGAGAAAAATGCGTTCCGCTCTTTTGGTGAACGAACAATATGCAAGAAATCTGCCAATATTGCAACCATTGAGAATACAGAAAAACATAACCAATAATTTCGGGCTTATTCAAGACCCGCTAACTGGCAGAAAGTTGCCGCATAGAGGCGTGGACTTTGCCGTAAAAGAAGGCGATACCGTTATAGCCACCGGAGATGGCATAGTTGATGCAATTTCAAATAAAAAATTCGGTTTTGGTACCACATTGGAAATTAATCATACGCCAAACGTAAAAACAGTTTATTCGCATTTGCAACACGTATTGGTTCAAACTGGAAAGCCAGTGAAAAAAGGTCAAGCTGTAGCTATTGCTGGCAGAAGCGGCAGCGTCCTATGGCCCGTTCTGCATTACGAAGTCCATTACGATAATATCCCGATAAATCCCGAAGATTATTTTATAACGCCGTAAAGGGGTATGCAGCGTGAAAATTTTTAAAAACATTTACAAAGCACTTAATTTTATGCTTCGTGTGGTTTTGCTTTTGTTTATTTTATATTCAATAGCTTTTAGCCTTGCGTGTACCTGGGGGGCATGGAAAGTTTATTCCTATGGAAATGCTATTTTGCAAGAGGTTGAAATTTTAAAATACTCTCAGCCTGAGCGAAGCGCATTTATGGACAGTTTGCACAAAGTCAGCCCAAAATTAAATATAAAGCACAGATTTGTTCCTTTAGACAGCATAAGTCCATATTTGCAAAAAGCGGTTGTGGCAGGAGAAGATGCTGGTTTTTATTTTCATCCGGGGTTTGATGTCAGAGCTATAGCTGAGGCGCTGGATGCAAATCAAAAGCGAAAGAAAACCATGTTCGGCGGCAGTACCTTAACCCAGCAGCTTGCAAAAAACCTGTTTCTTTCGCCACAGCGTTCCTGGGAACGAAAGATCAAGGAGCTTGCTTATGCGGTTCTTATGGAAAGATATTTGGGCAAAGACCGAATTCTTGAGCTTTATCTAAATTATGCACAGTGGGGAAAAAATATTTTCGGCTGCGAAACAGCATCTCAGCACTATTACAAAAAACCATGCGCAAAGCTAACTGTTGACCAATCAGTAAATTTAGCGGCAATGCTGGCAAGCCCTGGCAGGCATCATCCGGAAATGCGAGAGAGCCGTTTTATGCGCGAGCGCAGAAACATGATTTATCGTAATATGTTCCCTCCTAAAGACTCTGTGCTTGTAGATAGCTTAAAGGGGTTGACAGAGCCGTGAATAATATGTCTTTAATAAAAAGCAAAGATACTTCCATAGAAGTTATCTTTCGCAAAGCTCTTTGGAAAGCTGGATTTCGCTACAGAAAGAATTACAAAAAATTGCCAGGCAAGCCGGACATAGTTTTGACCAAGCACAGAATTGCCATTTTTTGCGATGGCGATTTTTGGCACGGAAAAAACTGGGACGAAGACAAGAAAAAAATCAAAAAGAATTGCACATACTGGGTTCCAAAAATTGACAAGAATATAAAGCGAGACTTTGAAGCGGAAAGAGACCTTAAGCTTATGGGTTGGGAAGTTTTGCGCTTTTGGGGAACGGATATTGAGAAAAATTTGCAAGCCTGCATTGAGCAAGTAAGAGAAGCAATTTTTTACAGAGAAGTTGGAGTGGAGCCGTGATGCGAATTCTCCTTCTCCTCCCCGCTTTTGCCCTTGCTGCATTCTACGGCAACCAGAGCGGCGTGAACTGGAAAAGCGCAGAGACTGAGCATTTTTTGGTTCACTACCCCGCAGAATATATGGAGCGAGCTGCACGGGCTGCCGAGCTTGCCGAAGATGTTTACGACACAATCACAAATCGCTATAAAATAAAATTGCCGAGCAAGGTTAATCTGGTATTTGAAAATATGCTCTACAGCCAGGGCGAAGCAAATCCTGTTTACAACATGATGCGCATTGGGCTCACAAACTGGGATTTTAAAATTCGCGGCACGCATTCCTGGATTAGAGACGTGATAACTCACGAGTTCAGCCATTTGGTTAGCATGCAGAGCAACAGCAAAACGCCTTATCCCTGGATTCAGGGCGTGCAGATTTCCAAAATGGATTTTTACAACGAGCGGCGGCAAGTTCCCGTTGTAATGCACATGCCTTTTATGATTCAGCCTTATTGGTTTGCAGAGGGCACGGCTCAGTTTGAAAGCAGCAGAATGGGATATGATCACTGGGATACTCACAGAGATATGCTGCTCAGAACTGCGTTTTTGGAAAACAAAGTTTTGCCTTTGGAATTTATGGAAGATTTCAGCGAGCATGCATTGGAAGCAGAGCTTGGTCCATACACGCAAGGCTTTGATTTGGTTCGCTACATAGCAGAAATTTATGGAGAAGATGCAATCCCACAGTTGTGGAAAGATATGGGAAAAATATCCAATCTGAGTTTGAGCGGTGCGCTAAGCGAGAGGTTCAAGATAACGGAAAGAGAATTGTACAAAAATTGGAAAGAAAACAGAAAAGCGCATTACGAAAAAGTTCGCAGTTCGCTTGGCAAGATTATTGCAGGAGAAAAAATAACAAAAGACGCTTTTTACCACGAGTTTCTCTCCATTGCAAACGGCAAGCTTTACGGTCTGTCAAACTTGGGCGCAGATTTTTTTGACGGCAGCGTTTTTGAATTAAAGGATTCTGTTCCAGAGCCTTTTGAAAAGTTCAAATTGAAAAAGCCATATCTTTCGCAGGGGATTTCCACAAATGGTTCAATTTTAGCTTATGTATCATATCAAAACAGAGATAAAAAAGGCAAACCATATTTTGACATAGCCATTGCAGACACGCTTGGCAAAAGCCGAACAATCACAAAATTTGCAGATGCAGTTTATCCCGATATTTCTCCAGACGGAAAACAGATAGTTTTTGCAAGGCGAGAATCAAACGGAACAAGATTTTATTTATCCGTTGTAAATATTGAAGGCGGCGATTACAAAGATATAGTCGTGCCGCATGGCAACGAATTCAACATATACAATCCGAAATTTTCTCCAGACGGCAAACAGATTGCATACAGTTATTTTGACGGAACAAAGCGAAAAATCAAAATTGTGGATGGCGCAGAATTTGCAGGCCGCGATCCAAACTGGTCTTCAGACGGAAAATCAATTTATTTTTCCAACGATGAAACAGGAATTTTCAACATATACAAAATAGATTTGCAAACGAATAAAATCCAGCGCATAACAAATGTATTAGGCGGCGCATTTTCACCCATAGCGGATTCAAATGGTTTGTATTATATTGGATATGACAGGGATGGATTTTCCATATATAAAATTGAGAATGGAGAATGGAGAATGGAGAATAATACTGATATGCCAATTCTCAATTCTCAATTCTCAATTCTCAATTCTTCCGAAATTTCCTTCGCCAATTCCCAACGCAATTACATACCAATTCCCCGAATGCCAATTCTTGTCCCGTTATTCGCTCTGGAAGACCGTGCCCCTGATTTCGGCGCAATAAATACGGGAACTATGGTTCCGAAAATCGGCATAGCGTTTGGCTTGAATGACCCGCTTGGCAAAAATTTCTTTCAAATATCCGCTTTGCAGCAAATAGGCAAGTTTGGCGAAGATAGCCAAAGCGATTTATTCGCAGGCTTGGAGAATCGCAGTTTCCCAATTACGCTCAGCCTTGCATTTACTCGAATGAACACGGTTTCAAAAGACACCGTATATCAAGAAGATCCTCGGCTCGACAATGAAATCAGCGAAAATGCATCCGAGCTTTACAACACGGCATTTTCCGCTTCTTATTCTATTTTCAAAGAAGGAGATTCTTTGACGGCATTTGCTTCTTACGATTGGCAGGCTTTTAATCTTTATCAGAATAATTTCAAATGGGATGCTCATGTAAGATGGCAATTGGGCGTAATTGCAGGCTTTGCAAAACAAGATTCTCTATTTTCCGTGCAGGGTCTTTATTCTTTTTCAAATTCAGATTTGTTCAGGCCAGGAACTTTTGCGGAAAGTTTTACAATTAGCGAAGCGGGCGTTATTAAACCGAATTATAAAAATTTCAATTTACACGAATGGGCTTTTGCTGCAAATGTATCGTTCTGGGATATTTCGCTTTCGCTTTTTGGCGGAGGAATTCTAAAGTGGAGCAGTTCGGATTCTGATACTTTGGATAATTTTTATCTGCATCCTCTTGTTATTAGCGGTTATCCGATTTTAAGGAACAGCGAAAGTTTTTTTGCGCAGGGAACGGGAACAATTTTAGCGGAAGCTCGTTACAAGTATTTCGTTTACAAAGATTTCAGAAGAAGGTTTGGAATTTTCATAACAAGAGATTTTTATTTCTCGCCTTTTGCGCAAATGGGCAGCGCTTGGGAAAACCATCCGTTGCCGGACTTAAAGCACAGGGAAAATTGGTTGCGCAGTTTTGGCATAGACTGGAACTTGGAAAACCGCATATTTTATTCCGTACCGTTTAATTTGCGTTTTGGAGTGGCAAGAGGCTTGGATGCGCCAAAAGACACGAGAATAAGAATTAGCGTGGGAGCATTCTAAAATCTGCAATGGATCTCAACCTGAAACCGATTATGAAACCAGCCATACCATTTTTCAGGATTTTCCAGAATCAGATTCTCCAGCCACGAATGATAATGAGCGTAAAAATTCTGAGCGGGTATTTTTTTCAAGAAAAGGGTTGATTGCTGAATGTGCCCACAGAAGACCTGAGTGTTTGAACGATGCTCCAAAATAAAACTCGGCAACGGATTGCACAAAACCTGAGCGCCCAAGAATTCGCTTATGCAATCTGAGCGGCCGCGCTGATCTGCAAGCATTGCAAATAAACCGCCGTTATCTATGAATTCCAATAAACGCTGAGGTTGAACTTTTTGCGCAAAGCATTTCCCTTTGAAAGAGCGTTTCTTTTGCAGCCATTTATCAAAGAATGCAGGTTTTTGCTCTTGCGCAACTGCGTTCAGCGGCAGTCCTAGCTCTGCGAGTTTATAGCCAAGAAGCTCGTGGTTCCCATAGTGCGCTGTGAGAAAAATACCTCCGCTTCTCATTTCTTCCAAAACAGAGTTCTGAGCAACTGTAATTTTTTCCTTAGCGGGATTGCAAAAAACAAATCTGAGAACATCGCCAATCATATTTTTGAGAACGGCATTATATCTAGGTTGCACCGCGCCAGCCTTTTCAAAAAATGGCTTAGTCAAGAGCAAATTTCTGGAAAAGACAGCTTGTTTCCACATATTCTGTTAATCCTATAAATTCTGGCCAATTCTAATTCTGACGTTTTCCCACAATTGCATAAATTCCGGTTTGCCTTGCTGCGCTCTGTTCGCCGGGCTTGTGGATGGAAGATAAATGGAATTCTGCCCAGCTTCTTTTGCGCATAGTTTTTGAAACAGCTCGGTTGCTTTTTTGCCGTTGGTGAAAATTGCGGAAATCTTGCTTTTTGCGAGCATGGGCTTGAATTTGTTCGGAACTGGACTGCGAATTGTATTGTCGTCTGCGCCGTTTATTTCGCATGAGTGCAGAACGTCCCACAAGGCTAAATTGCGCTCTAAAATAAAATTGCGCTTTGATTCGGGGTCTGGGTCTGGCGGTTTGCAGTTGAAGAGTTCGGATAATGTTTTCCAGAATCTGTTTTGAGGATGGCCATAATAGTAATTCGCTCTGGATGCAGGCGATGGAAAAGAACCCAGAATCAGTACGCGGGAGTTTGCGTTGAATATTGGAGGGAAGGGATGAGTTATGGGGGCGGGCATGAGAGGAATTTAGAAAAAATTTACTATTTTTGCCTTTAATAAAATGCAGGAATATGCAAATGAAAATTTTGTCTTAGCTTCTTCGCATTTTTGCGGCACTCATTACTTCATCCACCAAATCAGTTATATCTGGTGCTTCAAATTTCATGTTTTGGTTCACTTTGCCAATGGGCTTAAGCATTCCAAAATTGTGGGCGTCTTCCAAAATGTTGTAGGCAGATTTCAGCGACAGATTCAATTTCTCAGCTACAAATTTTGCGTCAACAACAGGGTTTTCAACCAAAACATCCATCAACTTCCAAACATTTGAGCTTTCCTTTGCCTTAATATCCGATTTCCAGCCATTTATTATATCGTCAATTTTTGCAACCATTGAACCGCCAACTTGCACAGCGTAAATTATTCCTGCGGTTATCTCCTTTACAATAGGAATGTAATCGCCATTATGGAATTCATTTAACGCAGAATAGTAAGCACCTATTTTATTCAGCAAGCCCACCGAAATAGGCAGCGAGGAATTCCTGAAAATGCCGTTGTTTTTGAGTATTCTCTGTATCAATGTACGCCCCGTTCTGCCGTTGCCGTCTATGAAAGGATGAATTGTTTCAAATTGCGCATGAGATACGGCCACTAAAACAATAGGATTTAAATTGATTCTGTTTGAAAAAGCTATCCAGTCTGCCAGGCATTCTTTTATGTGCTTGCTATGGGGCGGAACAAAGCTTGCCTTGTCTGGGCTTATGTTGTTCCCGCCAATCCACACTTGCTCTTCTCTTATTTTTCCGGCAATGCCTGCATTTGTTTTATTGAGCAAAGTTTTATGAATCTCGGAAATCAAGCTAAAGCTTATTTTTGAATCAAGCGAAATAGCTTTTTTCATGGCAGCGATATTGTCTGCTATGATTGCGTCCCCAGTTAGATTCTCAATTTGGGAACTGGAAGCAGATTCGCTTCTGAGCATTATTGCCGGGATGTTATAACCTTTGCTTTTTAGCATTTCGTCAAATATGGCACTGTGCCACGGATATTCTTCATACTGAACCGCTTGGAATTTCATTCAAAAGTTAATCTCTTTAGTTCTTAATGCACCGCACGGAGTACAGGCTCGCTTTAGTATATGTATCTATGAGCGCATATGTTTCGTAGTAATCCAGCTTCATGAGTTTGGCACCATTGGTAGTGCCGCTATTCTCATCGCTACTCCACCAGTAACCGAAATTGTTGATATTTTGAAAGGGGTAATTTGTCATTTAACTGCTACTCGCAAAGTTTGGTATCCGGCTTTCACAATGTATAATCCTCTTGTTTGGACTTCTATTCTAATGTCTGAACCATGATTCACTTGATTAAAGGATTTACTTGATATTAGTTTCCCCTGCAAATTATACACTTGCACCCTTGCATCTTGCGGTACATTATTCAGCATTATTGTTTTGCCTATTGTCTGGACCCCGATTTTCAGGATTTTGGGATTTACAGGATTTGCATAAATTGGCGCTACAAATTCGCCTGCTGTGGTTATTTCTAAAAAGCCTGTGTTCTCTCCGTTCTCATACTGGATTCCGAGCTTGCCGTCTTTGTTTTGCCAAACCGCTGTTGCGCCTGCTGATGCGGTTAAGTTGGTGCTTGTGCCCGGCGTGTAAGTGAGCGGAGCATTGCCGCTTGGCTTGTTCCAGGCTATTATTGCGGCGTTGTTGGGGGAGTCTTCGCTTTTGTTTAGGTTGTGGGTGCCGGATACTACGGCTGTTAGGGCGGCTCCTGTTCCTGCTACCACGCCGCCGTTTAGATTGACTGTGCCGCTAGCTCGATGTATGCCATTGCCGACTGGGGCTGTGTTGCCGATTATTTCACCGCCGTTCATTGTGAAGACAGTATTGTTACCCGATACGTATGCTCCGCCTGCGTTAACGCCGGCAGCGTTGCCAGTGATTTTGCCGCCGTTCATGGTGAATTTGGCGCTGCTCCACACGGTCATGCCGCCGCCTCTGCCTGCGTCTGTATTGCCTTCTATTTTAGTAGCAACATTTCCGCTGATTTCGCCGCCATTCATGGTGAATGTGGTGCTGCTGCCGGATATATCCATGCCGCCGCCGTCAAGGGCGGTGTTGCCGCTTATCTTTCCGTCTTGCATGGTGAACGTACCACCCGATATCCTAATTCCGCCACCGTCAGCACCAGTAGCAATGTTATCGCTTATTTCACCACCATTCATGGTGAAGACAGTATTGGCTCCAGATATGTATAAACCTCCAGCGTCAAGATCAGCGGTATTGCCACTGATTTTGCCACCATTCATGGTGAATTTAGCGCTGCTCCACACAGTAAGCCCGCCACCTCTGCCAGAGGTAACTTCGCTTATTTTAGTGCTAACATTTCCGCTTATCTCTCCGCCATTCATGGTGACTGTGGTGCTGCTGCCAGACACATCCATGCCGCCACCATCTACAGAGAAGTTGTCGTTGATCTTTCCGTCTTGCATGGTGAAAGTGCCACCGGACATCCTAATGCCTCCGCCATCTCTGCCGGCAGTATTATTGCTTATTTTGCCGCCGCTCATAGTGAATGTGCCGTTTGCCATCCTAACTCCGCCACCATCTTTATAGGCAGTGTTGTCGTTTATGTTGCCACCGGCTAAAGTAAATACCCCACTATTATTGATATATATGCCACCGCCGTCCTTGCCTTCATTGCCATTTATGCTGCCACCGTCCATAGAGAACGTGCCGCCGTTTATGTGTACGCCTCCGCCATTATAATTTGTCGTATTATAGGCAATATTGCCACCGTTCATGGTGAATAAGCCGCCGCTATTGACAATTACGGCTCCGCCGTCGATGCTTAAATTTGCATTATTGCGCAAAATAGTGCCGTCATTCATTTCAAATTTTCCGCCATCGTTCACAATTATCAGCGTTCCCTTGGCACTTTCTAGTTCATCTTCGTTAACCGCTTCCTCGCTATCTGAATAGCCGTCATCACCGCCATGAATAATTATATTTTCCAGAACAAGCGTTGCGCCACTGGATACTTTGAATAAATTGCCGCCTATGCCACGCCTAAGAGTAACAGGAGCAGACGAATTTGCGCTCTTGATTGTAAGAGTTACGCCTTCTTCGGCAGGTGCTGGGATATTTACGAGAACATCAAGCGTGTAATTTTGCTCAACTGCAATAACGGTATTTTCGGTTGCCAGAGCATAATCCGCTACCTTCTGATAGAGATTTTTTTCTTTGAATATCACAGTTACTATTGTCTCGTTTCGGAAGTGGGTAATTTCAAGCGTTTCTGTTGCGTTGCCAAGCACTTCCTCGCCATTTACAGTCCAGCCTGCAACTATGTGAGTGCTGTTTGGAACCGCTTTGAATGCCATCTTCTTGCCAAGTTCAACCGAAGCACCGGATGCGATAGCATTTCCATCAATCAAAGCCGTGACTGTGCCATTGCCATCTGCCGACGCAAAAGCTACCGTTCCTGCGCTACCTTCCGTAAATACGCCAAAATCTATGCGGTTTGAAATGCCCGGCAAGGACATTGTGACAAGGCGCCAATCACCGTTGGCCGGTTGTCTTGCTATAGTTCGCAAGCGGTAAACTCCAGGCTCTACAGTAGCTGGAATAGTAGCATTTGTTGTCGCTGTTCTATTTGCTGTGGCATTTAACGCACTGAAATTCGCAGATCCTATAATTTCCACAATCTTATCATTATTATCAACCAAGGCCGCTCCAACTTGGCCACCGGGAAATTGCTCCAAGCCTATGTTTCTTAATGCGCTGCTCATGCTAAACTGTGTGCTTTCGCCGTGAATGGCATAAGTTCTCTCTGATCTAAAATCTGTCAATGCCAAACCATAACCTCCGCCCGGAGTTGCGCCTTGATATGGAGTGACTGTGAAATCAAAGTAAGAGGGAATTCCTTTGTTAATCGCAGATTTCGTAATGAGTTTCCAATCGCCATCAGTAGGTTTAACGGTAACTCTTAGCCTATACTTTCCTGGCTGCACAGTTTCTGGCACAAAGCTATTTATTTCGAAATGGCTGGAGTTTGTCTGCGGGGCACGTGCTCCGGCGTTTACATCTGCTACTATTGCTACAATATTGTCATTGCCATCCACTAACGCCAAACCCCAGCGACCACCGTTAAATGCATCCAAATAACTCAGATTTCTTGCCTGCACTTTAGCGACAAACAATTCATTTTGAGATACGGAGATTTTATTTACGGAAAAGTTTAATAATGCCATTTCATAAGTACTGAAAAAGTCACCATCAGGTTTTATATTAGCTATCACGAACTGCCCGATGTTGTATTTAGAATAGATTAACGCATTAGTTACAAAATATCCAGAACTGCCCCATCCCCAGTTGAAGTGAAATTTACCTGCATTATCGTATCCATCTGCTATAAAAGCATGGCCCTGTCCACGGTAAACCATTGGCAAACCGGCATCTAGCTGTTCTCTCAGCATTTCTTCCCAAGCACTATTGGTATAGTAAGTGCGCTGGCGGTATTGAATGTCTTTTGCATATCCGAAGAATGTGGTCAATGATTTGGCAATATTCTTTGTGACTGCGCCGCTTGATCCGGCGGTATAATTCATTTTTAGGCTTGCTCCGGCATGGTACATTAGCGTGGCTACGGCATTTTCCTGCTCTTCTGTGGCGTTGTCTGCGCTACGATAGGTATTTAGCATATTGCCCCAGTCATAATCAACATCAAAGCTTACAGATGGCACTTCTATTTTAAGAGTACCGGTTGTATATGGTTCGCTCTGCCCAATGCCTCGTGCAGGGTGATTGTGAAACTTCATTATTTGGGCCATAGCAGTTGCCACGCAACCAGTTTTGCTACGGAACTCTCCGTCCATAGGCACCATATTATTGTATGGAGATCCTTGACCCCACCTTGTCTGCACCAAAGGCTCCACAACAGGTTCCGGAGCGGCCATTCCGCCAATATACTCCTCCCACTCCATCTTTGTCGCTTCATCCTGCTCAATACCATCTCCAATAGCTTCCGCTATCTGCCCCTGCAAAAAATCCATCCAGTAAGCAAAATTAGGCGGCATGTCTTTTTCATCAAAACTTCCATTGTCGGAATACCCAAGCACCGGCCTTGCAACATCATCACCGGCCACAATCACAAAACCGCCGCCGGATTCCTCATTCACATTAAATGCGTAATAAAGCGGTTCATCTTGTTCTTCGGGCGGTGGAGCCGGAGCATACATTGGCTTGCCGGTCGCTTTTTGCCCTTGTCTTTTCATCTTCTTTTTAGCGGTATGCTTCAGGCGAACATTTTCTTTCGCTTTCTTGCCATGCTTCTTTTCTACGAAGTTCTTAGCCAGTTTCTCGGCTTTGTCCTGCTCAACTCGCTTTGCCTGAACAGAAGTTGGCAGGGCAAGCATGGCAAGTAGAATCACAAGGAATGTGAATGTGGGTAAATTTGCAAACGGCGTTTTTTTAGCGATTAAATAGGAATATATTTGTAGCATGGATTTAATATAGTAAACGCTGATTAACTTTCTAGGCTAGTGGCTAGTAGTGAATGGCTAGTGGGAAAAACAGAGTTTTGGGAGCGGTTTGAGGCGTGTTTTGGTGGGGGAGGGTTATTTATCAATTTGTTTAGACAATAAATCACGCAGTTCTTCCAAATCGGGTAAATATAATTGGTATTTTGAAACAAACAGATTGTTGTTGTTCCCATACATAGCATATTGAACCATCACATCGTTTTTTTCTTTCGCGAGAATAATGCCTATTGGCGGGTTATCTCAATAATATGCGACCAACTTAATTTTCCAGACACTGTCTGGAAAATTGGGAATTGCGCATAAAACAAACGCATATTGAACAAATTTGATTTTGAAAAGCCTTTGCCAAGCGAAGCCGTTAAATCTTTGGAAAGATTAACCAATAATTGCTCGCCATATTTTGCTCGTGTATTTCCGTCCTGTTCAAATTCAACAATATATTTGCCAACAGTCCAGTATGCTTCAACAAGAGCTTCATTTATGGCGGTAGCTACACGCCTTTTAGCCTCTTCTATCGCAGAAGAAATCTGCTTTATTAGCGAATTATATTTTTTATCGCCGCTGAATTTGCTCACCTTGCTCATTGGCTTGAAATATAGCAAATTAAAATCAAGCCGTTGCTAAATTTTATACTCCTCCACCGGCACGCCACCTTCCAAATGCTTCTCGCAAATTTCCTCCACCTTGTCTTCATCAAGGTTGCCATACCACACACCTTCAGGATATACAACCGCAATAGGACCTTTGTCGCAAATGCCAAAGCAACCGGTATTTGTAACCATGCAGTCTGCCGTGATGTCCCTGTCTTCTATCTCCTGCATAAATTTTTGTACAAGGCTAACAGATTTGCGGTTAAGGCACGAACCCATCTGCGTGCCGTTTATGCGGGATGAGCCGCAAACGAAAATATGATACTTAGGTGATACCATAGCTACTTCTCCTTTTTTTTGCCGCTTCAACTACGGCAGTTTCTACTCTCTCATAAGTTGCAATCGCCTCAATCCCGTTTTCCTTCAAAAGACGTTCCGGAGCAGGGCCAATACGCAACGCAAGCACGGCATCGCAATCAGATACGGCGTGAATCACAGATTCCCATCGGTCTCCTTTGTCATCGCACTGTGGGCCGTTGCAATATTTTTTAACGTTTCTGGTCTCCACAAATCTCACATTCGACTCGTCACCTTCGTAAATGTAAAACTCATTCGCCTGCCCAAAATGCGTATCTACAACCGCGCCAGTCCTCGTGGCAACAGCAAACAGCATAGGCTTTTCCGCTTGCAGCACAGCTTGCTTCTCAACTTCCCTAAGCTCAATGGAAACATCTTCGCCAAGCGTTCCAACAGCATCTGAACGGCACTGCCGACAATGCGTCATCTGCTTTATGTTCGCTCCGCATTGTTCTCTGAGAATCATAATTTCCTTGTTCGACATACGCTCCAAGCCCTCGAACGCAGAGCCTTTCACCGGTAAGTGCGGCATAATATTCACCATAAAAACACCTAGCTCGGCAACAGCCTTAGACACATCGCATATATGGTGCTCGTTGATTCCTTTGAGCGTAACGCAATTCACCTTGCACACAATCCCTGCAGAAGAAAGCATTCTGATTCCCGAAAGCTGGTTAGCCAGAAGAATCGAAGCCCCCTCAATGCCTGTGTATCTTTTGCCCAAATAATTCACGTGCTTGTAAATCTTCGCTCCGATTACAGGATCAACAGCATTGATTGTAACCGTAACATGGCTAATCCCAAGTTCTTTCAACTCCGAAGCATAAAGCGGAAGCAAAAGCCCATTCGTTGCTATGCAGAAAGTAACAGCAGGGTCAAACTCCCTAATCAAACGCAAAGTATCCCGCACCTTGTCAAAATTCGCAAGGGCATCGCCTGGTCCTGCAACGCCAACAACCGTGAGGTTGGGAATGGTGTCTTTAAGTTTCACGTAACGCTCAAACGCCTCTTCATGAGAGAGTATCTTTGAAGCAACGCCAGGGCGGCTCTCGTTCATGCAGTCAAAGTTGCGAAGGCAATAGTTGCACTGAATGTTGCACTCCGGCGCAACAGGCAAATGAACCCTTGCATTTTTGCAAGCACTCTCGCCAAAGCATGGATGACTTTCCGTTTTGTCTTCTGTTTTGGGCTTGAAGAATTTGCTATGCAGCACCATGCGGAATGTAGATTCGGTTTTCTCAAGCATTGCATTCGCAGCTTGGTCGAGTATGCTGAGTGAGCCTTCAAAACCGAGTATGCGTGTGCGTTGTCCGCCAATGTAATCGTGGACGGGGAAGGCGCAGCGTATAAGCGGAATGTCAAGCTTGCGAGAAATACGCCGACCGTCTGAGCTTCCTATAAGCAAATTTACGCCAAGCTCTACACACGCTTTTTCAATGTTTGCAAAATCGCAGTCGTTCAATATCTGCGCATCGCTCTCAAAATGGAATTTCTTGCACTCGTTTATTTCTGCTTGCAAATTTGGAAGCTTAGAACCTGTTGTCACCACAGACGGAAATATTCCGTTCTCACTGCACAAACGCACTATAGCTGCAACAAAATCCGGCTCGCCGAATATTGCCGCTTTCACCTGTGCATTGTATTTGTGGGAATCAACCATTGCGTCAATGTATCGCCCACGAGCTTTCTTTATTCTGTCGCTTACTGCACCGCCAGCTTCCGTCAAAATTTCTATCAACCTGTCCACGCCACGCACACCTACAGGCAAGGGTAATTTGATAAATGGAACTCCGAATTTTTCTTTTAAATATTCCGCCGGCGAATTTTTCTCTTCGGAAAATTCCAACGTTAGTTTTGCTCCAGCCATAGCAGAAATTTCTGCAATAGATGTGCCCTCCGTTTTCAAGCGGCTATACTTCGTTTCCGTTGCGCCGTCTAAATTCTCCGAAATATCCGGCAGAATTGTGAAAGATATTCCCATCTCAGTCAAGAAATCTTTTAGCCAGCGTGTGTCCGCAGGGCTTATCAACGGAGTTATTATATTTATTTTACCATTAGGTGTTTTGTTCGGCTCTATCTGCTCCAAAATACTGCGAATAGCCGAGAACCAGCCCTCATTTTGCGTTCCGCCATATCCCGGTGCGGCAATGTTGATTATCTTCACATTCAAATCTGGGTTCTGCTCATAAAATTTTTTCACAATCGCGCTCACATCTTCGCCAATCGTTTCCGCAAGGCAAGTGGTACACACGCCGATTATTTCGGGGCCATACAAATCTATCATATTTCTCAAGCCTTTCAGCAAATTCGCTTCTCCACCGAAAACGGTTCCTTCTTCCGTCAAAGAAGATGAGGCTATGTCTATTGGCTCGTTGTAATGCGTAGATATATGCCTTCTAATATAAGTAGCGCATCCCTGCGAGCCGTGCAAAATAGGCATGCAGCTTTTCACGCCGAGAAGAGCGTTTATGGCTCCCATAGGCATGCACATCTTGCATGGATTCACATTCAAGTTAAGCATATTTCCAAACCGGGCTGTTTATGGATGTGTAAATCTCTTTCACAAAATTTTCTATTCCCTCAAAACCTGCGAGAGGATGTTTGCGTTCGTGGTTATGGTCGCAAAATGCCAAGCCAAGCTTATACGCAAGAGGGCGCTCCTTCACTCCTCCCACAAGAATATCCGCCTGCTTCTCCGTCATAAACCTTTCAAGTTCGGCAGGGTTTGCATCGTCTAAAACTATTGCATCGCTATTCACCAGCGAATTTATAACTTCGTATTCGTCTTTTTTTCCTGTTTGGGTTCCAACTACAACCGCTTCCATTCCTAATTCATTGAATTGGCGAATAAGCGAAATAGCCTTGAAACCGCCGCCCACAAATATAGCAGCTTTCTTCCCTTTCAAATGCGGTTTGTATTTCTCAATTATCGGCAAAACCTGCAAAGCCTGCTCCTCTGCAAACTTCTGTGCCTTCTCCATAATCTCTTGCCTTCCGAGAGCCTCCGCAATATTCAGCAAAGAATTCACAGTGTCTTCAACACCAAAAAAACTAACCTTCACGCTCTTTATCCCAAACTCGCTTTCCATACGTTCCGCCAAATACGCAGACGAACCTGCGCATTGCACAATATTGAGCGTTGCAGATGGAGCTTGCAGCAAAGTTTTGTAAGAAGAATCTCCTGTAATCGTAGAAATAACGGGGATGCCTATTTGCTCAAGATAACCTCTGATTATCCACATTTCACCGGCAAGATTAAAATCGCCGAGTATATTCACACCAAAGCGTTTCTGTGGTTTATGCTGTTTTGCGTGCGGGCGAATCAAATTCATAATAGCATCGCAGGCAAGTCTGTAACCCAAAGATTTTGTTCCGGCAAAGCCAGGTGCTTTCACGGGAATAACACGAATGCCATACTTGGCTTCTGCGCTTCTGCACACAGCATCAACATCATCTCCAATCACACCCACAATGCAGGTTGCAAAAATAAATATCAATTTGGGAGAAGGTTTTGTTTTCTCCATAAGCTCGTCAATAGCGGCAGTGAGTTTTTTCGCTCCGCCAAAAACAATATCCGTTTCTCGCAAGTCCGTAGAAAAACTATTGCGAAAAGTATCTGCGCCAGAAGTCAAGCTACCTCGAATATCCCAAGTGTAGCTTGCGCATCCGATGGGGCCATGAACAATGTGGTATGCATCTGTGATGGGATTTAACACAACCCTTGCACCGCAATACACGCACGCTCTCTGGCTAACCGCACCGGATACGCTTTCTCGCTCGCAACTAATTCCTCTATCCCTGTTGCCGCAAATAGAGGACTTTCTCTCTTCCAGAACCGTTTTCACAGCACCAACTCAAAGTCTTCGTCAGTAGAATCTCTGTCGAACCTGTCCATAAGAGCATTCGTGATTTTCTCAACCAAACGCACTCCGCCCTCATAGCCAACTATGGGTTGCAACGGACCGCCATACCTGTCTATCACAGGGAAGCCGGCACGGATAAACGGAATGTCTTCTGCTCTTGCAATTTGCTTGCCGTAAGTTGAACCAATCATCAAATCTACACGCTCGTTCTTTATCCACTGGTGAAGCTCAAAAAGATCCGTATTCGCTTTGGCCTTGCAGCCTTCAACATCGTAATGCTTAAACAGAGCTTCAACCTTGCGAGTGAATTCCTCTTTCGGCGTTCCCGTAATAACGTATTTCGGAATCATTCCCAGTTCCAGCGCAAGCGAAACAAGCCCAATCACAATATCTGGGTCGCCGAATATTGCAACACTCTTGCCGTGCGTGTATTGAGCGGAGTCCAGCATCAAATCCACAAGCCTTCCACGCTCTGCTTCAAGCTCTTCGGGAATCTCCACTTTGGTGGTGTCTCTCAAAGCCATCACGTATTTATCCGTGTATGCAACGCCTATAGGCATTGGCAGCAAAGTGAATGGCACCTTCCACTTTTTTTCCAAAAGCTCAGATGGTTCCACGCTTATTATTTCGCCGAGAGCTATGAGATTCTTGCTATCGCCAAGCCCACGGATTTCTTCAATCTTGGTTCCGCCTTCCGGATACATCTCATACTTGTTGCTCATAGGAGCGTCAAGCACGCCGCTTTGGTCGGGGAAAAACACGGTTGATGTCTTCATAAGCTTTGCAATGCGTTTCAACTCCCGAATGTCGCCCGGATTAACCCAGCCTGGAAACACAGCGGTTTTGCCGTTTGTGGTTCCGCTTTTCTTGGTCAGGTAGTTCATAAAGCCCATCATCATATTGAAGAAGCCGTTTATATGCGAACCCACATAACTCGGAGTGTTGCAATGCACCACCAGCTTGTCGCTCGGAAGTTCCATATCCATAATGAAAGAATTCAAATCGTCGCCGATAGTTTCAGACAAACAGGTTGTATGCACAGCGATAATATCCGGATTATACATATCAAAGATATTTTTCACGGCAGTGTTGACATTGCTTCTGCCGCCAAACACAGATGCGCCTTCCGTGAAAGAAGAAGACGAAGCGACTGCCGGTTCTTTGAAATGACGAGACAGCACCATTCTATGATAGGAGCAGCAACCCTGCGAGCCGTGGCTGTGCGGCATGCACTTTGCCACACCGAGAGCAGCAAACATTGCCCCTACAGGCTGGCAGGTTTTGCAGGGATTTATCCTTAGAGCACTGCGTTCCTTTACTTCCTTAGGTGTTAAATCTAACATTATTTAGCCTCCTTTATTTGACCGGTGAGCATAGGCTTATGTTTCCAGGGTGGTGTTACCAAAGCCCAGGAATTTGTGTATATTGCCATTACAACATCCCGTGCAAAATTCACTGCGCCACGAAAACCGGAGTAAGGACCGGAATAGTCGTAGGAATGAATTTGCCGTGAAGCCACGCCGGCTTTTTGTATGGAATATTTGTCTTTGATGCCGGATAAAAATATATCGGGCTTCACAGACTTAATCAACTCGTCTGTTTCAAAGTGATTATAGTCATCAACAACAATATCATCTTTGCACATTTCGGGAATCATACCCGCATAAGCGTTAAGCTCTGCTACATCACCGTGCTTAATTTCACGATAAAGCTTTTCATCCTTTGTGACTGTGATGTTCTCAATGTTCTTGTTATCGGCATCTTCCTTAATATTTGGAATAACATCACGCCCTTCGTAATCATCACGATGAGCGAACTCATAACCAGCAATAATTGTTTTCATGCCCAAGTTTTTGAGAAGATCCTGGTAATGGTGAGAACGAGAACCACCGGAGAAAATGCCTGCGGTTTTGCCGTTAAGCTTTTTCTTATAGTGCTCCATATCTTCACGAATTGTCGCAAGCTCGTCTTTAATCACTTCTTCAACACGTGCTTTAAGCTCGGAATCATTGAAATACGCCGCAATATCACGCAGTGATTTGCAAGTAGCCTCAATACCCACAAAATTGACTTTCAGCCAATCTATGCCGTATTTTGTTTTCATCATCTCGGCAATGTAGTTGATTGAACGGTGGCACATAACAAGGTTCAAATGCACCAAGTGGGCGCTCTTCAAACCTTCAAACGAAGCATCACCTGTGAACAGATTTTTCACCTCAATTCCGCAACGCTTAAGAATACGTTCCTCTTCCCAGCCATCGCCGCCAATATTGTATTCGCCCAAAACATTAACGGAAAACTTTGTTTTAGGCTGCTTGTCGCCAATGCCTATAACATAACGCATAAGGCCGTTGTTTGCAATATGGTGGCCGCCGGACTGCGAAACACCCTTGTAACCTTCGCACGAATAGCCTATTGCGGCAATTCCGTATTTAGCTTCGGTGCGTTTTGCAACCGCCTGCACATCATCGCCTATAAGCCCAATGGGGCAAGTGGAGCATATCATAATGCATTTGGGGCTGAACAACTCAACTGCCTCTTCAATAGCTTTCTCAAGTTTCTTTTCACCGCCAAAAACTATATCGGATTCCTGCATATCTGTGGAAAAGCAATACGGAATAAAATTTTTATCCGTATTCTCATCGGGTTTAGCTTTGTTGCGGCGAGTGCCCCAACTGTAAAAACCACAACCTATAGGCCCGTGCGTTATCACGCAAACGTCTTTCAAAGGGCCTATAACAACGCCTTTGCAACCCGCATAGCAGCAACCGCGTGCAGTCATAACGCCCGGAATAGCACGGGTGTTAGCGGCGATTGTATTGCTTTTGTCTGTGTCAAGCTGCAAAACGTGCTCTTTACGGTTCTTATAAACCTTAGCCGAATATTTTTCAAGCAATTTTTCTCTGCAATTCGCTGTCATGGCACGCTCTCCTTTGGTGAAATTTGCGCTCCGCCTATACCGGTTCTTATGCCGTAAGTTTCAAGAATCGGCAAAATAAAAATTCTGCCGTCTCCCGGATTGCCGGTCTGGTTTGCGCCGATTATCGCTTTAACCGCTTTATCCACATCCTGGTCATCAACTATAAGAGTGAAAAACCGTTTTGCGATGAGCCGCGTTGCTTCGGTTAAATTTTCGCCAATCGGAGAAAGCGGCAGCTCGCCCGTTGCAAGCACGGTTTTAAGCAGCTCAGGGTCAATGCTTTTTTTGCCACGCCCAAGGCATTTGCGGCAGGTGAAAGCAGGGAAGCCGTTTTCTGAGAGTGCTTTTTTCGTATCATTAACCTTGTTAGTGCGTATGAAGCACATAATTTCCCGCATACATCCTCCTTATAATCCGGTTTTGCCGGAGCTAATGGTGTATGCAGATTCCACAGGCGAAACAAAGATACGTCCGTCACCGTAATTACCTTCACCCGTTCTTGCCATGCGAATGATTATTTTTACAATGTCTTCTTTGTCTTCATCGTTGCAAACGATAACAAGCATTTCTTTTGGAATTTCATCGTAATGAACATCTCCAACGGTAATGCCTTTCTGTTTGCCACGCCCATACACATCGAGCTTTGTCACAGCAGGGAATCCGGCTGCGGCAAGTTCACTCATAACAGGCCCGGCTTTTTCGGGGCGCACAATTGCTCTTACTAGTAACATATATCCTCCTTTATCCTAAAATTCCGTGTTCCATCAATATCGCTTCGAGCTTATCAATAGACATTGGCTTTGGTATTATAAACATATCATTTCCATCTATTTTTCTAGCAAGCTGACGATATTCATCGGCCTGTTTTTCGTTCGGTGAAAAATCTATAACTGTTTTCTTATTTATTTCCGCACGTTGAACAGCGTTGTCACGAGGAACAAAGTGTATCATTTGCGTACCGATTTCTTTTGCTACCGCAGAAACAAGTTCAGCCTCGCCATCTACTTTGCGTGAATTGCAGATAAGCCCGCCGAGCCGCACACCACCGGTGTTAGCGTATTTGGAGATACCCTTTGCGATATTGTTTGCAGCATACAGAGCCATCATTTCGCCGGAACACACAATGTAAATTTCCCGCGCTTTGCCTTCACGGATAGGCATGGCAAAACCGCCGCACACAACGTCGCCGAGAACGTCATAAAAAACATAATCGAGATCTGCTTCATAAGCACCCAAGCGTTCAAGGAGACCTATTGAGGTGATAATGCCACGCCCTGCGCAACCAACGCCAGGTTCCGGGCCGCCGGATTCAACGCCTTTGATACCGGCATAACCGACTTTCATCACAGTATCAAGCTCAATATCTTCGCCTTCTTCGCGCAATGTATCAAGCACGGTTTTCTGTGCAAGTCCACCCAGCACCAAGCGGGTAGAATCTGCTTTGGGGTCACAGCCGACGATCATGATTTTTTTGCCCATCTCGCCAAGGCCCGCCGTTAAGTTTTGCGTGGTGGTGGACTTTCCAATTCCACCTTTTCCATAGATCGCAACCTGTCTCATATGCGCATCTCCTTAAATAAAAAAAGGCGGTATTCCCTTTGCAAGGAATACACGCCTTTGTGTTTAACTAAAAAAGGCATGTGTTCTTACGAACACACGCCTTTGTGTATGCAACCCACTTTGGGTCACTGAAAACAAATTTAGTAAATTATTTTGAAAATGTCAAATAAAAAATTAAAAATAACTATTCCAACTTGGAGTAGTTTAAAGCATTTTTAAGATTTTCAACAATTGAATAAGGCAAATCTCTTTCGCCAATTAAGCCAACGCCTTCGTGATAATCGCTTCCACCGGTTTCAATAAGCCCGTATTTTTTCGCAATATTTTTATACTTATTTACATTTTTCGTGGTTTTATAATTATAAACCTCAATGCCTGCGATGCCAAATTCAACGAGTTTCGGTATGAGTTCGTCTGCATTTGTGTATTCCGGATGAGCCATTACCGCAAGCCCTCCTGATTTTTTTATCAGAGAAATTGCAGCTTCAGGAGAAAGGCCAGTTAGCGGAAAATACGCAGGCGCACCGTTTTTTAAATAACGTTCAAAAGCCGCAGAATAAGAAGAAACAACACCTGCTTCGCACATGGCGCTGGCTATATGAGGCCGCCCGATTATATACCCGTCGCAATGCTGTTCCACCTGCTCATAAGTTATGTGTATGCCAAGTGTGCGCAGTTTTTCAAGAATTATCCTGACTCTCTCTCTGCGATTCCCCTGCTGAACTTCAAGAGCTGCCAAGAACTCCGCATTTTGAATATCGCAAAAATAACCTAGTATGTGAATGTCACGTTCTTTGTCCACAGAGCTTATTTCAATGCCGGGAATTAGCTCTATGCCAAGGCTTTTAGCAATTTGCGGCGCAGAGGCATAGGCGGCGAAAGTGTCGTGGTCTGTTATTGAAACACAAGACAGTTTTTTGGAAGCAGCCAAGTTCAAAAGAGCCTCTACCGTAAGCGCTCCATCGGAATGAATAGTGTGTAAATGTAAATCTATATGCAAAGCATCTGTAGTTGCCATATAACAGAATATAGCAAACTCTAAAACCATTCCAATTGAGCCATGTCTTCTAATGCCAATTTTAATTTGGAATTCCCGGATTACTATATTCCCCACACAGATGTCCACAAATCTAGACATAATAATCAACGGTGCACGCAAGCACAACTTAAAAAACATTACCGTAAGCATTCCACGCCATAAAATAACGGTAATCACGGGCGTGAGTGGTGCCGGCAAAAGCAGCCTTGCCTTTGACACGCTCTTTGCAGAAGGCCAGCGCAGGTTTTTGGAAAGTCTTTCAACCTACGCTCGCAGGTTTCTCGGCAAAATAGACCGTGGCAGCGTTGACTCCATTCACGGGCTTGCGCCCGCCATTGCAATAGACCAGCAAAGCGCAGCCAAAACCCCCAGAAGCACCGTTGCAACCTTAACAGAAATCTACGACTACTTTCGCATAATGTGGGCACGTTTGGGCGCATGGCAAGGCGAAAAACCGCTTGACCCTAAAAATTTCAGTTTCAATTCACATTTCGGAGCCTGCGAGCGTTGTCAGGGTTTGGGCGAAATTTTCGGGAGCCTTTGCCCGGAATGTGGCGGAGAACGATTGAAACAGGAATTTCTAGCTGTGAAAATAGGTGGAAAGTCCATTAGCGATGCTTGCAAACTTTCAATAAGCGAAGCTTATGATTGGTTCAAAAATTTGCATTTTAACAAAACTCAAAAAATAATAGCAGAGCCTTTGCTAAAGGAAATTCTCGGCAGAATGGAATTTTTAATAAATGTCGGCATTCCATATTTGAACCTGAATCGCCGAGGAGATTCTTTAAGCGGTGGAGAAGCGCAGAGGTTGCGCCTTGCGGGGCAAATAGGCAGCGGCTTGGAAGGAGTTCTCTATGTGCTTGACGAACCGACTATAGGACTTCACCAGAGCGATACTAAAAAACTTCTGAACACGCTCTATAAACTGCGAGACTTGGGAAACACCATTGTTGTTGTTGAACACGATTTGGAATTCATAAAAGCAAGCGATTATGTTATAGATTTAGGCCCAAAAGCAGGGGAATTCGGCGGCGAAGTTATTGCGACAGGAACTCCGAAAGGGCTTTCAACAAAAAAATACCCAAACAGCTCAACAGTAAAGTACCTAACAGGAAAAGAAAAACTGTCTGAGCCAATTCCCATCTTGGGAGGGGTGCCCGAAGGGCGGGGTGGGCTATTTGAGTTAAACAATCTCACAAAAAATAACCTAAAAAACATTTCTGTGAAAATTCCTTTTGGAGCGATTACAGCTATTTGCGGAGTTAGCGGTTCGGGTAAAAGTTCTTTGATGGAGTGTATTTACGAACAGAAAAAGCCTGTTTGCCTTGTGGACCAAACTCCTATAAATTCAAGCCCTCGCTCTACGCCGGTTAGTTATATGAGCATTTTGGATAAGTTGCGGGATTTGTTTGCCAAGCTGCCGGAATCTAAAATTCGGGGTTATGATGTTGGGCGTTTTGCCTACAATAAGGAGGAAGGGCGTTGCGAAGTGTGCGAGGGCAGGGGATATAAGCTTATTGAAATGCACTTTCTTTCCGATGTTTGGGAACTTTGCGAGGCGTGCAAGGGCAGGCGCTATAACAACGAGACTTTGAGCGTTTTGTGGAAAGGGAAAAGCATAGCGGATATTTTGGATATGCAGATAGAAGTTGCTTGCGATTTCTTTAAGGATATAAAAAGAATAGAAAAACCTTTACAAATTTTAAAAAGCATAGGGCTTGGATATATTCGGCTTGGACAAGCTACCATAACAATGAGCGGCGGCGAAATTCAGCGTTTGAAATTGGCTTCGGAACTTTGCAGGGCAAATTCGGAAAAAACCATTTTTCTTTTGGACGAACCATCTACAGGATTGCATTTGCAAGATATTCAACCCTTGTGGAATCACTTGCGTGAGCTTTCTAGTGCCGGCCACGCAGTTATTTTTGTGGAACACCACCCCGATATGATTAAGCTTTCGGATTATGTTATTGAACTTGGGCCGGAAGGCGGAGACAGGGGAGGGTATATTATAAGTGCCGGTTAATTTTCTATATTCTGATGGAATTGATATGAAAAAAATTGTAATTGCTTTTTTGTCAAGTTTCGTGCTTGCTGCTTGCAAAGATGAATGGATTCCACCATCGCCACCGCCACCACCATTGGTTGTGGAGGATGAGCAGCAAGATATTGCTGTGGTTGCAAAACAACCATCGGTATCGTCTGTTGAAGAGCAACCTCCTCCTCCGCCTATCGCAAAGCAGCCTCCACCTGCGCCAATAGAGAAATTACCTCCGCCACCAGCACCCGTAAGGGTTGAGGATTCTCAACCTCAACAACCTCGTGCTTTTGAGGGAGCATATTTGTCTGCTTCGGGTAATTATACCATTCAAGTAGGGGTTTTTCCCAATGAATCAACGGCTAAAAACCTTGTGAATAAATTGGGGAAAAATGGCATAAAAGCTTATTACGTTAAAACAAACAACCCTGCAATGCTTATGGGTTCTTATTATCGTGTTAGAATAGGGTATTTTAATAGAAGGGCAGATGCTACTGATTATGCAGAATCCAAACTAAGCCCACTTGGCTATGAATGGTGGGTGGACCGAGCCAAAAATGAGCAATAGGAATGTGTTTTTTCTGTTGCTTGTAAGCAGTGTAGCTCTTTTTGCGCAAGAACTGCCCGAGGCCAATACTTCAAAAGAAGTTCCCTATGGATTTTACAAAGCAAGCATCCGTTATGGCGAAGACAAAAACGATTCCATGCACATACGCTGGTCTCATACCGCAAAAGCCGATACTTTTTGGGTGTATAGCAATGGTTCAAGTTTGGAATACATAACAAACACACATACACGAACAGTGTTTCACCGCCAACCAATAAGATACGAAAGAAGAATGGCTATTCACCATTTAAGGGAATTCATATTCAACAGCCCTCTCAGATTCAGTGATATGGAATCTCTTTCCAAAAAACGCGATCCGCAGTTTTTAGGAAAGAGCCTAAACGAATATTTTATCCACTAGATTTATTCTTCGGATTCTTCGCTATTGCTATTGCTATTGTTTGAGCTTTGGAACACTTCTATGTCTTTTTTGTGTTCACGGATTTTCTTTTCTATTTCTTTTGAAATTTCCGCATTATCTTTTAGATATTGCAAAGCATTCGGGCGGCCTTGGCCTATTCTTTCGCCGTTATAGGAGAACCAGGAACCGCTCTTTTGAATAAATTCCAAATCAACGGCCAAGTCCAGTATAGAGGCTTCTCTTGAAATTCCCTGCCCGTAAAGAATGTCGAATTCGCATTGCGTAAATGGCGGCGCAACCTTGTTTTTCACAACCTTGACTCTTGTGCGGTTTCCAACGGAGTTTTCGCCTTCTTTAATGGTGCTCACCCGGCGAATATCTAAGCGCTGAGATGCGTAGAATTTGAGCGCATTGCCTCCTGTTGTGGTTTCCGGATTGCCAAACATTACGCCTATTTTCATGCGGAGCTGGTTTATGAAAATTAGTGCGGTGTTTGATTTATTCAACAAGCCCGTTAATTTGCGAAGAGCCTGGCTCATAAGCCGAGCCTGGAGACCCATGTGGTTATCTCCCATTTCTCCGTTTATTTCTGCTTGCGGAACAAGGGCTGCAACGGAATCCACTACCACAAGGTCTATTGCACCGGAACGCACAAGAGTTTCGCATATATCAAGAGCTTGTTCTCCGGTATCCGGTTGCGAGACAAGCAGGCTGTCTATATCGACTCCGAGCTTGCGGGCGTAGCTTGCATCAAATGCGTGTTCGGCATCTATGAATGCTGCTACGCCGCCTGCTTTTTGCGCTTCTGCAATGCAATGGAGCGTTAAGGTTGTTTTTCCGGAAGATTCCGGCCCGTAAATTTCAATTACCCTTCCCCTTGGGATTCCGCCCACTCCCAGAGCTATATCCAGTTGAATGCAACCTGTGGATATAACGGGGATTTCGGCGGTTTGCTGGTTGCCGAGGGTCATTATTGAGCCTTTGCCGTGGTTCTTTTCTATTTGTTGCACTGCTGCTTCTACAGCTTTCGCCTTTTCGGGTGAGAGCGTGCTTTTTGCTTCTTTAGCTGCTGCCTTTCTGGACATATTGCCTTCCTTTTTTTGGTTTTACTCCTTTAATATAGTAAAAAAATACTGAACAAAAAGGCAGTATATGCATTTTGCAATCAATTGTAGTCAAAAATTAGCATATTTTTGGATATTTCTATATTATTCCCTTAGCAATGAAAGACAACTTCAAAAAAATTCGCTGCTTGTTTAGCGAAAGCGATGTTCAAACCGCTTTTGGTAGCATGGCAGAGAAAATAGCTTCGTGGGCACACCCTGAATCTACCATTCTTATGGGAATGGCAAGCCGTGGCATACCAATAGCCAAAGCCATAGCGCAAATTCTCGAAAAAGAATACGACGTGCTTGTTCCGGTTGGGAGCATAGACAACTCGTATTACAGGGACGATTTTCACTATCGCAAACGCATAAACAACCCACCGCTGAAAATTTCCGAAATGCCTGCAGAGGTAGAAGGAAAAATGGTTGTTCTTATAGACGATGTTCTTTACACAGGCCGCTCCGTAAGGGCTGCCTTGCAGGCTATCTTGGATTTGGGCAGGCCTTCATCCGTTAAGTTGTGCGTGCTTGTGGATAGAGGTCGCCGAGAATTGCCAATAGCGCCGGATTGCACAGGTGTTTCAATAGAAACCGAAGCTAATCAGGAAGTTAGGGTTTGCATAAGCCCTTACGACGACGAAACCGCAGTGTGGCTTGTTGAAGTAGAAGAGGAAATTGCATGAGCAGTTCTTTGGAAATCAAGCATTTACTTGGGCTTCAATATGTTAGCGCAAACGACATTCGCATTATTTTAGACAACGCCGCCGAATTCAGGCGCGTTTTAGACAGAAAAGTCAAAACTCTGCCCACATTGCGTGGCGTTACAGTTGTAAACCTTTTTTTTGAAAACTCCACCCGCACACGCATAAGTTTTGAGCTTGCCGAAAAAAGACTTTCTGCAGATATAGTGAACTTTGCAGCTTCGGGTTCCAGCGTTCAAAAAGGCGAAACGCTTTTAGATACTCTGAAAAACATTGAAGCTATGAAAATAGATGTGGTTGTAGTTAGGCACAAAGGCACTGGAGTTCCTAAATTTTTGGCCCAGCACACAGATGCTGTTATTTTAAATGCCGGCGATGGTTCGCACGAACACCCCACGCAGGCTTTGCTTGACATTTTCACAATGGAGAGCAGCCTTGGCGATTTAAAAGGCAAAATCGTAACAATAGTAGGCGATGTTAAGCATAGCAGGGTAGCACGGTCAAACATTTGGGGGTTAAACGCTCTTGGCGCACGTGTGAGGCTTTGCGCACCACCAACGCTTATGCCCAGAAATATGGGGATGTTTCCGGTTGAGCTTTTTGGCGATGTTCGCAAAGCCGTAGAAGGAGCAGATGCAGTTATTGCGCTTCGTTTGCAAAAAGAGAGAATGGACGATTCCCTTTTGCCAAGCATAAGAGAGTATCGCAATTTTTATGGCATAACAAGGCAAACTTTGGAAAAAGCAAAAAAAGATGTTTTAATTATGCACCCAGGCCCAATAAACCGTGGCGTAGAACTTGATTCCGACATAGCAGACGGTGAAAATTCCGTGATTTTAGACCAGGTAACAAACGGCGTTGCTGTGAGAATGTCAGTTTTGTTTTTGCTCTCCGGCGGAAGAGCATAAAATTCCCTAAAGGTTCCTTTTGTTTTTGCCGATATAATAATTGGACTTTTCAATATTTGCAAGGAGTACACTATGGAAATGGAAATCGCAAGAATGGCAACGGCTCAAAAGGCTGCAGAAACAAGCAATGCTGTTGGAATAGCCTTGTTAAAGCAAGCACAGCAAGCAGGCGAAGAACAAGCACAAACGCTTTTGGACTCTATACCCAAAGTTTCCCCACCCGTAAGCGGAATGGGGAGCACAGTAGATATATCGGTTTAAAGCCTATTTAAGGCGGAAAACAGGGCCATGTCCCTGTTTTTTTACGTAAGCGCCTTTCGCATTCACTAGGGGAGCGGCTTGAGCTTTGAGGCTCAAATTATAATCGGCAACATTGTTTTGGATGGGTTGAACTTCGGGCAGAATTGCTTGTTCTGCTTTTTTCACAGAAATTTGCTGCACATAGTTTGCGCTCAGGTTTTCTGCGGAGCTATTGAGCGGAATTCCGTGCTGCATAACGGCCAAAAGCTCGTAGCCTTCGGTTGCCTTTTGGCTTGCCAAAAAGTTTATCTCTTCGGCGGTTAGGCCATTGCTTTTGCCATACCATGCGGTTATGTCACCGGCATCCAGACTCTGCACCGCAAGCTCTACTCTTTTTGTGGAAAGGGTGAGCGTTTCGCCGTTTCTGTTTACGGTTATGGCGATAGAAGTTCCGGCTTCGCCACGCAAATAGCTTATTTGCACATTTGGCTCTATTGCGGAAAGATCTGTTCCGTTTGCGGAAAGTATGAGATCGCCTGCTTGCAGGCCAATGCTCTCTGCGGGTGAGTTTGGAATAACGCCAGCGACTTTAACGCCGCTTTTGCCGGTCCAAACAGAAATACCAAGCCCTCCGAAATTTTCGGACTCAGCAGCTACGGCAGACCCTACAAGAGCTGCCACTATAAGCATAGATTGAAGCATTTTTTTCATATTGCATTCTCCTTAATGGTTAATATAGAAAAAAATTGCCATGCCCGAAGGGCACGGCAATTTTTTTACAAATGAATGTTTTTTAGAAACTCGGCAGATTTTATCTCCATTTTGGAGAACGCAAACAGCTTTTTCCCTAAATCTTTGAGCGATGCTCCTACGTGATAAACAATATCGTCTATAATTA
>Ga0209755_10001081_pt1 | contig 45283 bp, 38 predicted proteins | sample TergutCo191P1_FD_187301 | JGI IMG/M metagenome (GOLD analysis project Ga0209755, IMG submission 187301) | Cornitermes sp. P1 segment gut microbial communities from Petit-Saut dam, French Guiana - Co191P1 (SPAdes) (version 2) | ecosystem: Host-associated > Arthropoda: Insects > Digestive system... | reverse complement strand
TTTTTATCGCACCTCCATTCTTACCTAACATTATACACATAAACCAATTAAAACACAACGAGGAGGTAATGTTTCGAATTTGCATGCAATATCAATTGATTACTTATGTTTGTCATATAGATAGATAACTAATATTGATTTTTATTTGTTGAATCTTAAAGTAACACTAATCAGCATTTTATGAAAGTTGCGACCAGATAATATAACCGTCAGCATTATTACGCTCTGCATAGTACAAACTACCATTTTCCATTAAAGTTATCGAGCTATACGACCAACCCGTCGGAGATCCTTCAAGCAAAACTTCAAGTTCTCCTGAATTTAAACAGATTCGTGAAATGTTTAATCCAACATACATCACATCTCCGGGTGGACTCATGAGCATTGGAGAGATTGGTACAAGTTGTGTGAAATATAGTACGTCATCAATGATGTTGATTTCTGATGCCCCCGCGTGATATATTTCCTGCAATCCGGAGCCATCTATATTAATTGAGACTATTCGTGCCTCACTTGTTGCACCTCCGCTGCTAAAAAACAGTTTGCCATTTGCAAACTCCAACCCAGTAAAGTGGTATGTAAACCTTTCCCAGAACTCCGGATACTCTGCTTGGGAATGCGCACTGAAGGTGCTCTCAAGACTCTCCCTAAATCCAACTCTACTTGCCGTAAGCAGCCTTGTCCGGTTCGAGCCATCGAGCTCAATTCTCAATATTGACCATCCATCATTTGTAAATATATACTGATCCGTTATTACGATTTCAAGCATTAAGTCAGCGGGATTTCCGCGAACATTTCGAGAGGCATAAACACCCAATGCAGTTGCGACTCCACCTTCTAGCGGGCGGCGATATAACTGTCCACTGTCTAAGCTGACAAAGTAAATTATTCCATCGTGTATTTGTGCATAAGCAACTCCGCTCAAAACATTTTCCAAGATATTGCCCCAAGCATCAATCCTGATAAAACTACCTCTCCGCTCAACATTTGGGTCATTGGTTGGATATGCTTCGTTTACAATGACATAGAGTTGTTCATTCCAGATGTTGAATGATGACGGAAATGAGTTAAACCCCGACAATGTTACCCGCACGTCTGAAGTAAGTCCACTCAAAGCTTGGGTGCTAAAAATCCCAAGACCTCCTTCAAAAAACAGTCTATTTTGCCAAATGATTGCAGAATTTGCATTGTTTAAGTTTGCATTTGTGTTTCCGCGCGGTGCGTGCATTGTTGCATCGTGATTCACTTGAACTAAGCTATACATTTTCACGACACCATCAGAATAATCCACCCGTAATCCCAACCATTCTGAGATGAAACGTAGTGGAAGGAGTAACCGCCCGTGTAGCAAGAGTGGCGTAACATCCATTGGAATAGCCACGCCATTGAAAAAAGCAATTTTTGAATCCATCGGTAAATCGAGCCTATCGGTTCCAAAAGTAATCGAAGCCAAACGCAAACCCGCATCCCACTCAACTTCTGCACCAACTGATTCAGCAACTGCCCGAATCGGAACCAAAAGACGACCGCTCATCTCATGTGGCGGCGTATCAAAATCAATCTCGTATCCGTCAATGTAAATACTGGGAATATCAGCACCAAGAGAAACGTTGCTAAAGCCAACAATCACAAAGATGAAAGCAAATATTATGCAAAATCGCAAGAGCTTCTTTTTCATAACATGACCATACCTTTCAGAATTCATAAAGCACAAACGTCCAAGAAACGCATAGGTCATTTCGTGCATCAGTTGTGGTTTCGACAGGTAGCACATTCACGCGAACGTTCGATTTCTTAAAATGATAATCTCCCTTCCGCATATTTGGACACATATCACGCTTAGCCAGTCTATAATTGATGAGTTGTAGAGCCAAGCTCGCTCTACAAGTTGAGTTATCTTTTTTTCTTTTGATTTCCACATTAACCACAAGCACACCTTAGTTGCAGACCTTTTCGCCGATTGCCCATGCGTAATTGTATCAAAGTTTATAACATTTTGGAAGTTGAAAATTATATGAATATAGTTGTACTATCCAGAGAAAGATATCCAACCTCTCGGCAAAGGAGAGCAATACCGGCACACTAAAGCGGCTTAAAAAGTTGCTCAAGGAAAACGAAACTGCCACGTCTAATCTCATCAAAGCTATTGAGTCAGGTAAAACCGTCGATATTATCAGTGGGCAGGCCGAAACGCGCCAAGCCGAACGTGCCCGCCTCGAAATCTACTGCAATGCAACTGAGCATAAACTAAACTGCTCCATAGATGAACGTAAAAGTTCATCTATGGAGCAGTTGGCACGCCGGAGAAGATTCGAACTCCCGACCTTCTGGTCCGTAGCCAGACGCTCTATCCAGCTGAGCTACCGGCGCTCATAGTTGCATACTCCACTGTTCTGCGTCCGTCGAAGATGTTGTGAAGCGCTCAGCTATAGTAGCACACAGAAAGAGAAAATGCAAGCAAAAACGAAAGAAAATTTTTCCATTAAAGCCATTGAAGAACAGCGTCACATTAGTTATAATAGACGTAGAAATAAAAACAAAAAGGAGAAGTCACCATGCCTAAGATTCGACTAATGATAGTAGATGACTCCTTATTTTTCAGGACATTTTTAACTCAAAAGCTAGGGGTCGAACCTTCCATTGAGATAGTTGGAAGTTTTGCCGACCCGGTAGAAGCTGCCGGGAAAATCTCGACTTTACGTCCGGATGTAATAGCGGTTGACATGGAAATGCCAAAAATGCGCGGAAATGAGTTCATTCGCTCTTATTTACCTAAGCATCCAAATGTGAAAGCTGTTGTAATAAGCTCGTTATCTGGAAATGTGTTTGATGCAATGCATGCCGGAGCAATAGATTTTGTCGGTAAACCGGGTTCGCGCCCAGGCTATGATGAGAATAATTTTGTACGCGAAATTATTCAAAAAATAAAAATTGCTTACACCGCACATACGCATATTCAACCGGACTATAAGGTGGGCAGAGCGCCGATAAAGCCGGCGGAGCCAAGCGCCAAACCGCTTGTTACAGGAGCAACATCTAAGAGCGTGATTGCAATCGGAGCATCAACCGGCGGAACCGAGGCGATAATCGAGGTGGTCAAGAAGCTTCCCGCCAATGCACCCGGAGTGGTCATTGTTCAGCACATGCCGCCGGTCTTCACAAAAATGTATGCGGAGCGTGTGGACAAAATATGTGCAATGAGCGTAGCGGAAGCTCAAAACGGAGACAGAGTAGCGCGGGGGAAAATACTAATAGCGCCCGGCGGAGATATGCAGATGTACTTGCGCCAAGACGCTAACGGATATTATGTCCACCTTGTCCAAGGCGAAAAAGTCAGCGGACATTGCCCCTCTGTTAATGTGCTTTTTGATTCCGTAGCACGAATTGCCGGCAGAAATGCGGTTGGTGTGCTGCTGACCGGAATGGGTGCGGATGGAGCTACAGGGCTTGCGAATATGCGAAAAGCAGGGGCATATACGATCGGGCAGGACGAGCAGTCATGCGTTGTTTACGGTATGCCGATGGAAGCATATAAAATAGGCGGCGTGTGTGAGCAATTGCCGATTGGAAAGATTGGAGACACCGTGCTAAGAAAATTTAGCGGAAGGTAACGACTGAGATAATGCAAATTACTCAGCGATGCCCGACAAGAGATAGTAGGAGATGGAAGACGGGAGTAACAGTGACAAATATAATAACTAAACCTTTTTACGCTATGCTCGCGGTGAGGGCATAGGTGTATGGATATAAAAAATAAAAAATGGTATCGCCGGATAAAGGCGCCTCGTGGTGTAATTATCGCTGTGTGTGTTTTACCCGTGGTAATCACAGCATTGTTTTACATACTCAGAGGCTTTCCGCAAGTCATGGGTTGGGCGTCGCTGAATATTTCAGCGCCTGTACGCGGCTTTATGGGCATGCTCACGGGAGTATATCCGTTTTCAATCATGGAAATATTAATAATCGCAGTCATTATTGCGTTTATTTACTATACAGTTTCGTCAATTATGCAAACTGTTCATCGAAGAGGCAAATTGAAAATATTAGGAAAACGGCTTCTGCCGCTGCTTGTTGCGGCTTTTTATGTATGGGGCATATTCTGTTGGCTTTGGAATGTTGGATACCACGCTCCTGGTTTTGCTCAGAGAAACGGTTTTACCGGACAAAGTGTAAATGTGCATAACCTTACGGAAGTGACTAGAGTTTTTGCGCAAAGGGCAAATGAGCTGTCGCTTCTGGTTGAAAGGGATGACGAGGGCAATTATGTGGGCAACCGACGTCAAATCTTTGCTGAGTCTATGTATGTGTTTGAAAATATCTCAGAGGAGTTTCCGTGCCTTGGAGGCAGGATATACAGACCGAAACCTATGATGTTCTCGTGGCTGATGAGTCGTGCAGGATATGGGGGAGTTTACTTTGCGCTCACCGGAGAGGCGAATATAAATACACAGCCTCCATACGTGCTCATGCCGTCTACTGTAGCACATGAACATGCGCATACACTTGGGGTTTTTGCAGAAGATGAGGCGAATTTTGTTGCAATTGTTGCCGGAATAACTTCGGAGAATGTCGTATTTGAATATGCCGGGTATATGCTGGGGCTTATGTATCTTCTGCCTGCCTTGGCTGACGCCGCCCCTGAGGCGCGCAATGAAATAGCAAGTAGCCTATCTCCGCAGGTCCTTAGGGACTGGCGTGAGGTTTCGGATTTTTGGCAAGCTCAAAGAACTGTGGACACAGGCATTCAGTTTGTTGATACAATAATGACAACGCTAACTCAGGCATTACGCGAATCTGTCGACACTGTATATGACGCATTTTTAAGAGCTAATGATCAAGAAATGGGGCTTATGTCGTATGGGGCGTGTATTGACTTGATTATTGAATACTTTGTGACCAGAGAGCTGATCTATTGATTAAATACAGGGTGTTTTTAAAGACAGGTTCACATAATATTAGTATTTAGCTTTAGGAATAGGGCTATTATTTTTAGTGAAAATAGTGTATAATAAACGAGCCATACGCTTAGTGGGAAGGTGCAGTTTCATGAGAATTTTTATAAGTGCAATACCGTTTTTTGACTCTGATATGACAGTTCATGCATACAGAATGATGACGCATGACGGAGTTAAGCTTCTAGGTTCTGCTGAGGACTTTAGAATGTTGGGCGGAGAGCTATTGGCTCCGGCACTTGAGTTCGTGCGGGAAATCGGAACTGAACCTTTTGCCGGTAATCATGATTTTCTCGTGCCGATAAGCAAATACCAACTTCTAATCGGAATGCCGATAAGCATGAGAATACCCCCGACCAATCTGGTGTGTGTCATTGACAAAGACACTTTAAACGACAATGCTGCATACGCCAAACTAGGACTTCTCAAGCGCAGGGGATATAGACTTGCAATTGATGGATTTCCTCGTGCTATTAGTATGGACACTGCAGTTAAAGTCTTTGACTTTGTGCTGCTTTGCTACGGTTCAGATAGCTTTGCGGATGAGTTTAAGGAGATGCGCCAATACATTTTTAAAACAAAACTTGTAATTACAGAAGTGCCTGATATGGAGACTTATAGAAAGTATTCAGGCGCGCGCGGAGTACTTTTATCGGGCAACTTTTATAGCCAGCCGATAACCAGGGGTTTGGCGGAGATTTCACCGCTGAAGTTAAACGCTTTGCAGCTTTTAGGTCAGATTAACAATGATGATATAGATCTCGGCATAACTGCGGAGACGATTGAGCGTGACCCTGCATTATCGGTCTCACTGCTCAAATTTTTAAATACCATGAACCCTGACCGCAGCAGAAGGATTGATTCAATAAGAAGTGCAGTTGCCATTTTAGGTCAAAAGGAAGTAAAAAAATGGGCAACCGTCGCAATTTCTGTAGGAATAGGTGAGGACAGACCCGGCGAGATTACCAGATTGTCTCTTCTGCGGGCAAAATTTGCGGAAAACCTTGCTTCCGCCTTTGATTTGGCAGTTAAATCCGGACTGCTGTTTATTACGGGACTTTTTTCTGTGCTTGACGTCATATTGCAGATGTCGCTAAAGGATGCGCTTGATGAGGTTGCGGTTGAAAGTGAAGTTAAAGATGCGCTTCTAAACAAAAAAGGACCGATAAGTGACGTTATGGCGCTGGTACTAGCGTATGAAAGAGCGGATTGGCACAACTCGGCGATAATAATGGTACGCAATGGCATTGATGTTTCCGAACTTACGCATGCGTTTATGGATTCGCTCAACTGGTACAGAATGCTGCTGGACGCCATTGACGCGGATGAGGAAGACCCATTCGAGCCTAATCTGGAAAATAGCTAGAGGGTGAGACAGTTGAGAGTTATGGCAGTCGATTACGGCGATGCTCGCACGGGTGTTGCCGTATCTGATATGTCCGGCATACTTGCAGGGCAGGCTTGGGTAATTACTGAGCGAAATATTACAAAAGTGGCCGAGACAATTGCAAATGAGGCAAAAACCCGCGAAGTAAAAGCAATTGTAATAGGCTATCCAAAAAACATGAACGGAACCATCGGACCGAGAGCCGAAAAAAGTAAGAGGTTGGCAGACCTGCTCTCCGGCAATGATTTTGAAATCGTTTTATGGGATGAGCGCATGACGACAATGAATGCTCATAGAATTTTATCGGATTCAGGCAAATATGGAAAAAAGCGCAAACAAACTGTCGACGCCGTAGCAGCTTCTCTGATACTGGAAAGTTATTTGATGTATACAGCAAATAAAAAAGTGTAATTTTCCGAAAATGAAATCTAATAAACGAGACATAAGAATTTAAAAGAAAGCAGCGCATCTTCTGACAGACGCGCTGCGTAATTGCAAATATGGGCGGGAAATGACGCCGTCAGCACCGTTAGTCGGGGATGCTGTCGAATTTCTTTGAGATTTCAAAACCGAACAGCGGCAAGATCACCATTCCCAGCGCAATTGCCAGTTGCCCGGCAGAGAGCGGCACAGTGGTGAACAACTCATTAAGTATCGGTATGTAAATCACCGCAAACAAGATCGCCATAGACGCGAGGGTCGAGAGATTTAGAAATCTGTTGTTAAACATCAATCGGTTAAAGCCGAGGAAGGTTTCTTTTTTTGACGGATAAACGACAAGAAGTTCGCTGGCGACCAATGTAAAGAAACACATAGTTATTGCAATGGCGTATCGTGTTTCCATTTCCGCCATAGGATTAAGCACAAATAGACCGAGCAGAAACGAAGCAAGCGATGCAACACAGACAAAAACAGCCCTGACCGCGACGGAGGCTCGCATGACCTTGTTGATTATTGGTTCAGCCGGATCTCTGGGAGGTCGCAGCATGGCGCCCTTTTCCTTGCCCTCCATACCTAAGGCAAATGCGGGAAAAGCATCGGTGAGCAAGTTGACGAACAGCAGCTGCGTAGCAACAAGAGGCACAGGCAGTCCGAAAACTATAGCCAGCAGTATTATCAAAATCTCCCCAATATTGTTTGCGAGAAGATAGCCGGTGACCTTTCTGATGTTGCCGTATATAGTTCTGCCTTGCTCAACGGCATTTACGATGCTTACAAAATTATCATCTGTCAGTATCATATCGGCTGCCTCTTTAGAAACATCAGTGCCGGTGATACCCATTGCAATTCCGATGTCCGCCCTCTTCAGTGACGGCGCATCATTAACGCCATCTCCTGTCATAGCAACGATATTGTTGTTTGCTTTGACAGCAGTAACGATACGTACTTTATGCTCAGGTGAAACACGCGCAAAGACATTGACGGTTTTGACTTTTTCTTTAAGCTCCTCATCATCCAGATTATTTAAATCCGTACCATCCAGAGACTCATCGCCGGGGTGTATAATACCCAGAGATTCAGCGATGGCTCCGGCTGTTACTTTATGGTCGCCTGTAATCATCTTGACCGTGATGCCGGCGGTATGACATTGCTCAACCGAGCCGCGGACTTCCTCGCGCGGCGGATCGATCATACACATCATTCCGACGTAAATGAGGTCTTGCTCGACATTGTCTATTGCGGCTTCATTTGAATACTCTTTATATGCAAAGCCCAAAACACGCAGAGCCTGCGCAGCAAACTCTTCGTTTTGCAAAAGAAGCTGCCGGCGTTTTTCTTCTGTCATGGGGATTATTTGCCCGTCTGAATATATCTTGCTTGAGCGGCTTAAAATACCATCGGGCGCACCTTTAGTGTTCATTATGATTTTGCCATCTTTGCGGTTGTACGTGCTCATTAGTTTTCTGTCAGAATCAAAAGGAATCTCTTGTACTCTCACATGCTGCTGATTGAGCAAGTCCTTATCATTACCCAGTTTAGCACCAAAAACAAGCATGGCGCCCTCAGTCGGATCACCGATGATTTTAGCATTATCCTTATCATAAACCGCATCGTTGCATAAAACAGCAATTTCTGACATAAGGGCAATGTTTTTTGTTATAGGATGACTTCCTGTCACCTGTCCGGTCGCAGCGTAACCGATTCCGCTAACTTCAAAGAGGTTTTCATGGTCAAAGCACTTAACTACAGTCATCTTGTTTTGTGTCAGCGTTCCGGTTTTGTCAGAGCAGATAACAGTTGTGCTGCCAAGCGTTTCTACTGCTCTGAGTTTTTTTACAATTGCGTTTGACTTGACCATTTTCTGAACGCCGATAGCTAAGATGACAGTCGCGACTATTGCAATACCTTCCGGCACAGCGGCAACCGCCAGCGAAACGGAAATCATCATCATTTCAATGAGATCGCGATGATCGCCGATACCAAGCGTATTATACAAAAAGCCGACCAAGAAGACTATTGCGCATGTGATTATACAGACTATGCCCAACGTTTTTGCAAGTGAGTTCAGTTTGTCCTGCAAGGGAGTTGTACCTGCGTCCGTGTCACTTAAAATGGTAGCGATTTTGCCCATCTCTGTGTCCATGCCGGTTGCGTAAACAACTCCAACGCCCCTGCCGTATGTAACAACAGTGCCCATAGACGCCAGATTTATTCTATCGCCGAGAGCTACCTCGCCTTCCAAAACGACATTTGCGTTCTTGTCAACAGGCACAGACTCTCCGGTCAGTGCAGCCTCATCAACCTTCAAGTTCATGCTTTCGACAATCCTGACGTCGGCTGGAATGTAATCGCCCGCGTCCAAGATAACGATATCGCCTTTTACGACATTATCCGAATCAATCTTGTCGAGCACCCCGTCCCTCCTGACCTTAGCTTTGGGGCTTGACATGTTTTTAAGCTCTTTTAGAGCGTTGTCGGCTTTGTTTTCCTGTGTTATTCCGATAACCATGTTTACAACGAGAATTGCGACAATAATAATTGCATCTTTCAGACCGTCTCCCACCAGCGCAGAGACTATAGCCGCCGCAATCAAGATGATGACAAGAAAATCCTTAAACTGCTCAAGGACTCTGAGTATGAGCGGTTTTTTCTTCTCGCTTTTTAGCCTGTTAGGTCCATTTTCGCTTAGTCTGCGCTCCGCCTCGGACGCAGTAAGCCCACCTGCCATTTCAGAACCCAGCGCCTCAAGGGATTGCCCGGCGCTTAAGCTATAAAAAGCATTATCCATTGTAGTTCCTCCAATCAATTAAAATATGTGAAATCATCGCCGAAAAAGGAAAATATTATGCTAAACGCCAAAAACAGCCCTTGCAATTCCAAAGAAGACAAGGAGTGAGCTGGCGTCGACGATAGTGGTAATAACCGGAGCCGCCATAACCGCGGGGTCGAGCTTGAGCCGCTTTGCAAGCAATGGAAGCGTACAACCTACAATCTTTGCGAGAAAAACAGTGATCCACAAAGCGATGGAAACACTAACTCCCAGCAGAGCAACGCTAAAGTCAAGCTCTTCACTACTGTACATTATGACGACTCTGATAAAGTTTACAACGGCAAGCGCAAAACCGCAGATGAAAGCAATGCGCATTTCTTTCCACAGCACCGACAAGATATCGCCAAGAGTCACTTCGCCCAGGGCAAGACCGCGGATGACAAGGGTTGAACTCTGGGAACCACCGGCGCCTCCTGTGTTCATGAGCATAGGCACAAAGGCAACCAGAGCAGGTATTGCTGCAATGGCGGCTTCAAAGCTGTGAAGTATAATACCGGCAATCGTTCCTATAAGCATGAGGATGATTAGCCAGGGCAGTCTGTTTTTTATAAGAACCCAAATGCTTGTTTTCAAATACGGCTCGTCAGATGGGGACAGTGCTGCCATAATCTCAAAGTCCTCTGTGGCTACCTCTTCAACGACGTCAAGAATATCATCAACAGTAACTATGCCGACCAGTCTGTTTTCGTTATCAACAACAGGCATTGCTAACAAACCGTATTTTCTAAAATCATTTGCAAGGGTTTCGACATTTTCATTTGTCCTGACTGAGAGGATATCTCTATCCATAATATCGCCGATTTTATCATCAGGCGAGGACAAGAGCAGCTTCTTTGCGGACACGGCGCCAAGTAACCTGCGCTGCGCATCTATTACATAGCATGTGTAAATGGTCTCCTTATCAACGCCATCCCTGCGAATCCGCGCAAATGTCTGCTCAACGGTGAGAAATTCTTTTAGATCCACATACTCGATAGTCATAATGCTTCCGACACTGTCATCCGGGTATTTTAGCAAATGGTTTATAAGATTTCTTTTGTCTTTAGGAAGATTGTTTAAGACTCTTTTGACAACACCGGCGGGCATTTCTTCTATGAAATCAACAGCATCGTCGAGAAATAGATCATCAATAATATGGGTGATTTCATAGTCCTGTATAGCGTTTACGATGCCCTCTTGCATGTCTCTTGAAAGATATGCAAAAACTTCTGCGGCAGTATCTTTCGGAAGCATGCGAAATAATAGGATGGCTTGATGATCATCCATGCTTTCAAGTCTTTCAGCAACATCAACAGGATTGCTATTTCGCAAGGATTCTTTTAACTCACGAAATTCACGAATATCATGTGTACCAACTTGGTGCACGCGATCACCTCCTAATCATTCATTTAACTTCAAATATGAAGTATTGTCAATAACTTAATAAAGATGTATAATGTACCAAAATCAGATAACGATGAGGTGCAAATAATGGAGCGGAAAGATAAGGAGAACTACTATCTGGATATTGCTGAAACAGTCATGATCAGGTCTACCTGCCGCAGAAGAAAATATGGGGCGATAATTGTCTTAAATGATGAAATTATCTCAACCGGATATAACGGCGCACCACGCGGGCGAAAGAATTGCATGGACCGCGGCGTCTGCATGAGAGACGAGCTTAGCATACCGAGCGGTGAGCGCTACGAGTTGTGCCGAAGCGTTCACGCTGAGTCGAATGCAATAATCTCGGCGGCACGCAGAGATATGATAAGTTCGACACTCTATCTTGCCGGGAGAAGCGCAAAGGACAACACTCTTCTAGATGACACAACTGCATGCACAATGTGCAGAAGGCTGATTATTAATGCGGGCATAGTTAAAGTTGTATGCCGTATCGGGGAGGATAAATACTCGGTAACAAATACTCGCGACTGGGTGTTTAATGACGATTCTATAATCGGAATTTCGGAAATGAATCAGCACATACGATGAAACGCCTATTAGAAAAAATAAGAGAGCACGCACCAACGGTAGACCCGCATTACCGAATTGGAATGCGTGTGGTGAAAACTGCCGCAGCAGTGGGAATCTGTCTTATGTTTGCGTTTTTCTGGGGCGGTATTGAATCGATTCTTATTACAGCGGTTGCAACGATTGTGACAATTCGGGCAACACAGGAAGAAACAATCGTCAGCGGGATGTTTCGGATATTGGGCACAGTCATTGGCGCTGCGCTCGGAATGCTCACCCTGCTGATAGGATTGTATTTACCCTATTATAATGATGGGCTATTCGTTATAGTAATTCCGCTGATGCTGCTTCTAAACCTATATATCTGCAATGTACTGAATATGCAAGACGCCTGTGCGATTTCATGTGTTGTCACTGTAATCGTAGCAACGCAGATTTCTCCGCTTGATAACCCAATGGATGAAGCCCTTGACTTCGCGATGCTTAGAGTCCGAGATACCTTTGTCGGAGTGACCGTTGCAACCATAATGAATATGGTTCCCTACAAAATCTCAGACTACATAAAAAAGCGAAGAAGCGATTTAAAATCATAGCTATACAATTAGCGTTTAGCGTATGCAGAGAAAAGCGCAGCAGGGAAAAAATCAAAAAAACTACAGACAAATGGGAGGGCGTGGAAGCCCTCCCACAATTATCTATAATCTGCCTTATTGTGCAAAGGCAGTATTGATTGCCACTACTGCCATCTCGAATGTGCAGTGTTCAATCATCTGGTCGTTTATCAGGATCACAGGACCCTTTCCGCAATGAGTAGCACAGAATCTTGCAAGTATTTGGGTATTAGCTTCATAGCCGCTATCGCGGATATACTCGATAAGCTTGCCGTACATATCTTGCGCACCTCTTGCAAAGCAACTGCGACCGAAACAAATGGTTATGCTTAGCTTGACGTCTTCGGTAGCGGGATTAAGAACGAAATCGTCTTGCTTAATCAGTCTGCGGTTTGAAAACTCGGTGTGAAGCATTTCGTGAGCAGTGTGCTCGTCAAGCTCCTCATCGTAAAGTTTTTGGAGAAATGGATTTTCATTTGATGAGTGGAACTGGAGCATCACGTCATTATCAAACAAACCTTGTGCACGGAGGGTGTTTTCGTTGGAAATATTTGTTATGGGTTGACCGCCGCCATTTACACAGCCGCCGGGGCAAGCCATTACTTCCACCATGTCATAATGTTCCTCTCCGCTTTGAATTCTATCAATCAAAGAGCGTGCATTGGCAAGTCCGCTGACAACGGCGAGCCGAAGAACCTTATTAGCAAGCTCGATCTCGCCGACTTTTATACCGTCCTTGCCGCGAAACTGCTTAAACTGACGTGCCGGACCTTTTTCCAAGCTTGATGCAGCAAAGCGCAGAACTGCTTCGCAGACGCCGCCGGTTGAGCCAAAGATAATCGCCCCGCCTGTAGCAAAGCTAAGAGGCATATCAAGCGAACCTACGCCAAGATTGTTAAAGTCCACGCCATGCTCTTTAATCATACGTGCAAACTCATCGGTTGTGAGCACATGATCAACGGAAGGATTGCCGTCAACATAAAACTCAGGACGTTTAGCTTCAAATTTCTTTGATGTACAAGGGGCGATGCAGACCACAACTATTTTTTCACGCGGTACGCCCAGTTCCTTTGAAAGCTGGTCTTTACTGATAGCGCCGAAAATTGACATAGGACTTTTTACTGTGGATAAGTTGCCGATAAGATCGGGATAATACTCCTCGGCAAACTTTACCCAAGACGGGCAGCACGAAGTGAACAGAGGGAGATTTTCGCCTTTTTCATATCGCGCCAAAAACTCTCTGCCCTCCTCGACAACTGTGAAGTCAGCCGCAAAGCACATATCATAAACGCGGTCAAAGCCCATTATCCTTAGCGCGGAAACTGACTTGCCGAGATTGTTTACACCCGGCTCATCGCCAAAGTATTCACCGATGGCAACGCGGACAGCGGGAGCAATCTGCGCCACAACGATCTTATCTTCATCGTAGATTTCTTTCCAAACATCGGATAAGTTTGTGAAGATTGTCAATGCGCCGACCGGACAAACCTTAATACACTGACCGCAGCCAACGCATTCGGTTTCGCCGATGCCTTTGTTTCCGCATGTTATGACACGGGCCTCCGCGCCTCTATGCGCAAAATCCAGCGAACCAACGGCTTGGATTTCATCACAGACCCTAACGCAGTCCCCGCATAAAATGCACTTTGCCGGGTCGCGCACAAGGCAGGGTGAAGAGAGATCTTTCTTATCTTCCGGAATCATCTTCTTAAAGCGGATATCTTTTATGCCCAACTGTTTTGCGATATCTTGAAGTTTGCATGTCGCACTCTTAGGGCAGGTTGTGCAGGATTCATCGTGACTGGCGAGCATCAGCTCTATTATCATTTTTCTCATAGACCTGATGGTTTTGGTGTTGGTGCGCACTACCATTCCGGGTTGCACTTTGGTAGAGCACGCTGGGACGATTCCGCCGCCTTCGCCTTCAACTTCGACCATACACATACGGCAGGCGCCGTAAACGCTAAGCTCCGAATGATAGCAAAATGTAGGTAGCTCAATTCCTGCTTTTCGGATGAGTTCAAGCAAGTTACTCTCATTACCTAAAGCTACCGGTATTGAGTCAACTGTGATTGTTCTGACATTATATGCCTGATTAACTGCATTCATTTTCCTTCCCCCTAACCTCTGATAACGGCGTCAAATTTGCAGACATCCGCACATACGCCGCATTTAATGCATTTTTCACTTTCAATTACATAGGGCTTGCCTTTTTCGCCTGTGATGCACTCAACGGGACATTTTCTGGCGCATATTGTGCAACCCTTACATTTTTCGGGGATAATAACATATGAACAAAGCTTCTCACAGTTTCCTGTGGGACAACGCTTGTCTATAACATGAGCCATTACCTCCTCGCGGAAGTACTTGAGCGATGAGAGTACCGGGTTTGGCGCGGTTTTTCCCAATGCACAAAGCGAACCGACTTTTACGGTGTTTGCAAGCTCGCCGAGCAGTTCGATTGTTTCAATTGTTGCCTCACCCTCAATTACATCATCAAGCATGGCAAGCATTTGTCGGGTACCTTCGCGGCATACGACACATTTTCCGCAGCTCTCATTTTGAGTAAACTGCATGAAATAACGGGCGATTTTTACCATGCAGGTGTTTTGGTTCATAACAACGACGCCACCGGAGCCGACCATTGCGCCGACAGCAGTTAGGTTATCATAATCAAGCGGCAAATCAAGATGCTCTTGAGTAAGACATCCGCCGGAAGGGCCTCCGATTTGCACAGCCTTATAGTTGGTGGGAGTAAGGTCGCCGTTTGCGTCTCTTGCCAGCGAACCATCGTCGTTTATGACGCCGCCGCCGATATCTTTGACAATCTCCCGCAAAGTAACGCCAAAGGGCACTTCAATAAGTCCGGTATTCGCAACATGACCTGTCAGTGCAAAGGTCTTTGTGCCTTTTGCATTTGCTGTGCCGAGTTTTGCATATTCCTTGGCGCCCATTCGCATAATCAGCGGAACGGCAGCAAGGGTTTCAACATTATTAATAACTGTGGGCTTGCCAAAAAGACCAACCTCGGCAGGATACGGAGGCTTGAGCGTCGGTGTTCCGCGCTTGCCTTCGATTGAGGCAATAAGTGCCGTTTCTTCACCGCAGACGAATGCGCCCGCGCCTTCCATAATATGGATTACAAAACGCTTACCTGAACCAAAAATATCATCTCCAAGTATACCAGCCTCGTGCGCTTTCTCAATGGCAATCTTTAATCGCTGACATGCTAAAGGATACTCCATACGAACATATATGTATCCCTCTTCTGCATTTACCGCCTGAGCGGCAATGATCATTCCTTCTATGACAGAGTGCGGGTTTCCTTCAAGGAGACATCTGTCCATAAATGCGCCGGGGTCGCCTTCATCACCATTGCAGATGATGTATTTTACGTCGCTTTCATTAAGGCGGGTAAGATTCCATTTTCTGCCTGTGGGGAATCCGCCGCCGCCGCGTCCGCGCAGCCCTGACTCAAGCATTTCGTCGCAGATTTCGACGTCTGTCATCTTTATAACAGCTTGGCGAGCCTGGAAGTAACCGCCGTGGTGAATATACTCGTTGATGTTTGTCGCGTCAATATTACCGCAAAGCTCAAGCAGCAGCCGCTTTTGCCGGGCATAGAATGGAATACTATGTTCTTCGGCAATTGCCTCTCCGGTAGAAGGCAATCTATAAAGCAGCCTGTCGATAATCTCTCCACCCAGTAAAGTCTTTTCGACAATTTCTTCAACGTCTTCGAGCTTTACCGCAACGTAGAGAACGCCTTGCGGAAGACAATGTACAAGGGGACCCATTTGGCAAAAACCTTGGCAGCCACTCATTGCAAGAGCCATATCACCGTGGTCGACTTCGTCTTCCATAGCTATATCAAAGCAAAAATCATGCTTTTCTGAAAGCTCAATGAAGCGTGCCTGGAGCTTCATCGCTCCGTTGGCGATACAACCGGTGCCTGCGCAGATAACGACGCGATTTCTATGGGCTGCGGCAGCGCGTCCATAATGTTCGCTGCGAGCCTCAAGGGATGCAAGATCACGCATTTGCAGCTTCCTCCTCTTTGTATTTCTTGACCAGCTCTAAAGTTTTTTCCTTTGTCATAGCACCATAAACATCCTCGTTTATTGTGATGACAGGCGCTAAACCGCACGCGCCGATGCAGGCAACTTCTTCGAGTGTAAAAAGATTGTCATCAGTAGTATGCTGCTTTTCGGCGAGCTTTAGCTCCGCCTTGAACGTGTCGATGATTTCAGTTGATTTTCTGACATGACACGCAGTTCCGTCACATACTCTTATGACATATTTGCCCTTTGGTTCCAGAGTGAAATGCGAGTAAAATGTCGCTACGCCATAGACTGAACCGGGGGTTATCCCCAAGGCGTTTGCGACATAATTCATCACATCTGCGGGAAGGTATGAGTACGCCGATTGAATCTCCTGCAAAATTGGAACAAGCATGTGAGGGTTACACTTATGCCTTTCCAGAACGGCACAGACGTTTTCGAATTTCGTGCCAAATTCCTGCACATTATTATGCACTTCCGATTTCCTCCTAATAATGTATTTGTGTACATTTTTCATTGTACCATATTACGCGATTTGTTAAAAGGATAAGTTTGAAAAAAATAAAAAAAAGCAAGAAGAGTATTGACGCTTGCAATTTAATGTGTTAAAGTGAATTTCGATAAAGGCGATGACGGAGAGAAATCCGACCATAATCAGCAAACCCGGCAATTTGCCGGACAGAGATACTGCGGATGGTGCGAGCAGGTGTTGACGGTTGTGTAATACACTTTCGAGCTGATGTTTTGAACAATGCAAATTCAGTAGGAACATACGTATGCTCCACGTCACGGAGCAGGAGTTATGACATGACTCTGTTGAGCGACGGTTTTGATTAGACCGTAATCAGGGTGGTACCGCGGGAAAGTATTCTCGTCCCTGAGTAAGTCCTTACTTGCTCAGGGACTTTTTATCGGGCAAGAATCAAATAAAGGAGAAAGAATATGAGTAATGTTAAGTTTATGTCCGGAGAAAATATACCTCTGGAGATGCACAAGGTACGCATGGTGCAAAAGGTAAACCTGCTTCCGGTTGAGGAGAGGCTGCGGGCGATTAAAGATGCGGGATTTAATACATTCCTGCTGCAAAACCGAGATGTTTTCATGGATATGCTGACAGACAGCGGAGTGAACGCTATGAGCCAGAATCAATATGCTGCAATGATGCGTGCCGACGACAGCTATGCAGGCTCTGAAACATACTACCGTTTGGAGTCTGTATTGCAGGATATATTTGGAATGAAGTATTTTCTGCCCGCCCATCAGGGCAGAGCATGTGAAAATATCATAGCAAGGGTTCTTGTAAAGCCGGGTCAAGTTGCAATAATGAATTACCATTTTACAACTACAAAAGCGCATATTACTCTAAATGGCGGCACAGTGGAAGAAATCTTAACTGATGAAGGATTTAAGATTTCCAGTGATGTTCCATTTAAGGGGGATATAGATATTGAAAAGCTAAAAGAATCGATTGCGCGTAACGGCAAGGAAAATATCGCATTTGTCAGAATAGAAGCAGGAACAAATCTCATTGGCGGACAGCCTGTGTCCATGAAAAATATGCGGGAAGTCTCAAAAATCTGCCGTGCCGAAGGACTAAAGCTAGTCTTTGACGCAAGCCTCCTGGGAGATAATCTGTACTTTATAAAAGTGCGGGACGAAGCATATAAATACGTAGACATAAAACAGATAACAAGAGAGATTGCCGCACTTATGGACGTCGTTTATTTCTCAGCGCGTAAGCTGGGTTCTGCAAGAGGCGGAGGCATTTTGGTTTCGGATGAAGAGCTGTTTTTGAAAATGCGCGAATTAGTGCCGCTCTATGAAGGCTTTTTGACCTATGGCGGAATGTCCGTTCGCGAGATGGAAGCGCTGGCTGTCGGACTTCAAGAGACGATGGACTTCGATGTAATCAATCAGACTCCTATTATAGTTGAAGCGCTCTGTAATGAGCTTATAAAAAATGGCGTGCCCGTTGTGACGCCGCCCGGAGGGCTGGGTTGTCACGTAGATGCAATGCAGTTTTGCTCGCATATTAAGCAAACGCAGTACCCGGCGGGAGCGCTCGCAGCTTCCATTTTCATTGCAAGCGGAGTTCGTTGCATGGAGCGCGGTACAATGAGCGAGCAGCGGAATGAAGACGGAAGCGAACGAATTGCTGAAATGGAGCTTGCAAGAATTGCGGTTCCGAGGCGCGTATTCACATTATCTCAAGTCAAGTACACAGCCGACCGGATTAACTGGCTCTACAAGAACCGGGATTTGATCGGCGGACTGGAGTTTGTCGAGGAACCAAACATGCTAAGATTCTTCTTCGGACGATTGGCGCCGATAGGAAACTGGCCGGAAGTTCTGGCAAAGAAGTTCCGCGCAGATTTTGGGGACAGCCTTTAGGCGTATGATAATATGATGCTCTTGTCAGAAATATGATGATCTTAGGTAACCGCTGAATAAATCCACCCGAAGGATTTATCCAGCGGTTACTTACATAAAAGCAAATCCCCGCATTCGTCCATCGCGAATGCGGGGCTACTCGTGGTACTCAAAAACCAATGAGCTAAACCACCTTTCTGTTCAGATCATAAACCACTCATATAACACTCGTTTCTGATGCAGCTAACGCACACTACTCTGTCCCAAAATAAAATGGAAATCCGGCGGTATTCCGCAATTGTGCAAATGGGTCATATGACCACGTCTGCCATGAACCAGTTGTTTATTATAAATGATACCAGATCCGTTTACGTCTAAAATGTATAACAAATAGAGATGTGTGTCAAGACTATTTTATGCAATATAGCTAAAATAACGAATTAATTGGCAGTTTACACAAAAAAATTGAAAGAAGGGTTGACAAACATAAACCACTACTATATAATGCATAATAGTTAATGAAAGGCAGTAGTGGATGAAGATGAAGAGCGAAGAGGTGACAGGATGAACATTCAGTACAAAAAGGGAGTTCTTGAGCTTTGCGTACTGTCGATGTTGTCCAGAAAGGACAGATATGGTTATGACATTTCAGAACACCTGTCCGGACACATTGATATCTCAGACGGCACAGTATATCCGATATTAAGAAAGCTCAAAAGCGATGGTTTGGTAACAACCTATTTAGTCGAGGATAGCGGTGGACCGCCGCGAAAATACTACAAATTAACGCAGTCGGGGAAAGAAGATTATGAGCATAACAAAACGCAGTGGCTGGGATTTGCGGCAACTGTAGAGAAGCTGCTAAAGGGGGATTTGGACGATGAATAAGCAAGAATATTTGACCGAACTTGAAAAGGCGCTTAAATCAGCAGGCGTGCGAGACGGCGAAGATATTATTGAGGAGTACTCCGAGCATTTTGACATGAAGATATCCGACGGCTATAGTGAGGAAGAAATTGCAGCAAAGCTCGCTGCTCCTGAAGAGTTGGCTGGACAATACCGGGAAATCACACCGGACAGCCCGGATGAAAAAAGCGGCAAAGCAGGTGCAATAATTGCGAGGATATCTAAATGGACCGGGGTTATTACTCTGGACGTGGTAATGGCGCCAATCTTCTTGGCACTATATGCATGGATGATTGCTTTTGCTGTGGCGGCGATTTCAGTTGCTATAACAGGGATAGTGATGATAGCGGGAATCGATCGAATTCCGGCGCTAAGCCCATATGTTCATGTAATGCCAATGCCATATATCTGTGCCCTGGTATTCGGAATTTCACTGCTTGCTTTGGCGAAACTGACTGCATTCGGAACGGAATACTTTAGGCTCTATGCAAATCAAATTTTTCGCAAATACACGCGCTGGCACAAGAACGTATTGGGAAAAGGACCGACGTCACCACCTCTGCCGCTTCACCCGCAAATATCTCCCAAAAAACGAAGAATAATGAGAACTATCGTTCTGCTTTCACTGGTCTTTTTCATTGTGGGACTCATCGTCACTCTGGCACTGATGATGATTCTCTCGCGCTCACTGGAACCCTGGCATCAGTGGGGATGGTTTGTTTAGCAAAGAATAAGGAGTAAAACCCTCAACCTGAAAGTAAAGGTGAATTTAATGAAAAACACAGTAATAATATCAGGCGCGACGTCCGGCATAGGCTTTGCAATATGCAAAAAATTGCTTGATAGCGGATATCCCGTAATAGCGATAGGCAGAAGCGAGGATAACTGCCGCACGGCAAATGAAACGCTCCTGCGGCAACAACCCGACGCTAAGCTTAATTTTATAGCAGCGGATCTGATGCAACAGAGAGAAGTTTTGCGCGCCGCAAAAGAAATAAAAGAAATCATCAAAGCGTCCGGCAGCGATATTCACGCGCTTATCAATAATGCAGGATGCGTCCGAAGCAGATATATGACCACCGAAGAGGGTTATGAACAACAATTTGCGCTTAACCATCTTGCAGGATTTTTGCTTACACAAGAATTGCTCCCGCTTATCAGACGAAGCAACGCAATGGTGATTAATACAAGCAGTGTATCGCATAAGATGATGCGCGTTAACTGGAACGACCTGATGTACCAAAGAAGATACAGACCGCTCAGCGCGTACAAGCAGTCGAAGCTATGCAATTTGCTATTTGCCCACAGGCTCAGAGAGCTGGGTATACGAGCCTGCGGCGTCCATCCGGGGTTGGTAAAAACGGATATCGGAGAAAAAAACACATCAGGCGTTGTTAACTTTGTGTGGAATCTGCGTAAAAAAAGGGGTATAGATCCGGAGGAATCAGCAAAGATTTTTCTCTCGTTATGTGAAAATGGGTTTTGCGGTCTGTACTACGGGCTGCGCGGGGATGTAAACGGAACGCTGAAAATTGAAGAAGGTAAATTTGAAATTGATGCAAGGGAACTCAAATATAGCGGACAGGTAAACCATGAAAATGCAAGAAGGCTTTATGATATCAGCCTTAAGCTCTGCGGTATGCCCGTGGCGGAAGAATCTGCCGGGAACTCCCCGGACAGAAGTACAAGAAGCCGGACGAAAGGAGAAAAAGATGAATGTTCTTATAACGGGAGCAAGCGGTGGGCTTGGCAGAGCGATGGCTATAGATTGCGCAAGGCGGGGATATAATCTCTTTCTTACAGATATCGATGAATCCGCGCTCGGAGCAATCAGCGCCGGCATACTCAGGCGATATGGTGTGCAGGTTTTTTCACAGGCATGTGACCTGACGGCTGAGGGTGCGATTAAAACACTGCTTGATGACGCGCAAATGCGGGGGATTGAATTTGACATGCTTTTGAATGTGGCGGGAATCGATTGTGAGGGAGGATTTACCGAGCGAAGCTCGAAGGAACTAAAGTCAATGATAGGCATAAATATTGAAGCAACAATAGCTCTGACGCACGAAGTCCTGGCGCGCCGGGATAAGCTTGTATGCGAGGGACTTAAACCATTTTACATTGTATTTGTCTCAAGTCTTGCATCGCTTTACCCAATGCCGCTAAAAGCAGCTTATGCCGCATCAAAGCGATTTCTCTATGATTTTGCCTATGCACTCGGCAGTGAGGTTGAGCATAAGGGCGTCAGGGTGACAACGCTTTGTCCCGGCGGACTTGCCACAAACGAAGAATCAATTGCCGGAATAGCGGCGCAAGGATTCTGGGGGAACATGACGACAGGCTCGGTAGAAATAGTAGCAAGGCAATCGATAAACAAAGTGCTGCGCGGCAAGCGCACATACATACCCGGCATATTAAACAATACTCTAGGCGCTGCAGGGAAGCTCCTTCCCAGAGCGCTGATTGCTTGGGCAATACGCAGGCGTTGGCAAAAGGCCCGCTCTTCACGCATAGATATTATAGAAAATGGCGGGAACATGTTGTGTGCCACAATAGAATAATTCTATATCCACGAGAAAAAGACTATTGAGTGCTGATTATCTATGTGGTATCATAAGCCGTGTTCAAAAAAGGCAGGGAGATAAAAAAATGGATCAGCAAAATAACAATCAACAAGGCGGCTACAATCCTCCTCCATACAGTGGTTATTATCCGCCGCCGCAAGGAGACAATACACCGCCACCGCAAGGCTATCCGCCGCAAGGAGGCAATACACCGCCGCCACAAGGTTATCCGCCGCCAACGCAAGGCAAACCGGGTCAGCCCGGAAAGCGTATTGCAATAGCAGCATTGGTGCTCGGGATTGTAAGCATTGTAGAACCCACATTTCTCATCGGGGCTGTGCTCGCAATTATTGGTATTGTTCTGGCTATAAAGGCAAATAAAAAAGGGTTTTCCGGAGGCTTACTCATTGCCGGTTTGGTGCTGTCTATCGCTGGATTAGTTATTAATGTCGTGGTTATTTTTTATGCCATCATCATGATAAGGACGATACTTCTGTTTTTCGAAGCTGTCTTTCCCTTTTTATTTTACTAAATATGGTGACGCCCTGACGAGTCCATGTTACCGTTTATTGTCGCCCCCCACCTGCGCTTGGCTTGCTAAGATTATCTTCTTGGTCAACTTCAAATTAATAGTTTGTCACATCTTAAGATATTATAGAAAATGGCGGGAACATGTTGTGCGCCATAGTAAGAATAATCAATATCCACGTAAAAAAGACTATTGAATGCTGCTTAGGTATGTGGTATCATAAGTTGTATTTTATGAGGAAAGGAGATAAAAAATGGATCAGCAAAATAACGATCAACAAGGCGGTTACAATCCTCCTCCATACAGTGGCTATAATCCGCCGCCGCAAGGGGGCTATACACCTCCGCCGCAGCAAGGAGGCTATACGCCGCCGCCGCCGCAAGGCTATCCACCGCCACAGGGAGGCTATCCGCCGCCGCAAGGCTATCCGCCGCAGGAACAACTGAGCCAGCCCGGAAAGGGCATGGCAATAGCTGCATTGGTGCTCGGTATTATAAGCATTTTTGACCCTACAATTATCGCCGGGATTGTGCTCGGGATTATTGGTATTATACTGGCTATAGTGTCAAAGAACAAAGGGTTTTCCGGAGGTTTGCGCACTGGCGGTTTAGTTGTGTCAATCGTTGGATTGGTTATTAATGTCGTAATCCTTGTTTTTGCCGGCATGATAGGTGGTGCATTATTATTCGGAGGACTGGATTACTATATGTGGTGATGCCCTGCGAGTCCATGTTACAGTTTATTGTCGCCCCCACCTGCGCTTCGCTTAGAGGTGGGGGTTCTGCTGAAGAGCAAGTGTGAGTTAAGAACCACGCCTCTTTAATGGAACTATTTCAGCTGGAGGCTTCAGGAGGCTTGCTGATTTGTTTAATTGAAGAAACTTCTGTGGAATTGCTTTCTACGGAGGCTTTCTTGGCACGTTGTCACGGCTTTTGAAACGACTTGAAAAAGAATCTGTGCCTGATTTTGCTATTTCCTTGACAAGCCGGGCATCTTTGATAGAATATATGATGAGAACACTGCGCTGCTGTGCAGTGGCATTTTTACAGGGAGGATAAGGATAATGAACGATATAAATGAGCAAAATAATTTCGGCAACTCGCCGGAAAATAGTGAGAAGGAATCGACAGCTTCGATACCGGATTTTGGCGTGACTTGGCGGGTTCCTGATGCTGCAATGGAAATACCGGATCAAGACAGTTCAAGTCAACCGTATAATCCATCCCCGCCGTATCAGCCTCCAACACATCAGCCGCAACCATATGAGTCAGCTCCGCCGCATCAGCCTCAACCGTATCAGGCGCAGAATTATCAGAATCAGCCTTACAATCCACCACCGCACCAACCTGTGCCATATCAGCCCCCGCAGTATCAGCCCCCGCCGAATACATACTACCAACAACCGCCCGCCCAGCAGTTTCCACCCGTAAAACTCGGCGAATGGTTGGGTGCACTGTTTTTAATGTGTATACCAATAGCGAATATCGTTTTGATGTTCGTTTGGGCATTTGACCGCGATTCAAATCCAAGTAAGCAGTCTTTCTTTAGGGCATACCTCATATTCACCGCTGTAATCTTTGTTATATCGTTCGTGATAGCTGGCATGTTTTTCTTTGTGTTTGCAGCAGTAATGCATGACCTTATACAAAGTTATGGTGGATTTTTTCATTAGCGCCTAGTGGTGCGTAACACCAGGCGAAAAACGGTTTTTATAATTAGTTTTTAACAAAATACAGCTATCGCAAAGCGATTTGCAAAAATCACCGGCGATAGCTTTGTTTTGCTTTATGGCTTTTTACAAAACTGCGCGCTTAAATGACAGGTAATTGAGACGGGTTCCATGCCTCCTGCGAACTGTAACTGCTCATCTACGTTTGGCATGTCTATTTCGGCTAAAATCATTGACTTTTCATCCGCTGCTTGATATGCTGTTTTCAGTGTATTGTATTTGAAATAACCGGACTACAATTGTACTGAGTTTTTCGTCTGGCGAGGCAAAAAACCTAAAGAGTTCCACGGCACATTTCAGGTTTTTTAGCACAGTCAGACAAAAAAACAAGGGCATACATAGGACGGTTGTTTTCTTTTCAATGCACTATTATTATTGCCCGCGAACAACGCGGAAACCACGCAAGCTATAGGAGAGATATCATGAGAAGACTGAAGTTTTCAAAATCAACTTGTATCGGGTGCATGTTATGCGCAATGACCTGTTCGGCAATGCATGAAGGAGAGTTTTCGATTTCAAAAGCCCGGATAGGAATCAAATCGTATTATGACAGAGGCAAAGAGCTAATCTTTGACGATGCATACTGTACAATGTGCGGCATATGCGCCAGGAAATGCCCGCAAGGAGCAATCACCGCGGAAGAAAAACTGGCGCTTGACACATTAAAATGCATAGGCTGCGGAACCTGTGCCCGGATATGTCCAAAAAAAGTAATAAAAATGCATGAGCAAAAGCCTTTACTGTGTGATACATGTGATGGAAGCCCAAAATGTGTTTCGGTCTGTCCGCACGGCGCTCTCACGTATGCATAGGAGGGAAATAAAATGCATGGATATCAGAACAAAGTTCTAAGGATTGATTTAAGTAGTATGGATTACAAGACCGAGCCACTGAAAATGCAATGGGCAAGAAAATACATTGGCTCAAAAGGTCTTGTTATAAGATATATGTATGATGAGCTGAAAGAAAAAACGGATCCATTGTCACAAGATAATAAAATGATACTCATGACCGGACCGCTTACAGGAACAATCGCGCCATGCTCAGGAAAACTTGCCATTGCGGCAAAATCTCCGGCTACAGGAACGATTTGCGACAGCTCTCTCGGAGGACATGCCGCGCTGATGCTAAAGTTTGCCGGCTACGACGCCGCAATTATAGAAGGAAGACTGTCAAATCCCGGATATATTTTTATATGCGATGACAAAGTGGAGTTTAAGGACGCCTCGCATCTCTGGGGTAAAGGCTCGCACGAAACAGAGGCGAGCTTGTCGGAAGAATATGGTCATGAGGCGAGCATTCTGTCCATCGGTCCAGCCGGAGAAAATCTTGTAGGAATTTCATGTATTAACTCGGACTATTACAGGCAAGCCGGCAGAGGAGGCATGGGCGCTGTAATGGGCAGCAAGAACCTGAAAGCCATTGTCATAAAGGGAACCGGCGGAGTGAAAATACCTGATATCAAAAATTCCGCAAATAAGCTCATTCAAATAATTCGTGAAGATTGCCTCTTAGATGATAATAAATTCATTTTCGACAGCGGCACCACGGCATTTTTAGAAGCATGCAATGACGGAGGAATACTGCCTTATAAAAACTTTCAAGATGCAACGGATGAAAATTGGACAAAGTACAATGGCGATGTGCTGCTAAAAAAGCGAACCGGAAAAAGAGGCTGCGGAGGCTGCGCGCTCGGATGCGGAAACTTCTTGAAAATCGGTAAAGCAATATGCGAAGGACCGGAATATGAGAGTATTGCCGCTGCCGGACCAAATGCGGGAATATCTGACCCGGAAGCGATTGTAAAAGCAAATGAAATTGCCGATGACATGGGAATAGACACAATAAGCGCCGGTGTTATTATCGCATGGGCAATGGAAATGACAGAAAGCGGTAAATATGATTTTGGAATTAAATTTGGAGATAGCGTGAAATATCAGGAGTATCTTAAACTGCTTGCAAAGAGGGAGGGGATTGGAGCGGAGCTTTCACTTGGAATGAAAGCACTTTCAAAGAAGTATGGGGGCGAAGATTTTGCAATGCATGTAAAGGGGCTTGAATATCCGATGTATGAGCCGCGCGGGTCGTGGGGGATGGCGCTATCATATGCGGTATCAGACAGAGGGGCTTGTCATATGAGAGCGTATGCACCTAATGCGGAGGTTTTTTCCGCTGACGCTCCGCCTTATACATCCGAGGGCAAAGGTAAAATGGTATATGACCTGGCTGTGGGAAATGCTGTCAAATTCTCGCTTTGTATATGCGATTTTTGGGGTACGCTCAGTAAAAGCACAATGGCGGAAATGCTGACTTTAGTTACAGGCGAAGAGTGGACGGAAGAACAAATGAGCAAAGTCGGCGAAAACGTCTTGCATTTGGCCAGGGCATTTAACCAAAGAGAGGGTTTTGACCGCAAAGATGATACGATTCCCATGCGGATTGTAAAAGAGGCGCTTAGCTCAGGACCCGCCACCGGACAGAAGATACCACAGGAGGCTTTTGAAGATATGCTAAACCAGTACTACGAGACTCTGGGCTGGAACAAAGACGGGAGAGTTCCGGACAGCATTATCAAGGCATTGTAATTAGACAGTGTGGACATGAGTCCAAAACTCCCGTTTTTTGGGTTACCGATTACTTGAAAAAAACTGCTAAATTGTGTGCTTGAGACTGTAACCATTGCGAGTTTTCGGATATCCGGTGACCGGCAACTTTTTTGCGGATTTTACAATACTGCGTTAAACTCCTTGACATAAAGGAATGGTCATTAATATGAAAATAAAAATATCCCTCAGAGGGAGCTTAGTAAAGATTTTTGACGGAGAAAGAGAGCGAATCGTTCATGTGCCTGACAAATGCTCCGCCGGGCAGGCGCTGCGCATTGCCGGAATCGACTGGCAGCAAATTGATAATTTTGGATTTGTTGCAATTAATTCAAAAAGGGCGATGATTTACGATACACTTAGAGACGGAGACGAGTTAAAGGCTTATCCAAAAATTTCCGGCGGATAGAAGATAGTGAAAATAGCGGAGGCTGCCGCTTGCGATTTCCTATAATCGCAAGCGGCACAGGTCACTGGGTGCTTGAATGCTTCCGTCATTTAAGCGCGCAGTCGCAGAATCCAGTACACAATCATTAAAAACTGCTCAAATTGTTTCAATTATGGTTTATTTTCTCAATGGATTCTGCGACTGCGCGCAGAATGACAGGTAATTGAGACGGTTTCTATGCCTCCAGTGACCTGTAACGGACAAGCACTCGTAAGCCATATAAAGAAAAATCGTCATTGACTATGTATATACATATCGGATATACTGATGGAAAGGAGATGATGATATGCAAGAGGCAACTGTTGTATCACAATGGGGAAATAGCAAAGGTATTCGAATGCCTGTTGAGATTTTAAGAAAAGCCCAGATTGACCTTAACGACAAGCTGTTTTTTGAGGTAGATGAAGATAAAAGGATAATCCTTACGAAAGCGCCCATGCCAAAGCAGGGAACATTAGAGTATCTTTTCAAGGATTATGACGGCGGATCATTTAAGACAGAACTGGTCGACTTGGGCGAAACGGTGGGTAACGAAAAATGGTAAACGGTGTTCCAGTACAAGGCGATATTATCAAGATTAACCTAAACCCAAAGCAAGGACACGAACAGACTGGATATCGCCCTTATATCTGTCTTAGCAACAAGATTATAAGCGAGATAGCCAATATTGCTGTGTTTGCACCAATCAGCAGCACTAAGCGCAACTATCCGCTGTATATCAAGCTGGGCGGCACGGAAACAACAGGGTCGGTGTTGCTTGACCAGCTTGTGGCGATAGACTACACCGCCAGAGGTTTTGACTTTGTGGAGAGTGCGCCGTCTACTGTGATAAATGAACTTTTAGAAAAGGTTGTCTTGGTGTTTCAACCGAACCATGTGTAAAGTGACTTCGGAATTATTCTCTGAGGAAGATATGAGGGCGCACGCAACGTGAATAAGTATAAAATCAATGTTAAAGAAAACAATGCAGGAGTGCCGTTGTTTCTTCAAAAATATCTTCGTGGCGAGGTTATTGGATACGGCATTGCTTTGCTTTTGTGTATATCCGGAGTCATTTTCGTTTCGCTGGTTGTTGGTAGCTTACGGTTATCCATGAAACCGGTTGTGGCTATTCTTGCATACACGACTCTTTCTTTCCTAACAATATTTTTTGCTCGCAGAGTCTTCATCAGCGGAGTGTTTTTTGTTTTTCCTGAAAAATCGCGAACAATCAAGGTGATGGAGAGCTACGGAGACCCTCGGCAGATTATGATTGATTGTAGCAATAGCATATCTACTCCAGAGGAGCCTTATAAAAAAGGTGATTATGCTATTACCGAAAACTATATTGCTCTGTTTTACCCCACGTATGTGTACATCGCACCATCCTCAGAACTTATGTGGGCATTTACTGCTCGCAATGTTCGTGTTGGGAGATATAGTTTTTTCTACTGGTCACTAGAATTCTGCTTTTCATCAGGTGATATAAAATCTCTCAAAATTGCGGAAAAGGCAACCTGTATAGCTGAGCTGGAACACATAAAAAAGCTTAATCCAAACGTGCTTGTAGGCTATAATAAAAAAGCTGATAGCCTCATTGGAAGAAGAGGATTTGAGGCTTTTAAACAAGAGCTTCTATCAGATATAGAGATCTTTCAAGCGGAAACAGACATCCGAGAGCAGATGGAATTTTACAGGTAGTTTTGAAGTCCGTGCGACTCGTTGCATATTATCACCAGCTTTCTTAACGCCTTATCTGGCAGTCTAAAAACGTGCTGCCATCTATACCGATAAGCAAATGCTGCGGTCAGCCTTTTCGTGCAGGCTGGATTCTATGGATTCTGAATTTATAAGATTCTGACATGTTTTTTCCGCCATTATACTGTATTGCGATTTTCCTGTCTCACACCTTTAAGCAAAATAGGGCATAGAGCGGGATACTTTTAATGCCATTTTCAAAGCCGAAGTTACGAGCGGATACCCGGATGGAATACGCAGGCTTATAAATATCCCGATAATTCCGCAGACTTTTTGAACGTACATTTTCAGCGGACTTCGCTTCCAACGGAATGATGTTTCCCTGTCTGTCCTGAAAGACAAAATCTACCTCGGCTTTGCCCTTCGATGTCCAATAATACGGGTTTATACCGTTTGTGACGAGAGCCTGCATGATATGGTTTTCAGCCAGCGCCCCTTTGAAGCCCTCAAAGCTGTGCGGCGTATGAAGAACCGTATTGGCGGGAATATCAAGTTTTGAGCAAAGTATCCCGGTATCTACCATATAAACCTTGAACACTTCGTTTTCCGCATAAGCCGACAGCGGCATTTTCCCCTCGGTAACATGAATGCATTTGTTTATCATACCAGCCGCTTTCAGCCAGTCCAGCGCGATCTCGTAATCCTTTGACCGCGCCCCGGATTTGATGACCTTGTATTGAAACTTGCGGTTTTCTTTGGCAAGCTGCGCAGGTACTGACCCCCATGCCGCCATGATCTTGTTCGTTTCCTGCGGCGTGGCGTACTTCGCCATGTCCGCAATGTATGAATCATTCAGTGTTTTCTGTATTGCTGTGACAAAATCAAAATCTTGTTTATTTGCGTATTCCTGTACCGCACGGGGCATACCTCCTACAACAAGATAGGTTTTGTATAGATCCATCGCCGTATCATGGAGTGGCATAGGCGTAAAGCCCTCATAGGCTTCACGGATTAACCCGCAAATCCTATCCTGTCTGATTGCCCACAAAAATTCTTCAAAATCCATAGGATATAGGTTAAGCATATCCACCTTGCCAACAGGGAAAGAGAACTTTTCGCGCCGCATTGCAACGCCGAGTAAACTACCTGCCGCAACGGTATGATACTGCGGCGCTTTTTCGGCAAAGTATTTCAGGGAAGTGAACGCCTGTTCGCAGGCTTGTATCTCGTCAAAGATAATCAAGGTATCGCCCGGTAATATGGTTTGTCCGCTATGGGCGGAAAGTTCGCGCACGATTCTTTCCGGGTTTAGGTCGCGCTCAAAAATGGCGGATATATCCTTGGATTCCTCCAAGCTAAAATATGCGACATTTTTATAGTACTCTTTGCCAAAGGACAGCAGTATATAGGTCTTGCCGACCTGACGCGCCCCTTGCAGAAGCAAAGGTTGCTTTTCGGGGTTGTTTTTCCACGACAGCAAGTTGTTTATTATTTTACGTTTCATAAAGTGTGTTCACCTCGCACTTATTATAACCTAAAATAGAAATTTTAGTCAATAGTTATTTACATATCTGCAGGTAACCACTGAGCTGCCGGTTACAGGTCACTGCGCGCTTAAATGACAGGTAATTGAGACGGTTTCTATGCCTCCTGTCAACTTGTAACAACCGCGCAGGTATCGGCGAGGTGCAAATCGTGCTGACTTGACAAAACGTACTTTTTGTACTATACTCGCGTAAGGAGGGTTATAAACATGGTAACACTAAATGCTTCCTCGGTACGCAAGGATTGGAGTGCAGTTTTGGATATAGTTGCACGTGAAAAGCCTGTTTTTTTCAAAAGAACACGAGATGAAATGTTCCTTTCAGACATTTCCTTCCTTCACGAGCTTCTTTCTCTATATCGCTTTAATGCACAGTTGTTTAACGAAGATGACGGATCAGTTACAGCGTCGCTGGACGAAATTGACTTAATTGAAAATGCAGCTACTAAAGAAGAGGCTATTAATCTCTTGGCTAAGTCCATATTGGAATATGCAAAAGAGTACTATGATGATTTTGGATATTGGTCAAGAGGCTCCCGAAAATCTCATAAGCCATATGTGCTTAAAGCTCTCCTGCTTGACAATGCCGAAGCGATTGGAGGGCTGATTACATGCCGTCTTGGAGAGACCTAAGAAGATTCTGTGAAAGGGATGGTTGGGAGTTATTTAAAGACACAGATCATTATTTCTACCGCAAAGATGACGATGACGGCACTCCGCGGCGGGTAAAAGTTTCAAAGGGCACAGGAGAAATCCGTGGAAGTCTGTGGCAAGCTATACTTAAGAAACAGTTGAAGGTCTCGAAGGAATATTTTAATAGTAAGATTTAATAAGTGCAGTCGCAGAATCCAGATGCTATTTAACATGCCTAATATGGATGCATGTGTCAAAGCGATGGATAGATTCTGCGACTGCGCGCTTAAATGACAGATATTATGCCTAATATGGATTCATGAGCCCAAGTCACAGACATCTGAGATAGATTGAAAGAATATCCTCCTCAGATAACTTGATTGGGTTATTAACCAACAGCCGCTGTTGGTTTTGTATTACCGACCCCGCCATTTTAGCACATTTTGCTTCTGTTGCGCCGAGCGAAGCCAGAGGCTGCCTTGTTAAAATCTTATCGAGTAAAATCGGCAACTCTTCCCATACCGATTCGATTGGGCATTTTAGACAGGAAGCCAAAACAGCCTCTAATTCCGAAATATCCGCACCCAGACTCTTATACTTGGCAAAAACCTCTGAAAAAACAAGATAATTCGATTTTCCGTGCGGAACATGGTAATTTCCGCCGATAAGATACGCCATAGCATGGACTGTACCGACTCCGGCGTTTCCAAATGCTATCCCTGCCATCGTGCTCGCGAAGAGGAAGGCACTCATGTCTGATGGCAGGACTCCGCGCTCATTTGCCGATGTGAGCTCCATGTATCCGGACAAAATCTGCTCAATCGCCGAACGTCCCAGCGCCTTTGTAAAAGCGTTTGCCTTTGGGGAAACATATGATTCAGCTGCATGTATCAGAGCGTCAATTGAACTGGTGGCAAAGACTTCATAGGGGAGCGTATCAAGAAGCGCGGGAATCAGAACCGCCTCATCGGCAAACATCGCAGGAACGGCAAGCCCCAGCTTGGTTTGTTTTTTTATAAATTCAACAATGGAAATACAAGTGACTTCGCTGCCTGTTCCGCATGTGGTCGGAACAATGACTAATTTGCGTTTGCGCGCAAGCGAAGCGCCGTCTGCAAAGATTTCTTCGCAGCTAAGACCATCGCCAAAAACAAAGAGCTTTGCCACGTCTATGACGCTGCCGCCGCCGATTGCAATTATTCGCGAAAACTCTTTACCCTTTACAGCGGCGAGCATCGAGTCTACCATCTCGTCAGAAGGCTCGCCAAAACCAAAGTTTTCTTGGAAAATAGTGCTGCATGGCGCAGGCTTACCGTCTAGTGCAGGCATTAGCAGAAACTCGTTAGAGATAATCAAATCGCCGTCGCCAACATTCCACTGCTCAAAAAATGCGTCTAAGCTTGTGCAATCCGAAATTGCGGTCTTTAGTGAGAAATTCATAGTAACTCCTTTACAATTATTGACTAAAAATCTTCGCAAAAGCGTTTTTGGAAAGCATCAATAAGACTGTCTCGGAATTTTGGGTGTGCGATATTGATGAGCATTCTTGCGCGATCGCGTACTGTGTGGTATTTCAAATTTGCGATTCCATATTCCGTGATGATGTACTGCACATCATTTCGGGAAGTTGTGACCGCAGCGCCATCGTCAAGTGTTGGCACTATTTTAGAGATTTTTCCGGCGGCGGTGGTTGACGCCATCGCTATTATGGAGCGGCCGCCCTTGCTTATAGCAGCGGCGCGGACAAAGTCCACTTGACCGCCCACTGCTGAGATTTGTGTGGTTCCGACCGACTCGGAACAGACCTGTCCCAGCAAGTCTACTTGTATGCATGAGTTTATAGATACAAGGTTATCATTTTGCCCCGCAATCATCGGGTCATTTGTATAAGTAACGGGATACATTGCCACAGAGGGATTGTTATGCACAAAATCATAGAGCCGCTGTGTACCCATCAGGAAAGTAGCAATCATTTTTCCTTTGTGTAGATTTTTTTTAGAGTTGTTAATAACCCCTGCCTCTACAAGCTCCACAACTCCGTCCGAAAACATTTCCGTGTGGATTCCCAAGTCCTTTTTATCCTTTAGAAACAGGAGCACTGCGTCCGGAATCGCGCCAATCCCAAGCTGCAAACAATCCCCGTCACGAACAAGTTTTGCGCAGTTTTCACCAATTGCTTTTTCGACGTCTGTTATTTTAGGAGGGGACAGTTCGATTAAGGGGGCGTCGTGCTCAACAATGACGTCAATATCAGACACATGAATGAAGCAGTCGCCCAAGGTGCGGGGCATATGCCTGTTTATTTGGGCAATGACTAATGGCGCGGCTTTTGTGGAATGCTTTGTATAGTCTACCGATACGCCGAAGCTGCAATAGCCGTGCTGATCAGGAGGCGAGAGATGCACAAGCGCCACATCAGGTTTTAGTGTTGTATCAAGCTGATTTGGTATTTGTGAAAAGAAGCAGGGCACAAAATCACCGTGACCAGCTTTTATAGTTTCACGCGTTGCTGTGCCGACAAACTGTGAGATATGACGAAAATGCTTCTCCATCCCTTTCTGTGCGTACTGCGCTTTTCCAATGGGAAACATATGCGTTATCTCCACATTGCGAAAATATTCCTTGTTGCGCACAAGCGCGTCGAGCAGATGCGTAGGCTCTCCGACACAATGCCCGACGGATATACGGCTTTCGGACTTTATGCGGCGCACCGCTTCATCGGCGGTAGCCAGACGGCTTTCGTAAATCGTTTTAATGTCCATATTAGACGCCTCATTTCCCTGACTTTGAAAGAGGCTTGTCTTCGATTTTTGCTATGGATTTGGCAAACTCTTTTTTTTGTGAAACATTTCCTTGTCGCGCTATCATAACTCTTTGTGCCTGTGGAGAACCCGCGCCATGCATTGACTCGGTGCGATATCCGACAGCCGCGGCGCCCAATGTTAGATTTTCGATAAGACGCAGCATCTTAAGGCGGTTTTCAGTCGGCACATCCTCCGCTGCTTTTAGATATTTTTCTATGAGCGGACCGATTTTGGGATCCCTGAAATCCTTTTCGGAAGGCGCGGTTACCATCAGCCCGCCGGCGATATCCTCAGCGAGCCGGGATATCTCATATGGGAAGCGCGTGACATTTTGCTTGCAGACATTAGCTAACAATAGGTCAATTAGGTAGTTGCCGGAAGCGGTTCTGAATCCCTGACATGAACATGCAACCCCGCAGGAGTATAGGGTTTCGTTCAAATGGGTCATCTCAATCAGTTTGTCTTTTACATGAGAAGCCTTAGCAGCACCGTTATAATCAGCCATTACAGCGGCAGCTCCGATAAGGACGTCGCCCACGCCAACCTTGCAGCCGCCGTAGCTCTGACGGTGATAACCGGCAAAGCGCTCTACAAGCATACCGGCAAACTCCGCCTCGCCACCTAAGAATATGCGGTCATTGGGGACAAAAACATCATTGAAAATAACAAGGGCTTCCATTCCGCCGTACTCACAATTGCCAACGTCAAAACTGCCCTCCAGCTTTCGGGTATCACAGCTCTGCCGTCCAACGATGATTATGATGCCGTCTGTATCGGTCGGAACAGCAAAGGATACGGCATAGTCCTTATCTTCGGGACGCATTGCCATTGTTGGCATTACAATTACTTCGTGAGAATTTGTTATGCCTGTTTGATGTGCCTTTGCGCCGCGTACAACAATTCCGTCTGAGCGCCGCTCTACGATTCGCAGAAATAAGTCGGGGTCGGCTTGCTGACTCGGACTGAGACTGCGGTCGCCTTTTGGGTCGGTCATTGCGCCGTCAACGGTCAAGTCCCGCTCCTGCACATGCCTGACAAATGCAAGAAAGTTCTCATGATAGTTGGTTCCAAGCTTTTCATCGCATTCGTAGGTTGTGCTATAAATTGAGTTCATTGCGTCCATTCCAACACAGCGCTGGAAACAGGAGGCTGTCTTTTGCCCCAGCAACCGTTGCATTTTCACTTTTTTTACAAGGTCTTCGGCACTTTGGTGGATATGGCAGAAGCGGTTGATTTTTTCTCCGCTCAAATGTGAGGTTGCGATCATGAGGTCGGCATGTTCCGTAGTCTGCGCAAGATCATAAGTCGCTTTTACCGAGTTAAGCGAAGGTCTGAGAAGTGGACTGTCTACAGAACTTGCGATTTTTTCTCCGAACATGTAAATCTCCATGTTCATTTTTCGTATACTCTCTATATATTGCTCGCCTGTCATCATAATTGTGATCTCCTTATTGTAGCGATTCGCCGATTGCTGCATCTAATGCGTCCATTCCATATTCCGTTTGCTCCATGCTCATCACAAGAGGCGGCAGAAAGCGTATTACATTTGACAGCATACCCGCACTGATGAAAATAACCCCGCGTTTAAGCGATGCGGCAAGTATGCGGCTTATCATTTCCGGGGCGGGTTCCTTCGTGCCGCGGTCTTTTACCAGCTCTATGCACTGCATTGCACCCATGCCGCGCACATCTCCAATGCACTCATATTTTTCCTGCATTTTCAGGCAGCGGGAGCGGATATAACTGCCCAAGGCACTGGCTTTTTCACATAAATCGTATTTTTCTATATTGTCAATTGTCGCCAAAGCAGCGGCGCAGGATATGGGGTTTCCGGAGTAAGTGCCGCCTAGACCGCCTACATGTACGCTGTCCATTATTTCCGATCTGCCCACAACGGCAGAAAGCGGCAATCCACCCGCTATTCCTTTTGCCATTGTTATAATGTCCGGCTGCGCACCAAGTTGCTCTGCGGCAAACATTGCGCCGGTGCGGGCAAATCCGGTTTGTATTTCGTCCAATATGAGTAAGATGCCGTTTTCATTGCAGATTTCTTGCAGTCTTTTCATAAAAATCGGTGGCATGGGTACAAAACCGCCCTCGCCCTGTACAGGCTCAACGATAACACATGCAATCATATCAGGAGAAAGACTTGTTTTGAGCGAAAGAGCAAAATCATCCGCGCATTTCAGAGCGAAGCCCTCGTCTGACAGCCCTGAATCGTTGCGGTATAGATTCGGACAGCGTATTGAATATACTCCCTCCATGAAAGGTCCGAAGCCATGCTTATATGGCTTTACTTTTGAAGTCATACCCAAAGCCATAAGTGTCCTGCCGTGGAAAGAACCGCTGATGGTGACAACTCCTGATTTTCCGGTATACTTTCTTGCGACTTTAACTGCGTTTTCCACCGCCTCCGCTCCGGAATTGACAAGCATACATTTGGCGTCCGGTACAGGGGCGACGGAACATAAACGTTCCGCCACCCTGGCATAGGGCTCGTAAAGGACGATGTTTGAAGATGTGTGTATGAAATTGTCAGCTTGACGATTTATGGCTTCAACCACCTCGTCAGGAGCATGACCAACATTTACTACTCCGATTCCAGACGCAAAATCCAAAAATACATTGCCGTCCACATCTTCGATAAGCGCACCTTTTGCCTTGCTTGCAAAAAGTTTTGTGTAATGCGAAACCGCCTGCGCTACGTATTTTTCGTATGTCTGCATTAGCTGCTCGGATTTTGGTCCGGGAAGGGTGGTTTTTATTACGGGCAGCGTGTGATTCATAAGCTAAACTCCTTGCTTGTGTCGTTAAGGGCTTCGTCCATGAATTTTAGCACCTTTTCAATATCCTCATAACTCATTGTGAGCGGCGGCTCTATCCTGATAACAGAGGCGTTGTTAAGCGTTCCGGCGGTCATCACCTTGCGCGCAAACATGCCTTTTGCCACAGAATATCCCATGTCGCTTGTATGGAATTCCAGACCAATAAGCAAGCCAATACCGCGGATTTCTTTTAATACTTTAGGATATTTTTCTCGCAAATCATTTAGCCGATTCATTAGAAAATCGCCTTTTTCCTTTGCCTGCCTGGGGGTATCATGCTCGATCATATAATTAAGCGCGCCTAATGCGGCAGAACAGGCAAGCGGGTTGCCGCCGAATGTGGGGGAGCCTAAAATCCACGGGTTTTCCACAAGCTCTTCTACCCATAGGTGCGGTCTTGCTATGATACCTGTAATCGGCATAATACCGCCGCCGAAAGCCTTGCCGTAAGTCATTATATCCGGCACAACGCCTTCAGCCTCGCAACGGAAATAAGAGCCGGTTCTGCCCATTCCTGTTTGAATCTCATCAAATATCAAGATAATTCCGTGCTTGTCGCAGAGCTCGCGTACAGCTTTTAAGTATCCTGCCGGCGGAATTCTGACTCCGGACTCGCCCTGCACCGGCTCCATTATCACGGCGGCTATGGATTCTCCGACTGTAGTTAGCTTTTCGATTGTGGCTCTTAAATCATTTATATCGCCGTAGCTTACATGTGTGACTTGCTGTACCAATGGCAAGTAAGGCTGGCGGTACGTGGACTTGCCGCCGACAGAAATCGCGCCAATACTCTTGCCGTGAAAGCCGCCGACAGTGGATATAAGCCAGCGCTTACCGCTGGCGATCCGTGCAAGCTTTAGCGCCATTTCAACCGCTTCCGCGCCGCCGTTGGTAAAGAAGCAGTATTGCAAATCGCCCGGCGTAATCTCAGCCATTGCGCGTGCAAGATAACCGCGCAGCGGGTCTACAAGCTCTTGGGAGTGAAGTGCCTGACGATCCAGTTGTGCTTTTACATATTTTAGTATTTCAGGATTTCTATGACCTGCATTATATATGCCGAAGCCGCCGAGACAGTCGATGAATTGTTCACCGTAAATATCAGTGAAATAAGAATCATGGTCAGCCCATTCAATGTAGGCGGCGTTTGTAGAAACGGATTTGCGGTACTTTAGCCAGCCTGGATTTACATTTTCGTTGTAATGCGTGATGCTTTCGTTCACAATTGTTTTCTTCTCAATGTCCGAGAGCTTATCTTTTTCAATGTAGCCTAAGACACGCTCAAGAAGAGCCTTTGCGTTTTTGATGTCCATACTTTTTTCTCCTTTGAACTGATTGTTTTACATGTTGTATTGCTAGAAAAAATTTAGCCGTAAAGTGAATATCCCAAAATGGCAAATCCAATCGTTGCAATGACTGCGCCGATTAGTGCAAATGGGATCTGTGTAATTGCGTGGCGGAAATTGTCGCAACCAGTGGAAGCGGAAGCTAAAACGGTAGCGTCGGAATAAAAGCACGCATGACTTCCGAACACACCTGCCGATACAACGGCGGCGGACGCAAGATATGGGTCGACGCCCAAACCGAGGGCGACCGGAATGGCGATAGGCAGCGCAATTACATACATACCCCAACTGATACCCATAATGAACTCAGTGACGGTAAAGGCCAGGAAGAATATGACGATTAAATGCTCCGGCGTGATGTTGCGTGTTGCCATATCAACTACGAAATATATAAAACCGATTTGCTCGCTCATGTCGGCAAAAGCAAACGCGAGAAAAACAAGCAAAATCATTGTCAACATGTTTTTAAATCCCCGGAGTATCTCATCGACGAAAGCCAGAGGTTTCATGCCTTGGCATATAAAGAAAATAAAACAAAAACCAACGGTGGTAATAACGCCCATTTGCATATCGAAGCCAAAGAAAATTGTGGCGCCAACCAGTGATGCGATGGGAACAAGGAAGTTATATAGCTTCGGGTTCTCAGGTTGCTGTTGCTCTTCTTGACCGGAGCGAATATCTATGCGCTCGGAACCCGGAGGCGCCAGAGGTCCTCCCCCGGCAACACGCTTATAAGCTTTTCTCATTGGTCCGAATCTGGGGATTACACCAGCGATAACCAGCGCGAGAACAATCAATGTTGCAAACGAGTAGAAGTTAAAAGGCAAGATTCGGATATATGTCAGTACCTGTTGTCCCGGCTCTCCCAACCCATTTGCAACAAGAATCCCGCCGATAAAGAGCGCCCAGGTTGAAATGGGATTGAGGACGCAGGCGGGGGCGGAAGCTGAATCGACAACATACGCAGTCATTTCTCTGGGGGTGTTATGCTTGTCGTTGACCGGGGTCATGGCGGAGCCGGTGGCAAGCACGCTAAGATAGTCGTCAATGGATAATAGCAATGCGCAAACTGCGGTCGCGAAAAGCGAGGGTTTTGCTGTTTTTGCTATTTTTACCGCAACGCTTGCAAATGCAAAGCCTCCGCCGCTTTTCTCTATGAGTGCGACGATGCCGCCCATAAGTCCGCATACGATGACAAGCCATGCAAGGTCTTCTCCCATTAGCGTGTCTAAAGCCAATGTGTTAAAAGCGTGGAAAAAGCCGCCTTTATGTCCAACGATAAGCCCCAATATAGTTCCCAGAGTCAGAGCTTCGATAATGCGTTTTGTAGCAAAAATGAAAATAATCAGAAACAGAGGTGGCACAAGCACCCACAATCCAAGCGCGTCCGCAACGGAGGATGCGACAGCGTGGGAAACTTCTTCTTCCATAGCTTCATTTATAGCAAGCGAAATGTATTCAGGAGTGGCGTTGGAGTCTTCATTGAGAATTTCTGACGTCACCTGTGCGGTGATTTCCGGGCGCAAGGCGTCCCTAGTGGCTTTTTCAACTTCTTCCCGGACACTCGAAATATCCGGAACAAAGATAGCGGCAATGACGAAACAGACTAGCATTATTGCATATAGCAATATGTTTTTTTTTGTAGTCAAACTCAAATTTTTAATAATAATCACACCCCTTTGGTCTATTTGAGTTTTTGCTTCCGGGCAGGGAAGCCACTTTTGGGATATCTTTTTGCTATCACTCCTTCCGTCACGTAAAGCGCAAAAAAATACCGCGACCATAAAAAGGGCGCAGCGGATGCTCTTTGAAAACAAAGTGTCATATGGCAGCGGCTTTGCTACTGTCTTCGAGAACAATATACACTGGCAGGCAGATTTATCAAATAGTCCGTACAGCCTATTTATACGCAAGGAGCAGAGGTATTTTGTTCCGGGTTTTTTGCAGACGCAGCTATATCTTTTATTCGCTGCATTTGGTATCATGTGAATTGACGATCATTGCTGCTGCGTATGAAAGGAGATGGCTTGCCGTGACAAATTGTGATATATATGATGCAATGCAGATTCGGCTGGATAATAATTTGCCTGAGTATCCTGCTTTTTTTCAGGCAATTAGGCGCGCCCCGAGCAGAGGGTTTCGGTTGACTCAGGCACAGACGCAAACTGCGCTAAAAAACGCACTTAGATATCTGCCGGAGAATCTTCATAAAGCAGTTGCAGATGAATTTATGCTAGAGTTAGTCACATATGGGCGGATTTATGGCTATCGCTTCCGCCCGGAGGGAAGAATTTACGGAAAACCTATTGATCAGTACAAGGGCGCATGTGTTGAGGGCAAGGCATTTCAAGTTATGATTGACAATAATCTTGACTTTGAAACTGCCCTATATCCATATGAGCTAGTCACATATGGAGAGACAGGCAGTGTATTCCAAAACTGGATGCAATATCGCTTGGTTAAAAAATATCTTGAAGCAATGACGCGGGAGCAAACACTTGTGATACAGTCAGGTCATCCGCTCGGGCTTTTTCCGTCTCGCCCGGAGGCGCCGCGGGTTATTATCACCAACGCCCTCATGGTTGGTATGTTCGACAATGCCGATGACTGGGAAATTGCCGAAGAAATGGGAGTGGCAAATTACGGACAGATGACTGCGGGAGGCTGGATGTATATCGGACCGCAAGGAATCGTACATGGAACATATAATACGATTATGAACGCAGGACGACAGCAATTGGGGATTTCAAAAGACAGTAATCTTGCGGGCGTACTCTTTGTTACCAGCGGACTGGGAGGGATGAGCGGAGCGCAGCCAAAAGCAATAGAGATATCCGGCGGCGTTGGCATTATCGCCGAAGTAGACTTATCACGAATACAGACGCGATATGATCAAGGCTGGGTTGGAATGGTTTCCGATAATCTTGATAAAGTTTTTGGTACAGCGAAAAAATACATTGAAGAAAAGAAGAGCATTTCCATCGCATACCACGGCAATATTGTTGATTTGCTCTCCTATGCGGTAAATAATAATATCCATATTCCTCTGCTGAGCGATCAAACATCCTGCCATAATCCCTATAATGGCGGCTATTGCCCTATGGGTATGACCTTTGAAAAACGCACGGAAATGCTATCATCAGCACCCAAGGCATTTGCGACAGAGGTAGATAAAACACTTCGCCGCCACTTCGAGCTTATAAAAATCCTCCACGAGCGCGGGAGCTACTTCTTCGATTACGGCAACAGCTTTTTAAAAGCCGTATATGACGCGGGCGTCACAGAAGTGTCGCGCAATGGTGTCGATGAAAAAGACGGATTTATCTATCCGTCATATGTAGAAGATATTATGGGTCCGGAGCTTTTTGACTTCGGATACGGTCCGTTTCGCTGGGTATGTCTGAGCGGCGATCCGGAGGACCTGAAAAAAACCGACAAAGCAGCTATGGAATGTATTGACCCCAATAGACGCGGACAAGATAGGGATAACTGGATTTGGATCCGCGACGCAGCAAAAAATAATCTTGTCGTAGGTACGCAGGCCCGGATATTATATCAAGACGCCGAAGGACGTACAAAAATCGCGTTAAAGTTTAATAAAATGGTAAAAAACGGAGAACTAAAAGGTCCGATAATGCTTGGACGTGACCACCACGATGTATCAGGAACAGATTCGCCATTTCGTGAGACCGCGAATATCCGCGATGGCTCTAACGTTATGGCGGATATGGCAACACAGTGCTTTGCGGGTAACTGTGCGCGAGGCATGAGTTTAGTCGCTCTTCACAATGGCGGCGGCGTCGGAATTGGAAAGTCGATTAACGGCGGGTTCGGCATGGTGCTCGATGGCAGCGAGCGGGCGGAAGAAATAATAGCTTGCGCCATGATGTGGGATGTGATGGGCGGAGTGGCAAGGCGCAGTTGGGCTAGAAATGAAAACTCAATATCAACAAGTATTCTATACAACAAGAACTATTCGAGAAGCGGTCATATCACGTTGCCGATAATAGCTGATGATGAGATGGTGCTAAAAGCTGTAAACAAGGCTTTTCCGGCGAAGCTCTATTAAAAAACGAAAGGTATGGTTATGGATTTACTTCTAAAAAATATAGGACTGCTGGCAACCCCCATAGGAGTCTGTGCAAAAAGAGGGAAAGAACAAAGCGAGATTTCGCTGACAAATGACGCCGCAATTGGCATTAGTAACGGCAAAATAGCTTATGTCGGCGCGGAAGCCGCATCGCCGACGGCAAGCAAAACCATTGACTGCGGCGGACGGCTTGTAACTCCGGGGTTGGTAGATGCACATACGCACCTTGTTTTTGGAGGATGGAGGCAGAAGGAATTGGCACTAAAATTAAAAGGAGTGCCTTATCTGGACATTCTAAAATCAGGCGGTGGGATTTTAAGCACAGTAGAGCAAACCCGCGCAGAAAGTGAAGAGAATCTTTTTGAAAAAGGCAAATCACTTCTTGCTGAAATGATGAGCTTTGGAGTTACAACATGCGAGGCAAAGAGCGGTTACGGGCTTGATACAGAAAATGAGCTAAAGCAGCTAAGAGTTATCCAAAAACTTGCTCAAGAGCAGCCGGTTGACATAGTACCGACATTTATGGGAGCACATGCATTCCCAAAAGAGTATGCCGATAATCGCTCAGGATATATAGATTATCTAATAAATGAAATGCTGCCTGCTGTGGCAAATGAGAATCTGGCTGAGTTCTGCGACGTATTTTGTGAGTCCGCGGTATTTACACCGGATGAAAGCCGCCGCATCTTAAAAGAAGCCAGAAAATATGGACTGATTCCCAAAATCCACGCAGACGAAATTGAGTCTATAGGAGGTGCGGAAATTGCTTCGGAGATCGGCGCTATTTCTGCCGAACACCTTATCGAGTCTTCTGATGCCGGAATAAGGTCGCTGGCAGAAAACGCTGTGATCGCAGTTTTACTGCCCGCAACCTCATTCTATCTTGAAAAACCGTATGCAAGAGCGCGTGATATGGTTAATGCAGGAGTTGCGGTTGCGGTTTCAACCGACTTCAATCCCGGCTCAAGCCCCGGCTTGAATATGCAATTTGTATTAAACCTTACCTGCCTGAAATATAGACTTACACCATCAGAGGCACTGACGGCGGCAACAATAAACGGCGCGGCTGCAATTAAACGCTCGGACGTCTGCGGAAGCGTAGAAGTCGGAAAAAAAGCTGATTTGGTAGTGTGGGATGCTAAAGATTTGGAGTATATTTTTTACAGATTCGGAAGTAATTTGGTAAATAGAGTGATTAAGAACGGAATGCCCGTTTAGCAAAGGAGAAAAATCAATGCTCATAATAGGAAATGCTCCACTTACAATTGACGATGTTGTTAAAGTAGCGCGAGAACGAGAGAAAGTTGCGCTGTCGCCAAATGCTGTTGAGCGGATGATAAGCAGCAGAGTTTGGGTGGATAAAATACTGAAATCAGAACAACCAATATATGGGATTAACACAGGATTCGGCGAACTGAGTAAAATATACATTACGCATGATAAGCGGGAGCAACTGCAAAGAAACCTCATCTTGAGTCATTGCACAGGTGTTGGCGAGCGGCTGCCGGAAGACATTTGCCGGGCTATAATGCTGCTTAGCATCAACTCGCTTTCTAAAGGATTTTCAGGCATAAGACCGGAAACCGTTGAGGGGATTGTAACTCTTCTCAACAAAGATATTTATCCGATGATTCCGTGCAAAGGCTCGGTCGGGTCAAGCGGTGATTTGGCGCCGCTTGCGCATATGGCGGCGGTTCTCTTAGGTGAAGGTATGGTTGTCTGCGGCGGGGAGGCGGTACCCAGCGCGCAGGTTCTGGAAGCTGCGGGGATTGCGCCGCTCGCATTGGGCGGCAAAGAAGGGCTTGCGCTGATAAATGGGACGCAGGTTATGACTGCAATAGCAGCGCTCAACTGCTATGATGCTATTTTACTAATGAAAACGGCAGATATCGCAGCCTCGCTTTCTTTGGAAGCGCTCCAAGGCACGCAGACTGCTTTTGACCCTCGTATTGCGATGATCCGACCGCATGACGGACAGGATAAAACAGCAAAAAACATTATCGCCCTGACTCAAAAAAGCGAAATCGTCGAGCATCATGCAGATTGTGACAGAGTGCAAGACGCCTATTCTATACGATGTGTTTCGCAAGTTCACGGAGCATCGAAAGTTGCGCTCAAGCATGTTCTGGAAACAGTCAATATTGAACTCAACTCAGTAACAGATAACCCTCTTGTGATGGCGGATACAGGAGAGATTATCTCGGGAGGAAATTTTCACGGGCAGCCGGTCGCACTGGCGATGGATTATCTGAAAATTGCCATATCAGAGATAGGCAATATATCTGAGCGGAGAACAAGCAGACTCGTTGACAGAAAACTCAGTGATTTACCGGCGTTTTTAACCGCATATCCGGGGCTAAACTCAGGATTCATGATTTTGCAGTATACCGCCGCGTCATTGGTCAGCGAAAATAAGGTGCTGGCTCACCCTGCATCCGTTGATTCAATTCCAACATCGGCAAATCAGGAAGACCATGTGAGTATGGGAACCATAGCAGCCAGGCAAGCAAAAGAAATCCTTGAAAATGTACAATACGTGCTCGCCATTGAAATACTGGCGGCTGCGCAAGGAATAGATTTTCTAAAACCGGCAAGACCGGGTAACGGTACGCAAGCTGTTCATACCGTTGTACGCGCCCTTGTTCCCCATCTGCATGAAGACAGGGTATTGCATCCGGATATAATGGCAATTAGAAACGCCATCCGAAATGAATCTATAACCAATACAGCAGAGCAAGCCGTAGGAATGCTTCTGCTATAAATGAGCAAATCGCCGCTGACCATAGAGTGCGTCCGGGTATTCGGATTTGTTTAACGCCCCCTAAGTAACCGCTGATTAAATCAAACTCCTCGGCTTTACGGAACTTTTTCCGCCTGATTCCCGTGTTTTTCAGTTAAATACAGCAAGTATTCGCCTTCAAAACCCGAAAAGCAGTCGAAAAAATCTCTCGCAAATCCTTCGGGTGGATTTAACCAGTGGTTAC
>Ga0209755_10001080_pt1 | contig 45291 bp, 29 predicted proteins | sample TergutCo191P1_FD_187301 | JGI IMG/M metagenome (GOLD analysis project Ga0209755, IMG submission 187301) | Cornitermes sp. P1 segment gut microbial communities from Petit-Saut dam, French Guiana - Co191P1 (SPAdes) (version 2) | ecosystem: Host-associated > Arthropoda: Insects > Digestive system... | reverse complement strand
CTACAGATTACATAAACACCCCAGCACCGCCCAATCCAACCATTAAATTAAAGATATTCCTTAATTAAACATTAATCATCTTAAACCACTCCCACTCCAATCCTAAACGCACCAACACCGCCACCAGCACACCTTATAAACGGCATCCCTAGATTAATATTAAATGCTTCTCCAGTCTCACTCGGCAACGCCCTTGCTATCACACTATACATAATACCTGCTGGCATAGGATACCCCTCATCATCAAGCCTTTGCCCCTCGCCTGCAAACAATCCCTCTTTGTCTGCACCAAAATGCTGTGTATGCATCTCAATTGACTCTCTTGCATCCTCTTCTTCCATAAACAACAGCGTATACAAATGCGCTTGAATATCAGCTCTCATCATATTGATTCTCCAGCCAATCGGCACATACTCACCGCCTGCAGTCCTATAAATCAATACCGACAAATACACCAATTCAGGAAGCAGCCTTCTTGCAAGCCTAGTAGTCGCTGTGCTTTCTTCATAATAGTCATCATCATCAATGTTATCCATAAAGACATCTTCATCCCTTGCGTCAAAACTAAAAGTAGCAGAAATCGTATCCCTAGCCAATATATTTACTCCGCCAGTATGCCCGTCAAAATGCGCCCTTTCTGCCACAGCCAAACTATTTAAGATATAACCACTTGGCAATATAGTCACAGACTCAATTGTGCCCAATCCCTCTCTTCCGTCACCATAAATCAATCTTCCTAAATCCCTATCACTAAAATCAACATTTACACTGCCTAATGCTATATCCTCAAAGTCAGCACCTGCAATCAAAGTGCTAGCAAACACCTCTATGTCAAAATTGGCACCTGCTGGGGCAATAGCGTTTCTTATATTATATGGTACTCTATCAGGATTTGAATAATCAAACTCATAAAACGCACGCATAGTTTCTTGAATGATGTGCCCTGTGATATCTCTTAAGGCATCGTATTCACCTGTTTCATAGCAATCATAATAATCACTATAAACCAGCGTTTTCATCAATTCAAAGATGTTTGGCAAGCGCATAAATGCCTCATACTCATCACTGCCCACATTGATTTGCACTCTTTCATCCTCATATTCACAATACGCAATATCAAACCCAATCACTCCATCCTCTCCGTATGCAAGGTTTTCCATCATACCGTGCAAGCTGTATCTAAGCTCATCTGCCACATCATCAAAATCTAGTGCATCCTCATCGCCTGATACAATGCTAATCAGTGTCTCAACTGCACTTGATTGCGTGCTGTTAAATTGCTTGGTACTAGGCAATGCTTCCTCACCATATTCTCTTAATGTAACATCAATGGTGATGCTGACTAAAATATCATCTAGGATAGAATCGCCCTCACTGTTTGTAAGCAGAGTATTAAATAAAGACGGCTCATCAGACTCATCCATCCCAGTAAACTCTTCAAGCACTAATGACAAACCTATAGTGATAAAAAACGCACCCTCACTATAAAACAGCCTTGTATATCTTAAATCCTGTTCACTTACAAACTCATTATCATCCATAAACCTATACCAGTTTGACAAAATCATGCCTGCCAAATAAAGTGAGCCTAGCCTTGGCACAATATCATAATAATCATCCCACACAATCGCCTTAAAATACTCAGCATCAATCAAGTCTGCAAACTCTAATCCAGCATACTCATCGCCTGTCAAAATAGCCATTACCTCATCCATTTCAAGCGGCACATATTCCCCATAAGCATCCTCTAGTCTATCACCATATTCATCCAATTGATAGTTTGACACAGCATAAGCTCTTCTAATAGCATATTCAAACTGTGCCCCTAGTTCATCCTCTTCATTGATTGCAATGCTGTCGTCTATTACTCCCTCTATGTTGAAAATGACATTGATCGCTTCTCTTAATTCATTTCCGTCAAGCGTTTCATATCCATCTGCATCGTCAGAAATAATACCTGCCGCTATATCAAAAATGTTGGTCAGCCTAAACACAAATTCACCCAGCCTTGTGCCGTTTCTAGTGACAACTGGCTCATTAAAAAATCTGCGTTCTATATCCATACTCATGCTAGCTGGCCCGTTGTTTTCATCATTGATATCAGTCATGATTTGATTGATGTTTTGATAAATCATGTCTACAATTCTGCCCTCATGCTCTTTAATATCTACGCCAAACGGAAGCAAAAAGTCTATCAATTGTGCTGTCCTGTTTTGGTTTGTATCATCAAGTATATCACTCAATAGCTCTCCGTTATAATTTAACAAAAGCCCTGTTAGATTGCCCTCTATGTATTGAACCACTAGATTGTCATGCTCTCTAACAATCTGAATAGGTGCTGTCATAGTCACATAAATATACCCTAGCATCCTTGAAATAAACTCTAGCATAGGTTCAATAGGCTCATCATTGTCTTGCCCTTCTAAAAGCGTCAACAAATTGATATTTAATACCAGCCTCACATAATAAACAACATACCAATATCCGCCGTGATTCTCTCTATATGCAACAAACTCAAACCTAACCAAAGTGTCAGCACTAATCATGCTAGATAAAAACTCATCCGCATCATCACTGCCTGCAAAAGCAATAATCAGTTCACCCATATAAAGCCCGTCAAGTATCAAGTCTAATTCACTTGTGCAGTCAATAGACTGATCCGCCGCAATCGCCCTAAGTCCCTGATCCGCATCATCACCAATATTAATCAAATCCATAATAGCATCCGCATCTGCATCCTCGCCCGTCATTGTATCAAACAATGCATACGCTCCGCCCTCTATCGCATAGCGGCTTGCAAGTGCATTGTCCACTCTGCCCACATCAAAGCTGTCACCATACTCATCAAAATGTGCATCCAAATCATAGGTATTTGCCATAAACTCAAGCAATCGCCTTAATTCCTCACCAGCAGTATAATAAACTCTGTAGCCATTAATATATTCATAGCCGCCCGCAAGCTCTGTACCCATAGTCTCATTCATAACACCTGCCATAATCTCAAACACAGGCGGAACAATCATTTGACTAGACCTAAACGACAACAATCCATTTAAAGCGTTGTTCATTTCTACAAAAGCGTCTCGCACCTGATCGCCCAAAATATCATTAAGCATAGTCTCAATGTCAAAGTCTTCTCCTAAGTCAAACCTATTTAACAAGCTAAACAATCTATCCATATCAGCTTGTGTCATGTCGCCAAATGCAACCACAATGTCTGCTAGATCATCGTCTGCCGCATCCAGTGTCAATTCTAGCTCTACTCTAACCAAAATAGAACTAGGCAGCACTGCAAGCAATAAATCAATCAAAAACTCTGTCAGCGGCTCTGCTTGCTCATCGCCATCTAATATCATATGCTCTACTAATTCTCTAAGCCTAATGTCTACTCCGATGTGTGCAAAATCTCGCTCTCTGCCTCTTTCATTGCGAGTAGTAATCGCCGTAAAGCGTGGAGTCAACGCATCCATAGGAAAATCAATGCCGCTCTCATCGTCTCCATCCTCTAGCATGGTGTCTAAAAGCCGCCCCACTATCGCTGCTAGCATCCTATGATCAATGCTTGCTCTGTATTCTGTATCAGAATTAATCAAAAGATTGATTTTGTTATAACAAAAAATCTCATCAAAATCAATATCATCAAAGCCGCCCGTCATCATGTCAAACAGCATATCAAAATTGACATCCTCATGCAACCCAAAGCTGTCACGCATTACATCAATAAAAAAGTCTTCATATTGCCTTTGCATAAGATCTATTAATATATCAACCTGGCGTGGTGACAATATAGAAATATCAAAATCATCACCAAAGTTTTGCCCCTCTAGCCCAGCAAGCACCGCCCTATCATCTGCAGTCAATCCCCATCTAGCATCATTTATATCAAAGCCATGCCCCAAAAAGTATGCTAGATTAAACCCTTCTTCCTCATATCGCAAGCTCCTTTGCCTAAACTCTGATACATACATGCCAAACTCTGTGTCTAAAATAGTGTTTCCAGTAGGCACCCACCTAGTCCAATCATACGGAGAGAACCTGCCGCTCATGCTAACAGCCGTATCCAATGAAAATATGCTTGCTAGCACCCCATAAATATCTTTAGAAAAAATCCTTTGACAATAAGGCAATCTAACTCTAGTTTTTGGTGCATCATCTGCACCACTATCATCAGAACCAAACAGCGGTGTATTTTGCTCTATTGCCCCATTTTCATCACAGTCACAGTCAGCAACCTCATGGCCATGATTCCAGCCCAAAAACTCAATAGCCACCGCAACTACATCAAGTGCAATTCTGCCGCAATCTGGCACACCTTGCCCCGTTGTTTGAATGATCCCATCAAAATCCAAAACTTCATCAATATTAGATACAGTATACCCCACGCTACCCTCTATGTTTGGATTAAACGCATCATCAACACTGCTAAACATGCCCTCTAGCAAATCATCTAGCTTTAATAGTGTCTGCCAGTCATAATTATCTGTGCTGTTTAAACGGATAGCAGGCGTACTTGCCCTAGACAGCGGCATATCAATTGACAAAAACAACGCCTCTGGCAATAGTGGTCTTAATACAAGATGATGTGCTATAAATACACCAAAATTTAAACCCGTGCGTGCAATTCCCATTTCAGGCATACTAGCTGCGTTCCATAAATGGTTTCTTTCTAAAGCACCAAGCACGCTAGAAACAACGCTATGCAAATTTGTCCTAGTAGTAATATTAATCCCAGCCACTCCGCTGTCACGATAAAAAATAATTTGTTCAATCTGCAATATATCCTCTAAATCAACTGCACTCACATCAAACACATCAGGGTGTGCCCCATCAGGAAGAAACTCTAATACAATATCCTCTATCATGTCTATCGCCATAGGAAAAACAATGCTGTTTAATACAAAGTCGTTTATAAATGCACGCATTTGACTGCCCGACACTCTTATAAACATGTCCTCAATTCGGCTATAATCAAATCCCGTTATCCTGTCTAAGTCAATGTTTTCAGAAGAGATTACCTCTTCAAGTCTTTGCATAAGCTCATCCATCAGCTCATCATTTTCTTCTTCATCTATAATATTAGCCACCAAATCTGACAACACCTCGCCAAACTCATTCATGTCAATCCCACGCAAAAACACTGCACCCATGGTTTGATTAAACATAATATCAGCAGATTCATCAGCGGCAATCAAATCACCCTCAATGCCTCTTGATCTATTGATGTTGCCCAGCACCCTAAAAATAGCACCTACTGTCAAGTCCTCATGCACATTGTCACGCAAAAACATGTTGCCCAAAATAAAGCCTGTGGCAAAAATTCCTATGACAAGAACCATGCCCAGCACCAAGATGGACATGCAGCAATTAAAGCATGTATTGCGTTTTTTCTTGCCGCCATTAGGAGAGTATTTTTCTCTCTTGTTGCGTTTTTTTTCATCTTTAAGCACCTGATATTCTTGCTCAAAGCATTCATTATTATCTGTCATATTTTCTCTCTCCCCCTACTTTGTTTAGAAAAAAAAGTAGTCAAAAAACTTTTGAGTATTTGGGTAGTATATAAGTAATTAAGTAACCATGTAATTATACCATACAAAAAACACCATGTCAAAAGATTTTTCATGGTGTTTTTTGTCAGTATTTTGTATCGGTTTGTATATTGTGTTATGTATTGATTTCTATAATGTTGGCATAGCCTGTGTTTGGAAACCCCGTAGGGGCGACACCCTGTCGCCCGATATAACCACACATTTTTGTAGGGGCGAACGCCCCGTTCGCCCGTGCCACTGCTATACCAATACACAGGCGACCACAGGTCGCCCCTACAATTTCACATGCAAACAAACATCATATGTATTGCAAAGCCACACAAACATAGCAACATGGGCGAACGCCTCGTTCGCCCCTACAAATTCGTATACAACCCAGCGGGCACGGGCGCTTGGTGAACGCCCCTACAAATTACACAAACATTCATCAATCATACTTCGTCTTTCAGTCATTCATCATTTATCAATTAATTTTATATTTCCTCAAACCTTGCATTAAAGAATCTAAGCATTTTTGGCTCATACACAAATTTTAAGCCTTTAATCTTCTTAGCATCCTTATGAATATCAATGATAGACCTAGCAACCAAATCCATGTGTGCATAAGTGTATACACGGCGAGGAATAGTCAATCTAACAAGCTCTAACTTAGGTGCATGATTTTTGCCCGTGTTGATATCTCTGCCTGCAGATACAATACCACGCTCCATGCTCCTAACGCCGCTCTCTAAATAAATTTTAGCCGCCAATGCTTGAGCTGGCAATTGCTCTTGCGTCAAATGCGGACAAAATCTCCTAGCATCCAAAAACACAGCATGACCACCAATAGGCTCCATAATAGGCACACCAGCATCTTTTAACACATCGCCTAAATACCTAACCTGAAGCACTCTATGCTTGATATATTCAAAATCCAAACTCTCTCTTATACCAATCGCCATAGCCTCCATATCACGCCCAGCCAATCCGCCATAAGACGGCATACCTTCAAATACTACCACAAGCTCTTTTGCATTAGAGAAAAGCTCATCATCATTCATACACAAAAATCCGCCAATGTTTGTCAAGCTATCCTTTTTGCCCGACATTGTGCAGCCGTCAGCATAAGAAAACATTTCCTTAACGATTTCTTTAATAGTTTTATCTGCATAACCCTTTTCACGCTCTTTAATAAAATAAGCATTTTCAGCATATCTTGTTGCATCATAAAACACTTTGATTTTGTGCTTTTTGGTTAGTTCTCTAACAGCACGCATGTTTTCCATAGATACAGGTTGACCGCCAGCTAGATTTACAGTAACCGCCAAGCAAACATAAGCAATTTTTTCAGCACCCACTTCTTTAATCAAGCCCTCTAATTTTTTTAAGTCAATGTTGCCCTTAAACGGATGAATAGCAAGCGTGTCATGTGCCTCATCAATAACAATATCTTTAAAAATCCCGCCGTTTGCCTCTTGGTGATAACGAGTAGTAGTAAAATACATGTTTCCAGGAGTATATTGCCCAGGCTTAATAGATAGCTTTGACAAAAGGTTTTCAGCGCCTCTGCCCTGATGAGTAGGGATAACATGCTTAAACCCAAACACTTCTTTAACAGTGCTTTCTAAATTGTGCCAGTTTCTTGATCCTGCATATGCCTCATCACCTACCATAAGCCCTGCCCATTGGCGATCACTCATAGCATTTGTGCCGCTGTCTGTTAATAGATCAATATAAACATCTTCTGAGTTTAATTGAAAGGTGTTGTAGCCTGCAGCAATAATCGCCTTTTCACGCTCAGCTCTATCAAGCATTTTTACATACTCAACCGATTTGACTCTATACGGTTCTGCTGGGTATTTTTTGTCTATCATTTTGTTTTATCTCCTTAAAAGGTCATTTTCATGCATTATAACATACATAAATTTTGTATGCAACTAAATTTTAGATAGTTTTTTAAGGGCACAAAAAGAAAAATGTAAAATTAATGAGTTTCACTTAAGGATGCTGTGGCATAAGATGTAATAAAGGGTATTAAAACCCTAGGGCAAGCCCTAGATCCATCGCCTTTGGCGATGTTTCCGCCCCAAGGGGCGGAGGTTTTAAACCTTTTCGGCGGTCGCAAATTTTCCCTTGCAAGCAAAAAAATTTGCTCGGTTGATAACAACATCTATCCTTTAAGAAAAAAGATTTGTTGGATGGTCAGTCAATCAAATACATCTGAATAATTTTTTATAGTTACCTTTTTTTGTTTATGTGCATAATATGAATCAAGGGGAAGAAGTATAATTTAGAAAAGGACAATTATGCTGTTTGCCAAAACTTTAATTTAAAAGTGTTGTGAGCCATCTAAAACTAGCATAGCCCACCCTAAAAGCGTTTAGGAGAGGGGGTTTGCAAAGGGGGAGAGGGGAGGCTGTCGTGACAAGAAGTGTTCGTGACAGCTCGCTTACGCTAGCGCAACCCTCTCCCCCTTGCTCTTTTTTTGGTTCTTTTTTTAGAAAAAAAAGAATGTTGTTTAAACTTTTTGCAAACTTTTTTAAAAGTTTATATTATTTTACGGAGGATAAAACTATGTGGGGATTCGGTTTAGGATTTTTTACAGCATGGGTATGCTGTAGCATAAAAGGTGATAGGGATGGCTATTATAGAAAATGCCGTGGCTATGAATATAGACACGAGCATAGGCATGATCATAGACATCATCATCACAGACACGAGCATAGGCATGACGACAGACACGACAGGGGCGGTCACGGCAGACGCTGTGAGTGCTGCGGAAGATAATGCTTATACTTGCTATTGCAATAGTATAAACCATACAAATTGTGTCAACAATCAAAGCTATGAGAAGACTTTTGATTGTTTTAGGCGTGCTGTTGATACTAGCAGGCATTCGCTTGTATGACAGCGGCATATATCGTTTTATGAGCGGCAATGATTTGACAGTGTTTTGTGACAGAGGGCACGGGCATACCCCGTGTCTTTTTTTGCCCAACGGGCAGACAAGATATAGGATTGATGCCGATATAGATTTTGATGTTGATGGACTGCTAAGCGGCAGCATGGCAAGGGTGATAAAAGAATATCAAATGGAGGGCGGACTGATGATTTATGCGTTTAGTCCGCTTATAGCACAGCATGTAGTCTTGCACGGCAGACGAGTAAACATGATGATTTTTCTAGGTGAAAGAGCAATAAATGTAGGCGTGCCCATGCTGCTTGGAAGCTTTTGATGATAATTTAGAATTCAGAATTATGAATTCAGAATTGAGGATGGATGCGATAGAATAATTAAGAACAATTACAATAATATGATACTAATCTAATTGTAGTTTTTATTTTTTGTAATTTACAACTATTGCTATACTGCAAGCCCACATTAATTCATAATTCTGAATTCTAAATTAAAACCACTATCCAAACCTAGTATCCGACATTGTCCTAATAATCTGTGCCAACAAAAAACGCACGCTAGAAATAGAATAGCCATTTATTGTGTGTATTCTTACATATTCATAAACAGGTGTATGCTTATAAAAATAACCATACCTCACCCTGATATACGCATTGCCTGCCCCTCCAAAATTCAAAGAAATTCTGCCGTCTAAATTAATAAAAAATCCTATTGCAATGCGTGCCATGTCTTGCGTGCTTGCCATTATTCTGTCTGCAATCGCACTCGCTATCACACTGGGGATACTATAGCTTATGCCAAACGGCATTACATGTCCGCCATGTATATATCCCCAAGTAGGAACTCCCACCAGCCGCCCAAACGCATCAATCAAAGCACCGCCGCTTATACCGCCCCTTATGGATGCCGTGGCAGGAATAGCAAAAAAGTTTTGATTGCTTGCCAAAAAATTGATTTCCTCTGCGACTATGATGCCGTCAAGCACAGAAAATGTGCCCAGCGGACTGGTTGTTCCTATCCCTGTCAGATAGCCTAGAGCAAAAATTTGCTGTGCTTGATAGTGGTAGTAATTAAACTCAAATATATGAAACCTTTCTGGGATATGCTGTGATGAGATGACGGCTAAGTCATAGTTTGGTGCATATCCTATGACAAAAGCTGTGACAAAGCTATGCTCTTGATAGAAACGGATTTGCACGGTGGGCGGAGTGACAAGAGCTGGGCGGATGGTGTGCAGGTTTGTAAGAATTTTTAGATTGCCGTCTATTTTGTCTATGATTGTGCCGCTACCTCGCCCTGAAGGGGTCAACACCTCTACAACGCCATGCTTGACGGTTTCAATTGTTTGTGCGATGGGCGGAGGGACAAGGGGCGTGTCACATGGCGGCAGGCAATTATTATCATCGCACGCAAAAAACAATGCCGATGACAAAACCAACGCAAAACAAAGCACTATCGCCACCAATATTCTTTTTGTTTTCATAGAGTCCCCTTTTTTTAATTCAGAATTACTTCATCTTTTAGGCAAATTTCTGAATTATAGCTATTGTTTAATTAGGATATTGTTTAGCTTTTCAATGGCTTTCAACATTAGTTCATAATTATTAAAACACAATACTTCTTTTTTTCCTTTCTTATATCCATTTTCAATAAAATTACACAGATTAATTTGCACTATCCCCGTGCCGCCAAGCACTCTTGTGGTACCGGTTAGCTTTAATATCTCAAAATTGCGTACATGACTAAATGGTATTTTGCTGAAAATAAAATGAGAAAAATATATTTCTTTTTTTGCAAAATCCACTGAAATTTTACCAGAAAAAATTGATAGAAAAATAGAATACAGTGCAATTGGTGGGATAACAACAAAAGCTAAGATGTCAATAAAATCAATATCTCCCTCATAGATAACTTGCAGTAGTGCAAAAACAGCTATCGTCATTAACCCGGCGCCAAAGATAAAAAGAATTAGCCTAAAGTATATACCAAATATTGTGGCTATTTTTTTCTTATCTTTTTTCATAAAACTCCTCTTTAATTTTTAAATCTGAATTGCTTTGTCGGACTTTGTCCTCATCGCAATAGAGTTGTTCGGAAATTGCGATACTAAAAAATAATGAAGAGATCCTTAACAGGATGACAAGAAATTGGGTTGAGGGCGGAATGGTATTTGCGTTTGTTGGACAATTTTTAATTTATGTCATTCTGTAAGAATCTCATCTATTTAAAAACATGTGTCGCATTGCAATCAAAGCTTTTTAAAGCATTATCACATCAATGTAATTTCCCTCACTATCCCACCGCCCCCATCCTAAATTGTGCATTGTGAACTGTGCATTGTGCATTGATACTACACCACACTCGGTTCTATCAACAACTGCCCTTTTTCAAACCTATTAAAGTTTAGCATGCTTATGTCAATGCTAGGCTCTAGACCCAAAATCATCTCTGCCATTCCAATCCCCGTCACAGGCCCTAGCATAAACCCGTGCCCACTATACCCAGCCGCCAAATACATGCCCTCTACCTCTGGAACCTGATCATAAATAGGCTGCTTGTCAGGCGAATAATTATATAACCCCGACCACTGCCGCACTATGTTTAAATCCTTTAAAGGCGGCAACAACTTTGCAATGTTTTTTGACTGACGCTCCATAAAATGCCAGCCGCTAGATATATCCGTTCCCTTAGGCTCATCGCTATCCCCTCTCCCCATAATAAAACTGCCGTGCGGAGTTTGCTGACAATAAATATTATGCAAAAACCCCATAAACATAGGCCCTTGAATAGGAACAACGGGCTCTGTCACCAAAATTTGCCGCCTTTGAGAATATAACGGCAGCTCTACTCCCGCCATCCTAGCAATCTCTTTGACATATCCGCCTGCAGCGTTTATTACTATAGGGGTAGAAATATAATCCTTGTCTGTCTGCACCCCTACAATCTTGCCCCTTTTTTTGTCAATTGAAACCACGCTTGTATATTTTTGTATTTCTACCCCCAGTTTTTCTGCCGCATTGCAATAAGCCAGCGTAGTAGTAAACGGGTTTAAATGTCCGTCTTTATGGCAAAAAGAGCCGCCCACCATGTGGTCAGTATTGATATAAGGAATAATTTCCCTTGCCTCTTTGGTGTCTATTATGCGGCTGGGGATGCCCAGTGAGTTTTGCAGTGCTATGTTGATTTTAAACTGCTCAAACTCTTTTTCTGTTGCCGCACACATTAAATAACCGCTTTGCTTAAACTCTAAGTCATAGTCATTGCCCAGCTCTTGTTGCAGCGTTTCAAAGCGTTCTATACAAAACTTTGTTAAACGGCAATTCATTTCAGTGCCCCACTGCATACGCACCCCTGCACCGCAACGACCTGTTGCACCGCTAGAGGGGTATTGCTTTTCTATTAATATAATATCCTTTTGTCCACGCTTTGCTAATTCATAAGCAATAGCAGCGCCGCTAATCCCAGCGCCAACAATAACAACGCTAGCCGTTTTTAAGGTGGTAATTAAGCTCATTGAAATTTCTCCTTTGGAGAAATTAATGAAAAATGAAAAATGAAAAATTAATGCGTTTAGAGTTTATGGTTTGTTCCCCATAATAATTTTAAAATATTAAGTAGTAGTATTGAACATCATAATTTATTTAAGACACTCATTAATTTTTCATTTTTCATTTTTCATTAATTCCTACTCCTCTTCCTCTGCCAAAATAGCAATCTTTATAGGTTTTGTAGGCGGTCTAAAGGTGACCATGGGCATATCCACGGGCTTTATGCCTGTTTCTTTTGTGATTATGTTCATTATTAATTGACGACAAGTGCGTCCCTGACACGCACCCATGCCTGCCCTTGAGGCTATTTTTATCTCATTAAGCGTAGTGTGCCCCATTTTTATCAGCCGCTTGATATCCTCTTCTGTGATTTCTTCACAGCGACACACCATCTTAGGTCTGCCTTTGGATTTTGAGGCAGGCTTTTGCTCACACTCGCATGACCATTCCTCTCTGTATTGCTTAAAAAACCTGACATGCATTGCCCATTCTTTGGGCACCGACAGCACTATTAGCGGTGTTTTGTCCGCAATCTTTGGGTTCAGAATATTATGCACCGTGCCGCTGCACACCTCTTTTCCCTCTCTGTTTAATGCGATTATGGTGTCACCGACTAGGGGCAAAGGGGCAAATTCATACGGAATGCTGACAAGAGCATCCCTTTTAGAAAAGGTTTCATCAATGATAAAAATTGCCTGCCCAGGGCAAGTAAACGCACAAATTCCACAGCCGTTGCACTTGTCAAAGTCAAGCTGTGGAGTTTGGTTGATGTCCTCTGCTAAGGCAATAGCCTTTTTTGGACAAGAGGTTTGGCACGGGTTGCACGGGATATCTTGAAAGCACTCTATGACAGCATATGGACCCTTTTTTCGCCTTGCCTCTTTTGGATATGCACTTTTTATTTGTTCGTCACTAGGGACTCCAGTAGTTTTTAGCATAATGCTCCTTTTAAAATAATACACTTATTCAATTCACAATTCATAATGCACAATGCACATTGACAATTCACAATTCACAATTCATAATGCACAATTTAGGATGGGTGCGGTAGAAGAGTGAGGTAAATTACAACAATATGATACTAGTCTAGTGTAGTTTTCACATTTTGTAATTTACAATTACTACCCTACCAAAAGCCCTCAATAATTGTGCATTGTGAACTGTGCATTGTGCATTGATCTTAAGTTTCCACTCCCTCTAGTCCCCGTCTTAGCTTTGCCGCCACATCTCCGCTTCTAAGTGAATCCAGCTGCCCCATCAAATCATCCAATCGCTCTTGCACCTTTTTATCATCCTTGTCCACAATCCCTGCCTCTAAAAGTGCTGCAACCGCTGCCAAATGCCCCTCTACCATAGCACTTGATGCCTCTTCAATCTTGGATACATCGCCTGCAATAAAAACATTGGGAACACTTGTCCTAAGCAGCTTTGACCTAATAGGAACATGTCCGCCAAAGTCTGCACTATATTTCATCTTGCAGCCCATCTGCCACAATAAATCCACCAGTGGCGATAGCCCTGCCGATATACACAAATTATCGCACGCAATATCAAATTCTGTTCCCTTAATTGGCTGTCTATGCTCATCCACCTTAGTCACCGTCACACTTTTTAGTTTGTCATCTCCGTTTGCCTTTAGCACCGTATGCTGTGTCAAAATAGGCACACCCATTCGCCTAATCTTTGATGCATGCACCAAATAGCCGCCAATAACAGGCCCTGTACACATAATCGCTTTTACATCCACGCCTGCTTGAATCAACTGATAGCTAACAATAAGCCCGATGTTTCCTGCTCCTAGCATTACTACTTCTTTTGCAGGCAGCACCCCATAAGAATTCATCAAAGTTTGCACCGCACCTGCACCATAGATTCCCGGCAAATCATTGTTTTCAAACACTAAAAACTTTTCACATGCACCCGTTGCCACAATAATAGTCTTAGGCTTAACTTTTTTGTATTTGTTTTCATGCTCTATTGTGATTACACCGTCTTCATAAGAGCCTATTGCCGTGGCATTTGTCCACACGGTGACACAAGGATTTCTTGTGGCGTCTTCAATCAAGATATTAGAAATATCTATGCCCCTAATAGAGGCATATTGTCTTTTTGAACCAAAAAATTTGTGCGTTTGCTTGTTTAACTGTCCGCCCAATTTAGAGTCTCTTTCTATTAAAAGAACTCTTGCATTGTATTTTGCCGCCTCAATAGCAGCACAAAGCCCCGCTGGCCCGCCGCCGATTATGGCTATGTCTATGTTGTTAATCATAAGAATCCCCTTTGTTGTGTAAGTCATTTATTGACAATCAAAAACTATTAATTAAAAATGAAGAATGAAAAATGAAAAATTGTTGCTAGTTTAATTTTAATTTTTTATTTTAAACCGTCATTCATTTTTCACTTTTCATTTTTCACTTTTCATTACCCATAATTACACCTCAATTATTCCCTTGCCGTGCTGCTTGACAATAACCATTCCTTTTTCAAGTTTGGTGGTACACAGCCTTATATTAGACTTGCCGTTTATGCTTGCAAGGCATGCAGAGCAGTTGCCAATAGCACAATAAAGCCCCCTAGTGCGGCCGCTGTGGCTGTGCCCTAAGACCATTACGCCATTGTTGTGGAGCGCACAAGCAATAGGCTCGCCCTCTACTCCATGATAAACCTGTCCGTCAAAGACAAATTCAATAAGATTGTCCGCATCATCAAAATGCAAAATAGGATGATTTTTTATGCGCATTTATAATTTTCTCCAAAATAAAACTAATATACCATCATACATTATATTATGTTTATTCACACATGTCAAGAAAATAATAAGACTCTCAAACTAATTTTAAAATTTTTGTTAATGTAGTGGTGTAGTGCGTTGTAGTGTAGTGTTTTTGATTGCTGATTTGAAATTAGAATAACCTTTATTTTGGAAAACCCGCAGGGGCGACACCCTGTCGCCCGATATAACCACACATTTTTGTAGGGGCGACCTGTGGTCGCCCGTGCCACTGTTATAACCGATACACAGGCGAACGAGGGCGTTCGCCCCTACGAGGTTTCATATGTTTGGAAACACCGTGTGCTCCCCTACAAAATAGAGCCTTTTATAGCAATGAGATGCGATTCCTCATCTACGCTCGGACAGCATTTAAATTTTGTCATTTCGACCGAAGGGAGAAATCTTTGCTTTATCCTTTGATCTTTATAATGCAAAGATCTCTCCCTTCGGTCGAGATGACATTAATTAAATTTTTAGCCCATTGGCACAAACAACCTCTTTAGCACGACCATCACGAATATGAAAAATCTTTACTGCTTAAAAAAACTACCACCAAAGGCTTGACCACATTACACTTGTCATTATTTTCCAATATAAAACACTCTATTAAAAAACTGCCCCAAAACGCTTGCATTTTTCTTGCGTGCGTGTTATACTATATATAGAGTATAAAATATAGATTGTTAATACTCAAAAGTTTTTTGGTTGACTTTTTTTAAAAAAAGCTAACAAGGAGCATCAAATACATATGGACCCACTGTCCTCAAATTTAAGACAAATATTTTTATCTGTATCAGGCACTCCTGCACTAGTTGCCCTGGGTGTGTCTATTTTGGTACTTATTTTATTATCCTCTGGCTTTGCCGCCTCTGAAACCGCCTTTATGTCCTCATCAAAAATCCGCCTAAAAATGCTAGAAAACGACGGCGTCAAAAAGGCAACCAAGGTGCTTAAAAAACTAGAAAACCCTGACATAATCCTAAACACATCCCTCATCGGCAACAACATTGTCACCATCGTGTCAGCCTCACTGGCTACACTATTTTTTGGCGGACTAATCGTATCAGAGGCAATCGCAACACTAGTATCCTCTGTTGTCATGACTGTCATAGTTTTAGTAATCTCTGACATCATCCCCAAAAGCATAGCAAAAGAGCATCCTGAAAAAGCCGCTATGTTCTTTTATAATTATATATCATTTTGGCGAATTATCCTATATCCTTTTATCGCATTTTTTGGACTATGGAGAAAAATCTATAAACCTAAGCCGCAAGAATCACACACCACTGACGAGCTTTTAACCATGGTAGAAGAAGCCGAGAGTGAAAATGAAGAGGCATCTGATGAATTAAAATTGATTAAATCCGCAATTGAGTTTGACGACATTGAGGTATATGACATAATGGTTCCTAGAGTCAATGTAATCTCTATTGCAGACGATGACAGCTTAGATCAGGTTGCAAAAATGTTTAACAAGCACGAGTTTTCAAGGCTGCCTGTCTATCATGAAACCATTGACACTATCATAGGCATTTTGCATGAAAAGGATTTTAATAAGCATGTATTGACAGGCGAGACTGGCATAAGAGAGGCTGTTTCAAGGGCGATTTGCCTGTCTAGCAGCATGAAAATATCGGCGGCTTTAAAAGAATTGCAAAAGGCTAGAAGTCAGATGGCTATTGTAGTTGATGAGTTTGGGGGCACGGCTGGGATAGTGACTATGGAGGACATTTTAGAAGAATTGGTGGGTGAAATTTATGATGAGCATGATGAAGAGGAGGTGCTGGTTAAAAAGGTGGGCGACAATATTTATTTTGTTGCAGGGCAAGAGCGACTAGAAAAATGCTTTGAGGCGATGGGGTTTGAAACAAAAGAGGAGTTTGAGTCAAGCACTGTGGGCGGCTGGGTGATGGAGACTATGGAGAGGATTCCTATCAGGGGCGAGGGTTTTAGGTTTAAAAACTTGCACATCAAGGTGACAAAGGCGACAGCAAGACGGGTTAATGAGGTTAAGATAGAAGTGTTGGCAGTTGAGGATAATGATGAGGAGGAATAAGAGAGGTGTTGGGGTGTATGGAGGTGTATGAATTTTTAATTTGATAGTGTTTGGGTGTGTATGAATTTGTAGGGGCGACACCCTGTCGCCCGTGATGTTGATGCGTGTACGAACCCGTAGGGGCGACCTGTGGTCGCCCGATACAGACACACATTTTCGTAGGGGCGACACCCTGTCGCCCGTATGTCGGCTGTAACAGAAGCACGGGCGACAGGGTGTCGCCCCTACAAGTTCCCAATTTCCATTTCAAAACAACTTTAATTATAGCTATCAATACAAAAAGCATCAGGCAAAAAACATGTCTGATGTTTTTTTAAACTTTTTCAAGAAATTTTTTCAAAAACACTTGACAAAATTATCTAACTATGTTATGATTATATCATATAATGACTAAAAGACGAGGTATTAATTAATGCGTTGTTTAAGTTTAGTACGGAATTCCCAAAATTAGCTTGTACCAAAAAATTTAAACGATACATTAATTTTTCACTTTTCATTTTTCATTTTTAATTAAATAAAAAAGAGGTGTATTATGAAAAAAATGCTTATCAAAAAGATTGCAGCGTTTGCACTTTGCTTATCACTTGTGCTTGGTGTCATAGTATCACACACTGGCTGTTGTCGCTATTGTTATACTTATCACGAACCCTTTGTTAGACTAGAGGTGCTGGGCGGACATATTTTTTCTAGCCCCTCTCACTATCAAGACTGGCTCGCCTCTCAAAACCCACACACTCCCCCATCATCTTTGTACCTAGAACCAAGCTCCATCGTCTATATAGTCGCAACCAACAAACGCACCACCGCCCGTGACAGCTTCACTTTCTATCAAAACAACTCCCCTACAGACCATCCTATGCACTTTGCTTTCACCATGCCCCCGCAAAACACTACCTTTAGGGCACACTGGGATTTTTATACAGGAGAGCCTTGGATGGTGACATTCTTGCATCATGACGGCACTGTTTTTTTGCAAACCCCTGTATTCCACGGCGACAACCTTGCTTTCCCCGCCAATGTCCCCACAAAAAACGGCTATCACTTTATTAATTGGACTCGCCAAAGCACAAATGCTCGTTTTGAATTTTCTAGCCCTATTACTCAGCACCTAACCTTGACTCCTCACTTTATAAATGCTGCTCAAAGGGGCAACCTAAACATAAACTCTGCTAACTTTGACATGGTTTTCCATCCGTTTTTTGCCTCTCCGTCTAGTGCAGACATGAATGTGACAGAGGCTACTCAAATCCGTCTTATGCCCACCATAAACGGTGTTTTGCGTGCAGGCGATGATGTGCCGTCGGTAGCAAGGGATTATAGAAGACGAGTGTTTATCAGAGGAATAGAAGACCCTTATCCGCACAATGCTTTTAGACAATTGTCTCCTGCAGAAAGAAGAAACCCTGCTATTGTGCAAACTCATTATGAGTTTTTGATCAAAAACGGTATTAGGTTTTCTGATGGCACCCCGCTTACTATTCAGGATGTATTGTTTAATATGTATGTGTATTTAGATCCTGTTTATAGTGGGCATACTGGCTTAAATTCACTGGCTATTTTAGGACTTAATCCTTGGCGAACGCAACTGCCCGGCGTCACAACTAGAGAGCAATATTATGCATGGAGAAGAACCTTTGAGCAAGCGGCAGTGGCAAGAAGGCAAGACTTAAACCGTTTTTGGAATATGAACACTGCCACCAGCGACACCTTTAGAGCTGTTTATGCACAGCCTCAAAGTGCAAGAGAACGCCGCATTATTGAAGATGCACAAAACATAAGAAGAGAGTTTTGGTATGACTTAGTGTCTTTTTGGCATCAAGCGGCAGCAACAGATTTTTGCATTGTATCAGGTGCTTTTGCTGATGCACAGTGGTTTGTCCCCACAGGGCAATATAATGCTGGGCGGCACATGGGATTTAATGAACCGTGGCAGGTATTTTTGCACTGGTTTGGGATGATTAGTGTTGCTAGGGATGTTGACGGACAAATTGACTGGACTAAAAACCCTATAGAGCCAGTAATTCGCCCTGATGGCCCGTTCACATTTGGCATAGCTCCAAACCTAATAGGAAGCATGCCCACTTTAGAACACTCTGGACAGCGTATTTTCCGCTATGACATGATAGGCGGCGTGCCTGTCCCTGTTATTTTGCCAAAGGATGGGCTTGGAAATGTTGTTGCACCCGAAAGCTATACTAGAGGGCAGTTTGCTGCGGTGCGTACACGCAGCAATATCTATAATGATGACGGTGTTGTAGTAGGTCAATATCTATCTAGCGTTACAACAAGTGGTGCTAATGGAAATGTTGATTTGGCTATCCCTGTGATTAGATCAGGACTTTATACTATTACACAAGTTTATAACAACTGGCTGGGGCTGTTGACTGATGAAGAAATTGGCAGAACGGCTAGGCTGACTGCAACTGGTGCGCCTATTTTAGCGGCAGAACAGCCAAACATAAACAGCTGTGTTTATAGCCCAGCAACTGATTGGATTGTGTGCCCTGTTACGCTAGAGATTATGTCTGATTGCGGCTTTAATGGCAATCATTTTAGACTGTTTAACTTGCAAGGAGACCCTGCTGTCACTTCTTTAGAGTCTAGACAAAACACGGATAGATATCTTATGGCACGGCTATTAGACAGCAACACCGCTGGCGGCTTTGCATATAGGACAATACGCCCAAACATTTTTTCTGTTGCAATAGGCTGGGACGCTGGAAACAGGCTGCTTCGTCAATGGGTATCTGAGGCTGTTTCTGATCATTTCGAGGCAGGCAGGGGCACTGCACTCAGTCGCCCTGTGTCACAGATTGACGGCATAACCGTTTCTGAAGCACGCTCATTTTCAGGGGCAAATTATGGATTTAGAGATTTTGGGGTTTATCATCATGTATTAAATGTGCGAATAACTGGACTAAACCCTAATGCAATTCATCATTTGGGCGGCATTTTTATCGCCCCCATGCACTATTATTCTAACAATCTAGTGCCCGCAAGAACCACTTTAAACAACCCACTATATGGATATCGTGGCTTTAATATGCCCGGCATTAGTTTTAATAGAGTGCCTATAGACAATACAGACCGCCCGTGGATATCTTGCTATGATCCAAGCATGCCAAGAATCCCTGGATTTTATACATTCAACCGCCAATTTTTTAGCCAAGTTTTTCAAGCAACTGAGGTGCAAAGACTGCCCATGGGTGCTGGCCCGTTTATGGCAACAAACAGAGACTCTCAAAGAAATTCTTCTAACATAGACTCTACGGTCACTCACTCTCAATTTTTTGAAAACCAAACCGTCAGATTTATTTACAACCCTCATTTTCATACCACGGGGCAATTTATGCACAATGCTTTGACTAGATATAAAACCCTTAGAGTAATGCCAAACCATGCTGCGCTAAACGCTTTAAATACTGGCAGCATCAATTTTGGTGTGCTAAATACTACTGCGTCTGCCTTAAACAGCATAAACAACTCTCAAGATTTAGACTATATGATGACTTTGTCTGACAGGTTTTCTTATGTAGGTATCAATGCTTCTAGGGTGCGTTGTATTTATGCTAGGCAAGCGATTGCATACGCTATGAATCCTGAATTGATGCTTGATGTGATGTTTGACGGGCTTGATGGTGATGCCTCACAGCTGGGCACTATAATAAACCGCCCTATTTCTAAAAATTCTTGGGCGTTTGATCATAATGCTGATCCTATATATGAATTTGTCAGTGAGACTCATGTGCGAGCAAGAATAACGCAGCTTTTGCATGAGGCTGGATATTCAAGAGGGCCTGACGGAGTGCTGGTTAGACATTGTGATGATGTGGGGGTGATAAGATTGTCATTTAATTTTGCTATAATAGATGATTATGACAGCCCTAACTTTGCTATGTTTTCAGAAGCGGCAAGGATATTGAATAGTATTAATTTTAATGGCGGAAATTTTGATATTGTTGTGACAAGCAGAACTTGGTGGTGGGGCAGTCTAAATGCAGGCACGCTGGATGTATGGGCAGGAAGCATGACGATGTGTGCTGATTTGGATTTGTTTAGAGTGTTTCATAGAAACTCTAGTGCTGTTGCTGTCCACGGCTGGGGCTTTCCGTGGCTGATCGGGCAAGGGAATGCAACGCAGCGTGAGATGGATATTTTGGCTAGTCTGTCTGATGCAATTGAGGCATCAATGTCTACAATGAACACGACCTATAGAAAGATAGCTATTCATGAGGCACTTGATTTGTTGATGGAGCTGGGCATAATTTTCCCTAGTGTGCAAACAAATAATCTGTTTGCATTCAGAAGCGATATAGTGCATGGACAATCGCTAAACTATGGCTCAGGGCATCCGTTAGAGCAGATTTGGAGAGTGCGGGCATGATTGTGACAATGCACAATTCATAATGCACAATGCACAATTTAGGATGACTTTTATTAGGCTTGGTGAAGAAATGGAAATTGGGAACTTGTAGGGGCTTATCCCCGAACGCCCGTGTTGCGGGGTTGTATGCGAACCCTTAGGGACGAACTGTGTTCGCCCGATAAAGACACACATTTTTTGTAGGGGCGACAGAGTGTCGCCCGTGTATCGGTTATAATAGCAGCACGGGCGACAGGGTGTCGCCCCTACGGATTACCCAAAATATAGGTTGCCCCCACATATAAGCTACCAGAACACCCACCCCTAAAAAATACGGTATAACACCATAAAAACACACGACCCACCCCCGTGACAACAAAATTTTGAAAAATTATAAAATTAGGCAAAATAGTGGGTTAAAACATTTTGCTCAAGCATGAATAAGTGGTATGATAGTGAGACATGGTGTTTTGAGGATTGTTGTTTAGAAAAAAGTCTTTTTTATTACTTTAGGCGATAGGCAACACACACCATACAAAAATACTTAAAAGTTTTTTGGCTCACCTTTTTTTCAAAAAAGGCGACAAAGGAGATAATAAAAATGAAAATCGGTGTACCTATTGAGATTAAAAAACACGAATACCGTGTGGGCCTTACGCCTTTCCATGCAAACGCTTATGTCAAAGCTGGACACACAGTTTATATCCAAAAAAACGCTGGCGTTGGCAGCGGCTTTTCTGATGAGGATTATAAAGTGGCTGGCTGTCAAATCCTAAACACCATTGAAGACATCTATGCAACTGCAGAGATGATTATCAAAGTTAAAGAGCCACTTGAGCCTGAGTATAAATTGATGAGAAAGGGTCAAATAATGTATACATATTTGCACCTTGCAGCATTTAAAGAGCTAACAGAAGTTATGGCTAAAAACGGCGTAATAGGCATCGCGTATGAAACAATCGTAGACAAAAAAGGCGGCTTGCCTTGCTTAAAACCTATGAGTGAAATTGCTGGCAGACTAGCAACTCAAGAGGGTGCAAAGTTTTTAGAGAAACCTTTCGGAGGTCGTGGAATCCTTTTAGGCGGAGTGCCGGGAGTATTGCCAGCAAATGTAGTAGTAGTAGGCGGAGCAGGTGTAGTGGGTGCAAACTCAGTTGCAATGGCAGTGGGCATGGGTGCAAATGTAACAGCAATTGATGTAAACATTGATGCTCTAACAGCAATGGATAATCACTATCAAGGCAGAGTACGCACGCTATATAGCACAGAAGCAGCAATCAGACAACAACTTGCAGAAGCGGATCTAGTTGTCGGTGCAGCGCTTATTCCAGGTGCAGCAGCTCCTAAATTAATCAAAAGAGAACACCTTAAAATAATGAAACCAGGTGCAGTTATTGTGGATGTGGCGATTGACCAAGGCGGCTCGGCAGAAACAGCACGCATGACATATCATGATGCACCAACATACACAGAAGAGGGCATTGTGCATTATTGCGTAGGCAACATGCCAGGGGCTGTTCCGATTACATCTACTTCAGCACTTAACAACGCTACACTAGGATATGGCTTGCGTATCGCAAACGGCGGATACAAAAAAGCACTTAAAGCAGATCCAGGACTAATGCTAGGGCTAAACACATATAATGGTGAAGTGACTTGTCAGCCAGTTGCAGAGTTTTTTAACATGAAGTATGTAGACCCTAATACGATGATTAAATAGGCAGTAAAATCAGAGATTTTGTAATGAAAAATTAAAAATGAATGACGGGTTTTAATTGGTTTTTATACTTCGTCCTTCGGTACGGCAAAGATTTCTCGTTTCACTCGAAATGACATTAAATTTAGAATTGGTTCATTCTAGTAGTAAGAACAATTAAACTAAAGCGTCATTTCGAGCGTAAGCGAGAAATCTTTGCTTTATTCATAATTTAAAGTAAAGAATCCCAACCAAACAATTTAAGCAACTATATAATAAGGAAATAAAACAAAAACATGGATGTAATTTTATATACAATGAGCCTAGGAGAGAGGATTGTCAGAAGCCTGCAAGTCACAAGCTGGCTTTGGTGGCTGTCTCAAGTCTTTGCCCTAATCGCTCTAATCTCTTTCATTTGGTCGTTTCAAATCAAAGACAAAATCAAAATGATGATGCTAATCGGTCATGCCTCTACCTCACTGGTAGTATCAGCTGCTATTTTAGGAAACTTTACTCTAGCAGTATTATTTGGCTTAGCTGCAATCAGAAATTATGTGTTTTCATACACGGACACCCGCAAAAAAAAGGGCAAGCATGTAGCAAAATGGATGCCATATCTTTTTGCTGGTATATTTGCCACCACAACCATCACTGCTACAGTATTATTTATGACAGTGTTTAGAGTAGAGGTTACGCAAGTTTATAATATCTTTTATTATGGCGGTGAGATAGCTTTTGGTGAGGCGGGAGCAGAGGGAGTTCGCCGTATGTATCTAAATTATGCAACTCATGGGCATTCGGGATATTATTATGTGCAGACTGTTCAAAGCTATTTTAATTTTGCTAGAAACGGATCAGCTAATGCAGTTGAAATGTATATCCAAGGCTATGGCTATCGCTATGTATACTTGACAAGATGGGACGGCGGCTTTATGACTCCTAACTATGTAAGAGGTGTTGCTATCTCATTCTGGTGGGTAGAAATATTTATTTGTGCAACGCTAATCGGGCTAATCATAGGAAACATTTTGCCAGGCACTCTTGTTATGAGACTTAGCTTTATTGGAAACAGGTCGTTTAATATAGTCAACCACTTGATTTTTGGTAATGTAATCGGGGTTGTTATTGCGGCGACAGCGATTGGCTCAAATTTATTGTTTTATGTTAGGATGCTGCAAACGCACCTCAAAAAGAGGAAGGTGCTTGCAAACGGCACGGATGAGGAGAGGGCGAAGTTGGCAGCAGATGAGGCGGCGGCGGCAGAGGCAAAAGCAATCTCATCGCAACGGGTGCTATCGCCAGAGGTGGTGATCAAAAAAGAGGTAATCAGAAAGCTGTTGCCTACTCCGTTTGGTCGCCCTAAAAAGGTTAAGAATGAGGCAGGCGAGGAGGTTGAAGTGACTGTAGAGGTGTTTGAGGACTGTGATGTAGAGGTTTGCATAAATGCGGAGACGGGTGAAGTGATTAGTGAGGAGGTTGTGGCAAGGCACGGCGAGGTAGAAAAAGGGGCGGATGAGGCATAGGAATAAACAACGCAAGATATAGTAGTTTAAAAAAAGAGACACGGGATTCAGTGTCTCTTTTTTTGTATAGTTTTGCAATATTTGCGGTGTTTGGCTGTGTGCAATTTGTAGGGGCGACACTCTGTCGCCCGTGATGTCGGTAGGTGTTGGTTTGTGTGTGTAATTTATAGGGGCGGTTTATTTTTGGTATAACCTGTATTTTGGAAAACCCGTAGGGGCGAACGCCCTCGTTCGCCTGATAATCGCCCACATGTTGGCATAATCTGTGTTTGAGAGCCCGTAGAGGCGACACCCTGTCGCCCGTTATAACCACACATTTTCGTAGGGGCGACCTGTGGTCGCCCGTGTATCGGTTATAGTAGCGACACGGGCGACCACAGGTCGCCCCTACGGGTTGCTTTATACATATTTTATAATTCAGCCGTCATTCATTAAACCTCACCCATCAACCATTAAATATCCTTTTTCAAATACATCTTCTTTGATAAAAAGTATGACCCCACAATCGCTGCTATCCCCAATCCAATCCCCACAAATGTTGTTATCATTCTATTGTTGGCACTTTCTAGCATCAAGTTAAAAACATTAAACCTCTCTCCAAACAATCCTGGCAAGCTCATAACAACAGTAATTATGATTATCGGAATCCACATAAATATCCTGCCCTTTTTATATCCAAACTTATAAAAGAATGGCGTCTGAATGCCCGTTGAAATCCCGTATGCTCCTACCGCAATTGCTACCATAGTCAACATAAACGACACATACATGCTTGCTCCCATATCCATAGATCTAATAAATCTATGTGTATACATATACTGATAGACGCCCTCAATATTTGTCAAAACATATCTGCCTGGAATTTGCATAAATATAACATCTAGTATCAATGCAGTGACTATCCCTAAAACAAGTGACAGCACTAGCCCAAGAAGAATAGTCATATATCTTGCAAAAATCATAGACTTTCTGTTTGTAGGCAGTGTCGCATACAAAAGCTCCATGTTGCCTTTTTCAATATTTTCAAACGGAAAAGCAAGGATAGTGCCAGCAAAAATTGCCCACGACATAATAAACGCTATCCCCTGCCCCATCATGATACTCATAAGCAGTGAGATGCCATAAAACATCAACAGCCATTTCCAATATGGCTTGATTAATTCTATATCTAATTTCAATAATGCTTTTATGTTTTTCATAATAATTTTTTCAATGCATAATGCACAATTCACGATGCACAATTAATGAGTTTTTTTTAATTAACTTGCAATAATTGTGCATTGTCAATTATGAATTGTGCATTGTATTTCCTCCTCTATTAAATCTTACTACCAAATCATCCATTGATACTGGTTCTGTTATTAATTCATTAGGCAGGCTGCTCAAATTCTCTCTTAATATCATGCCGTCAAAGTTTACCTTGCACTCTTGATAGCCTATCATAAGCTTTTTTTGCTCCTCATTTATCGTGCCCAAACCGCCCTTGACGATGACATACTTTTCCATTAGGTTGTCTTTTGTATCGCTGTGCATGATTTTTCCGTTATCAATAAAAGTAATATAATCTGCAATTTTTTCTAAGTCAGAAGTAATATGCGTAGAAAAGAAAATAGATTTGTTTTCATTGTTGATAAACGATTTTAAAATAGATAATAGCTCGTCTCTTGCCACCGCATCCAGTCCGCCCGTAGGCTCATCTAATATCAATAGGTCAGGGTCGTGAGCAAGTGCGCATGCTATCATGATTTTCATTTTCATGCCCCTTGACAGCTGTTTGATTTTTTTGTTGGGATCAAGCCCAAATGTATGCAGCATGTTTTTATACTTAGCATCATCCCAATCAGGATAAAACGGCTTTAATGCCTTGCCCGTTTGCACAAGAGTCCAGTTTTCTTCAAAAAAGGTGTTGTCCATTACTACGCCGATTTTGCGTTTGATGTCCGCCTCGTGCTCTATGTTGTCTAGCCCAAAGATTTTTACCTCTCCGGCGTCTTTATTAAGCATGTTTAATATAGCCTTGATGGTAGTAGTCTTTCCTGCACCATTTTTGCCCACAAAACCCATAATAAAGCCCTTGGGCATGCTAAATGATGCATCCTCTACTCCAAATTGACCCCATTTTTTTCTTAGGTTTTTGATTTCAATTACATTTTCCATTTGATTTTTGATTTTACTCCTTTATGATGATAATTTAAATATTTTTTCTAATGCAAGGATTTATTCCCTACAGTCCCTCTTCCCTTAACAGCACATTAAGCATGCCCATCATCTCTGCTCCCCCCATGCCTATCAACTTAGCCGTCTTGATCGCCTCATAAAAATGCTGCTCTATATCTCTTAGTTTTTGCTCTTTTATATGCTCGCTATCCTTTGCCAGCACAAAATATCCTTTGCCTTGCATGCTTGTCACAAACCCCTCTGCCTCTAGGTCTGTATATGCACGCATAGTAGTAATCACGCTTATCTTCAACTCCTGTGCCAAACTTCTAATAGATGGCAGTGCTGCCCCCTCTTTGATGTCGTCGCAAATAATCGCCGTCTTGATTTGCTCTTTTATTTGCTCATAAATAGGGACACCCGATTTAGATGAAATAACTATGTTCACATAAGCCACCCCCTCCTCATTTTGTTTCAACTGTTTATATCATACCATAACACTATATGCAGTGTCAACAGTTTTGCACCCCTTTTATAAAGATTTTTCTGAATTTTTCTGCAAAAAAGGGCACAGCTGGTCGCCAAACCCTTTTGTTAATTCAGAATGCAGAATTATGAATTAATGATGTGTACTATAGAATAAAGAGGGTACTTACATTAATCTGATACTACTCTAATTATAAGCTTTCATATTTTGCAACTTTACAATTACCACTCTATCAAATCCCCTCATTAATTCTGCATTCTTAATTCACTGAAAGACGAAGTATAATTCTAAATTATATACATTATCTACTCCCACAGCCCCCGCACTCTCCCGTCTGGTCTCGCCCGCAACCTCCGCAACCACCCCTAGCCTCTGCCCCTCTATCACCCCTACCTCCGCCACCGTTTCCACCACCATTCCCACCACTACTACCACCGCCATGCCCCCTATCTCTGCTCTCGCTTCCTCCGCCCTCTCCCCCTCTCTTTCCCTCATCATCCCCATCACCATCCGCCGCCGCCGCCGTCTTGCCCTTAAAACGCACCTCACTAAGCGGAAAAACCTCAAACCGATACACATCCTTTTCATACACCTTTATAGTAACCGTCTCTTTTAGATGATGCACCCCTGTCACTATTCCACGCACACCGCCTGCGGCAGCCTCTGCCCCAATCTTGGGCATTCTTTTGTTGGTCTCTTGATAATGCTTGTTTTCATAGCTTAGACAACACATCAAACGCCCGCATAAACCGCTTATTTTTTGCGGATTTAAGCTAAGCCCCTGATTTTTTGCCATCTTTATGCTGCTTTGCTCAAAATCCTTTAAATGCACGCTGCAACAGCACGGGCGGCCGCACGGCCCTAGTCCCCCCTTGATTTTGCATTCATCCCTTGATCCAATTTGCCTTAATTCTATCCTTGATTTAAAGCTGTGTGCCAAATCCTTTACTAAATCTCTAAAGTCTACTCTATTGTCTGCAGTAAAATACAAAATCAGCTTTGTTCCGTCAAGAGTATATTCAGCATCTGACAAATTCATATCTAATCCGCTTTTTTTAATCCTCTCGTCGGCAATTTTCATACTCTCTTTTGCCTTTAATTCCATCGCCTCATTTTGCTTTATGTCCTCTTCTGTTGCCTTTCTTAACACGGGCTTTAGCGGCTGGTTTATGTCACTTTCTTTTGTGTCAAAAGGAAGCGCTGATACAGTGCCATATTCTATGCCTCGTGCAGTTTCTAAAATTACCCCGTCGTTTAATAAATATTCAAACTCTTTTGGGTCAAAATAATAGGTTTTTGGGTTTTTCTTAAACTTGATTCCCACTACCTTTGTCATTTTTGCTTGTTGCATTTTTGTCTTACCTCCAATATTTTAAACAATAATTCATCAATAATACTTTGTGTATTGCCATGCGTAGCAAGTCTTTTTTGCGTATGAATAAACACAAGGGCTAGTCGCATGATGGTATCTATACAATAAAATTGTGCGATTTGTGCCGTGTCGCTTCGGCGGGATTTTAATGTCAATTCTGTGCCAATGTGATATTTTGCTGTGTCATGCAGCACAAGATTAAGTGCCCAAACCAGCTTGTCTAGGTTGTCTTTTTGGGCGGCAAATTTTGATGAGTAGGCAAGTATTTGGCTAGAATTTTTCATGTATAGCAGCATGTCAAACACAGTGTCAAATATTTGGTCATAATCGCCAGCCAAGATGCTTTGTGCCCTAGACAGACTGCCTAATGATGCCTCTCTTGCTAGAGTATAGTTTGCTGCAGTCACACTAGCTGCAGTGCTTTCTATTGCCTTTTGCAAGGCATCCTCATTTAGTGCGTTTAGGTTTATCACAGCACACCTTGACCTGATGGTGGGCAGAACCACTCTTTCATTAGAGCAGACAATAAATATTTTAGTAGACGGCGGAGGCTCTTCTAGTGTTTTTAATAGTTTGTTTGCCGCCGCCTCTTGCATAGTGTCAGCATTTTTTAGTATATAAAATTTATGTGATAACTCTAGCGGAGATATTAATGCACTACTAGTCAAATAATCAATGTCCGCCACAGTCACCTTGCTTGCTGTAGGAAGCTCTATAATATCTGCCGAATGCTCCTTGCCTGTTAGGCTATTTATATACACCTTTATAAACAACTCGCACAGCAAACTATCCTCACTGCAAATCAAATAGCTTTGAGCATGAGGAATATTTTTATATTCTATCAAGTTTTCTATTATGTTTTTATGTTGCATTGATTTTATTTATTGAGTAATTATAATGCCCGTTGTTTGGGAAATCGTAGGGGCGCAAGCCCTCGTTCGCCTGTGGCGTTGGAATCCCGTAGGGGCGCGTCCCCGACCGCCCATGTTGCTATGTTTGTGTAATTTTGCAATATAGATGATGTTTGTTTGTATGTGGACTTGTAGGGGCGTTCAGTGAACGCCCGTGATGTTGGTGCGTGTACGAACCCGTAGGGGCGACACCCTGTCGCCCGTGTCACTGCTACAACCGATACACGGGCGGCCACAGGTCGCCCCTACAAAAATGTGCGTCTTTATCGGGCGAACGAGAGCGTTCGCCCCTACAAAAATATCATATCACAAGCATACCCACTCTTACCCGTTTATACACAAAATATAAATTCACATTCACTTTCCATCCCTCATTTTTAATTTTCAATTGCTCCTTCTACCTCTCTTAACACCATCTCAAACACCTCTCCCACTCCCCCGCTTGCATCAATCCTTGTCACCCTATCCCCACACAAGCTTGCAATCTCCAAAAAACCTTCATACACCCTCTCATGAAACTCCATCGTCTCACTATCCATCCTATCCTCTTTATCTGCCCCGCCCTTTCTCAAAAACCCCTCTCGTGGGCTCATATCCAAAAATATTGTCTTGTCTATCCTTAGCCCATTTAATACCACATCATTGAAAGTATCAATAATCTCTAAATCTATCCCCCGACCATAGCCTTGATATGCCATAGTAGAATCAATAAACCTGTCACAAAACACCGTTTTCCCTTTTAATAGTGCTGGAATAATCACCTTGTCAATGTGCTCTACTCTTGCTGCATTATATAACAATAATTCTGTCATAAGGTTGATGTTGCTGTCTTTATGCAAAATTATATCCCTAATCCTCTCTGCTATCGCCGTGCCGCCTGGCTCTCTAGTAAACACAGCATCTATGCCCCTATCCTCACAATATGCCTTTAATAGTGCAATTTGTGTGCTTTTGCCCACACCCTCACATCCTTCTATCGTAATCAATCTTCCGATAATATCGCTTGACATAGCTTTTCAATATCCTCCTTTTTGTCCATAATACTCACAATAAAAATTACTCTTGTTTCATCATATTTTTCTGCGACCATGCCTTTGTTTAACAGCTTTTTATATAATGCACCGCCGTCTTTGCAAGTGACTACAATGCGGCTAAAATCATCGTTTGGCATACAATCAATGCTTTTTTTAAACTGCTGCACTGCATTATATAGATTGTCATAGTGCTGTTTGTGCTGATGGGTATAGTCTGCCGCCATCTCTAGTGACATATAAAACGGATAAGACGGGCTGGTAGTGCCCAAAATCTCTAGGCATTTGTCTATGCTTTCTAGATATTTTTTGTCATTAATTGCTAAGTATGCTGTTTGCGTATAGCTAGGCAGTGTTTTGTGTGCTGATAGATTGAAAGCGAAAGCATGTTTAAACAGCCCACAATCAAACAAGTCTGGTCTAAACAAAAAATGTGCCCCGTGTGCTGCGTCTATAAACAATCTTTTGCCCATGTCCACCACTGCTTGTCCTGTGCCCTCTTTTATTGTCACTCCATAATAATCAGGACTAGTAAACACAACAGTCTCAATGCTAGGGTATTTTTTTATAGCCGCCCTTATTTCTTTTTCATCTGGATAAAGGCTGTCGCAATAAAATATTTTTGCACCCAAAAGTATGGCAGAGTGCTTTATTGCTGGATGAATATTTTTTGTAGCCAATATGTCGCCGCTGCTAGTGCCCAAAGAATATAGTGCCGCCTTAATGCCCACTGACGAGCCGTTTACTAAAAACCTAAGGTGTGGGATATTCAATAGCTTGGCTGTCTTTGACTCTGCTAGAGCAATAGCATCACAAGGAAACTCATCTTCAATCTCAGTGACATCATAGTCAAGGTATTTGTCGTGTTTAGCACACTCTCTATCAAAAACCGCCTCCCGCCCTTTGTGCCCAGGAGTGCAAAACCGTGCCTTGTTAAAAAAGCCTCCCTCTATTTTGTTTTTGATAATGTTTTTCATGATTTGTTTTTAGTGGGTATTTTGTTTTAGATAGTCTATTATTTTGTAGGAGCAAAGCGTCACCAGCCGCCCACATGATAGGAATAATCTGTTTTTGATGATCTTGTAGAGGCGTTCACTGAACGCCCGATAAAGATGCACATTTTCCGTAGGGGCGAACGAGGGCGTTCGCCTGTAGTGTTGGGATTGTATCAAAACCCCGTAGGGGCAAAGCGTCCCCGACCGCCCATATAGACACACATTATCCGTAGGGGCGACCTGTGGTCGCCCGAATGATTTGCGAACCCCGTAGGGGCGAACGCCCTCGTTCGCCCATGTTGCTGGGGTTTTGTGTGTGGATTTGTAATATTGATGGTGTTTTGGTGTATGGCAACCACGTAGGGGCGATCGCCCTTTGTCGCCCGTGTATCGGTTATAGTAGTGACACGGGCAAACACAGTTCGCCCCTACGGGCTACCACACAGATAAACATCATATATATTATTGCAAAATTACACAAACACTACAGGAGCACGCCCTCGTGCTCCTCTACGGGTTCATATACAATCCAGCATTCATATAGACGGGCGTTCGGGGATAAACCCCTACAAAATTACACGCAATTTATCACATTATAAAACGCTCATTAATTGTGCATTATGCATTGTGCTTTGGCAAATTCACCCACTACTCCGTTCTAAGCGCCACCACAGGGTCTTTTTTAGCCGCACTTCTTGACGGCATAGCACCAGCCACCACAGTCAACAGCACGCTTACTCCCACCATAATCGCAGCCACCCAAATAGGAAGCGCCGCAATAGTCATACCCGCAAAAAATCCAACAATCAAATTAACAATCCCTTGCAAGATATAAGTAATCACTATGCCAAACAAGCCTGCCGCAAACCCCAAAATAAAAGTCTCTGCCGTAAACAGGTTTGATACATCCTTTTTTCTGCCGCCTAAAGACCTGATTACTCCAATCTCTTTTGTCCTTTCCATCACCGATACATAAGTCAATATGCCTATCATTACGCTTGAAACAACCAAGCTAAGTGCCGTAAACGACACCAAAGCAATAGTAATAATCTGAATCAATTGAGAAACCATGCTCATAATAAGTGAAAGCATATCAGTATATTGCACTCTGTCTCTTTCCTCTGCTGTCAGCGTCAAGCTAGTTCCATCGGCAAATTCAAGCACAATGTCTCCGCTGCCGTTCCAGCTTCTTAAATATGCTGTCACAGAGTCTACTTGATCAAAGCTAGAAGAAAAGATTGATATGCTGTTTGCAAGCGGCGTAACATTTCCCTCTGCATCAAAATGCACAACTGACTCATACTCAAATTCATAAACAGCATCGCCATTGTCATAATACAAATACTCACCGTCAGCATCCACTGCACGCACAGGGGCATACTGATAAACGCTTTCATACAAATATCCCCATGCATATACATAGCCAATCGCATACATAGGCGTGCCATCATCATTGTATAAATAGCTTAAGCACGACGGGCACCTTTGTCTAACCAGCCCTCTTTGATATTGTCCGTTTGCACCTATCACTCTAGCATAGCCCTCTTGATAGCCTCCGCCCTCTGCAATCAGTCTCACTCTTTGCACCAAATACTCACCGTCAGCATCAGTTGCTCTTTCATATCTTCTTATATAATTGCCATCAGCATCAGTTTCTCTTATGTTTATTGTATAAACACTGCCGCCAAATTGTCTCATACCAATAGAGCTTATGGTAATCCCATCCAGACCACCGCCGCCACCGCCGCCCATGTTTGCCATAAACAAGCCCATCAAGCTGTCTCCGCCGCCGCCCACAAAGCTAACCACTCTGCCTCTTTGCCCTAAATACTCATAATCCACATAAAAAGGAACAGCGTGACCACCTATTGCAATAACAGGGATAGGAATATTGTTAGGCAGCATATGAAGAGGGGGAGCGCCTTCTGGCAACACAAAATTCATAGTAGTGCCTGTTAGGCTGTTTAGTGCCCGTTCACGCATAAATTCTATCAAATAAGAATTCCAATTGCGATAAATAATATATTCAGCAAGCTGCCTTGTATAAAACACGCCTGGCTCCATCATCACAAAGCTTACATCATCCTTTGGCGACAAAATGCCCACTACGGTTAATTCTACTCCGTCATTGCTGTTTATGTCCATGACAGGATTATATTGAAAAGGAACAGTCCCGAAATTATCACCACCCATCAATTCTGCCATGTTTTCAAACCTGTTTGCCTCACTAAAAATGTTGTTGTTTGGCTGCCACACAAACTCTTGATTAAACAGTCTTTCAAAGGGAATAGTCTCTAAGTTTGAACCTGGATCATAATAATCATGCCCTGTGATATAATGCACAATGTTGATAAACTCATCTTGATCAAATACCCCCAGCTGCCCTAGCATAATATCTGTCAGCACATGATCACGCCCTAAAACAATCATTACCTCGTTTTTGTCTCTTGCAATGCCGTCACCAGCGTGTCCGGGTCTTGGAAAAATATCAAATTGAGCCCTTAAATATTCTGTTGCTGACTCAGAAGAAAAGTCAGGTGATTGGCGAATAGGATTTCCCAGCATCCCTAAAAGCCCTGCAAACTCTTCAAAGCCCTCTACATGCTGAAGCACCGCCGCATAGGTGGCAATTATTCCAGTGATAGAGGTGTGCTGGTCATTAAAGCGATTAAAAAAGCTGTATGTAGTGTTTAAACCATAATTAAAATGCATTGCACTAAAATAATGCTCTGGCATTTGCATCAAAAACTGCAAATAGTTTCTGTCAATGCGGTTTTGCACAAAAATGTCATCCATCTCACCAATCATCTCATATAGGTTTGCAATCACTCCCTCAACATTGACAAAGCCATCATTTCTGTCAAATGATATCAAATCTTGAGGTCCCATCATGCCGCCCATAGCATCAAAATCAAAGCCTGTTTGGTTGACTTGGATGGGGTTTCCTGCAAGCATATCGTGTTGCATATCTGTGATGAAATTTTGTATTCCAAATGAGATAGCTAGCACAAGTGAGACGCCGATTATGCCGATTGCAGAAGCGATTGCCATGACGATGGTGCGGGCTTTTTTGGTGAAAAGGTTGGATAGTGACAGTTTAAAAGCGGTGAAAAAGGACATTTTGGCTTTTTCTTTTTTTACCGCAACCTCTGCACGATTGTCATAGGCTGATGGCAATGCTGGACTATTATGTTGGTCTAAATTATTATCAGCACTCATTAATTGTGCATTGTCAGCTGTGCTTTGTGCATTGTCGGCTATGTTTTGTGCCCCAACCTTTGCTTCTTCATCGCTAAGCGAATTAGAATCGCTTTTTAAAAGCCCGTCTAATAAATGAATAATCCTAGTAGAATATTCTTGTGCAAGCTCTGGATTGTGTGTAACCATGATTACCAGTCTCTCTTTAGAGATTTCTTGAATCAGGTTCATAATTTGCTTAGATGTCTCAGTATCAAGTGCCCCAGTAGGCTCATCGGCTAGCAAAATTTCAGGGTCGTTTACCAATGCTCTTGCAATTGCCACCCTTTGACACTGTCCGCCCGACAATTGGTTGGGCTTTTTGTGTGTTTGGTCACCTAAGCCCACCTTTTCTAGTGCCGCCCTAGCCTTTTCACGCCTTGTTGCCTTGTCAACACCAGCAATAGTTAATGCAAGCTCTACATTTGACAACACCGTTTGATGCGGAATAAGATTATAGCTTTGAAAAACAAAACCTATGCGGTGGTTGCGATACACATCCCAATCCGCACTCTTAAAATCTTTGGTAGAGCGACCATTAATTTGCAAATCCCCAGCAGTCAATTTATCTAGCCCGCCAATAATATTAAGCATTGTTGTCTTTCCGCAGCCGCTCGGCCCTAAAATAGACACAAACTCGCTTGTTCTAAAATTGATAGAAACGCCCTTAAGCGCCCTAACCGTCATAGACGAGGTAGGATAGTCCTTTCTAATATCAATTAGTCTCAACATTTTGTTTTCTCTCTCCTCCTACTTTTTTTAGAAAAAACAGTAGGCAAAAAACTTTTATTGTTTAATATGTAATGATTTATAATGGAAAGCACATTGTACTGACATACGATGCCGGGTTGTGTGTGAACCCGTAGGGGCGAACGCCCTCGTTCGCCTGCAGCGTTGGGATTGTATCAAAACCCCGTAGGGGCGGGCGTCCCGACCGCCCATGTTGTTTGGTTGTATACGAACCCCGTAGGGGCGACACCCTGTCGCCCGTGTTGCTGGATTGTATACGAACCCCGTAGGGGCGTTCACTGAACGCCCACATATTTGCACAATCAGTTTTTTTTGAAACCCGTAGGGGCGGGCGTCCCCGACCGCCCAATATAACCATACATTTATTTGGTAACAACCTATTTTTGGGAACTCGTAGGGGCGACACCCTGTCGCCCGTGTATCGGCAATAACAGCAGCACGGGCGACAAAGGGCGATCACCCCTACAAAAACATTATATTACAAACATTCCAACCCCTACAATTTCACACCCCAACCCACCATAAATCGCTCATTAATTGTGCATTATGCATTATGCATTGTGCATTGATAATGTGCATTACCTAACAACCTCAAAGCTAATCAGCTCTACATCATGTGCAATATGATCCTCTTTGACCGCTTCCTCACCACAAAGTGCCGTTGATAAGTACTTTTTGCTGTTGTCAGAAAACAATGTCACCACATTATAATTTTCATTGCCGCTTTCTTCAATCAGCTTCAATGCACCCAAAAAGTTTGCCCCAGACGATATCCCTACTCCCAGTCCCAACTTAGCCGACAATTTTTGTGCCATACAAATACTATCCCCGTCATCTACCGCCACTATACTATCAAGCTCTTTAAGTCTGACAATTGACGGGATAAACTCATCAGAAATGCCCTCTATCCTGTGCGACCCCACTTTATGCCCCGTAGATAATGTAGGCGATGATGCTGGCTCTAGTGGATGGCACTTTATGCCTTTAGGTCTAAAATATTTATTTAGCCCCATCACAGTTCCGCCCGTGCCCACGCCTGCAACAATTGCATCAACCCTGTGTCCAAATGCATTGACCTGGCGATGGATTTCTACAGCAGTAGTAGTAAAGTGCGCATTGGTGTTTTCTTCATTGTCAAATTGAAGCGGGCAAAAAACATTGCCTTTTTTTGCAAACTCCTCCGCCATTTTTAATGCACCCCTAAATCCGCCGTCTTCTTTTGACACCAGTCTTAATTCTGCCCCATATAGTCTCATCAGACTTTGACGCTCTTTAGACAGCCAATCAGGCATATAAATAACCACCTTATGCCCCAAAAATGCACCCAGCGCACAAAAAGAGATGCCCGTGTTGCCGCTAGTCACTTCTGTAATAATATCGCCTGGCTTTAAATCGCCGCTATCATATGCTTCTTTTAAAATGTTTAAAGCGATTCTATCTTTGATAGAGCCCGTCATATTAAAATACTCTGCTTTAGCAAAGATTTTTAATAATTTGCCCTTATATTTAAAATTGATTTTAAGAAGCGGAGTGTTTCCAATAACTTTTTCTAAAGTATCAAATTTGGTTTTCATTAGGTTGTATTTTCCTTTTGTATTGTTTGATCATTGACTGAAAGACGAAGTATGATTGATGATTGATGACTGATGATTGACTGAAAGACGAAGTATGAATAAATGTGTTAAAAAAATTAGATTCTTCCCATAATCATTGACCATGAATCAATAGACACTACTATTGCAAAACAATCAAAAATTAATGTCATCCTGTAAGGATCTCACCTTATTCAAGTGCAAAATTTTTATATTGTGAGATCCTTACAGGATGACAAATTTAGGTTTTTTTATTATGGTGAGATCCTTAACTAATAATAATTTTAGATTTTTGGTTTTTCCACAATAAATATGTTTATCTTTAATCATTAATATAGACTACTCCTCTGATGCACCCTCTTCGCCAAACTCCTCATCTAATGCCGGATCTGTCACCGCCACACACACCACATTGCCCTGGTTTTTCATCTTCATCATACGCACCCCTTTAGTATCCCTCCCAATCCTAGAAATCTCACTCGCCCTCATTCTTATTATGATACCATTGTCTGCAATTATCATAATATCATCACCTTTTTTAACCTGCTTTAAGTTGACAAGCGGCCCAGTTTGCTCATTAAATATACCTGCCTTGATTCCCTTTCCTGCCCTTGATTGCAAGCGATAATCATTTATGTCAGACCTTTTTCCATATCCATATTTAGACACGGTCAGCACCTCATGCCCTGGCTTAATGATAGTCATATCCACCACCACATCATCACCGCCCTTGTCTAGCTTAATTGACTTAACCCCCATCGCACTTCTTCCCATGCTTCTTACATCCTCTTCACTAAACCTAATACATTTGCCGCTAGATGCTGCCATCAACACCTCGTCTCTGCCGCTAGAGAGCTGCACAGAAATCAATTCATCACCCTCTGTTAAACTGATTGCAATCTTGCCCACCTTTCTGATGCTTGCAAACTCCTCAAGCGGAGTCTTTTTAACCAGCCCCTCTTTTGTTGCCATAATCAAATATCCGCCGTCATTGTCCTCTGATATAGGGATAATAGCGTTTACTTTTTCATCCTCGCCTAGCTGCAACAGGTTGACAATAGCACGCCCTCTTGTGTTTTTCTCTCCCTCAGGAATCTCATATGCTTTGGTAGCATACACCTTTCCAAAGTTGGTAAAATACAGCAAGTTGTCATGAGTGTTTGTGACAAACATATTGGCAACAAAGTCTTCTTCTTTGGGCTTGTGACTTGCACTGCCCTTGCCGCCTCTATGCTGCGTTTTGTATTCATTGGTAGGCAAGCGTTTGATATAGCCATAATGCGTCATTGAAATGACTACATCCTCTTTTTCTATCAAGTCGCCTAAGCAAATCTCATCATAATCTATTTGCAGTTCTGTACGGCGCTCATTTCCATACTTTTCTTTAATCATCTCTAAATCTGCTTTAATAATCGCTGCCACTCTTTCTGGTTTTGCCAAAATATCTTTTAAATCCTCTATCAAAGCTTTTACTTCTAAAAGCTCTGCCTTAAGCGCCTCAACTTCTAATGAAGTCAATCTTGCTAGTCGCATATCTAATATAGCACCCGCTTGCTCTTCAGATAAAAAGAATGTTGATTGCAGTTTTTCACTAGCTTCATATCTATCACGGCTCTTTTTAATAATCTCTACCACTCTGTCAATATTCTCTTGAGCAATAACCAATCCCTCTAAAATATGCGCCCTTTTCTCTGCTTTTTCTAAATCAAACCTTGTGCGTCTTGTAATAACCTCTTTTTGGTGTGCCAAATAATACTCTAGCATTTGTTTTAAATTTAGTATCTTAGGCTCGCCGTCAACAAGTGCCAAAAAGATTATGCCGCCCTTTGTTTGAAGGTCAGTATGCTTATACAATAAATTTAATACAACTTGAGGCTGTGCATCACGCTTGATATCAATAACAACTCGCATCCCCTCTCTATCCGACTCCTCCCAAACATTGCTTATCCCCTCTATATATTTATCCTTAACAAGCTCTGCAATTTTTTTAATCAGCTCTGCCTTGTTGACTTGATAAGGCAATTCAGTAACCACTATCCTAGTCCTCTCACCGCCGTGCCCTTGATATGTTTCTATGTCTGTTTTGGCACGGCACACAATGCCGCCCCTGCCTGTCCTATATGCTTGCCTAATATTTTGACGCCCCAAAATTATTCCGCCCGTTGGATAATCAGGTGCAGGAACAATTTTCATCAAATCATCAACAGAAATGTCGGCATTTTCAATCAGTGCGATTACACCGTCTATTACCTCATTTAGGTTGTGCGGAGGAATATTTGTAGCCATCCCCACCGCAATACCATCAGAGCCGTTGACTAAAAGATTGGGGAAACGAGCAGGTAGCACACTAGGCTGCTGCAAGGTATCATCAAAGTTTGGATACCAATCAACTGTTTCTTTGTCAATGTCTTCAAGCATTTGTGCGCTGATTTTTGATAATCTTGCCTCTGTATACCTCATCGCTGCTGGAGGATCGCCGTCTACTGAACCAAAGTTTCCATGCCCGTCAACTAGAGGAAAACGCATAGAAAAGTCTTGGGCAAAACGCACTAATGCCATATAGACAGAAGAGTCGCCGTGTGGGTGGTATTTACCCATTACATCCCCGACAATCCTTGCACATTTTCTATAAGGCTTGTCGTGATAGATATTTAGTTCACTCATAGAGTATAAGATGCGGCGGTGAACGGGTTTTAGTCCGTCACGCACATCAGGGATAGCCCTTGATACATTAACCGCCATAGCATAGGCTATGAATGATTTTTTAACCTCATTTTCAACCTGAACCTTGACAATTTTGGTCTTGTCAACATATGGTTTGGTGTCGTCTTTTTTCTTTGCCATTTCTATCTCCCCCTGTCATTGATACGCTTTTATGCTCATTATTGCGAGCGGTAGCGAAGCAATCCAGGTTATTAAAACATATTCATTGTTTAATTATCTCATCATACAGATCTATCCATTTAGGATTAAATTTTTCAATCAACCTTAATTTCTTCTCTCTGCTCCCAGCCTTAATTTGCTTTTCTTTAGCAATAGCATTCTCAATGCTGCCGCAGTCCTCATAATATCCTAGCTTATCAGCATCATATTTTTTAGTAAATCCATCCGCTTGCTTGTTTTTGTGTTGATATATTCTTGCAATCAAATCAGAGGTAACGCCTGTATAAAGCGTGCCGTCTTTATAGTTGAATAAAATATAAACATAGCCACATTTCACAAATGTTTTATCCTTTTTCATATTGTGAGATTGCTTCGCATTCGCTCGCAATGACACTTTAATTTATATTTTTTCTTCTGCCAACATTCCGCCCAACTAAAGCGTCATTGCGACCACAAGCGAAAGCGAAGTGGGAAGCAATCTCACTTTATTAAACATCCAAATCCGTCACAAGCTTTGCATTCTCCTCAATAAATTTTCGTCTCAATTCAGGCATATCCCCCATCAAAATATTGAAAGTCTCATCCGCCTCAAACGCATCATCCATCGTCACCAATAGCAATGTCCTCTTTTCTGGATCCATGGTCGTATCCCACAATTGGTCTGCATTCATCTCACCTAAACCTTTATATCTTTGAACATCAGTGCCCTTTCTGCCCATGCTGTTTAATTTATCATTAAGCTCTTTATCATTATAGCAATACTCAACAGTCTTGCCCTTTGATACCTTATATAGCGGCGGCTGTGCAATGTATACATGCCCATTTTCAACAAGCGGTCTCATATACCTAAAAAAGAATGTCAATAACAATATCCTAATATGCGATCCGTCTACATCGGCGTCTGTCATAATAATGATCTTGTTATATCGCAGCTTTTTTAGATCAAAGTCCTCTGCAATACCACACCCAAACGCTGTTATCATGCTCTTTATCTCTACATTTTCTAGCACCTTTGCAAGCCTGCTTTTTTCTACATTCAAAATCTTGCCCCTAAGCGGCAAGATCGCCTGAAAACGCCTATCCCGCCCTTGCTTTGCCGTGCCGCCCGCCGAGTTTCCCTCAACAATATATATCTCTGTATTAGCAGGGTCTCTGTCTGTGCAGTCTGCTAGTTTTCCTGGCAAGGTAGTGCCCTCTAAAAAGCCTTTTCTTCTAGTCAGCTCTCTTGCGTTTCTAGCAGCATCTCTAGCACGCTGTGCCATAACGCATTTTAGTATCAGCTCTTTTGCCTCTTTAGGATTTTCTTCAAAATAAGTGCCCACAAGCTCTGCAACAGTTTTTTCTACATACGCACGCATGTCAGAGTTGCCTAGCTTTGTTTTTGTTTGCCCCTCAAACTGCGGCTCGTTTAGCTTAACAGATATTACCGCCGTCATCCCCTCTCTTACATCATCGCCCGACAATTTTTCAGATTCTTTAATCAAATTGCTTTGCAGTGCATAGTCATTGATAATTTTGGTGAGTGCATTTTTAAAGCCTGTTAAGTGCGTGCCGCCCTCTTCTGTGTTGATGTTGTTTGCATAAGAGTATACAATATCATTAAACCCGTCATTATATTGAAGTGCAACCTCAACTGACCTGATTTTGCCTTTTTCTTTATATTCTTTTTCAGCATAAAGCGTAGTAGGAAACATAGTAGTCTTTGATCTATTTAAATAGTCCACAAAGTCTAATATGCCGCCGTCAAATTTAAAGGTTTCTCCACGCTCTTGCCCTACTCTCTCATCTTTTAAAGTCACAGACAAGCCCTTGTTCAAAAAGGCAACCTCTCTTAATCGTGTACGCAAGGTTTCATATTGAAAATCCAGCGTCTCAAAAATATCGGCATCAGGATAGAAAGTAACCTTTGTGCCGTTTTTGCTGGTTTTGCCCACAGGCTTTAACGGAGTCATAGGCACTCCCCTAGCATATTTTTGCTTATGGATTTGCCCGTCTTTATAGACTTCAACCTCAAGCCACTCTGATAAAGCGTTTACGACAGACAAGCCTACACCATGCAAGCCGCCTGACACCTTATAGCCCTCACCGCCAAATTTTCCGCCTGCATGAAGCTCTGTTAAAACAAGCTGCACTGCTGGCACCTTTTTTTCTTTGTGGATATCAATAGGGATACCACGGCCGTTGTCTGTGACAGCCACCGCCCCGTTTCTATCAATTTCAATCAAGATAGTGTCGCAAAAGCCTGCAAGTGCCTCGTCTACAGAGTTGTCTACAATCTCTGTCACAAGGTGATGAAGCCCCCTAATATCAGTAGAACCGATATACATGCCGGGGCGCTTTCTGACAGGGTCTAGGCCCTCTAGCACCTGAATCTGACTTGCGTCATAATTATGTTGTTTGTCAGCCATAAAATAAACTCCTCTAAAGGATATTAATGATTAATCACTAATACAAACCATTTGTCCAATTATATCATTTTAGCTTGCTGATTCCAAACATTTTTGCTATTGATTGGCAAATTTCTAAAGATATTTTTTGTGATATAGCATTTTTAAGCCCTTAAAAGGGGTAAATTTGAAAGATAGGCAAAAAACGGCAAAAAGCGTGCTTTATAATTAAACGCAAATTTGGGCATTTTTTCAAATTAAGCCAGCATTCTTCATAGGATTTAAAAAACCAATCTTTAAAAAACCAATCAAAATAGTTTGCTTTTAGGTTTTTATCATGTTATACTAAATAAAAATATTACGCTAGACTTATATGCAGGCAAATATACTGCCAGCAGCGTCTAGTATAAAAGGAAATAATTTTAATGAGACTGACAAACAGAGCCCAAGGGATTTCTGCCTCGCTTACGCTTGCTATCACAGCAAAGGCTGCCAAAATGAAAAAAGACGGTCTAGACATAATATCGTTTGGGGCAGGAGAGCCTGACTTTGATACTCCTGACTTTATTAAAAATGCCGCAAAAGATGCCCTTGACAAAGGCATAACTAGATATACTGATGCCTCTGGCACTCCCGACTTAAGAAAAGCCATTGCCGCCGACATCAAAAAATTGCAAGGTCTTGATTATGATTTTTCTCAAATTATTGTATCCAACGGTGCAAAGCACTCACTCTATAATGCACTTGCTATCACTGTGCAAAGCGGCGATGAGGTGATATACCCTGCTCCGTTTTGGCTCACCTATCCAGAGCTAGTCAAGCTGTGCGATGCTGTGCCCGTTGCAATTGATACTAGCACCGCAAACTATAAACTGACGCCTGAGTTATTAAAAAAACACATAACCAAAAAAACAAAAGCCATCATTTTCAACAATCCATCAAACCCTAGCGGCATTGTTTATACCAAAGAAGAAGTTTTTGCACTAGCTAAAGAGCTAGAACAGCACAAAGACATTGTCATTATCTCTGATGAAATTTATGACAGGCTGTCTTATGAAACAAAAATTGTGTCTATTGCTTGCTATAGTCAAGAGATTAAAACTCGTACCATTATAGTAAACGGTGTATCAAAATCCTATGCCATGACAGGCTGGCGAATTGGGTATACTGCAAGTGAGACGGCGGCGGCAAAAGCTATGGGAAATATTCAATCTCATGCAACCTCAAATCCCAACAGCATTGCTCAATATGCTACGCAAGCGGCACTGACAAATCCGCAAGGCGATGAATTTTTGGCTAAGATGAACACGGTGTTTAAATCTAGGCGGGATATGATGAAAGATATCATAAAGGGTGCTGGTCTTAATATCATAGAGCCAGGCGGAGCGTTTTATGTGATGATTGATGTATCGCCGTATTTTGGAAAAACTGTAGGGGCGGACGCCCCTGACCGCCCAGCAAGAGTGATTAAGGGGGCACAGTGCATAGCAGAGGTGCTGCTAGATGAGGCACTTGTTGCCGTTGTGCCGCTAGAAAGCTTTGGAGCAGACAATTTTATTAGACTATCTTATGCAACAAGTGACGAGATGATTAAAAAAGGACTAGAAAGGATTATAGAGTTGCTAAAAACAATGCACAATGCATAGTGTACAATGCACAATTCATAATGCACAATGCACAATTAAGGATGGGGGCGATAGGATAGGGGATGTAGTTACATTAATATGATACTAATCTAGTGTAGTTTTTATATTGTGTAATTTACAATTACTACTCTATCGCAAGCTCTCCATAATTGTGCATTGTGAACTGTGCATTGTGCATTGTTAATGTGCATTTAAGGCGTGGTGCGACTATACTAGTTTTAAAAATTAAATTAAAAATTCAACAATTGTGCATTGTGCATTATGCATTATGCATTGAAAAGTACATTGAGGAAATTATGGAAAACACTACTACAACCACAAATACAACCAAGCGTGTGTTTAGCGGACTAAAGCCCACAGGGCAGCTGACAATCGGCAACTATATCGGCGCTATTAAAAACATGCTAAACCTGCAAACAACGCATGACTGCTTTTATTCTGTTGTGGACATGCACAGCATAACCATAGATATAGAGCCTGCCCTTTTAAGAAAAAACTCTCTTGACATGCTTGCTTTGTTTCTAGCGTGCGGCATTGACCCGCAAAAAAGCACGGTGTTTATTCAATCGCATGTTAAAGAGCATGCAGAATTGACTTGGATATTAAACTGCTTTACCATGATGGGAGAAGCCCGCCGCATGATTCAGTTTAGAGAAAAGTCTAAAGAAAACAAGCAAAATGTAAATGTAGGCTTGTTTGATTATCCTGTGCTGATGGCGGCAGATATTTTGCTGTATCAAGCGGATCTAGTGCCTATCGGAAAGGACCAAAAGCAACATCTAGAGCTTGCTAGAAATCTAGCAACAAGATTTAACAACAAATACTCGCCTACATTTGTTGTGCCTGACGGTGTATTCAACAAAACAGGTGCTAAGGTGTTTTCACTTTTAGAGCCAAAGTCTAAAATGGGCAAAACTGGGGATAATCCTGGTGGCATAATATTTTTGCTAGACAATAAAGACGACATTATGCGAAAATTTAAAAAATGCGTGACGGACAGTGAGACAGAAATCAAAGCAAAAACGACAAAGCCAGGGATTTCTAATCTTTTAACAATTTATTCTCAAATCAAAGGCGTTTCTGTTAAGGATGCTGAAAAAGAGTTTGCAGGCTTTAGTTATGCTGACTTTAAGATGGCAGTGGGAGAATATGTGTCTGAGTTTTTGGGCGGCATTCAAAAAGAGTATCACCGCATAATAAAAGATAAGGCATATTTAGAAGAAGTAATGAAAAGCGGTGCAGAAAAAGCAAGACTAAGTGCCTATAGGACACTAGATAAGGTTAAGAGGAAAATAGGATTTATTATTTAATGCACAATTCATAATGCACAATGCACAATTAATGTGGTCTTTTAGTAGAGTAGTAATAACAATTACACAATATAAAAACTATAATTAGATTAGTATCATATTGTTGTAATTTCCCCCACTCTCCTGCCGCAC